>Ga0182017_10000242_pt1 | contig 43222 bp, 25 predicted proteins | sample 712E3DmetaG_FD_120492 | JGI IMG/M metagenome (GOLD analysis project Ga0182017, IMG submission 120492) | Permafrost microbial communities from Stordalen Mire, Sweden - 712E3D metaG | ecosystem: Environmental > Terrestrial > Soil > Wetlands > Permafrost | place: Sweden: Stordalen | collected... | reverse complement strand
GAGTATTTATTGGCGCATCAGCATGGGCTCGTCCTGGGAGGAAGCTATTATACCGGATGGGGATGGGATTCGCATGGCGAGAATGTCCAACTGGCATATCGGTGGCATTTTTCCCGGAGCATGAATTCGGGCTTCATAGGGGGCTTTGTTAATGTAGGAAGGAATCATGGAAATGAAAGTGACTTGTGGGACAATGCGGATGATACGGACGCATACACCCAGACAAGCGTCACGATCGGGCCCGATATCGGTAAACGATGGGTTTCTCCGTGGGGTTTCAGCGTTGTTGCCCAGGTTGGCTATGGATATACGTGGAGCAAATTTAAAGACCCTGTTCCGGACCAAAGTACCCAGGACAAATTGCGATTGTTGACCGGATTTAATTATGAAGTATCGCTTGGATACGCATTTTAAGGAAAACGTATAAATTAAAGGGGGATTAGATGAAAAAATTACTGGTTCTGGCGGCTATAGCAAAATTCACGGTTTTTTCCTGTTGGGCAACCGAAGGTTACAATGATTTGGCAAAGCTCGTAAAATCGGGAGTCGGCGAAGACGTGGTCATCGCCTTTGTCAACTCTTCGAATGTTTCCTATGCCTTGACGCCCGATGAAATCCTGCAACTGAAAGATATGGGGGCCACCGACAAAGTACTTACCGCGGTAATCCAGAAAAAGATACCGGCCGTCGCCGTTCAATCGCAAAAATCCGCTCCATCGGCGGTTTCACCGAATGACGCGGCAAAAGGCGGGCAAGCCGATGCGGTGTCCATGCCTCCTACGGGAAATTGGGTGCTTATGAATGATTACTGGTACTGGCAATATCCGACCGGAGTTATCGTTGATCTTGGCTGGCAGCCCTATTATTATTATGGCCATCACTGGTATCCCCGCGGGCATTGGGGCCGAAGGGGTTGGTAGCAGGTAATAAAAGCTTGGATAGAGTGCGAACCAACCCGGAGTAAGAGGGTGAAAATGATTTTCAATAAAATATAATGAATTTATTATCTTTAAAAAACAGCGGCTATCGAACGAAACTTTTACTGGCGATACTTGCCGTGAGCTTGCCGCTTTTTGTGTGGTCTGAAATCGACCAGTGGATGGTCATGCAACGCTTCGCCTATAATTTGCTCATCGACAGGGTCAACGCGGCGAGCAATTTTCTCGTTAACCAGGTTGAAGGAAATTTAAAAAGCCCTTCTCCGTCGATCGTTCCGGATATAAAGAATTCCCCCAACATCAAATGGGCCATGGTCCTTGACGATGAAGGCACCGTGCAATATTCGACCGCCCCGGAACGGATGGGGAGAAAAAACCCGGTGCAGGACCTTGAAGACTTTAAAGAGTTTAAAGAAGGGCTCGTCATACGGTCGGTTGACTTAAGAATATTTGACAAGACCTGGAAGCTGCAATTCGGCTATTCGACCCAAAAAGTGATCGATGATCTTGACAGCTCGCTGTATCGAGACCTGGTCATCGACGGGATAATTTGTTTTATAGTCCTGTTGTTTGCCTGGATCGTCACGGGCTTTTTACAGAAGCCTTTAGTAGAACTTAAAAAAAACACGCTCAAAATGGCGCATGGCGACTTTTCGGTCACCATGAAGGTCAAATCCAAGGACATTATCGGCGAACTTGCAACAGCTTTCAATATTATGGCGCATGACGTGCACGATTTGACGGAAAACCTTGAGGAGAAAATTAAATCGGCGACCAAGCAATTGACCTCGAAGAACCAGGAGCTTGAAACGTCAAACGCGAGGCTTAAAGAGCTTGACAAATTCAGGAGCGACTTCCTGGCGATGCTTTCCCATGACATCAAAGGGCCCCTTGCAAGCATCCTTGGATTCGCGCAGACCCTTGAGTCAATTGATTTGCCGGATGAAAAGAAGCTGAAATATTTGCGCATCATCCAGACCGAAAGCAAACAGCTTACGTCCCTTGTCGGGGGAATGGTTGATATTTCAAAGATGGAATCAAAAACATTCCCGCTTGAATTCGGACCCATCAATCTTCCGGAAATGCTTGGGGAGGCGCTCGATGGATTTCAAGAACAATCGGCCATGGAAATTGAAAACCATGTCCCGACCGGTTTGTCGATGGTTTGGGGCGACAAAAACATGCTCATGAGGGTCGTCGGAAATATTCTCGACAACGCGAAAAAGTATTGCGACGACCAGGGGAAAGTCGAACTATCCGCGGTGGAGACCGACGGGAAAATTTTTGTACGCATACGGGATTCCGGTCCTGGAATTCCAAAGGAAGACCAGGAAAAAATTTTTGATAAATTTTACCGGAGCCGGTTCGCGGTAGCCCATAAAAAAAAGGGGAGCGGGCTTGGTCTTGCAATTGTCAAGGCCGTGATCGACGCCCACGGCGGGTCGGTCTGGTGCGAGTCGGGCGCGGGGCAAGGCGCGACCATCGGGTTCTGTCTTCAGAAAGGAACATCGTGAACCATCGAATTCTTGTATCAGTTTCGGTTTTCGCGCTTCTTTTATTAAACTGCAAATCAATACAGATTGAAAGCCGCTGGCTTGACCGGCCGGTCACCTTTGATGGAAAGGCCTCCGAATGGAACGACCTTGTGGTGTATCCGAAAGATACCAAGTTCGGCCTGGCAGTCATGAATGACGACACCTGTTTGTATCTGTGCATGATGTCGTGGGACCAAACGATAACCTCTCAAATAATGCGTTTCGGATTTACGACATGGTTCGAAACAAAGGGCGGAAAGGGAAAACCGCTCGGCATTCATTATCCCCTAGGCATGGCGAAATCGGGTTTCCGGCACGCAACGGACGACCCCGAAGGAATGAAGGAAAAAATCAAAGAAGCCCTTGAACATATCGAAATTTTAGGCCCCAATAAAGACGACACCTGTCCGACGAGGACGATCATAACCGAATCGATGGGTATAGTAACACGCATTGTTCCTTCCGAGGGAAATTGCATCTATGAATTGAAAGTACCTTTAAACCAGGATTCCATCAGGAAATTCGCGATTGACATTAAGAAAGACGATATCCTCACGGTGAAACTGGAAACATCGGCCTTCGATCCCGAAAGAATGAAAGGTCCAAGCAGCGGCGAACCGTCCGGTCCTCCGGGCGGCGGCATGGGCGGACGCGAAGGTGGAGGCATGGGTGGCGGCGGCGGCATGCATGGGGCCGGCGGTCATGGCGGTGGAATGCATGGCGGCCCAGGGCATGGCGGAGGCGGGTCGGCCGCGATGTCGGAGCCGTTCAAACTATCGGTTGAGATCAAGCTGGCTGCAAGGCCGGTTATAGCGAAATAAATTTGTCAATCGGAACCTCAACCCGCTCTTCGAGCACCGTTGGCTTCGCCGCTACTCCAGGAGGGATATGCGGTCAAAGTCGTGGTCTCCTTACTAAGGAGAAGGGCTGGGGATGAGGTAAAATTCCCCCTGCGGCCTGTCTGCCGAAGCCCCGGCGCAGGCAGAGGGATTTTCAGGGGGCGTAAAGAATCCTGCTGATTCCCTCAATTCTTCTCAGTCAAGGTTCCCGTAGTCGCGCTTCCAGCTCCTTTTGAGGGGCTGGGGCGGAACAAAGAGCAGCATGTTCGTGGATATATAGATATTCGACGTGCCGACGCACCGCTCGCAGTAGAAAAAGTCAAACCAGTATTTCTGGCCCGACACCAGCGCGGGATGGAGCGTATCAAGGTTGACAGTCTCACTATCTTTGGTATGCGTTCCGCCCAGGTCAATCACCAGGTGGTTATTGATGTACGCCCAGACATCGTCGTCACCGCGGAAGAAGAAGGTCTGGTTGGGCTTATAAGTGAATTTCCGGTGGATTTCCATGGTAAAGGAAAAATTGCATTTGTCAACGCAGGAATTATAGCCCTTCGTGAAAAACAATGACGCGTCATATCCGAAGCCCCTGTTTTTCAGCGGCATGAATTTGTATTCGCCCGTTGGGAAAGTATGCGTATACGACGGCGGATAATTGATGATTTGGCTTACGTTACATTCTTTTACAAACCAGATACTGTCCTGTTTGTATACCCAACTTTGATCTCCAAAGGTAAATATTGTCGTGTCTGTGTCGGCCCCGGACCCCATTTTCTTTTGCCGGAACTTAAGCGTATCATACATGACGATATTCGCGAATTTATTGGCCGAATCCCAGTTGGTGGTGACCCATTCGTTGGCAACGGAGTCCGTGAAACCGACGCCACTTTTATATTTGGGCCGTCGTTTAAGACCTGACCATTGTCCACTGAGCGGGTCGAATGTATACGCGCCCGGTATGCCGGGCTCTCCGTGAGGCCTGAACCATGTGAACATGCTATCGTTAAACCACCAACCAAATGAGATGTTGGGATGATAACTCGACGTACAACTTCCCATACATGCATAGTTGAAACCAATGGTTTCTAATCGGATTTTACGCGTCGTCGAATCAATCGTATACCAGTCCGGACCGAAACATGATGAGCCTACACCGGTATATGTCTGAAGAACGCATGACCTGAAGTTCGGCTCGGCCGGGGGAATTTTAGGGATCGGTTTACGGTCCGCGTCAAGTGTATCGCGGACCATATTTTTCCTTGTTTTTCCAGGCACCTGGAATTCGGGGCAGGAGCTGTTGGCCCTGAAATCATACAACGTCACGGGAATTAAGGCGCTGTCATGCGCCGTTTCCACCCACGCGCCTATGCTTTGGCGCGAAAGCATCTGCGTCAGATGGGTCTCGTAATTACGCCCTTGCGTCGTTCCCTTTGAAACATACGCATACGTTGACATGTTGAAAAGGTTGTTTCCAAGCTGGGACAGGTTGTAGATGACAGGAATGGAGTCCGTGCCTACTTTCACGGTGTCGGTAAACGATTGTATGGCTATGCCGGTCAAATTGGAAAAGACCGCAGTGCAAACGGTACCCAAATTGCGCGAGGACACTGCCAGTCCGACATACACTGGGTCGGTCATTGTGACGTTTTGCGTGCAAACATTAGACCATGTAACGCCATTGGTGGAAGTATCGGCGGTGAATGTATTTCCTGTTTTACTGAGCCGTAGCCATTTAGGACAAGTTCCCGATGTTGCGCAATATTCCACAAAGCTGCCACCCGCGCTCGTTCTGTTATAAAAACTTATCCCACTAGTCGGTGGCATTACAAACCAAAACACATCCTTGGCGCCATCGGTTAAATCCTGGCGAATCATCAGCCCCGCTTTGGCCCTGGTATTCGTATTGGTCATTGAAACAATTTGAGCATATAGCTGTATATTTCCGCTCATCTTAACATATGCAAAATGAAAACGGTCGGACGTTCCTCCTATATTGCTCCCGTCGCCTTTGAGTGTGTCATATCCCGGCGAGGTGAAATTATGCGAATAATAGCCTGGGGTAGATGGATCGCCGGCAACGCCAATATTGCAATGACTAAGAGAGCTGAATGAATATTTTCCCTCATTGAAATCGAGTATATCCTGCGCAAGGAGCGTCATCATCCCATCGGCGGCGGAATATGTTTTGATTTTATTGCGGTAATTGTTAGCTGCCGAGGAACTCAACTGGGAGGTAATGACCATGCCGATTCCGAGCGTCCCAACACCCATGAGGATCAGGACTGTTATCAGGGCTATGACGCCTTTTCGGTTTTTAAGGAGCTTTTTCATGGTATTTTCCTCTTTTAATTAAACTTTGTTTTTCAACCTGAATTGATACGTCAGGGGCAAGTGCCTATGGTGATCGCCATATCCGTTATATCGGTTATCGGGTAGAGAGGTAATACCATCCACGAACAGCTTGACGGACTTCACGGGGCTCCAAATATAGCTCGAACTGTTTATAGTTGTTCCGGCAGAATCCATAAAAGTTATTTTGAGTGAATCGATATTTTCGGCCAGCACATTGGTATCGCTGTTTAGGCACAGATTGGTCCCTTTCAAATAGTAACTTTGGGAATTAAATGAATAAATGCCGTCCCCGGCAAAGAAAATGTCGCCCGAAGCGCCTCCGGTAATGATTACTTTATTATTTAGAGTGTCGATTCCCTTTAAAGTGTAAGTTTTTACATAGCGGTGGGGCACAGCGTTGGCCGAGCTGTCTTCGGGGATTCTTCCAATTTTATTGGCGGGGAGGAAGGGTAAAGCATTATCGACCTGTATGGAACACGATGCAGAAGAGGTGTTCAAGGTGCACTTGCTTGTAAAAGTAAAGAAACCGCCGCGGGGATTGACTTTTATGGTAAAACTACTGCATGGCGGAGCGCTTACGACGCTGATGATGGTGTCCAGATCCAAAGTGTCGGATACCAACTGGCAATCCGCGCCAGCTTGCATGAGCACGTCGCTTAATTCCTTCATGGCAAACTTCGCGTTCTGGTTCATTTCGGTGAGCTGTTCCTGAAGGGAATAGCTGTTGAGCGTTGCCGAAAGCAGCCTGGTGAGCCCTAAAATCAGGATGGCCGAGATCCCAATGCCGATCAGGACTTCGATAAGGGTAAAACCGGCCGTGCGCCCCCTGAATTTCCTGCCAGGGAAGAACCTCAACCCGCCCTCCGGGCACCCTTCTCCTTGCCAAGGAGAAGGGCAGGGGATGAGGTGCAAATTCCCCTCCGGGGGATTTAGATTTTTGCAATTCGTTTTCATATTTAAAACATTTTTGAAATATAGGTGGTCACCTTCAGGGTGTCGGTCTTGCCGCCGCCCCAGAACGCCGTAAAATCGCATTTCTTTGTATTCGTAAGCGGCCCGCCGTCGGTGGGCCGGGAGGCGTTGGACACGACCCAGCCCAGCGTGACGCCGTTTTCCACGGTCGAGCCATTGACAGGAGGGAAATACAGGTCCTGGTTCTGGCTGATGTTCAGCCGCATCAGTTCGATCTGCCGCTCGACCATGTGGCCCGCCACGATCGCCCGGTTGGACGAGGTTGACATTTTCCACGAGGATGTTTGTATGGAAAATATCAACACGCCGATTATCCCCACGATGACCATTGAAACAAGCACCTCTAAAAGGCTAAATCCTTTTGAATGACGCGCTATCGGATTATATATTCTTTTCATGCCCTACTCCTTCACATATAGTGATATATTATTATACCAAGGAAAGGCCTTTTTTTCAATAGAATACGCAAATGTATGTTTTTTAACGATAAAATTGGCCATTATTTTGATATTTAGGAAAGACGCAAGTAAGGCAAATGCTGCCCGGCATAGGTGTTTAAGTCCTAATATCGATGACTTTTTATCACAAACTTAAAATTATTCAAATACTTTCGCTAAACAAATAAAAATTTATTTATATTAATTTCAATGTATTAAACCAAATTTTTGCAATATTATTTTTTTTTTTACTAAACATTTTTTGACAAATCAATTTTTTTTTATTATTATACAGTACTTAAAGGGGGGATAGATGGCTTTTTCAGGCAAAAGAGTTATTATTGTCGCGGCGCTTTCGGTTGGTATTTTTGTCCTCTTTGCTCAAGCTAATTTCGAACCAAATAGAATATATAAGCTTCGGCAAAAGGTAAGTCTTGACGCGGGATGGAAGTTTTTTCTCAACAATCCGACCGGCACGGGCAATCCTTACGATGTGGCCTACGCCGATGCCGGATGGCAGACCGTCAATGTCCCTCACTCGGCGATGTACGTTGCGCCCACCGAAGCCGGAGAAGCCTCAACAATGCCCGGCACGTCAGGATGGACGGGCATTTGCTGGTATCGGAAAACATTCACTCTTCCGGCCGGGACCCACACGCAAAAAGTTTTTCTGGAGTTTGAAGGCGCCATGCAAAACACGACCGTTTATCTCAACGGTACGCTTGTCGGCGGGCACGGTTCCAGCGGATTCACCGGCTTCAGCTTTGATATCAGCTCTTCGGTAAATCGCACCGGACAAAACGTATTGGCGATAAAACTCGACTGTACGTACTCGCTGGATATTCCACCGGGCAACGTCAAGGGCGGGCCCAATGGAGGAGAATACCCGGATTATTATCTGTATAGCGGTCTGTGCCGCGACGTGTGGCTGGTATGCGCCGATAATGTCTCCATCCCGCTGTACGGCCAGAAAATAACAACCCCAACAGCCACTTCCGCAAGCGCGACCGTTCGGATCAGGACCACAGTGAATAATGCTTCTACCGCCGCGGCAAGCTGCGTCGTCCAATCGGTCGTGGTCAACGCATCCGACGCGATCGTCTCGCAGGCGAGCGCGAGCGGCAGCGTAGCGGCCAACGGATCGACGGTGTTCGATTGCACCACCCCGGCCATTTCGAATCCCAGCCTCTGGTCGCCCGAAACCCCGAACCTTTACCGCGTTTTTACCAAAGTCATTGTAAACAATGTGGCAATCGACGACAATGTCGAGCGAATCGGCATCCGCAACCTCGACTGGAAGGCCATAGGCGGTTTTTTCCTGAACGGCGCCCGGTATCTGCTCAAGGGCGTGGACATGCACCAGGAATTCGCCTGGGTGGGCGCGGCCCTTCCCAACAGCCGCTACTTCGAGGAAGTACGATTAGTCAAGAATATGGGCGCCAACGCCATACGCTGCGCCCACTACCCGCGCGATCCCGCTTTTTATGACGCGTGCGACGAACTCGGCGTGCTCTGCGAGCCCGAACTGCCGACGTGGGGCGGGGGCGTTTCACAGTATCCCGCTATTTTCTGGACCAGAATGGACACATGCGCGCAAGAGATGGTCAAGGTAGCAATCAACCACCCCTCAATCATTCTATACGGACTTTTCAACGAAGGGGCGGATTGGCCAACCCAAATCACGTCCTTGCATAACAGGGTCAAAAGCCTTGATTCGGCCCGGTTCACGAGCAGGATCGACAATAATCTTGGGGCCGACAGCAAAGTCGTGGACGTTTTCGGGGAAAACTACGGCGCGATCCCCAACTGGGCCAATGCGCGGTATTACAACGCCGAATACCATGAAGGCTGGATGTACTTCTGTAATCGCGGAGATACGGTGACAAAGTCAACGACCGTGGAATGCTTCGGCGGCGGCTGCGTCCAGGAAAGCGAAAACCAATACGCGAACGAGCGGTATACCTTGCGATGGATTCCGCAAATCCTTAACAACACCGGCGATACCAAGCCGCTTGCCGGCGGACACATGTGGTGTTTCATCGATTACTGGTCCCCCTGCAACGTTGGAAACCATTGCATGGGCGTTTTAGACCACTATCGCATCCCGAAAAAAGTGTATTATACGTTCCAAACGAATTGGCGCACCGGCGTGACCGACGACTATCCAGTTGTGGGCCTGACGCCCGCCAAAGTCCAGCTTGAGGCCGACGTCACGAACCTCGTGGCCGACAGTACTGATTTGTCAAGAATCATCGGGTCCATCCGCGACGCGTCGGGCAAGTGCGTGTGGTCGTCCGCCCCGATCGTTTTTACCGTGGAAGGCCCCGCTGACGTGTTCGAGGGAAATCCCGTCACGGAGAACGCCATCGCGGGGAAAATAGGGATCATCGTCAAATCGAAAAATTCGCCGGGAATCATAACCATTTCCGCAACGTCAACGGGCCTCACCCCGGCCACGCTCACGCTTACCAGCGCGGCCGCCGACATTTCGGCCTTACCTTTTATCTGGAACGGCAGCGCGGTGGAGTATCGGGCGCGGGAGGCGATGGCCGGCAATACTTATTCGATGCAACAGACGAGGCGCTCGATCGTTCTGGCGTTTTCGTCGCCGAACATTGCAATGGACAACATTTCTCTGGTAAATATGCAGGGCAGGATGGTCACGTGTCAGGTCCAGCGGAAGGGGCCGCTGGTTTTCATGAACACGGGCGCGGTTGCCCGCGGCGTCTATCGCCTGCTTGTGCGGACACAAGACCGGGTATCGTCACAAACGGTAATGTTGACAAAATAATTAAAAAACCAGTTTTTGCCGGCGGAAATATATCATTTTTTATTTGAATTATCAGGTTTAGTTTGGTTTATATTAATAGAAAAATATAAATAACGGTTAAAATGAAGGAGCAAGCATGAAAATATTCAGGGTAATTTCTGTATGCATCGTGTGCGGTCTGCTGTCGATCAACGTATTTGCGGCCCCGGTCCCCGTGACGTCGTCGTCCCAGGACGCCGACGGCGAAAGTTTTGTCATGGGGACCGCGAAAATGAAACTGAAAGTGTGCGCTCCGAACATCATCCACGTGATGTACGCGCCGTCGGGAACTTTTTCCACCAGGGCGAGCCTCATCGTATCGAACGCCTTTACCACTCCTCCGGCGTTTACCGTGGCTTCTACGGCCGCGGCGGTCACGATAAGCACGGCGCAGATGAAGGCGGAAGTGACGCTCGCGACCGGCGCGATACGGTTTCTGGACGCTTCGGGGGCCGTATTGATAGGTGAAAATCCCGATACCGGGAAAATCTGTTCCGTAGCGAGCGTTGACAACACCGGCTATGGCGTCCACCTGGCTTTTAATATTACCGCTTCGGAAGGCGTGTACGGCGGCGGCCATTACGATCTTGACAATACCATGAACCGCAACGCGGCGGGGCAGCAATTCCGGACCCTTCCCGGAAACCGGGACAAGCCTATTCCATTTATAATTTCCACGAACCAGTGGGGTATTTTGTGGGACAATTATTCGGACACCTACTGGAATTTCAGCGGGGCGAGCTCAAGAACTTTGAGCATCCGGTCCGAAGTCGCCGACCAGATAGATTATTATTTAATTTACGGACAGGAACTGGACAACGTCGTCGCGGGATACCGCACCGTCACCGGCGCGGCGCCGATGCTGCCGAGAAAGGTCTTCGGGTTCTGGCATTCGAAATGCCAGTACGACAATCAGGCCGCCTTGCTCTCCGATGTTTCAAGTTTCAGGTCAAAAAAAATACCCATCGACGTCATAGTCCAGGATTGGTTGTGGTGGGACGATAATGTAGCGGGAAGCGCCACCGACGTCGGGACCAGGAACGGTTACTGGAATTCCATGAAATGGGACCCGAATCGATATGCCGACCCAACAGGTACGATCAACACCGTGCACAATAATAACATGCTTTTAGCGATTTCCGTTTGGCCGACCCTGGGTCTGAGCACGCCGGTGTATAGCGACTTTAAAGGAAAAGGTTATACCTGGCCATTACTCTATGCTTTCGGGTCGGCGTATGTCTACGACGCATTCAATCCCGCGGCGGGCGCTCTGCTCTGGAGTTATATGAATACGGGGACGAACGGAACAAACGGGGTCTTCAACAAGGGTATCGATATCTGGTGGTTCGACGGTTCCGAGCCTGAAACCGGAAATAACCAGGGAGATAATTTCGTCAATTTGAAAGGGGCCATAACGTCACAATCGGGCGGTAATTTTTTAGGTTCTTTTTATCGCTATCCCGCGGGTTATAGTCTTGCCCATTCGCGAAATGTGTATACCAACCAGCGCGCCGTGACGTCGTCTACCAAGCGCGTATGCGTATTGACGCGTTCGGTCTATGCGGGGCAGCAACGATATGGAACTATTACGTGGGTCGGCGACGCTCAGTCGCAATGGTCGCAGTATCAACGCGAGATAGCAATGGGATGCAATTTCTGCGCGGCCGGGGTCCCTTACTGGACAACGGATGTGGGTGCTTTCTATGCCTGGACCGGCGTGAGTTCAGGGGCTGAAATCTTTACACGATGGTTCCAATTCGCCACATTCCTTCCCATAATGCGTGTACATGGACAATCCGACAGAAACATGTGGCTGTTCTCGGGTTCGTATTATAATTCGCAGATCAAGTTTGATTCGCTCCGCTATCGAATGCTTCCCTATATGTATTCGAACGCCTGGAAAGTCACGAACCAGGGCTATACCATCATGCGTACTCTGCCGTTTGATTTCAGGACCGATGTAAACGCGCGTAACCAGACCACCGAGTATATGTTCGGTTCGGCCTTCTTAGTGGCCCCGATCACCACGCAGGGCGCCACATCGCGGTCGGTGTATCTGCCGACGGGCGCCACATGGTATGATTTCTGGAGCGGGGCGGCTTCGGCCGGCGGAACGACGATCCCAAACGTAACCGCCGACATCATGAGCATGCCGGTGTTCGTCAAAGGAGGTTCCATCGTTCCCCTGGGGCCGAATCTTCAATATACAAATGAGAAAAAAGCCGACACCATCGAATTGCGCGTGTATCCGGGATCAAACGGCTCGTTTACCTTGTATGAAGACGAAGGCGACAATTATAATTACGAAACCGGCTCCTACGCCACTATTCCGATCACCTATACCGACAATCCGAAAAACGTCGTCATCGGCGACAGGACCGGGAATTTTACCGGCATGCTGACGAACCGCGTTTTTAAGGTCGTGTACGTAGGCAGCGGGCATGGCGCGGGTATCAATAGTACCGCGAGCCCTGATTTTACCTTGAGCTATTCCGGCAATGCCGTATCAACCACCGGCGTGGGAATTTCGACGCAAACGAGTGAAGCGGCTATGGCCAGTCCCATGCACGTAACGCTTAAAACAGCCGGAAATTGCCTGGTTTTGGGTAAGGATTTTGAAGGCAAACCCAAATCAATCGCCCTGTATGACCTGGACGGAAAATTGATTGTTGCGAAGACCATGAGAACGAACAACATCAATCTACGTAAAGATCTCGGAGTTTCGGGCGGAGTATATATTGTAAAGGCAAAAATCGTACCGTAATATATTCGTTTTTAGCGCGTTTATCCGCGCTTGTACGTAGATAATTCAAATAGACACTTAAACAGAAAGGTCAGTCTATGAAAAAGTCGGCCCTGAACAAGACCCTGATGGGTCTCATCATTGGTTTTGGCGCTGCGCAATTTTACGCGGTTAGCGCCGAAACGGTGTCATCCTTCACCAAGGAATCGGACGGTGCGCTGTGTCAGTTGTCGGGCGGCACGAAGCTGAAGTTGCAGGTATGTGCCGATAACATCATCCGAGTCGTGTACACCTCACAGGCCACCATACCGAACCCACAGGGGCTGGTCGTTGGGAAAGCCTCTTTTCCGCCGCCGGCCACCTGGGACGCGACTGACAACGGGACCGCCATCGTCGTAACAACGTCGCAAATCAAGGCAACGGTGACCAAGTCAACCGGCTTGATAGCATTTACGACAGCTTCCGGGACCGCGGTTTGTTCCGAAACTGGAAGGACGATGACGGCAGTCGCGAAAACCGGGGGGGCGGGATTTTCCGGAACGCTGAATTTTAATTCCCCCGCTAGCGAGAAGGTCTACGGGTTGGGACAGCTTTCGATGGGAGCTCCCGGCTGGGGAAGCGGAGGAGGTTCGTGGTGGGAAGCTAATCCGCCGGATCGAACGGGCCAGTTGAATATCCGGAGCTTTGCCGTCGATATGCATCAAGCCAACTGGTACGACATTATACCGTTTTTCATAACCACCAGCGGTTACGGCGTACTCATGAATTTCTGCAGCCATGCGACAAAAAGTTCGCCACTCAATTTTGCCGCCGACTTCCTGCTCAATAACAGTTGGGACTATTTCTTCATCTATGGACCGTCATTCGACACCATTATTTCGGGCTATCGCGACATTACCGGTCCGGCGCCCATGCTTCCCAAATGGGCGTTCGGCTGGTGGCAGTGCAAAAACGCGTATACGGCTTCGAGTCAAATGCTGACCGTGGTTTCAACCTATCGTTCAGACAATATCCCTCTCGACTGCATCGTGCAGGACTGGGGCTGGTGGACCGCGTATGGTTCATTTACGTGGGGCTCGGCTTACGCTAATCCCTCGACGTGGATTTCAACCATTCATTCCAGCAATGCCCATCTTGCTCTTTCAATCTGGCCGACATTTAATACGGGCACGACGAATTATACACAGATGACGGGACACCTCTTAACCACATCATGCAACAGCGGAACAGCCGGGCAATGGATGGACGCCTTTGACACAGTGGCGCTCAATAACTTCTGGGGTTACATGAACTCCGCGTGCCTCAGCAACGGCGTGGACGCCTGGTGGATGGACGCCGTGGAACCTGAATGCAACCAGCTCACCAGCCAGGCCACCAGCTGGGGACCGATCGAGGAGTATTCGAACGCGTATCCGCTTTCGCTCGCGAAAACCATTTACGAACACCAGCGCGCTGTGTCGTCGGCCAAGCGTGTGGTCAATCTCACCCGTTCGTTCTATGGAGGACAGCAGCGGTTTGCAACGATGTACTGGAACGGCGATCTCAGCAGCACCTCCATGGTGAATGTAGCGACGACGGTTTCCGGCGGTCTCAATTCATCCATGGCCGGCAACCCGTACTGGTGCTCCGATATTGGAGGATTCCAAGGTAATCCGAGTGGTGATCCTTCGGATGATATCTTGACGCGGTGGTTCCAGGCGGGGACCTTTTTCCCCATTTTCAGGGTCCACGGATCCCGTAATACGGAAATTTACAACATGAGCGCCACGGTGCGGCCGATCGCCACCGCTTTCAGCATCCTGCGGTACCGCCTGATGCCTTATATTTACTCTCTCGCATGGAAAGTGACCAGCGAGAACTATACTATGACGCGCGCACTGCCGTTCGACTTTTCCTCCGATCCGAACGTTTTAAGCAATGATTACCCCGACCAGTACATGTTCGGGCCGGCGCTTCTTGTCTGTCCGGTCCACACCGCAAACGCCACGTCGAGGTCGGTATATCTGCCGGCGGGTTCGACGTGGTATGATTTCTGGACCGGGACGACTTCGGCGGGAGGGACGACCATTGCGAATGCATCAGCGCCTTCAACGATCATACCGATTTACGCCAGGTCCGGCGCTATCCTTCCCATGGGACCGAAAATAATGTATGCCACCCAGAGCGTCGATCCGATAGAGCTGCGTGTGTATCCGGGGGCCAACGGGTCGTTTACGCTTTTTGAAGACGCTGGGGACGGTTATAGCTACGAGAACGGCAGCGGCTACGCCACAATCCCGATTACCTATACCGATAATCCGAGAAACCTGATCGTCGGCGACAGGGTTGGAAGTTTTACCGGCATGCTCGCCAGTCGTACTTTTAATGTCGTGTTCGTGACAAGCGGCCATGGAATTGCCGATACGATAACGGCCAATCCTGACAAGGTCCTGGCTTATTCTGGCAAAGCAGTATCGACTACGGGAGTGCTGATATCCGCGCAAAACGCCGGACCCGCTTCTTTCAGGCCCGTTAGTGCTACGTATAAAACAGACGGAAACGTGGTCCTGGGCAAGGAATTTGCGGGCAAATCGAAAGTAGTGGCCGTGTATGATCTTGGCGGTAAGCTGGTCGCCCAGAAGACGCTGAGGACGAACGCCATCAATCTGCGCAAGGACCTCGGCGCGCCGAACGGAGTATATATTGTAAAGGTCCAGGCGCTGCCGTGACCGGTGTGGAAATCGCCCCCAAGTTTCCTTGCCCTCAGGCATTTACCTCATCACCCGCCCTTCTCCTTAGTAAGGAGAAGGGTGCCCGGAGGGCGGGTTGAGGTCAGCGATTTTCTAATTCCCCCCTGCGGAGGTTCATAGGGCGTAAAGATCGTAGGGCCGGACAATCCGGCCCTTGTCCATTCAATTTTAGTATTGAATATTTTAAGAATTGAATTATATTTATGAATAATAACGATTTATTTTTATTGTGATATTTATTTGGCGGATAAACGTTTTAAGGAGGCACTGAATGAAGGCAAAAATTCTTATGGGATTGACAGGCGTGCTTATGGCCCTGTCCTCCGCGATGGGAGTAACGGTCACGGCAACCAGCAATCCTTTCAACTTCCCGCCGTTGGTAGGCGTCAAGGACGGCAGGTTTATCACCAAAGCCGCGACATATTTCAAACATTCGGGGTATTCCTCGAAATCAGGCGTCGTGACCTTTGCCTGGTCGCTTCCCAGTGAAATGAAAGCGCAGCGCGGAAGCATCGCGATTTACTCGGTGCTTGGCCGAATGGTAAAATCGATTCCGATTGCCTCGGCGGCCGGAGTCGTGACCTGGAAGACCTCGCAAAAGGAAGGCGTCGGCGGATTATACGTGGCCAAGCTGACTTACGGTTCCCATAAGCAAAACCTTAAACTGATACTTTGCAAGTAAAGGGGAGAAAAACAATGAGCAGGAAATCTATAATCGGTATTATAGCATTGATGATGATCCTCCCCGCCGGGGCGACGAAAATATCCAACGTCAATGTGGATTTAATCAAGGGGTATAGCGCCGTCATGGCAGGCGGGGCGCAGGTGAACAGCTACATGGGCAGGCTGACGTATACGTTCCTCGCCGAAACCAACGATTCCATTTTCGTCGACTTCTCCATCGGGCTCCAGGGTTCGCCGGACACGATACCCATTGTTGAAAAAATCGGGGACGTGGGCATGGTGAAACAGGCCAACGCGGGCGACACCCTCAAAACCGTTTATTTCAGGGCCAAGGTCACGGGCGACGCTTCGGGGATCTATGTCGCTACAGTCAAGGCCGACGCGAACATGAGCCAGATGTGGAAACTGGCCGATTCCCTGGTTAAGCTCATGACCATGCAGCAAAAACTGGAAAATCTGTATTCCTGGACGACCGTGACCGATTTAGCGGGATTCGGCGCCGATGACATTACGCTTTCCGATGGCAGAGTGGTCGTTGGCTGGAGATGCTCCGACGGTCCCAACGGAATACGCTTTCCCGCAAACGGCATTAATACCATCGGCATAGCGATTTACGGGCAAGGAAACGTCGCAACGGATTTCCCCACCGAGGCTGCGCTCGGATGCACGTGGGACACGGCCCTGGCCGTGAAGGTCGGCGATGCCATCGGGCAGGAAGCTCGCGCCAATGGTTTGTTTTGCAACCTCGGGCCTATGTGCGATCTGGTCATCAACCCGCGGTGGGGACGCGCCTTCGAAACAATGGGAGAAGATCCTTATCTGAATGGGAAAATGGTTTCCCATCAAGTGATGGGAATACAAAGCGAGCGTGTGATAGCCACCCCTAAGCATTTTACTCCGTATTGCAAGGAAGATCAAAGGGGCTCAGGACAGAGGATAATTATTTCCGAGCGCGCTTTAAGGGAATTACCCCTTGTGCCCTTCGAAATGGCCATCAATGAGGGCGGCGCCAGGGGGCTTATGACATGCTATAACAGAGTCCAGGTCCCCGGATTTACCGTCACCGATCCAACCTTATTATCGGAATTTTGTGACGCGGCCGCCTCGGACCGGCATGCAATCAATGACATAGTACGCAATGGCTGGGGGTTTAACGGCGTCATCATGACCGATTGGATGGGCGCGAACGCAATAGATGAAACTTATTGTTTCAATACTCCGTTTGATATGAGCATGCCTAGTGGCTCCGGTTTTATTAACGCGGTAACGAACATAACTAACGGCCTGCCGGGTTGGACCGCTGATACACTGAATAAAAAGGCCCGCAATGTGATGTACGATAAATTATGGGCTTGGGGCGGCAAGTTGATTCCTAACGATGCCGCGATTAAAACGTATCCCCAGAGCGCCATTTGTTCGCAGGACCATCTTAATATAACGCTCCAGGAAGCCCGCGAGAGCATCGTGCTCGCGAAAAACGATATGGTCAACGGCGTTCCGGCCTTGCCGATTGATAAAACTTCCCCGATAAAAGTGGCTGTTATAGGCGCATACTCCACGATGTTCAGGATTGGAGGAGGCGGCAGCAGCGCGGTCACTCCCGATACCCAGATCTCGCCCTGGCAGGGAATACAGACACTTCTTGCAGCCAGTCCGGCTTCCAAAGTGACCCTTACCAACGATTACTCCACCAACCCCGACGTGGCGATCGTGTTCGTGGGAGTTGACATAGAAGCAGAAGGCGACGACCGGACCGACATGGTCCTGGGCTCGGCGCAATTGAGCATGGTTTCATCGGTTGTTGCCGCGGTGAAACGGACGATCGTCGTTTACACCGGTGGAAGCGCATCGGCGTCGGGGTCGTGGTCAAACGTTCCGGGCGTTATCATAGCCTTTTATCCGGGCAGGAACCAGGCCCGCGCCCTGGCCGAAATATTGTTCGGCGACGTGAACCCATCGGGCCATTTGTCCGTCACGTTTCCTAACACAGTGAACGACCTGCCGAGCTTTGATCTGGTCAATCTTCAATTAAACTATCCTTCCGCGGACACCGGGGCGGGGTATTTTTATTTTGAAAAAACGGGAAAGACCCCGCTCTTCTGGTTCGGTCATGGTCTTAGCTACACGACCTTTGCCTATACCGGCATGAGCATCGTCGGCGGGACATCAATTTCCGCTGGAGACAGGGTCGATGTTGCGGTCACGGTGCAGAACACAGGAAACCGCGCCGGGGACGAAGTGGTGCAATTGTACGTGAAGCCAAAAAACCCGTCGGTGCCCCGCCGCGTAAAAGATCTACGCGGGTTTTGCCGGGTCACCCTCGCCGCCGGAGAGCCAAAGACCGTTTCCTTTACTTTGGGGCCGAGGGATTTTTCATATTATAATGTCAATACGACGGCAAAAACCGGCCAGTGGACCGTGGCTTCCGGTTCGTATGATATCATCGCCGCGTCCACGTCCAATCCCGCGGACCTGGTAAACGGCAACGGGAAATGCGCTATTCAAACAATTACGGTCCAGTAATAATAAACCGCCGCCGGCAGGCGGCGGTTTATAAACCCTAATGGAGGTTTCATGAATCAGCGTTTGTTTTTCTGCATGGCTGCATGCGTATGTTTATTTTGTTTTGGTTCCCGCGCCGGCGACTCCGCCGATGTCAAATTTACGCCGTTTGGCTGGGGCTGCCTGGAAGTCGGCCAGATTGAATCAGGGTTTTATGAATGGCCGGGCCTATCCATTACCCCTATCAATCACGTATGGCAGCAGAGGGCCTTCGGCAGGTTTGGTTATGATGCGGTATATAAGAACAACCTTGATATAAATATTTCAGGCGAGGGGTTGGTCGCTTTTTCTACGCCGCAAATCGGGAAAGACCCTCAAACCATGCAGACCAGGACTTTTTTTTATATAAAAACCGCAAACGCTACGTATACGTTTTTAAACTCCGAACAATATGGCCTGCAATTGCAGGCAGGTTATTTCCCTTATAAATACAGCCCCGACGTCAGGAACCTCGGTGAGTATTTGTTCAGGTCCAACGCGTATCCGCTCCTCGTATACGCCGATTTCAATTATCCGAAGGCTGACCTTTTGGGTGCTCGGGCGCATTTCCAATACGAATCTTCGAACAAACTCCTTCTTTTTCAGGACGATTTAATGCTCCATTCCGAATTATATAGCATTCCCGTCCAGAATTGGTCGCTTTCCGACGTTTTCAGCGCCAAACTGTTCGATGCAATAACCATTGGAGGCGGCGTCAGTTTTTGCAACCTGTTATCGGTTTACCAGGGGAATTATATGGGTGGCTTATCCGTTGAACAATATTTTAATCTCGATACCGCCCTCGCACGGTCCAAATCGTTGTATATTGGAAATGCCGCTGGAGACAGCGAGCTTTTTGACTGGAAATCCACGAAGCTCATGGCCCGAGTGTCATTTGACCTGAAGAAGTTATTACCTTCGAATCTTTTCGGCCAGAACGACCTGATGCTCTACGGTGAGTCGGACATCATCGGTTTAAAAAATTATCCTAAATATTTTACCGACGTGAATGACAGGATATTCTATTCCGCTGGTTTTAATTTTCCTGGTTTTAAGATATTCGACGTGCTTAATCTTGAATTGGAATATTGCCGGGACACGAGCGCGTTTTCCGACCAAAATCTTTTAGGGGCTCCAACTCCCTCCCCATTTCCCGTTGAGTTGAATACGGGTAGTAGCCTTGGATATAAGGTTCTCAGGAACCAGGTGCGCTGGTCTGCCTACGTTAAAAAATCTGTTCTTGACGGACACGTTGATTTTATCCTTCAATGCGCCCGCGACCATAAAAGAATCAATTTTTATTATTTTGATTATAATTACATGTCCTTTATGGAAACATTGCCTTCGGGTAATAACTGGTGGTGGGTATTTAGGACGGAATTCAATTTTTGACCAGGATTTGCGGGATTAAAAGACGACCATCGGCATTCGCGCCTGTTTGAACCTGGATAAAAAATAAAGCCACTAATTTTTAATGGCTTGTCTTTGAATTTTCAAGTTCTTTATCCGTAAAGGAGAAGTGAGTATGCATCTTTCAAGACTTCAAAACGTCTTGCTGTTGTTGGGAATTTCGGGTCTTATTTTCGGCGGCAGTTTCGCGCAAACCGCAACGGTACCGAATGCCAGTTTCGCCACTTTTATTTCGACCACCGACAGCTTTCCAGGCTGGTCGTTTACGAAGGACGCCACGGGAGGCACAAAATACACGGTTACGCAGGAAGTCGACAGCGCGCACAGCGCCCCCGGATCGCTTAAAATGCAGTTCAAGGATTCGACCGATACCGCGTTTACCCTTGTTTTTTCCACTTCAATAACCGGGCTTCCGGTAAAAAAACTCTTTACAATTACCGCATGGGTCAAATATGCTAATATGCCCAAGTATTTTAGCGCAATGATGTATGTGCAGCAGGCGACCTTATTGCCGCCCGCTTATGCATGGATCGACCGGAAATGGGGGACCCTATGGGGAAGCGGTCTTGGAAACAGCGGTTGGACGCAAGTAACCATGAGCGATACTACTAAGGACAGTGCGAATGTCCTTAATTTCGGCATTTCCGTGTGGAAATACGGCACCCTGTGGATAGACGATATTGCCATAACCTATCAAAACATTCCTCAAGCGGTCAACTATTCCATGGAACCGGCCAGGCAGGGAAGCATCGTCAACAACCGGATTTCATTTTCACGCCAAATGCCCTATTCGCTTGAAGCTTGTTCCGTTGACGGAAGAATGGTTGCGAACCGGTCGGGTCTGGCCTCGTCGCTTGACCTGGACCGTCTGGCATTGAAAAAAGGCGTTTATCTCGTAAAGGTTCAGACGCCGGAGAAGACTTATAATTCAAAGGTCATTATGTCGAGGTAATAGTCATAGATTGTTAGAGTAACAAAAAAACCCTTGCAGTTTTCAACCGCAAGGGTTTTTTTTGTTGTAGTGCTCAGGTTCCCTGAGCAGTTCAGTGTCAATTATATATTTTATTACAGTCCTTACCAGATCCTCGTCGTCGTGTTTACGCCTTCCCCTCTTATTTGGACCATGCGCACCTGTGAAGCGGACGGCCCCATAAGCCCGCGCACGAATTGACGGATCGAATACGGGGTTCCGGCATGCACCGTCACGTTCTTGCAGAAAAGCGCCTCGCCCTTCAGGGAAAAAGCCGATATTGAAACATTACCGGCCGCGGGCGTAAATATGTACCGGTTATTGATGGCTTTTTTCTGGATGGCCTGATATTTTACGGGAAGGGCGGCATTGACCAACAGCGCTACCCTGGCCAGCTTTATGTTCCCGACCGGGCTTAACTTACCGGGCCCGCCCTGGGCATTTCCAATGGCAATGGTCAAACCGGTAATACGGGCCATACTGACTGAATCAGGAATTTTGATAATCACCGTTTTCCATTCGGGTGAAGCATACAATGTACCGACGCCATCCCCAGCGCCCAATAAATTCTTTAGTGAGTCATCCGCTTTTGTCGCCGAATCCATACCCCAGGTGCCGTAAAAGAAATTCAATGAGGCCTGGTGATACGGCAGAATGCCTTTGTACACGATCATTAAATACTTGTAAGGGGCCACCGTGTTTGAGTCATATCCCTGCCAATTGGCCCAGGTAATGGGTAATTGAGCATACCAATTTCTGAATTTATAGGGATAATTGATATATTGGGCCCCTGGATAAAACCCGTTCGAATCAGTGACTTCAAAATCAGTAGCTAAACAGTTGACGACCGTGGAGGTGATGCTGGCCTGGGTATCCGGCACGGTTATGTACGTATCGGTTAGGGTGTCCAAATAAGTGCGGGTCCCTATAAGAGTGCTGGTGTCCCTTTTTAAGGTATCACCGCACCAGGCCGAGTCTTGCGCAACCCAAGCCTCACCGAACCAGCCGATACCATAGCTTAACGCCGTTCCCCCCATGAGATCAAGCGTGTCCATCGATTGCGCCATGGCGAGCCGGGCTGAAGCGAAAATAGACAAAACAATCAAATATTTACACCACTTCATGAGGCCTCCTGAAAAGTTAAAATAAAAATGAATTGTGTTGAGTACTATATGAATAAGATTTTGTAGGAGAAACGAATGAAACGGTTCAAAATTTTAAAACTTGCCCATTGTACGTAATGTCTGAATGGTGCGAAGGGCCAGCTCGTCGCCGGGATCCTTGCGCAAGGCAATGGAAAGCGACTCTCGCGCTTTTTCATAATTTCCAACATAGGTATAAGCCACCCCCAAAACCGAATAGATCGACTGATAATCGGGAAAGTATCGCTCCACCTGCTGCAGTTCACGGATGGCCCCGGGAAGATCATTGTCCTGCCGGTAAAAATTGGCCAGGTAATAATGCGGATGCGGCAGCTCCGGATCAAGTTCGGACGCTTTCCGAAAATACTCGCGGGCTTCGGGCATCTTCCCGGCCATGCTATAAACCATCGCCAGATGGGTGCAATCACGGACCGAATTCGGGTGCATGGCCACGATCGCATTGAGGCATTCCGCTGCTTTGTCAAGGCTCCCCCGTTCGCGGTAGCATGAAGCCAGATGGTCGAGGAACTCATAATCCCCGGGGGAAATACGCGCCGCGTTTTCAAGGGTTTCAACGACCTGGTTTTTATCCGCGCCGAAGTTCTTTTCCCATATCGCGCGCATAAAACATTGCTCCGCCCCCAAATATCTTTTAATTCCGCCGGCGGCGCGGGCGGTTTCGTCCGGATCTCCCATATTGACAAGGTACCCGTCCATGTTCCTGGTCTGCGCGATCATCCAATTCATGATGTCCCCGCTCAAACCGATATCGATTGTTCTGCTGAACTCCGGCCAGGGATTGTTGTCGGTTGCCGGAGGAACATCGCCGAGAGAGTTTCTCAAATCGGTTCCGAAGCTGCCGAATTGGGCGAGAAACGCGTAGGGGTTGTCCAGATCAAGGTCTTTTAAATCCCCGGCGATTTTTGGGTCTCGTAATCTTTTTGAAAACACCTTGAAGTCGACCTGCATTGGCATGGGAGATCCGACCAATACGGCATGATAGGCGTTGATAATCCAAACGCTGGCGTTGGGAAAGACGTCGGTGAAGGCGCGAAGAAGCGATTTGAACTCCCATAGGCTCATCCAGTTCGTGGGCATCCATTGGCACATGATGCCGTTTTCGGTCAGTTTTTTCCGGCACAGCTCGTAATAGTCCTTCGTGTAAATATTGATGCTCATCCTTGAATGGATTGCGTTCGAAGTGATGATATCGTACTTTTTCCTGGTCCGTATGATAAAGCTGCGTCCATCGTCGATGTAAAGATGGAATTTAGGTTCACTCACGACGTTGCCGTTATATCGGGCGAAGATCGAAGATGTCGCCCCGACCACCTGCGGACAGATTTCAGCGCAGTCGACTTCGTCGACATCCGGTTGGATCAGCGACTGTGAAGTGACACCCATGCCGAGCCCGACGACAAGGGCCTTTTTTGGGTTACGGCTTAATAAATAGGGCAGATATCCCAGCATCCGGTGGACGCGCAAGTCAGAGTAATCCGTGAATGCCGTTGCCGTTCCGTTAATGACCAGCGCCATGACGCCTTCGGCGCTCTGCGGGACCGACACGGTGGCGCCGGGGCCTTCCTTGAAGTAAAGTATCCGGTCGTCTTTTCCGGTCTTTGCCGCCTGCCAATTTTGGAACATTTTGGACGGTGGCGCTTCCCAGAAGGCAAGACAGAACGCCGCCGTGATAACCGCCAGGGAAAAAGCTTTTTTCCGGACGGTTGAAAAAGGATGAATGGAAATGAGCGTAACGGCGATACAGCCGTTTAATACAGCGATGGCGAAAAGGGATTTTTCCATGCCAAGAAAAGGGATCATTAAAAAACCCGCGATGAATGAACCGGCGATGGCGCCGATCGTATCCAGGGAATTGATGAATCCGATCCGGGCGCCGGCGCGTTCGAAGTGAAGGGTGAAAATCTTGGCCGCGATCGGAAATTTCATTCCTAAAAACACGGCCGGAATTATCAGAAGCAGGAAAAAGGCCAGGCACTCTCTTCCCATTGTAAACCACCACGATCCGGCATGCGGCCAGCCGGGTCCTTCGACAAACACAATGATTTCCCTGGAAACCGAGAGGGCGGCAAGCATGGTGACGCCGACAAGCGCTTGAAGCCAGGCAAAAACGCCAAGCTTGTTCCTCAAGCGGTCCGCAAATTCCGCCATTACCATGCTGCCTATAAAGATCCCGGAAATAAACGTCACGATGATCGTCGTTGTAAAATAGACGGTCTTGTCCACGGATGAAGCCATGAGCACGCGCGTCCAGATGATCTCATAGGCCAGGGACGCAAACCCTTCAAGAGCGAACGCCCAGAGAATAAATCGTAGAATATAGGGCGGGTAGGTTTCGTTTCCGATTAGTATCGATTTTTGTTTTTTCGGGGAGACCGGCCTTACGGCCGGGGATGAAAAAGAATCTTTAATAAAATGCGACATCAAGAAAACGATTACCGCATTGAAAATATTGAGAGCCGCCGCCATCATGAGGCTCGCGGAGAGACCGGCATAGCGGATAAGAAAAAAACCCGCTGTAAAACAACCAAACACGGCGCCGCAATTGTTGATCGAATAGAGGCGCCCGACATTCCAGCCTATGTGGTCCAATTTACCCGCGAAGTGCTTGCAGATGACGGGAATCGTCCCTCCCATAAGGAATGTCGGAACAATAAGGACGGCAAAAGAAAGACAAAAGCGGACCAGGGAATCGGCAAAGGGCCCAAGCTGAACAATATGGTTGATTCCAACATAGGCGCCCGAAAGGCCTTTATATATGAGCGGGAAAAATAGGGCGTAGAACCCAATGCCGAATTCGAGAAAAACGAAGATCGTTAAAGGGCTTTTACGCCGGTCGGCAAGCCGTCCGAAATAGACGCTTCCCAGCGCCAAACCGGACATGAAAACCGTTAGTACGGTGCTGACGGCATATACGGTGACTCCGAACAGCAACCCGAACATGCGGATCCATACGACTTGATATACAAGAGCGCTGAACCCGGAAAGCAGCACAATTATAAAAAGAAATTCCCGCAAACGAACAGATTTCCGCCCCACCCCATTTGATTCCGTATTTGTTGAAGGAATCATTCGTACTCATCTTTCCATCTGTTTCCTAGCCGCTGGACAATAGCTAACTACGATCCAAAAAAAATATACTCTTTTACCAGCATCCTTGTCAATTTAGAAAATATCGGCATTGAAGCTTTGGGCCCCAACATTTTTAATGGAAACTGGAAAAAAAATATTATATTTTATAACTTGTTTGAAATCAAAAGGATAACGCAAGAAATTAAATAATTGGTTGGTAAATTTAATTAATATAAAGTCTGATTGAAATAAATTATGCATATAAATCAATAAGTTATATTTAAAATGGTAAAAATATGATTTTCTTTGGAAAACAAAAAAATCAAATAATTTTTGCGTGCTGATCATTTTTTGCTTATATTGTAGGGTATGAATCCCAACAAAGAAATATTCCTCTATTCGGATTACCGGGAGTTTTTAAGGGATTATTATCAATCCCAGAAAAACGCCGTTCCCAAGTTGACTTTTCGACTTTTTGCCCAAAAAGCGGGTTTTTCATCGCCAAGTTTTCAAAAGCTGGTGATGGATGGTAAAAAGAACCTGACAATGGAGAGTATTTTAAAAATTTCCCGCGCCTTGCGATTAAATAAAAAAGCCGAAGAATATTTTAAAGTACTGGTATTTTTCAACCAGGGAAAAACCGTTGAGGACAAAAAACATTTTCTGAAGAAGATCGATAATTTCAGGAAAAAGAACAAACCGGAAAAAATCTTGCCGAAAGAATATGACTACCTGAAGGAGTGGTATCATTGCGTTATCCGGGAAATGGTCGATTTCCCGGATTTCAGTGAAGACCCGGAATATATCAGTAAGAAGCTTTTTTACTCCATAAAACCCGATGCCATCAGGAAATCCATCGACTTTCTGGTCGAAACCGGTTTTTTGATCAGGGATGAAAAAGGCAAATTGACAAAAAGAGACAAAACCCTGGCGACCGGCGACATCCGGGACCAGGAAATCCTCGGGACCATCGCGCGCAACCATCATATTTCGATGATCGAACTTGCGCAGAAAGCGGTGTCCAATCTGTCTAAAGAACAGCGGAGCGTTTCCAATACGACTTTGGGGATCTCCGCTTCGGCCTACGAGGCCGTGCTGAAAAGAATAGAACAGCTTCGTCTTGAGATACTCCAAATCGCCGCGGCCGACCCCGCCGCCGACCAGGTGTTCCAGCTCAATGTCAACCTGTTCCCATTAACAAAGAGGAACACATGAAACCGGCCGGGGCGTTGCGGACGCTTTTCATGCTTTTCCTCCCGCTCGCCTTTCACATGGAATGCGCGCGGTATCCCCTCGCCGCGGGCGGGGGCACCGACGTGTCCAACGCGAAGGTAAGCGGAGTCATCGTGCGGTCCGACGGCGCCATGGCGGCCAATACGGAGGTGAAAATCATCGTTTCGTCCTACGACCCGCTGCGCGACGGCGCCGTTGCCGACTCTCTGGTCGATACGACCGATTCGGCGGGCGCCTACACTTTTGCGCGGGTCGATTCCGGGAGCTATAATGTTCAGGCCATCAATTCGAACGATCGGACTAGCGCGCTCGTCGTCGGTATGCATATCGCGGGAGACAGCGTTGAAATACCGGTGGCCACGCTGCACAGACCCGGCGCGGTTGAAGTAAGGCTGCCCGATAACATCGATACGGTCAACGGCTATGTGTATGTTCCGGGGACCATGATCGGCGAGCGCATCAACGGGTCCGCGAGTTTTGTCATAGTTGGCGACATTCCCGCGGGCAAAATTCCTCCAATCTGCTATACGGTTACCAACAATGCCGGTCCAGCCAGGAGTTTAAGCGATACCCTTCAAGTCCCTTCCTCCGGCATGATGACGATCATTTATTCAGCGTTCAGGTATTCGAAAAAATTATTTTTAAACACCGGTTCCGATGGAGCGAACATCAGCGGAAACGTCTACGACTTTCCCGTTCTCATCAGGTTGAACAAAAGCAACTTTGACTTCTCGCAAGCGCAGGGCAACGGCAACGACATCCGGTTTATAAAACCCGACAATACGTCCCTGCCCTATGAAATAGAGAGGTGGGACGCCGCGGGCGGGCAGGCCGAAATATGGGTCAAAGTCGACACGGTGCATGGAAACGGCAACGTCAACGCCATAAACATGTATTGGGGCAACGCCGCAACGACCGGCGCTTCGAACGGCGCGGCCGTGTTCGATACCGCCGATGGGTTCGCGGCGGTCTGGCACCTTAATAACGGTTGCGGCGATGCCACGGTCAATAATAATGCGGGGACAAATTATGGCGCGACCGATACCGAAGGTATTATCGGAAATTCGAAAAAGTTCAATGGCGCCGATTCCATTCGAATATCCGGGTTGTTGGGTTCGCCGAGAAGCGTCACGCTCAGCGCGTGGGCCCAATTGGACATGAGGAGCGCGCAAGGCTCGGAAGTTATTTCCATAGGCGATGCCATGGGGATCCGGATGGATGATTCTCGCAGCGGCTTTGGGACCGAAGGTACTTTTCATGTGAGCACTATAAATACCGATACTACTTTCGTCAGCGTGATATCCAACAAGAATTTGGCGAAAACCGGATGGCATTTTATCGTGTTCACTTTTGACGACGTCAACCGGCTTCAATCGCTGTATATTGACGGACGACAAAACGGCCCGATAAACAACAATGCCCCGATAAACTATTCGGGCGTCGGAATCAACACGCTCATCGGAAAACATGGCAATGGCAAAAACAATTATAATTTTATCGGCAGGATCGACGAAGTGCGCGTAAGTAAAACCGTTTATTCGGCCGATTGGATAACCCTGTGTTACATGAACCAGAAGGCCCCGGACCAGTTGGTGACGTTTAAATAAAAAGGACATGAGTGATTTTGGAAAAAGAGGGGAGGGGCACTAGCTGAAATTTTTATCAATTTTTACCTATCGCGGTTAAATCAACTTTATAAGAAAATGAAAACAAATAGTGTATAACTTTTTTAACATGAGGAGAGAAAATGCGTTGTAAATCATCCTATCTTTTCCTGCAATTATTGGCGCTGATGTTTTTTTCAACGGGGACCTTAATGGCATCGGATGAAAAGCCGGACGCGCCGGAGAAGGTGAGCATTGGAGGATACGGTTTCTGGCAATTCGGACAGATAGTCCAGGGATGGGACAGGAATGCAGGGGCGGAAATCTCACATTATTGGACGAACAATGTCCTTATCGGTTTGGACATCAAGGCGCAGCCAAGCGAGCATCTTCAACTAGTCCTGAGCCCGGAGTTTTATCTGAACTATTCCTATCCGCAACAACAGAATACCCCGAACTCGGTACGTCCGTTCGGATTTGCCTATATCAACGAGGCGGACGGAATTTTTTCCTTCGGCAACGTGGAAAAACCATTCTTGCAGGCAAGCCTCGGTATGTTTACGTTTAAGTATAATCCCGACGGAAGGAACTTCGGCGATTATCTTTTCAGGACCGGCACCTATCCTACGTATATAATAACTAATTTCGATTTCCCGGCAGCGCGGCTGCTCGGTCTGCATCTGAGCAGCGATCCGATTGCCAATTTGCATGCCGACCTCCTGTTGACCAGCGAGGCTTTTATATATCCGTTATTTGATTTTTCCCTTACCGGTATTGCGAGCTACAAACTATTTAACGCAATTGAGATCGGGGCGGGCATTGATTTCGCGAGATTACTGCCGGTAGATAATGTTAAAACAACGCCGCAAATAAATTATAACCAAAGTCAAACTTTTTATAATTCCTACATTAATCAAAATGGAGATACCGGTTATTATTCATTTAAGGCGACCAAGATCATGGCGCGGGCATCCATTGATCCCAAGAAATTCTTCGGCTCGCCGGAATTTTTTGGGAGCGAGGACCTCAAACTTTATGGGGAGATTTGCTGGGTGGGGGTGGGAGGCTATAATGCACAGAATTTACCGCCCGGAAATATTGCATGGTATAACGATCTTAATCAGCGGACTCCGAGAATGTTCGGGTTTAATGTCCCGACTTTTCGTCTCTTTGATGTACTTTCCGGGGAGATGGAATATTTTCCAAGCGTGATACCGAATGATTATGCAAATGTGGACCGCGGGCTGGTTCCTATGCCTTATTTGCAGGATGGACTCGGAACGTATAATATAAACGACTGGAACCAGGGTGCCTGGCGCTGGTCCATTTATGCGAAAAAAATGCTTATCAAGGGTTTCTCCGTGACCGGGCAGGCGGCGTTCGATCATCTTAGAATGACGTTCTGGGATGGTACGACGAATGAATACGAAAGCTTAACCAAGAAAGGACACTGGCACTGGGATTTAAAATTTGGATATGCATTCTGAAGCAAGAAATAATTCATTATATAAAAGTCTGTTAAATATTTTTAAAGAAGGAAGGATTTATGAATAAAAAAAGATTTTTCGTATTCGCCGTAGCGCTGGGGACGATGATATTCGGCGCTACAAGCGTTTTGGCCCTGAATAACGGGCTTGCCCGTACCCCGCCCATGGGGTTTAACACATGGAATTATTTCAATTGCCAGGGCGGCGGGGGGCATGGACGGGTAAATCAGGCATTGATACAAGCGATAGCCGATGCTTTCGTATCGTCCGGGATGGCTGCCGTCGGATATCAATATGTAAATATTGATGACTGCTGGGCGGAGGCGTCCAGAAATGCCGCCGGGGGAATGGTCGCCAGCCATACCGACTTTCCCAATGGGATGAAGCCTGTTGCGGATTATTGCCATAGCAAAGGGGTCAAGCTGGGCATTTACTCCGATGTGGCCTCCAAAACCTGCGCCCAAACAATGCCGGGTATGTCGGGCCATGAAAACCAGGACGCCGACACGTTCGTTGCATGGGGAGTGGATTATATAAAAGTGGACTGGTGCAGCGGCACCGGCGGACAATCCTTGGCCAGTTATACAAAAGTAAGGAACGCCTTGACGCAAGCGGTAGGTGCAATGAAGCCAACCGTGCCGACCGCCCATGCGCTTGTTTTCAGCATGTGTAACTGGGGGCAAGATAATACGTGGTTGTGGGCCGACTCGGTTGGAAACTTATGGCGGACCACCGGCGACATTACCAGTCAGTGGGGTTCCATGTTGGGCAATATGGACCAAAACCAGGCCCATTACGCTTATTCACGTATCGGCAGTTGGAATGATCCCGATATGATGGAAGTGGGAATCGGAAGTTTTTCCAATGCGGCGATGAGCAGGTCCCACTTTTCACTCTGGTGCATGATGGCGGCGCCGCTCGTTACCGGTACCGACGTGCGGAACATGGATGCCACGACAAAATCAATCCTTACCAATGCCGATGCCATAGCGATTGATCAGGACACGCTGGGCGGAGATATGACTTTGGGGGCTATTCAGGGCAGGAAGGTTGTTACGGGAAATTCGGAGGTTTGGGTTAAATTGTTGAAAGGCAAGACCAAAAGTGAATATGCCATTCTCTTTTTTAACCGGGCCAACACCGCGGCCACTTCCATGAGCGTCACGACGGCGCAAATCGCGTCGCTGGGAGGGGACATTGCCACGGGAAAAACCTATTATGTAAAGGACCTGTGGGCGCACACGAATTTGGCAAGCTGGCCCGCCGGCGGAACATACACCACCCCCAGCCCCGTTCCGGTCAACGACGTCTTCATGATCCGGCTTATGAACAACGGGACCAGCATTCTGCCGCCTCTTGCCAGTGTCAAGGTGAGCGAAATGCGCGTGCAGCGGGATGGCGAAAGGGTGATTGTCGACGCGGCACGGTCGGGTCCCCTTTCGATCAGCATGGTGAATGCAAAGGGTGAAGTCGTTTATTCGAAACATGATATAGGGCCCGTGCAGTGCGGAATTCCCACCAGGGGATTGTCCCGCGGGTTGTATTTAGTCAATGTACAAAACGCCGATGAGCGTTTTATCCAGAAGGTCATAGTAAAGTAAAAGCGGTTCATTCGGCCCCTTCTTCCCGCGCGGGAAGAAGGGGCCTTCTGCTCCGTCAACAATAGAAAAAAACGGCGGGATACCGTAACGTCAACTTCTGTAGCATAAGTAAAGGAGCGATAATGGCAGTTCCATCACCGATCAGTACCGCGGCGATCGCGGGCGACGACAGCGCCCGCAATTACCGCACCGCGTTCATCGTCATCACCACGCTTTTTTTCATGTGGGGATTCATAACCGTCCTCAACGATATCCTCATTCCTTTCCTGAAAAAGATATTCGAACTCGACAGGTTCCAGTCCATGTTCGTGCAGTTCACGTTTTTCGGCGCGTATTTCATCGGCTCGGTCATCTATTTCGTCATTTCGGTCGTCTGGGGCGATCCCATGAGCAAGATCGGCTACAAGAACGGCCTGCTCCTCGGCCTTATCATCTCGGCGCTCGCGTGCGTAGGGTTTTACCCGGCGGCCGCCATTAAGGAATACGGCCTGTTTCTGGCCATGCTGTTCGTGCTCGGCATAGGCTTTACCCTGCTCCAGATCGCAGCGAACCCCTATGTCGCCTTGCTTGGCAAACCGGAGACGGCTTCGAGCCGCCTTAACCTGTCCCAAGCTTTCAATTCGTTCGGTACCACGATCGCTCCGATCATCGGCGGCTTTCTGGTATTCCATTTCTTCGCGAAAATCGGCACGCCGCTCCTCAACAAGGCCGGCCTGCCCGTCCTTACCGATACGGGCCTGCCCATGACCGCGCTCGGCGTGCAACTGCCGTATCTGGCTTTCGCCGGGGTGTTTATCCTGCTGGCGGTGCTTATTAAATTCACCCATTTGCCGCAATTCATCAGTCATGAACAAGTCGAAAAAGGCATGGGCGCTCTTAAATATCCTCACCTTGTTTTAGGGATGATCGCCATTTTCGTGTACGTGGGCGCGGAGGTCAGCATCGGCAGCCTGTTCATCAATTATGCGCGGGAGCTCGTCGGTTACCCGGAGATAAAATCAAAATCATTCCTTGCTTTTTACTGGGGCGGGGCGATGATCGGCCGCTTTCTCGGAGCCATTTCGCTGGGAGAAAATAAAAGCAAGACGTCGATGTACATAAAAATGCTTGTTACCGCGCTCGCGGCTTATCTGCTCATTTACGGCATCGTGTATTTCGAAAGCGTCAAAAGCGGCAATCCGTTCGCGTTCGGCAACGTGACCCCGTTCATCCTGTTCCTGGTGCTTCAATATATAGGTTTCATCATCGGCAAGTCGCGCGCGGGAAGGACATTGCTGGTGTTTTCAATCATCGTCGTGGCCTTGCTCGTCACGACCATGGTCACTTCCGGCGAGGTCGCGCTCTGGATGGTCATCGGCGTGGGACTGTTCAATTCCATCATGTGGTCGAACATTTTTACGCTTGCCATAGACGACTTGGGCCAGCACACCTCGCAGGGATCGTCGCTTCTGGTCATGATGATCCTCGGCGGCGCCCTGGTCCCGCTGGTGCAGGGTAAAGTGGCCGACGTCATGCACGGATATCATTTGTCGTTTTTCATTCCGGTCGTTTGTTACTGTTACCTTGCGTACTATGGCTGGAAAGGCCACGTGCACAAGAAAATCGCGGCCTGATTTAGGTGAAAACGGAGTGATTACTAAAAAGAAATTAATAATTATTTCGTCAAACAACCTTAACGATGTAGAGGAGAGGACTATGGATCATGGTAAAAAGCACCGGTATGCGCCGATACTTGCGATATTTGCCCTGTTCGCGGTTTCGGCATTCTCTGGCGAGCTGGATTCCTTGCACATGCAATTATTCGGGTCCGGTTCAACGCAATTCGGTCAGATTGTTGAGGGACAGTATACTTTTGCCCGAACTAATGACAACAAGCTAGATCATTATTGGATTGAGCGGGCGACAATTCAGATGGGTTTGAATGTAAAACAAAGCAATGGGTTAGATATTATTCTTGCCAGTGAAGGACAGGTTTATTTTCCTTATGCCGGTGGCGGTGACGGATCGGGTTTTGGCTATGAATTACTCGAGCAACGTTATAAATGGTATCCGACGCAAGTGGAAGCGACTTTTACAAAAGGCGATCCGAGTGCCGCAGCTCTTAATATGGAATTAGGGTTTTTTCCGTATAAATATAACCCTGACGGCCGTAATTTTGGCGATTATTTTTATCGTCTTTCCACCTACCCGCAATATATGCCCACGAGTTTCGATATGCCGTTCCAGCGTATCCTCGGACTTCGTTTAAACGGCACTTTTTTCTCGAGTTTAAAGGCGGACCTATTATTGACAAGCGAGGTTTATCTCTGGCCGTTAAAAGATTTTTCTCTCGCCGGTATTCTCGATTATAACTTTTTAAAATTCTTTGATATGGGCGCTGGAATAATGTGGCATCGTCTGATTTCGGTCGATAATAGCCTGACAACACCGCCAACATCCTATCAGAATGGCTACGATTTTACCTTCGCGGGAACAAAGGTCATGTTCAGGGGCGTTCTTGATTTTAAAACACTAATGCCGTTTAACTTCTGGGGGAAAAATGATTTGCGTTTGTATGGGGAAATGTGCTTGGATGGGTTAAAAAATTATCCCATAACCGATACATCCGATGAATATTATCCAGGTTATAATGATCTTTTAAAACGAACTCCTATTATGTTTGGATTTAATGTCCCTACCTGTAAAGTCCTGGATGTTTTGTCGCTTGAAGCGGAATGGTGGGATTCCTATCCCTTTGCCAATAGTTACTGGGGGGTTTATCCGGTTGGTTACAAACAAAACCCTTTCCCGGACAAATATGTTTCCACGTCTCCTGGTCATAAAGCTTATCCTTATGCTGGACCATGGCATTGGTCCGTTTACGCAAAAAAGAATGTATTAAATAACATTAATTTAATTTTTCAGGTTGCCAGGGACCATACCATTCTTGAAACGACTTTGACGGGAACCTCCAATGCCGACCCGCAGGAGGCAATGGACGGCCTGGGAAATTGGGGATGGATGGCTAAGATAGAATATTGTTTTTAATAATATTAACAAAATTATCAACTAAAAAGGAGAAGGTATGAGGAACATTTTAAGAGTAGCGCCGATTATCATGATCTTTGCGATTTCTACTTTTTCACAGCAACGTACTGAAATTACAGGAAATTGGGTAATGCAGGACACTTCCGCGGTAAGCGAGAAGACGGGTGAGGGTATTTCTGCTTCGACATTTTCAACGTCCGGATGGTATAAGGCAACGGTCCCGGGAACGGTGCTTACGACGCTTGAGGACCAAGGTGTTTATAAAGACCTTTTTGTTGGGGAAAACCTGAATAGCGTTCCCGATTTGGCGAGCCAGCAAAAACGATACTGGTTTCGTTCTTCGTTCAACGTAACGTTTACAGCGGGTCAACGGGTGTGGCTCGATATCGAAGGCATCAACTATCAGGCGTATATTTATGTCAATGGCAAGTCGGTTGGCACAATGCAAGGTGCATTTAAGGGTGGAAAGTTCGATATTACCGACAATGTTACTTCAGGTGCCAATTATCTTGCCGTTAAAATCCGCGGCCCCTACACTCCGGGCAGTTACCATACAGCCCAATTAACCGGCAGTTGCGGTTCCAATGGAGGAGTTCTAACGGGCGATGGTCCTACGTTTATTGCCAGCCAGGGTTGGGACTGGATTCCAACAATACCCGACCGCGACATGGGAATTTGGAAACCGGTTTATATACGAGTGACCGGCCCGGTTGCCCTCCGAACGCCATGGATACGCACAACCAATGTGTCCACAAGCAGCGCGACAATACAACTCCAAGCTACTCTTTTAAATGCAACCGGTGCCGCGGTTTCAGGGTCGGCAAGTGCAGATATAAATGGAACCACCCAGTTCGGGGCCAAAACTGTTTCAGTCCCGGCAAATGGTTCAACAACCGTAATATTTGACAATCTGACGATGTCCAATCCGCAGCTTTGGTGGCCGAATGGGTACGGCGATCCGAATTTGTATACATGCAATATTTCCTTTACGCCTACCGGCGGCGCGGTGTCTGATACTTCTACGTTTCAATTTGGCGTTCGCCAATTTTCTTATTCTGGAACGACCTCTAGTCTTCTCATCACATGCAATGGCCAACGAATTTTATGCAAGGGCGGTAACTGGGGAATGGATGATTGCATGAAACATTGGGACATTCGCAAAACGGAAAATAAAATTCGCTATCATAAAGAAATGAACTTCAATATAATCCGCGATTGGATCGGCATGACCGACAATGAGCCTTTTTATTCATTGTGCGATAAATATGGAATAATGGTTTGGTCGGATTTCTGGCAACCCTACGGCCCCGCCGACGGCCCGGAACCTACCGACATCACCTTGTTCGAGAACAATGAACTTGACAAAATGTTGAGAGCGCGCAACCATGCGTGCATAGTACTCTGGTGCGCCCGCAACGAAACCCCGCCAAACCCGACATTGATTGCCTATTTACAAAGTATTCATACTACCTATGATGGTACACGGCTCGTGCAGCCATCTTCGGGAAGTGATGGAGCGCATAGCGGTGGCCCATATTCTTGGACAGGAGTGCAAGATGTTTATGGTTGGATTAAAGGGTTCCACACCGAATTCGGTCCTCAAACCGTGCCATCCATTGAGTCTGTGAACCTGTTTTTGCCTGCCAACCAGCAGTGGCCTGTTAGTAATAATAATTACTGGTCTTACCATAATTATTGCACGGGAAACCAGACTCCCGCTGATTATACTACTGCCTTGTCAACAATATGGGGAACGCCTTCGGACATAAAAGATTTTTGTCTCAAGGCCCAACTCATGAACTACGATGAACTGAGGGCGTCGTTTGAATCACTTCAAGCAAAACGGTTCAGCAGTGCAACTGGCTTGCTTCTCTGGATGTCAAATTGCGTTTGGCCGAGCATGGTTTGGCAGACTTATGATTATTACATGGAAGGGACTGGCGCTATGTATGGAAGCCAGAAGGGCGCAGAGCCTATTCATGTTCAATATTATAGCGTCGCAAACTCTGGTATACAAGTTTTCAATAATACAAGAAGCGCAATAAATAACTATACCGTATCGGCGGCGACGTATAACTTAGATGGATCCAAGGCTGGGGGTAACTCCCAGTCAATTAGCGTGGCGGCTGATGCAAGTGGTACGACATTTGCCCCCACCGCAGGGACTTCAACACCCTATTTTCTTGATTTGAAGCTCAAGGACGCCTCCGGAAATGTCGTTTCGAAAAATTTCTACTGGCTGCCTAGTTCCGGCACCAAAACAAGCGGCATGATCAGTATGACGAAAGCCACCGTTACACCGACCAGCGCAGCTTGGACTAGAAACGGCACAGAGAACACCCTTTCGTTTAAAGTAGTCAATTCCTCATCCGTGTGCGCAGTTGCTTGCCGACTTGTTCTTACCCAAGGATCGGCAACTGGGACCCGGATTTTGCCCGTGCATTACAATGATAACTACTTTTCGCTTATTCCCGGCGACACTCAAAACGTTGTCATTAAATTCGACGAAGCCGACCGGGGGGGCCAGACGCCGAAGTTGACGCTCAGCGGAATCAACGTTAATTCCACCGATTGTCCGATAGGCGGCGTGGTGCCTGTTTCTCGTAGTGTAAAGGCAGAGGTGAAAGCGGGAGGAATATATACGGCCTTTAATGGCACTACCTTGCGAATGTTCAATGTCGCTTCAGGAAGCGCCTGGCATCTGACGATGTTTAATATGCAAGGGCAAACTGTTATGGAAAAACATGGTATTGGGGATGGAGACGTGCCCGTTATCTCTACCGCTTCATTGCGGCCGGGCATCTATGTTGCGACACTCAAATCTACGAGTGACGTGTTCCGGACCATGGTCACCATTTCAGACCACGGGATAATTCGATAAAACGCTTTTCAAGAGACGCAAACGCGGAAGCGTTCGCGTCTCTTGCGAACAAACCGTAATAGTCGATCTGTTTAATGTGATAATAAGCTGCCGGTCGCTCTCCGGCCAGGGATAAAACCGGCAGCGCATCAAAAAGGTATCATGCGTGTGCGCAATTGTCAGCGTTGTTGATGCCCTTTTCTTATGGAAAGGAAATATACAAACAGGGCAACAATTTAAGCGATTTAATTGGTTAAATTTCTTGGAGAATTCTTCGAAAACACCTTTTTAACAAAAGGAGAAATGGTATGTTTAAATCAATCTTTCTAAAAGCGCGCTTCATAAGCGCCGGTGCAATAGCGCTTCTATTTTTAGCCAACATCATTTTCTCGGCCACGCCGATCGATCCTAGCGCTACTCCCCAGGCAAAGGCGCTGCTTAATTACATTTACTCCATTTACGGCAAACAAATGCTGACTGGGCAGATGCACGTGGGCTGGGGTGACGATGATGTCGCCTATGTAAATACCACCACGGGAAAATACCCGGCAATCATGGGAATCGACTTCATCAATGAAGACCAAACCGCCAGCGAGGTGACCAAGGCCATCGCCTATTGGAAAGCGGGAGGTATCATCACCGCCATGTACCACGAGGGGGCTCCCACGGTCGGCGATGGGTATGATAACGCCAAGGCGACTCAGCCCAATTTCGCCAACGTTTTCGTTACCGGAACAGCCGAGAACACGGCCATGCTTTCCGACTGGGACAGGATCGCCGGTCATTTAAAAACCTTGCAAGACGCGGGCATACCGGTTATATGGCGTCCGTTTCACGAGTGCAGCGGGGGATGGTTCTGGTGGGACAAAAGCGGCGGGCCTTCGTTTATTAAATTATGGCAATATCTATACACCTATATGACCAAGACAAAAGGCATCCACAATTGTCTGTGGTTCCTGGGCTATTGCGGAAGCCCTCTTAAAACCTACGATCCCGGCGCCGGATGGTATGATATGCTCGGCGGAGATACGTATGGGAACAGCGGTCCATTTGCCAGTTTGTACAATACCGTGAAAGGGTATGCTCCTTCTCCGACCATGCCGATAGCCCTGCACGAATGCGGCACGCCGCCCGATCCCTCGGCGGCCTTGAGCCAGAATTGCATGTGGGCATGGTTCATGGTGTGGGATGGTAGCTACATACGGGGCGTTTCGACGACGCTGCTCAAGTCCATTTACGGCAACTCCGTGGCCATCACCCGCGATAAACTGCCGAATTTCGCCACCGCGGTGAATTATGACCTGGTAACCGAAAAGAAAACCCTTGATTTCGAGGTCAGAAAGACGTCGGAGGGTTTTACCGTTCTCGCGCCGTTCGCGGGAGTCAACAAAATCTCCCTGTTTGATATACAGGGAAGAATCATGACCTCGGCCGCGGCGACGTTGACTGGAGCGAACCAGTATTCGGTGAGCATCCCCGGACTTTCGAAGGGCGCGTATATGGTCAAGGTCGAAGGACAAGGGGGAACGGTCGATAAAAAGATAATGATCGGCCGTTAAACGTTTGCGGGAGCCGCTCAATCTATCTTTACCAAATAGTAGAGACGGATTGACTCCCTAAACTTAAAAAGGATAATTGATTTATGAGATACAGGTGCATGAGGCAAAACCGAAGTTTGAAAATTGTTGGACGCGGTTTCATTGCGTTGTTTTCGATAGCGTTGTTATTGCTTATCAGCATAAGCAACGCGCGGCCGGGAACGGGATTGTATGTCAAGGGCCGGTACCTCTACGACCAGTGCGGTGAAAAGGTGGTGCTGCGTGGCGTGGATGACATGATCAACTCGACCGGAAAGGACGGGCATACGTTCCCGGAAATCGCCAAAACCGGCGCCAATGCCGTCAGAATGACCTGCGGATCGAGGGACGGCGCGGCGGCCATCGACGGTTGGATCACCGAGTGTTACCAGAATAAAATGATACCCATGCCGGAACTCCATGACGCCACGGGAAATTGGGCGGGCCTTCCCGCGCTCTTTACCTTCTGGACGCGGTCGGACGTCGTTGCCGTACTTAAGAAGCATGAAAAATATGTTTTGGTTAATATCGGCAACGAGGTGGGAACGTCCTCGGTGACCGCGGCCCAATGGGTAAGCGGTTATGCCTCCGGCGTCAAGCAAATGCGCGCCGCCGGCATCCATGCATGCCTGGTGATTGACGGAACGGACTACGGAAAAAGCATCGGCGTTATCATATCCGCGGGTCAACAATTGCTGGCCCAGGACCCCGACAGCAATATTCTTTTCTCCGCGCATGCTTATTGGCCGCTGGAGTGGGGATGGACTGACCAAAAAGTGAAGGACACGTTGCAGGCGGCGGTCAATAAAAACCTTGCCGTTATCATCGGGGAATTCGGCAACGCATGGGACCAGACGGCCCAGGGCGCGATCCCGTATATAACGCTTATTACGCAATGCCAAGCACTGGACATCGGATGGCTTGCCTGGAGCTGGGGTCCGGGCAACAATCCGCAGACATGGCTCGACATGACAAGCGCGGGAACGTTTGCAACGCTAAAAGGCTGGGGGCTTGAAGTGGCGACCACCAACGCGGCCAGTATTAAAAATACCAGCAAGCGCCCGGCGTCGGTGCTTACGGGATCGTGCGGAACGCCCGTGGTTTTTCCTGACAAAGGCAAAGAAGCGTTATTACTTAAAGAAACTGCTTATCCGGGTATTACCTTTAACGGGTCGAATATTACACTGGGGCTTCGGCATGCTCAGGTGGTGACGATCGATTTGTTTGATGTACGGGGCCGGTTCATTGGATGTCTATTTAGCGGTTACAAAGATAAAGGGGTCTGCGTTTTTCCCGTGAATACGAAGCTGCTTAAACGGGGAATATGCACGGTGCGATGCACAACGCGGGAATCCGTTATAACGGTAAAAATCTCGGCTGAATGAATAAAAAAGCTGCCGGTCGCTCTCCGGCCAGGGATAAAACCGGCAGCGCATCAAAAAGGCGTCATGCATATGCGTAGTGGTCCGCATTGCTCATGCCCTTTTCTTACGGGGAGAATATACATAAAAAATTCATATAAAAGTATCGTCATTGAATTTTATTTCCTGAAAGGAAAAAATCCATGAAACCACGCGCTCTATTCTTTACGTGTCTTTATGCTGCGGCGGCTATTGCCATTGGCGCGTGTGGTTCGGCTTTTGGACAGACGATACCCATTAGCGGCGCCGATTCGGGAAGGACCTTCGACGGCATCGGCGCGGTAAGCGGCGGAGGTGCGACGTCGGTCTTACTCAAGGATTACGTTGAACCACAGCGCAGTCAGATCCTTGATTATTTATTCAAACCGAATTTCGGGGCCTCTTTGTCGGCGTTATACGTTGAAATCGGCGGAGACGGCAATTCAACACAAGGAAGCGAACCCAGCCATATGCATGCGAAAGCCGACACGAATTTTCAGAGGGGCTATGAATGGTGGCTCTTAAGCGAGGCAAAAAAGCGGAACCCGAACATTACGTTGGATGGTTGCGCATGGGGCTGCCCGGGGTGGATAGGAAACGGGAATTTCTGGTCGCAGGACATGTGCGATTATTATGCCCTGTGGCTGAAGGGCCTGAAAACCACGTATGGATTGGATATGGACGCAATAGGATGCAAGAATGAATCGGGCGTGAATATTTCATGGGTAAAAATGTACCGGACCACGCTCAATACTAACGGTTTTTCTAAAGTCAAGATACATGCGTTCGATAATTGGACAGCCGACAAGTATGCCTTCTCTTCACAGTTTGCCACTGATGCGGCCTTGAATAGCGCGGTGGACGTCATCGGCTGTCACACGACCTGGAAAGTCCAGTCCACGGGGGGCGTTTTGGCTCCGGCTAGCGCCAAAGGGTCCGGCAAACCCATTTGGGACACGGAAGAACATGCCCAGATCGACGGGATCGACGGCGCCACGAACGTCGTCAATGCGTGCAATGAAAACTACATCGATAACAGGGTCACTAAAATACTTTTTTGGTTTTTAGTCGGAGCGTTATATCAGTACGAAGGGGGCCTTGGCATGGATATGCTGGCCGCGACCCAACCCTGGAGCGGAAACTACAGTTTAAGGACCGGCCTCTGGGGATACGCCCATTATGGACAATTTACAAAAGTCGGCTGGCAGTATCTGAATAACGCGTGCGGAAATTTTCCGGGCGGCGGCACCCATGTGGCGCTGAAATCGCCGAATGATTCGGATTTCAGCATCATTATCGAAACAAAAAACGTGACAGCCAGCCAGACCGCCACGTTCTCAATCAGCGGGGGCCTTCCGACGAACAAAACGCTGTGCGTCTGGCGCACCAACGCCACCGCCCAATTTGTAAAGCAAAGCGACATCACGCCCACGAACGGAACTTTTTCCCTGACCATAGACGGCAACTCAATTTATTCCATTTCAACCACTACCGGTCAGCAAAAAGGGACCGTTACACCGGCGATTCCGGCTTCAAAGCCGTTTCCCTTCCCGTACTACGAAAACTATGATCACTACGGCGATCCTAAAACATGGGGCTATCTGCCTCATTATCAGGCCGACATCGCCGGCGTGTTCGAGATCGCCGACAGGCCTGACAAAACGGGAAAATGCCTGCGCCAGGTCGTGGCGGCGAAGCCGGTCAATTGGGGCGGCGAATGGATTCCCTATTCCGTGATCGGCGACGCCGGTTGGACCGATTATGACGTGAGCGTTGACGTGTACTTCGATAATGGCGGGTGGGCGGCGGTCATGGGACGTATCCCCGGCATCCAGGGCAAAGGCTATTATTTGAAATTGGCCTCGACCGGCGCCTGGGCCTGCTATGCGGCCAACGGGACGACCACCGCCGGGACTTCGCTGGCCGCGGGAACGGCGACGATTGCCGCTAATCAATGGACCAATCTGAAGCTCCGGTTTTCCGGTTCGACGATAACCGGGTTTATCAATGCCACACAAGTATGCAGTGTCACTAATTCGACGTATAGCGCCGGAGCGGTCGGGCTTGCCACGGGCGACATCGGCAAAACAAGGAACACCGCGCTGTTCGACAACCTTATAATCAACACGGTGGGCGGGGCCACGCCGCAACCTACCGTTTTCGTCCAGGACGCAACACCCCCTTATGGATCTTCGACCGGCGTAGTTGCGCAACAGTTGAAGTCAAATACCCTGCACGGTGCATTGGCGCTCAAAGTAGTCGGCAATCGATTCGTCGTTCCGGAGGAATTCGTGGGGAAAAATATTGCGGCCGACGTTTTTGATGTAAAGGGAAACCTGGTTATGAAGGTACGGGGAAAATGCGCGGCATATATAGCCCTGAACGCGTCCGGCGCGGCGCATGAAGTACATATTGTTAAGCTGAGAATCGCGGAATGATGTTCTTGATGCAATGAAGACGATTGGAGGGAAAAATGGCGAAAAGTAAACACGAAAACATGAAACCATTAACTATTAAACCGAAAGGGGTTGTCTGTATGTTTAACAAAATGTTTGTGCGAACTGCACTAGTCGTAACGTTTTCCGCGGTGGCGCTTTGGGCGGCGACCATCACAACGGTGACCGCCAGTCCGACCTCGGTGCAAAAATACGCGAAACTGGAATTGACCGTGGCGCTCGGAGGTACGTATTCCAACCCGTACGATCCGTCGGTAATCGATTTGTCCGCCACGTTTACGTCGCCTTCGGGCAAAGCATGGAAAGTCAATGGGTTTTACAACGGAACGCAGTATTTGATCCGGTTCGCGGCAAATGAGACGGGAAACTGGACGTATACGGTGTCCGCCGCTGACGCCAGCGGCACGGCAACCAACCCCGGTGGCACGTTCAGTTGCACCGCGTCATCGTATCATGGATGGATAAAGAACGCCCCGAACAATCGATACCTCATGTACGATGATGGAACGTCTTTTTACGGCATCGGCATGGCATATTGCTGGAGCGTTACCCAGGCAGGCCTCACCGCGCTGGAGAACGCCAAATGCAATACCTGGGTCTATTGGAACGGCACTTATGACGGTACCAATTTGATCGAATCGAAGTCCTCGGGAATTGGAAAATACGATCAGGCCAAATGCACAAGGCTCGACAATCTAATATCCTGGTCGGAAACTGCCAATCTTGGGATGATCCTCGTGATATGGCCCCATGATTATCTTGGTCAGAACATGACCGGAAGCTGGG
>Ga0182017_10000241_pt1 | contig 43223 bp, 38 predicted proteins | sample 712E3DmetaG_FD_120492 | JGI IMG/M metagenome (GOLD analysis project Ga0182017, IMG submission 120492) | Permafrost microbial communities from Stordalen Mire, Sweden - 712E3D metaG | ecosystem: Environmental > Terrestrial > Soil > Wetlands > Permafrost | place: Sweden: Stordalen | collected... | reverse complement strand
CGCCGGGGCCACGTCCCGCGCCGGGGCCACGTCCCGCGCCGGGGCCACGTCCCGCGCCGGGGCCACGTCCCGCGCCGGGGCCAAAGTTGCCCAATTCTCACAGGAGGAACATTGAGCAAACCCACCGGGTCCTCATCGCGCCATCGGGCCACTATCGGGGCGGGACGGCTCCGATGCGGCGGCAGAATTGCCATGGCCGGCCTCGTCAGGGCCTTGGGGGAACCCGTCGGGCCCGCGAGGGGCGCTCCGACGCCGCTTCGAGCCTACTCGTCGGCGCGACCTCTGCCCAATGTTCTTCTGGTGAGAAATCGGCAAGAAGCAGAGGCCGCGAAGGTCGCCGACCGGGGCCGCCAGCCAGTCTCGAACTTCGATCTGCCTGTGAGGCAGAGCGGCCCTGAACGTCGCCGAGTGTCGGGCCACGACGTGCCGATGCGTGCTCATCTCGGGCAGTACGAGGAGCACGCCAACGGCGCCGATCCGCCAGCCGCGCTCTCGAGCGACAAGTCCGGGTAGAACGCGCCGCTTGCGGTCGAGCGCGAATAGAGTCTCCTGGAGATCCCAGATCCGGGACTTCGTTTCGATGATCAGCAGCGTGCGGGACGGGTCATGCCAGGCCAGGATGTCGGCCGAACCTCGTTCGCCGTAGTGGTTGAAGGAATGCTCGGGCGCGAGCTCCCATCTCAATGAGCTCAACATCGAGGCGACACTCTCAACCATGGCCGCGTGGACCCGATCCCGGAGACGGTCGATCTCCGGGGTGCGCCAGCCCAGCGAAAGGATCGACGGCATCCCGAGGGCCCGGCTGATCGCCCGGAGCGAGCCGACCGGCATGCCTTCGACCAAACCACGCTCAAGCCGAGAAACCAACTGGCGGGTGACTCCAGCCCGAACGGCCACATCCACCTGGCGCAGATTGCGGGCGAGCCGGACATCTCGAACCATCCGACCGACCTGAATGTCGTCTGCCATGGACTCAGGATGGGCTCGGGCGATTGGCGGCGACTTACGCGGCCAGCGGCCAGCGGCGAGCGGCGAACGACGGAACGACGAGCGGCGAGCGGCGAACGGCGGAACGACGAGCGGCCAGCGACGGAACGGCGAGCGGCTGCAGCACGGGTATGATCCGAGAACCCAGCCCGAACGCCACGACCGGACACCACCAGAGGTGACCATATGACCGCCCAGCCGCTCGCCCCTGCCCCAACCCTCAAGATGGTGATCGGCGGCGAGCGGGTCGCGGCGGCGGACGGCGCCACGTTCGATGTCGTGAGCCCCGTTACCAACAAGGTCATCGCCACGGCCCCAAAGGGCGGGACCGAGGACGTGGATCGGGCCGTCAAGGCCGCCCAGGCCGCCTTCGACGGGGAGTGGCATTCGTGGAGCCAGACCCGCCGCGGTCAGACCCTGGCCCGCTTCGCGACGCACATCCGCGACCACCTCGAGGAACTCGCGGCGATGGAGTCCCGCAACATGGGCAAGCCCATCTCATCGGCGCGCTGGGAGATCGGCGCCGCGGCCAATGTGATGGAGTACTGGGGCGGCGCCGCGAACAAACTGATGGGCGAGACGATCCCCGTCTCCAAGCCCGGCTTCGACTTCACCCTGCGCGAGCCGATAGGCGTCGTGGGCCTGATCGTGCCCTGGAACTTCCCGCTCATGCTGGCCAGCTGGAAGATGGGCCCCGCTCTGGCGGCCGGCAACACCGCGATCCTCAAGCCGGCCAGCTACACGCCGCTGACCGCGATACGCATAGCGGAACTGGCCCTGGAGGCGGGCTTTCCCCCGGGAGTGCTCAATGTGGTAACGGGTCCGGGCGCAACGGCCGGGCAGGCCATCGCCGCGCACCCCGGCATCGGCAAGGTGGCCTTCACCGGCGAGACCGCCACCGGGCAGGCGATCATGCGGGCGGCGGCGGGCAACATCAAGAAGGTCAGCCTGGAGCTGGGCGGCAAGAGCCCCAACGTGGTCTTTGCCGACGCGGACCTCGAGCGTTTCGCCGCCGAGTCGCCGTACTCGGTCTTCGACAACTGCGGTCAGGACTGCTGTGCCCGGGCCCGCATCATCGTCGAGCGCTCCGTCCACGACCGCGTCGTGGAGCTGTTCGCGCAGGCCACTCTCAGGATCAAGGTGGGCGACCCGGACGATCCGGACACCGAAGTCGGGACGATGGTCAGCTTCCGGCAGCGCGAGACGGTGCTCGACTACATTCGGATTGGGCGGGAGGAAGGCGCGCGGGTGGTGGTCGGAGGCGGAATCCCGGCCGAACCGGCATACGCGCAGGGCGCCTACATCCAGCCGACCGTCCTCGACGGAGTCGAGTCGCGCATGCGGATCGCGCAGGAGGAGGTCTTCGGGCCGGTCGTCGTCGTCATCCCCTTCGACACCGAGGAGGAGGCGGTCAGGCTGGCGAACGACACGCCCTACGGCCTGTCGGGGTCGATCTGGACGCGCGACATCGGCAAGGCCATCCGGACGGCGCGGGCGATCCGGTCGGGCGTGCTGTCGATCAACTGCAACTCGAGCGTCCACACCGAAGCGCCGTTCGGCGGCTACAAGATGTCGGGCGTGGGCCACGAGAACGGCATGCACGCCTTCGAGGGCTATACCCAGGTAAAGAATGTCTATGTGGACCTGAGCTGAGCGGTACGGAACCGCCGATTCGCGCCAGATCACGCCTGCGCCCGCGCTCGGGCGACGCCGAGCCTCGCTCTGCGAGGCTTTGGCTTCGCGTCAGAGTCGCCTCGCTTCGGCGGCCGGCGCGTTCTGGCGCGGGGTCGGGCCGATCCTTCTGCCCATCGGCGAGGTCATACTGGCGGGCAGCGCGCTCGTCGCGATGCAGCGCACGGATGAGAGGTTGAGGGAGATGCAGGGACAGGGAACGCAGAAGCCGACGTGCAAGTTCTGCGGTGCCAGTCTGATCTTCCGCGGACAGACCAGCTGCCAGGCGTGCGGGAGGGACCTGAGCGGTCGAACGCCGGCGAGTGAGACGGCCCCGACACCCCCGAACAGCGCGTTTCCTGCGGCCGTCTGGGCGGCGGCATCGCCCGCGGCACCCATGGCGCCCGAGTCTCCAGCGGCGCCAGCGGCGCCCGAGTCTCCAGCGGCGCCCGAGTCTCCAGCGGCGCCAGCGGCGCCCGCGGCGCCGGCGGCGGAGCCGGGGCCGGCGGCGCCCGAGCCCGTGCGGCTCTTCGAGTCGTCGAGGATGCCGTCGCCGACGCCCCTTCCGCCTTCCGTCCGCTTGAACGACATGATGGCCCCCGAAGCCACGCAGGCTCCCCAGGCTCGGATCGTCACCCCCGCCGACGTCCCCACCGCCAACGCCGGCGCCGCGCCGCCATCGACGATCGCCCAGCACACGCCCGACCCGACCGGCGGGGGTCCGTCCGCGGCCGATAGCTCGGCGACGCAGCCACCGACGCAGCCACCGACGCAGCCGTTCGAATGGCGCCGGCGCGATGCGTCGCCCCGGCCGCCCCGTCGGACCGGCCCCTCGCAGCAGACGCGCAACTCGACGCCGCGGCGGCCGTACCAGCCGCCCCCCGGCGGGCCCAGGTGGAGCCCGATGCCGCCACCTGTTCAGTACGGGGGCAGCCGGTGGCAGAGCACACCATCCTCGGCCAGCACCAACTGGAGCGTCCTGATCGGGCTGGGCATCGTCGCGATCGCGATCGTGGCCATCGTCGCCAATGCGGGGAACAGTCAAACCGCCAACTACCCGCTCGACACGTTCGACTACAACCAGGTCTACGCCACGGCCGCGCCCCAGGAGACCTACGTCCCGGTCGCGTTCCCGGCGGCCGATCCGCTGGTCGCGGTCGGGAAGCTGAACACGGCGCGGGCGAACCACACCGCGACATTGCTACCCGACGGTCGGGTTCTGGTCGTCGGCGGTCTCAACATCGTCTCGGGGTCGGATTCGGCACTGACCTCGATCGAGATCTACGACCCCAAGACTCGCTCGTTCACGGCGGCCGGCGACCTCAAGGACGCCCGCTACGACCACACGGCGACGTTGCTCCGCGACGGCACGGTCTTGATTGCCGGGGGCCGAAATGGCGGCGGCGGTCCGCTCTACTCCGCCGAGATCTACGACCCGAAGGCGGGCACGACGCGATACACGGGCAACCTCAAGTCCGCGCGAGCGGCCGCTTCCGCTGTTCTTCTCAATAGCGGTCTTGTGCTGATCGTGGGCGGGGAGAGCTTCTCAGGAGACGTGACGTCGGCCGAGATCTACGACCCGAGCACAGGCGTCTTCAGCCGCACCGACACCCAGTCCGGCGGGTTCGTCACCGCGACGAAGATGGCGGACGGCCGGGTGCTCATCGCGGGCGGCGGCAGTGATACCTCGTTGGCGGTGAGTTCGACCACCAGATACGACCCGACCGGCAACCTGTTCACGCAAACGGCGATGATGCAGGTCCCGCGCATGGCCGCCACGGCTTGCCTGCTGCCGAACGGCCTCGTGCTGATCGTAGGCGGCTACGACGATGGCAAGCAGGTCAACGCCACGGCCGAGGCCTACGACCCTGCCGGCGGAGACTTCAAGCTGATGACGCTGGCCGACGCTCGTGTTCACAACACGACGACCGTGCTCGGCGACGGCTCGGTCCTCATCGTGGGCGGCCAGGACAGCTACGGCGGCGACCCGATCGCGACCGTTGAGCGACTCGATCCGGTCAACGGAATTTCCAATCCGATCGGAACCATGTCTTTCGCCCGGATGGGCCACACGGCCACGCTCCTTGCGGACGGATCCGTCCTCATCGTCGGCGGCGAGGCAATCAACGAGACCATCCTGGGCGACGCGGCCGTCTACTGGCCAAATGGGGCGCCGGCAGCGGCGCCGTCGCCGAGCCCAAGCCCCCTGCCTTCCGTGTCGACCTCGGGCTCCCCAGCGGCCGGCGCGCCGTCCGGGTCGCCAGCGACGTCGCCTGTGCCGACCGTGTCACCGGCGGCCTCCTGATACCGCGCGAAGCGAGTGCCCCAATCGTCGTGAGCGGTCTGTATCGGGACCGCATTGCATCGGCCCCAATCTAATCCTAACCAACCGTTACCGCACCGATCCAAACCAACACCTAGTCGCCCGGGTGACCATCGTCCCATTGCGAGACGCCACCCGTGGCGGAGACTTTGGGGCGCATCCAAACACCAGAGGTGCGGCGCTATGGCGAGCCGAAAGACTCCCCGTAGGCGGCAACCCGACCGCCCTGATGATCCGGCCACAGGTCCCTCGTCGGACGGCATGACCGCCTCCGAACCGAATACCGCACTTACCGACGGCGAGTCGACGGTCAGCCCGGTCGACCCGAGCGTGACCCAGGCCTCAGCGCCGGAGGTCGAACTTGCGGCGCCCGCGAGTGCCCCCGAAGGTTCGGCCTCTGCCGCCTCCGCCGCCGCCTCGGCCGCCGCTGCCGCCGCCGCGTCCGCCGCCGCCGCTGCCGCGGTGAGCGCCGCGATGGCCGCCTCCGCCGCGAGTCGTGCGGTTGTGGCTCCCGCGAGCGAGACTCACGCGGTCGAGACGGCCACGGCCCAGGCTGCCGAGCCCGCGATTCCTGCTCCGTCGGTTGCGCCGGCCGAGATTCCGCCCGCCCCTATCCCGGCGGCCCCGCCGGCCTCGCCGAGCCCACCGGCATGGGCCACCGCACCGGTGCCGCGGGTCGCAATCGAGGACGCGCTGCCCTTCGACTTCCACGGCCGAGTCCGCACGCCGGCAGCCGACGTGCCCGGCTTCTCGGGCGCCCGAATCGAGGAAATCGAAGCCGCTCCGCCGTCGTCGCCCTCCGACGAGAGCGTCGTTCCGGGGGACGCGGGCGGGCGACGTGGCTGGAGGGCGCGCATCGTCGGCCCATTTGCCGGAGTAGCGGCTGCGCTTGTCGCCGCGGGCACGGCCCTGGGCCACGTCGGCAGGCATTCCCCAACCGCGCCGTCGAGCCTCGGCTCGGCCGGCTCGGCCGGCTCGGCCGGCTCGGCGGGAGTAGCGCCCGCGGCCGCAGGGGTCAAGGCCGGATTCGGGCTCGGCACCATCGGCTCGGCGGTAGTGTCCGTCCTGTTGGGCCTGGGCCTCATCGTCACGTGGCCGGTCAGGGCGGCCGATCGATGGCTGACCGGCGGCGGGCCCGCCTCGCCGGACTTCGATGAATACGGCAATCCGCGCAAGAAGCGCCGCGTGGCGCCCGTGTGGGTCTTCTTCACCGGCTTCTTCATCTTCATGGCCCTGCTCATCGGCGGCGCCTGGTTCACGACGATTCCCGCCTCGGCCGATCCCACCATCGCCCCGAGCTCATCCGCATCGCTGAATCTTGGATTGGTCGGCCGCCCCTCGCTCAGCCCGACAGCCACAGTGACGCCGACTCCAACTCCGACGGAGATGCCGGCCACTCCGGCCCCCACGCCGGTCCCAACACCGGTCCCGACCGTCGCCCCGACGCCCAAGCCGCCCACGCCCAAGCCGGCCACCCCGACACCCAAGCCGGCCACCCCGACGCCGCCACCGGCCACCCCGACTCCGAAGCCAACGGCGACGCCGACGCCGACACCGGTTAGGCCCGTGATCACCACGCTCCCACTGACATCGCCCCAGGCCAAAGGCACGAACGTGACCTTCACCGTAACGTACCTGCCCAACTCCCCGTGCACGCTCACGAGAACGTACGTGTCTGGCGCGACACCACCAACGCCTACACCCGCGCCTGCGACCTGGAATCTGACAACGAATGCCTCAGGAGTCGCAACTAATGCAAACCGCGGGGGCAATGTGGTCAGCACGTATGCGTTCGTCGCCACCTGTACACCGTCGGGCGGCTCGCCATCCACTTCAGCGCCGTTCAACTTCACCTGGAAATAGCCCCCTCCCCTCGTCGCCACCTGGAGCCCCTCGTTCGCGAGGGGTTCCGCGATTCAGGGGACTCTCAGGTCGCGGCATCACCATTCCTACTGGCGGAATGATCGGATTCCGGAACGCGGCCTGCTGATCTGACACCTGCTTCCCGCGCGAATCCATAAATGAGTGATGTCGCAGCCGAAACGTGTGAGCGATGTGGCAAGCCAGCACAAAGTTGGTCGGGTGGAGACGGTTCGAATGCCGTGCTCCGACGCGGCCCTAACGCGGACGAGCGGTGCCGTCGCCGAGCCGTCACAGGCATACCGAGGCCGCGCCCCCGTCGCCCTTGTCGTAGACGACGAGGCCCTCGTGCGCAGATTCGTCTCGACCGTTCTTCGACACGAAGGCTGGTCGGTTGTGGAGGCCGGCAGCGCAGTCGCCGCCCTGGCCATGGCCGATGCCGGCCCGTTCGATCTGCTGGTCACGGACTACGAGATGCCCGGCGTCACCGGCGTGGCGCTGGCCCTGCTTCTTCGCAAGCGCGACGAAGATCTGCCGGTGCTCATGGTCTCCGGCCACCCGGATGCCGCTCGCCAAATCCTGGGCCTGGAGGGCCGGACGGCGTTCGCGCTCAAGCCGTTCGCCGCCCAAGAACTCGTCACCAGGGTCTGTTCGATCGTCGGCTGACCTCGGACCTTGCGTCGGGTGGCAGACATCGGGAAAGTCCTCGGCCGGATAGTCGACGCGGGCGGAGCACAATAGCCTCGAGACTGGCCTCGCAGCGGCGCACACGCCAGGGGAATCTGCGGTTCCGGCGTCCTCAGCCGTGGAGCCCGTCACGACCCAGCCGCGGCAGGTCCTGTGTGACAAGGCGGCCGATGGAGAGTGCGGCCGCCGTCATCGACTGCGGAGGACCGTCGATCATGAAACGTCGCGCGCTCGCGCTGTGCGCGGGCTTCCTGCTGCTGGGCCTGATACCCGGGTCCACCATGGCCACCGTCGGCAATCTCGACCTATCGAACCCTGTCGACCTGACGCATCAGACTAACGCGTCCTCGGTCGATCTCGCCCAGACCTTCACCGCCGACAAGACCGGGGATCTGAGCCGCGTCGATCTGTATGTCGGCGGGGGCTTGGCTACCGTCGCCATGAATATCAAACATGTGGACGCCAGCACCGGAATGCCCACGGGCTCGCCCATCGAGTCTTCGACCGCTTCGACTACCACAACCCCCGGCTGGGTCCAGTTCTCATTCGCGCCGGCCCAGGGCATCTTCAATGGCTCGAAATACGCCATCGTCTTCAACCTCGTCACGGACGCCAACGCGGCCTACGGCTCCACCGGGACCGCCGGTGGCGGTCTGGCGCTCTGGAACAACCCCTCGTGGGTCGCGCTGCCGGACCCCACGGAATTCGCCTTCAGAACGTTCGTGGACACGGTGGCGCCGACGCTCAGCTGGGACAAGACCACCATCCAGGCTGAGACCAGCACCACGCTGACCCTCACCGAGACGATGACCTTCCTCAACGGCGCCGAGGCATCGGTCTACGAGGCCGATCTCGACGCAAAGCCAGGTTGGTTCACCCCTACGGGCATCACCTGCTCAGCCGCGATCACCAACTGCACTCTCGGGAACTACGAGTCAACGGGAGTGGTTGCCCCTGCGGCCTTCGGCGGTGAGACTCTCACAATAGTGCTGACCGGCACGGCGCTGCCGCACAACGCCGATGTTGGAATAGCGGGAGTGGCGACCACTTTCGCCTGCCTCGAGTACCCGCTCAAAATGACCCTCGTTCAGCCGAATGCCATCGACCCGGGTTGCCCGTCGATCTCGGCATCGATCGGCGTCGGGGTGCCCGCGCCTACGACTCCGCCCACGCCTCCGCCGACGAGCACCGCCGGCGCGACCGCGTCGGACGGCTCGGGCAGCGCGATCTGGTTCCTCCCGGTCGGCCTGATCGCCGCCTTCGGCGGCCTCTTCGTTGGCACGAAACGGCGCCGGCGGATCGCCTGAACCGGATTGCCTCGACGGGGTCGCGCGGCATCTCGCGCGGCCCCGTCTCGATTCCCGACGGACCCGAGGCCCGCGACGGGCGGGCGGGCCCTCCGACCAGTTACACTCGGGGGGAATGACCAGCCTGCTGAGCCGGCGTCCCGTTGGCACCCCAACCTCGTTTCCATTACGCGGCCTGCTTGCCCTCGCCGCCGGAAAGAGCGCCGCTCGGGCCACTCGCCTCATCGGTCGTGGCGGCGGCACGGCGATAACCGGCATGGTCGCCCGCAAGGTCGACCCGCGCATACTCGACGAGCTGGTGCGAATCCCCGGCGTGCCCGTGGTGGCCATCACCGGCAGTAACGGCAAGACCACGACCGCTCGATTCACCGCCGCGTTACTCCGCGGCGAGGGCATAACCGTCTGCCACAACTCCGCCGGCGCGAACCTCATCCAGGGCGTCACGAGTCTGGCGGTCAGCTACGCCAACCTGCGCGGCCACCTGCCCCAGGGCGTGCTCGTGGCCGAGGTGGATGAAGGCGCGCTCCCCATGGTCGCCCCGGAGACGCTGCCGCGGGCGCTCCTCGTGACGGACCTCTTCCGCGACCAGCTGGACCGCTTCGGCGAGATCTACGCCGTGGCCGATGCTATCGAATCGGTGGCGGCGGCTCTGCCGGCCGACGCGGCGCTGGTCGTCAACGCGGACGATCCCATGGTCGCGACGCTGGCCGAGAAGCGCGAAGGTCGGCGCGTCACGTTCGGCCTGGCGATCAAGAGATCCACCGACCAGATCACTCGCGCCGCCGACACGATCCGCTGCCCGCGCTGCCAGGCGGACCTCAAGTACCGCCATGTCTACCTCTCGCACATGGGCGATTACAGCTGCCCGTCCTGCGGCTTCGCGCGGCCCAAGCTGGACGTCGCCGTGACTTCGCTGGAGGTGGTCGGCCTCGATCGAACGCGAGTCGGGCTCCAGACTCCTTCGGGCAAGCTGACCCTGGAGATCCCGCAGTCGGGCGTGCACATCGCCTATGACGCCGCCGGCGCGGTGGCGATTCTGGTTGGACTCGGCGTTTCGCTCGATCACGCGGCCGAGTCTCTGGCCTCGGTCGGACCGGCCTTCGGTCGACTCGAGAAGATCGAGGCGGACGGTCGGACGATCGTTCTGGCCTTTGCCAAGAACCCGACCTCGTACAACACCACGCTCCGGGCGCTCGCGACCGAAGGCGAGCCGCGCCAGCTCCTGATCGCCGCCTCGAACACGCTCGTCGACGGCGAGGACTTCGGCTGGCTGTGGGACGTCGACTTCGAGACGATGGCGCCACGGGTCGAGCGAGCGGTCATCTCCGGCACACGCGCCGATGAGCTGGCCAACCGGCTCCACTACGCCGGCGTCTCGGCGAGCAAGCTCAAGGTCATCGAGGATCGGCCGGAAGCGCTCACGGAAGCGCTCTCGCTGCTGCCGCCCGGGTCGCGGCTGGTCGTGCTGTCGGGCTACACGCCGCTGATCGAACTGCGAGACGAGATGCGGCGGCGTGGCTGGACTGGGAGATACTGGGCCGTATGACCGAGCGCAAGCCACCGGAGCCGGCGACCCCGCACAAGCCCGTGCCGAAGACCGTCGCCGTCCGGCCCGTCACGAACGACTACCAGGCCGACCCCGTCGATCCCTATCCGCTCATCCCGCAGGTGCCGCAGCCGGCGTCGAAGCGGTCGAAGGCCGGGCCATCCGCATCGACCGCCGGCCAGTCGGCCACGCCGACCGCGCCGCCGGCCGATGCCGACCGGTCGCCCGAAAGCATCCCGCCGTCCGCGCCGGTCCCCATGGTCCATTCGGCCGGATCGCGCCATTCACGCGACCACAGGCCGCTTCGCATCGCCCACCTCTACCCGTCGCTGCTGAACGTGGCCGGCGACGGCGGCAATCTCATCGCGTTGCAGCGCCGGGCCCAGTGGCGGGGCATCCCCGTCGAGGTCGTGGCGGTGGAGAAGGGCGAGACGCCGGACTTCCGCAAGTTCGACATCGTCCTGTTCCACGGCGGCCAGGACGTGGAGATGGCCGTCGCGGCCGAAGACTTCGCCCGCAAGTCCCCGTCGCTGCGCGAGGCCGTGGCGGAGGGCGTGGTCGTCTTCGCCGTGTGCGCCGGCCTCCAGCTGCTCGGCCATCGCTACGTTTCGAACGACGGTCAGGAGATGCTTGGCGCCGGCATCCTGGATCTCGAGACGCGCGGCGGACAGCAACGATTCATGCAGCATGCCGCCTGCGAGGTCACGATCGACGGCACGACCGAGACGGTCGTCGGTTTCGAGAACCACTCCGGCCTGACCGAGCTTGGGCCCGGTTGCGTCGAGTTCGGGCGGGTGGTTGCCGGGGCGGGCAACAACGGCCGCGACGGCCTGGAAGGGGCGCGGTCCGGCAACGTCTTCGCCACGTACCTGCACGGCCCGTGCCTGCCAAAGAACCCGTGGCTGACCGACCAGCTCATCAGAATCGCGGTCGGCCGCGCCGAGGGCGTTCGACCGGCCAAGGTGGTCCTCGCGCCACTCAACGACGAGTTGGAGGTCCGCGCCCACGCCGTGGCGCTGGCCAAGGCGATGGCCAACCGCGGCCGGCGCACGGCGCTGGAGCCGGCCAGACTGGTGCGTGGCCAGAGGCAAGGCTAGGAGCGGGCCGCGCATCACGACGCATCGGCCCTAGCTCCTGGTTCGAGAGTCGCAGTCGAGGGAGATCCGTGGTCGAGCCGACCAGCACCGGACATTCCGAAGACGGTCCGCGAGAGGCGCCGTCAAGGCGACCGTCGTGGCGAGCCCTGAGACTGAGCGCGCTTCTCGCCGGCGCCGCAATCGTCGTGGCGATCACCGTGCTGCCGCGGCTCGGCCAGATCGTGGAGCCCAACCTGCCCACCCCTTCCCCTGGGCCCACGTTCAACCTGCCGGCTGCCCTCGACGCCCGGGTCGATCAGGCGGGACTGATGCGAAGCGGCGGCATCTGGGCCGTCCAGGGCTCCTATCTCCTGACTTCCGCCGACAACGGCACCACCTGGCGGGCCGGAACGGTTCCGACGCCGCTCAAGTCGATCTTCGTCCTCGATCGGGACCGGGCCTGGACGGTAACCGCCGACGCCGTCGCGGGCGCCGCCGTCGCGGGCGCCGCGGCCGCCAGCCCGACACCCCCAGATGTGCTCTTCTTCGTCGACAGAACCAAAGACGGCGGCCGGACGTGGCAGTCGGCCCCGGTCGCCGGCGCCTTCAAGTGCGACACGACCACCTTCTCGTTGGTGAACGCCGATCGAGGCTACCTGCTGTGCACCGACTCGGGCACGGTCCTGGGAACCGACGATGGCGGGGCGAACTGGTTGGTGGCGGGCACGGCGGCCGGTCTCGGCTCGAAGTTCACGGCCTCCGACGCGGACACGCTGTGGTCGATGGGCGACTCGGCCTCGGGGGCGGGTGGCGTCGCCGTGCAGGTCAGCCGGGATGCCGGCCGAACCTGGTCGACGGTCGATCTGCCCGGCCTGGGATCCGTCCCGGCCGGCGCCCGTTCTAGCGTCGCCGCCGGCCCGATGTTCTGGGACTCGATTGATGGCGCCCTCGCGGTGAGCATCTCGCCGGTCGGCTCATCGGTGCAGCCCGCGGTCTGGTTCTATCGAACCTCAGATGCCGGGCAATCCTGGACCATGATCAGAGAGCCGGCGCCGGAACCCGTCAACCCACTGGAATTGAACGCCCTGGTCGGCCGGCAGTGGGCGGTCGTGGGAACCGATCAGCGTCTCTTCGGCCTCACCGTGAGCACCGATTTCGGCGCCAGCTGGGTGGACGTGCCCGGTTTCGGGATGCCGGCCCACACGGCCTTCGACTGGGTCGATTTCGCCGATCAGACCCATGCCGCGGCTACCATCTTCGCGTCAGCGGGCTCCACGGCATTGATGCTGTCGTCGGACGGTGGCCGGACGTGGCACGCGGCCGACTTCGGGGGGGCCCGGGCGCAGGTACCGGCCGACCCGGTTCGGGATCCGGTGGCGGCCGGGAACGTCGCCGTCGATTTCGCCTCGACGGCCGGAAAGGACCCGCCGAACGCCTGGAACCTGCTGTCGTCTTACTCGCAGCGGGCGTTCGGAAACGAAGCGGCGTTCGAAGCCACGGAGGGAGCCCTATACGTGCGGGCCAACTACGTGACTCGCGTCGGGCAGCCGACGGCAAGCCCGAGCCGGCTCAACCGCCTCAGCCTCGGGTCTGCCGTATGGGCCGACCTCCTCGAGTTCGCCGACCTCAACCGAGCATACGTCGTGGACCTAACCTTCGCGGGCATCCCGGCACCCGAGACGCTCGTCGTGGCGCCGCTCTCGGTGACCGGGGACTGGCGCATCTGGGTAGTGACCACCCCGTAGCGCGAGGCCCGACTCTACTTCTGGGCAGACAGCGCGGTTTCGAGCTTCAGGATCTTGTCGAGAAGGGTGTTGATCGCCGCGTCCTGCTCGAGAAGGTGAGCCTGGATCTGCTCGGACTCATGGAACGTGGCGTCGGCATCCTGGTAGGTCATGTCGGCCCGCTTGTCCGATGCGCGGCCCAGGATGTTCTGGCCGACCATGATCACCGACAGCATGACCAGCTGGATGAACGTCTGGCTGATCCACTGAATGAGGTCGAGGAGCCTGCCCCCGGAGAGCGCCGACGGCAGCGCGACCAACGCGAGGGCGGCGAAGGCGTAGGCACACCACATCGTGCCCACTACAGTCGTGAGAACCAGTGCGATCCTGCCGTTGGGCCCGACGTGCTCATCGGTCGTCTTCGGCGCCCCCGTCTTCTTACGGGCGGCGATGTGCGGATGCGGGACGTGCTTGAAGGTGATGGCCACGGTTCCCTCCTATGGAGTGGATACCCGCATCATGGCGCAAACGATTGCCCGGCGAACGGTTCTCGCCCTCCGTCTCCCCCGCCGCTACTCGGTGTCGCACGCCGCGCCGCACCAAACCTGCGGGCTACAGCTCCTGGCGTCGGAAGACCAGCCAGCTGATGACGAACAGGGCCGGCACCAGGGCCAGGTTGAAGAGAACCGGGCCCAGGATCCAACCCGGATCCTGGCCCATGGCCAGCGCCCGCGCCGGCTCCCCCAAGGACGACGGCATGTAGGGCCCGATCACCGGCAGGGCACCCACGATTCCCATGATGAGCAGCGCCACCAGGCCGACGCCCGCCGCCGCGATGGCCGACCGGGTGAGGGTGCTGCCGAGCAGGGTGATAGCGGTGAAGGCGACGAGGATCCACCACATCAGCGCCGCCATGGCCGCGTAGCCGGCAAGCGAGAAGGCCGTCGGGTACAGAAGCAAGGTGTAGATGTAGGCGACGCCGGTCCCCAGGATGGTGGCGACACCCAACGTCGCCGAGATCGCGATCAGCTTGGCCGCCAGGAAGGCCGCCCGCGATGCGGGCTTGGTCAGGATCATGCCCGCGGTGCCGCGCTCCTTCTCCCAGGCCACGGAGCCCATCGCCAGGAGCAGGGCGCAGATGATCCCGAACTGCGAGAGGTTCTTGTCGATCTGGACCAGGTCGCCTGCCAGCGACGGCGGCGGGACCGCGATTGAGAAGCCACCGCTCTGGCTGCCGATGGCGTCCACCAGCTCTTTCATATACCGGTCGGTCAGCGGGCCGAGGATCCCGAAGAGCACGAAGACGGCCACGACCGCGATGAACCTGTTGGTACGCAGCTGCTCGCGCAGCTCCTTGCGCAGCAGTATGCCGAGCCCCATCATCGCCGGCCCCTCCCATCCAGGCCCCAGACGGGCACGGGAGCCGGGGCCGCGACCGGCGGGCCGCTCTCGGCCACGAGGCGGAGGAAGACGTCCTCGAGGCTCGGCCGGGCCCGCTCGTAGCGGACCAGGTTGACCCCGCTGGCAACCACGAGAGGCAGGATGGCGGCGCCGGCCACCTTGGGGTCGTTGACGAAGACCCGGACCACGTCGGGTTCCGTCTTGATCTCTCCGACCCAGGCCTGGCCGCGCATGGCTGCCGCCAGTCGATCGACGGCACCGGGTTGCCGCGGCTCCGGCTCGAGCTCGTAGACGGGCTGGGCGTAGCGGTCCAGCAGCTCGTCGATCGGTCCCTCCACCACCAGGTGGCCGTAGTTGAGGATCGCGACCCGATCGCAGACACGCTCGACATCGTTGAGGATGTGGGTGCTCATGAAGACCGTGGCCGTGCCGCGTAGCTTGGAGATGATCTCGAGGATGTCGCGCCGGCCCTCCGGATCGAGCGAGCTCACGGGCTCGTCCAGGAAGAGGACGCGGGGCTGGTTGATGAGGGCCTGGCCGATGCCGAGGCGCTGACGCATGCCGCCCGAGTAGCCGCCGATGCGCCTGTGCGCCGCGTCCGTCAGGCCTACGATCTCCAGTACCTCGCCGACGCGTCCCCGCAACTCCGCCCCGTGAAGACCGTGGAGCTGGCCCACCATCGTGAGCAGCTCGCGGCCCCGCATCCAGCCGTAGAAGCGTGGGTCCTGGTCCAGGTAGCCGATGTTGCGGGCCAGCTCGCCGCCGGAGCCGCCGATGGCGACGCCGGCCACAGAGCCCGTCCCCTCGGTCGCCATGGCGAGACCGGTGAGAAGCCGCAGCGTGGTGGTCTTGCCGGCCCCGTTGGGGCCCAGGAAGCCGAAGATGCTGCCGCTCGGAACCGTCAGGTTCAGGTGATCCAGGGCCAATACGCCGCCGCCGTATCGCTTCGTCAGTCCCGTCGTGACGACGGCCGCATCCGTTGTTTGGGGCAGGGACGGCCAGGTGGCAAGGACGCGCGCTATCGAATCCGCGGAGGCCTTCTCGGCGGACGCCGGAAGAGCATCCCCGATCTCCGCGCCGCGCGAGTCGTCACGGCCGACGAAGAAGTACAGCAGCGGGCCGAAGAGGTTGACCAAGGCAATGATCAAGGCCCACATGATCTTGCTGTCGCCCCGAACGCGCCGGTCTTCCTGGAAGAGGTCGTACAAGGCGAAGAGCATCAACCCGAGCTGGAGAACCAGGATCGGGATCAGGACCAGGGCGATGGTCGTGGCGTCGAGTGTGTGCATCCAGGCCGATTCTGCCATCCCGGCGAACCGGCGGCATCCCGCTTACGGCGGATGCGGGATTCAGGCCCCGTAGTCGCGGTGAAAGGTCGACGGATCGGGCAGGGCCAGATCGGGTCGGGCCAGTCTCACCCAGTCATGCAGCGCCTGGACGCTCGTCTCGAAGGCGATGTCGAGCCACGGGATCTTGTCCGGAGCGAAGGGTCTCGTCTCCAGCGACTCGCGGGTCACGAGCGGCACGCCGCCTACGATCCGGGCTTCGTAGGCCACCACGACGACGGCAGCCTGTACTCGCGAATACAGACCGACGATCCGCCCCGGCTCGATGGCCAACCCCGTTTCCTCGAGGGTCTCGCGGATGGCCGCGTCGCGCACCGTCTCGTCGATCTCGAGGAAGCCGCCCGGCTGGGCCCACAGGTTGAAGCCCGGTTCGATGCCGCGGCGGATGAGCATGACCTCGCCGCGGTCGGTGATCGGCAGCGTCGTGACTACGAGACGCGGATTGACGTAGAAGACGAAGCCGCAGACGGGGCAGGCCAGTCGATCTCGTTCTTCGCCCTCGACCGGCCCGAAGCCAAGCTCCCGACCGCACCGCGAGCAGTGGCGGATCATCGGCTCGAGCCAGTCCGGAACGCCGCCCCTGCCGAATCGGACCTCGCTCATGCGGACGTTCTTCATGCCGCCGGTCTTCATGCCGCCGGTTAGGGCTCAGCCCGCAGGTTCGCGTTGGACTCGTCGTCCTCGATACCGTGCGTCTGGGCTTCCCGGAAGGCCCGCAGCCGGTCCCGAAGCGCCGGATCGGAGAGGGCCAGTATCTCGGCCGCAAGCAGGGCCGCATTCTCGGCGCCGCCTATGGCCACGGTCGCGACGGGAATACCTTTGGGCATCTGCACGATCGACAGGAGCGAGTCGAGGCCGCCGCTCACTCCGGTCGGGATCGGCACGCCGATCACCGGCAGGATCGTCTTCGCCGCGACAACTCCGGGCAGATGGGCCGCCCCACCCGCGCCGGCAATGAAGATCCGGATGCCGCGACCCTCCGCCCCGGCAACGAATCGGAACAGCAGGTCAGGCGCCCGATGGGCCGAGATGGCGTGCAGCTCGCACGGCACTTCGAGCCTGCCGAGCATCTCGACGGCCTTCTCCATCACCGAGAAGTCCGAGCGACTGCCGCACACGATCCCGACCCGCGCGGCTCCAGTTCGTTCGGCCATGTCGATCTCCTCCGGTGGATGGCTACTCCGGTCGATTATGGACACCGCGGGATACCCGCGCATCGACTCCCCGGCCGTAGCCGGACCCGTGCCGGCCGCAGAGACGGCGACGAGCCGTCATCATTGCGCGACCACGTCCAGTCGGCGCCATCCGATGCAACTGAGGAGAGGGATTGCCCTCCGCCAGGCCAACCGAATCCAAGACTCGCCACGCGGTTCTTGGGCCGGGAACCGCGATCTACGACAACCGCGCCAGGACGGGCCTGAGACTCATGCTGTGGATCCTGTGCGTCCCGCTTGGCTTCTACGGGGTGTGGAGAGGAGGGGCCGACGTGGCGTCCGGCAACACCGTGTTCGGGGTGGCGCAGGCGCTCGGCGGCGTGATCCTGTCCGCGTACTCGGTCTTCGCAGCCGTCCTCGACGCCAGACGCCTGGCCAGCCCGATTCGCCTGGTGATAGCCAGGGACGGCTTCGCGCTGCTCCCCGGGACCGGCACCGTCTCCTGGAACGAGGTCGAGTCGGTGGGCGATCCCCGGTCTCCCTACGGGCAACCCAGGACCCTCAGAGTCCAGCTCGCGGACCCCGACGAGTTCCGGGACCGGCACGGCCTCTCGCCGGTGGCCCGCCTGAAGCTCATGTTCGACCGAGGCGATCTGGTCCTGGGGAGCGGGCTGGCGATCCCCATCCCCAGGGCAGAAGCCCTGATGCGAAAGGCGCTGGCCGACTTCGGGGGCACGGAATCGGGTCGGGCGGCGGTGCCGGTGCGTGCGCGCGAATCGAAGGCCCGTCGCTCGAGGCGCAGGTCGGGCTAGGACCGGGGACGGTTCGGCAGCCTCAGGCGGCGCCGCCCACGGCCGCGGCGGCTCCGGCGGAGTGGTCGGCAGCGTTCATCTCGCCGATCGCCTCGCGCAGGATGTCGGACTCCGTCGCCTCGCCTCGCGCGAATTCGCGGCAGATGGCGCCTCGACGCATCACGACCACCCGGTGGCTCATCTCGAGGGCCTCCGTGTAGTCCGATGTCAGCATCAGGATGCCGACTCCGCGCTCGAGCAGCTCCTCCATGATGCCGTAGATCTCGCGCTTGCCGTTGATGTCGATGCCGCGGGTGGGCTCATCGAAGATCAGGACCTGGCATTGCGCGCCCAGCCACTTGGCTACGACGACCTTCTGCTGGTTACCGCCCGAAAGCTGCATGGCGAAGGTGAGCGAATCGGGTGCCTTGACCGACAGCCGGGCCATGATGTCGGCGACCTCACGGTCGAGTCGTCGCTGGTTCACGACGCCCAACGTGCTGAGTCGGTACAGACTCGGGTAGGCATAGTTCTCTCGGATGGAGTGATTCTGGATCAGCCCCAGGCTCTTGCGGTCCTCCGGCAAGTAGGCGATCCCCTCGCGAATCCCATCCTGCGGAGAGTGGAGGCGAATGCGCTTCTCCTGGACGTAGACTTGGCCGCTGTCAAAGCGATCCACCCCGGCGATGGCGCGACCGAGCTCGGTCTTACCGGCGCCCATGAGACCCGTCACGCCGACGATCTCGCCCCTCTTCACGACGAGGCTGATGCCGTTGAGGATCCTGCCACGGACGAGGCCGTCTACCCGCAGGGCGTTTTCCTCCGACGGAGTCCGGAGGTCCGGGTACTGCTTCTTGATCTCCCCGCCGATCATCAGCTCGATCATCTTGTTGAATTCGAGGTCCTTGATGTCGTATGTGCCGACGTTTGTGCCGTCCCTCAGGATCGTGACGCGATCACCGATCTCGGCGACTTCGGCGTAGCGATGTGAGATGTACACGAATGCGACGCCTTGTTCCTGTTTCAGTTGCCGGATGACGGCGAACAGGTCCTTGCGCGAGCGGTCTTCCAGCACGTCCGTAGGTTCATCCAGGACGATGACCTTGGCCCGAGTCGTGAGAGCGCGAGCGATCTCCACCATCTTCTGCTCGGTGACGCTCAGCTTGGAGACCATCTCCGCGGGATTGAGGTCGATGTGGAATCGAGTCAGGTATTCGGATGCTCGCGCGTAGAGCGTCTTCTCATCTACGATCCCGCCGCGCCGCATCGGTTCCATGCCCAGGAACATGTTGCGCGCGATGTCGAGATTCTTGGCCAGGCTCAGCTCCTGATAGATGAAGCGCAATCCCTGGTCCAGCGCATCCTGCGGAGATGCGATTGGAGTTCTCACCCCGTCGACAAGGATGTCTCCCGCGTCGGCCTTGTAGGCGCCGCTCAGGACCTTGATGAGGGTGCTCTTGCCGGCTCCGTTCTCGCCCAGCAACACGTGGACTTCGCCCGGACGAAGCTGGAAGTTCACACGATTCAACGCCAGCACTCCGGGAAATCCTTTGACGATGGCCCGCATTTCTACGACGAATTCTGGCGAGTCCGGAGCGCTCGGCATTTGGTTCTCCTGCTCGGGTGACCTGCGAGGCTCGGGAGGATTCGAAGCCTCGCAGGTCAGATCCGATAAAGAAACTGTTGGTAGCTCCAGCAGTCTGAGGACGCTGGTCGCCCGTCGGTCTACTGGAAAGTAGCCGCGTTGGCCTTAGTGATGAGGACCGGCGGGATGAGGACGGTCTTGTCAACCGTGCCACCCGTCAGGATGGTGATGGCATCGTCGACGATGGTCTGACCCATCTTGACGTTGTCCTGATGGATGCTGGCGGTCTCGGTGCCGTTCAGGATGGCGGTCAGCTCGGCGGCGGAGCCGTCGAAGCCATAGACGCCGATCTTGCTCGAGAGACCCTTGTCCGATACTGCCTTGGCCACGGCGGCCGCACCGTCAGAGTGCGGGACGAAGATGGCGGTCAGGTCGGGGGTGGAGGCAATGGCGGCGGTGGCAATGCTGACGTCCGTGGCGGAGTCCCAGTTGCCGTACTGGCCGTCGTCTTTCATTCCGCAGGCCTTGATCTTGTCCTCGACACCCTTCTTGCGAGCGTCACCGCTCTGGGCGCCGACGGTGCCACCGAGGACGAGGGCAGTGCCCTTGCCGCTGGTGTTCGTGCAGATGAGGGCACCGATCTGATTGCCGGCGCCTTCGTTGTCGGTCTGGATCAGGGCGGAGATGTACGGATCATCGATGCCGGTGTCGACGGCAAGGATCGGGATCCCGGCAGCCTTGGCCTTGGCGATCGTGTCGCCCCAGACGCGGTTGTCGACGGACCCAATGATGATGGCCGACGGCTTCTGCGAAAGCTCGGAGTTGACGGCCTGCAGCTGGATGCCGGAGTCGTTTGTGGTGGCGGTCACGTCGACGAACTTGACGCCCTTGGCGGTGGCTTCGGCGGCCGCGGCCTTACCCAGGATGTTCCAGTAGGTGTTGCTCGTTGAATAGCCGGAATAGGCGATCGTGATCTTCGAGAGATCGACGCTGCCTGCCGACGCGGCGGTTGACGCGCCCGGCGCCTGTGTCGCCGCCGGGGCCGTCGTCGCTGACGATGTGGAACATGCCGCCACTATCAGGGCGACGCCCACGAGAAGAACTCGCTTCATTACTCCATCCTCACTCTTGGTCGGTTTGGTCAGTCTTCGGTGTTTCGTTTGCTCTGTGTCCACTCAACATGCGAGGCGCAACCTACTCCATAGACTCCTCTTGCTATCGTTGATGACACCAGTCCTCCGCGACGCACTGGCCCGCCTCTGGTAGAAATCCATCCAGACGGCGACGATCAGCACGACACCGGTCGCGACCTGCTGCCAGAACGCGTCGTAATGCAGATAGATCAGACCGGCGAAGATGGATTCGTAAATCATCACGCCAAGGACGGTCTTCCCCACACCGCCGATGCCGCCAAACATGCTGGTTCCGCCGATAACTACGCCGGCGATTGCCAGCAGTTCCATGCCCTGGCCTCTGTCCACATATGCGAAGTCCACACGTGCCGTATAGACGATCGAGGCGAGGCCGGCCATGATTCCGCAGATCATGTAGATGAGCACGATGTTGCGTTTCACCGGGATACCGGCAAGACGAGCAACTTCTTCGTTGCCACCCTGGGCGTAGGTCTGGAAGCCAAACCTGGTCTTGGAGAGGATGAACCAGAGGATCCCAAAGGCGATGACCGAACAGAACAGAGGCCCGGGCAGACCGGTGCCGAACCAGTCGAACGACTTGCCGAACTGCTCCATGTCCACGCCGGCGCCCCACATGTCGGCGACGCCACGGAACGCCATCTGGGTTCCGAGCGTGGCGATTAGCGTGGGGATGCCGGTGACGACCACGATCGTGCCGTTGATGATTCCGCAGATCGCGCCGGCTCCAAGCGCGATTGCGATCGCGAGAGGGAACGGCACGTGCGCAACGAGCAGCTGGCCGACGACGACCGATACCAGCGCGTAGATGGAGCCCACGGACAGGTCAAGGCAGTTGCCGATCAGGGCGATCGTCATGCCGCAGCACATGATGAAGAGCCCGGAGCCGGTGGCGTTCTCGAGGACGTTGTCGAACGCCTCCCAGTCCCGCGCGATGGGCGCAAGGGCCAGAATCACGACCCAGATGAGAACCAGTCCCATCAGCGGTCCCGCGATCTCTCGTAATTGCCGTTGCAACTTCGTACTCCTTGATTAGTCGATTGCCGCTCGATCCGCCGACCCGATGGTTGTCGCGCATCCGGTGCGCGTGGGCTGGGCTGCGGGACGCTCAGTCATCGAAAACGATCGCGACCTTGCCGGACTTCCCGCCGTCCATCGTTCGGTAGGCTTCGCCGGCCTTCTCGAGGGGGAACTTGTGCGTGCAGGTCACGTCTGGATGCATGTCCCAGCGCGGCATGCGCTCAACGAGGTCCTCGACGTTCCCCAGGCTCGTTACCCAGGAGCCGTAGACCGTCTTCTGGTCGTGGATCAGATCCGGGCTCGGGTTCAGCTCGACCGTGCCGCCCTCGCCCACGAAGGCGATCCGGCCCCAGCGTCGGGCACCCCGAACCGCGAGCTGCCGGCCGGCGGAGACTCCGGAGCAGTCGATCGAGACTTCGCAGCCGAGGCCGTTGGTGGCGTCGCGGATGCGTCCCAGGGCGTTATCGTCGGCGACGACCACCAGGTCGGCGAGACCAAGCTTCTCGGCCAGAGCGATCCGGTCCGGGACGATATCGGCGCCGATCACCTTGGTGGCGCCTCGAGCGCGGGCGAGCATCAACGAAGCGAGGCCCATCGGTCCGAGCCCCACGACGAGCGCGGTGTCGTCGCCTGAGACGTCGATCCGGCGGATCGCTTCGTAGCACGTGCCGAAGCCGCAGGCGACGCAGGCCCCGTCGATGTAGCTCATCGAGTCCGGCATCAGCACGCAGTCGGCCTCTTCGGCCAGGCAGTACTCGGCGTTGCCGCCGTCGCGCTGCCAGCCATAAGCCGCCCGCCTGGAGTTCGTGCAGCTGATCTGGTATCCGGTCCGGCAATCGTGGCAGCGGCCGCAGCCGCTGATGTGGTACAGGAGGACGCGGTCCCCTTCGCGGAAGCGCCGCATGTCGGGCCCGGTGGCGACGATCTGGCCTGCGGGCTCATGGCCGCAGATCACGCCGAGATAGCCTTCCGGGCCCTTCCCGAGATGCTCGCGGTAGATGGCTCGGATGTCGCTGCCGCAGATCGTGGAGGCCTTCATCTTGATGAGGACCTGACCCGCGGCCGGCCGCGGAACCGGGAATTCCCGCAGCTCCACGGTGCTGTTACCCGGAAGCACGGCTCCGAGCATCGCCTCCGCCATGTGTGCGCTCCTTGTGAGTGGGTTTACGAAGACTGAGCATGTTAGCGATACCAGACCTGGATGGTACCGTTACCACATCCCCCGGGCCGCAGCATGTTATCGTTAACAGGCCGTCGATGCGCGGATGGTAACGTTAACAGGCCGCCCGCGCTAGCCCCTTATCGCAACCCTCCCACGAAGGCTACGATTACCAAACCGTGAGCACCCTCAACGACGTCGCCAAGCTTGCCGGAGTCTCCACGATGACCGTGTCCCGGGTCATCAACGGCTCCGGTTACACCAGTCCGGAATCGCGCGCTCGCGTGAACCGCGCCATCGCCGAACTCGGCTACATGCCCAACGTCCTCGCCCGGCAGGTGCGCTCGAGGCGGACGAAGACCCTGGCGCTGGTGATGACAGACATTGCCAACCCGTTCTTCACCACGATCGCCCGAGGCGTGGAGGATGCCGCCCGTCCCAAGGGCTACGCGGTCATGTTCTGCAACACGGACGAATCGGTGGACGAGGAGCTCGACTACGTGCGCGTCCTCATCCAGCGCCGCGTCGACGGCGTCCTGCTCGTGCCGGCCTCGGATTCGAGCGGGTCGCTCGAGCTGCTCAAGGCCCACGGCCTGCCGGCCGTGGTGCTGGACCGGCGTCTGCGCTCCGGAGAGGTCGACGCGGTCCGCGCGGACTCCGAGGGCGGAGCGTACCTCGCAGCACGCCATCTGCTCGATCTAGGTCACCGGGAGATCGCCGTCCTGGTCGGACCGGAGTCGGTCTCAACGTCCGCCGACCGAGTCAGCGGCTACAGGCGCGCCATGCTGGAGGCCGGAATCGACCCCGGCACCCAGCAGATCCTCTTCGGTCAGTACACCGAGGCCAGCGGGTACGAGATGACCGGCCGCCTGCTGGCGGCTCAGTCGCGGCCCACCGCGATCTTCGCCGGCAACAACTTCATCGCCTTTGGCGCCATCCAGGGTCTCCGGGAGGCTGGGAAGGAGATCCCGGACGACATCTCGATCGTGGTCTTCGACGACCTGCCGCAAGGATGGGTCATGCCTTTCCTGACCGTCATCGCCCAGCCGGCCTACGAGATCGGGAGGCTGGCCGCGGAGATGATGATCGAGCGTCTGGGGGCCGACCAGCCGCTCGAGCCGCGGACGATCGTCCTGCCGTGCGAGCTGATCACGCGTCGGTCGTCGGCACCGCCCCGCCTGCGGTCCGCGAAACCCACTCCGGCCACCCTCAACCCAACGGAGAGTCCTGCATGAGCATCAGCGAGCAGCGGCCAGGATCGTTCGCCATCGCCGAAGACGGCGTCGACCCCGCCCTGGTGCCCAATCGGGTGCTCTGGACGGGCGCTCGGATGCCCGCCATCGGGTTGGGGACGTTCGGCTCCGATCGCTTCTCCGGCGAGCAGATCGCCGAAGCCGTGCTGGGCGCTGCGGCCGTCGGCTACCGCCATTTCGACTGCGCCAGGGTCTACGGCAACGAGCGCCTGATCGGCGCCTCGCTCGAAACGATCCAGGCCGGCGGGATCCGCCGCGAAGACGTGTGGGTGACCTCCAAGCTCTGGAACGACAAGCACGCTCCCGCCGACGTGATCCCCACGTTCAAGGAGTCGCTGGCGGACCTGCGCCTCGAGTATCTGGACCTGTACCTGATCCACTGGCCGTTCCCGAACCATCACGCGCCGGGCGTGGACGTCACCTCGCGAGCCCCCAACGCGCGGCCGTACATCCACGAGGAGTTCATGGCCACCTGGCGTGAGATGGAGAAGCTCGTCGACGTGGGCCTGGTTCGGCATATCGGTACCTCCAACATGTCCGTCGCCAAGCTAAAGCTTCTCCTGCGCGACGCCCGCATCAAGCCGGCCTGCAACGAGATGGAGCTGCATCCGTGCTTCCAGCAGCCGGAGATGTTCAAGTTCGTCATGGACGCCGGCATCGTGCCGATCGGATTTGCCCCGATCGGCTCGCCGACGCGACCGGACCGCGACAAGACCCCGGATGACGCCGTGGACATCGAGGACCCGGCCATCGTCGCCATCGCCAAGCGCCTCGGCGTTCACCCGGCCACGGTATGCGTGAAATGGGCCGTCCAGCGTGGCCAGGTCCCGATCCCCTTCTCGATCTACCGCAACGAGTACCTCTCCAACCTTCGCTCCACGGTCATGGCACCCCTCACCGACGAGGAAATGGCCGCGGTCGCAGCAGCCGATCGAAACAGTCGCCTGATCAAGGGCCAGGTCTTCCTGTGGAAGGAAGGCCAGACCTGGGAAGACCTCTGGGACCTGGACGGCGTCATCGCCCGGTAGGGCCACGGTGACACGGCGTTCTGAGCTCCGAGTATTGGGTCCGCAAAGGAGGAGCATCGTGTCCACTCCTACCGTCTCGACCGGCCGGTATGTCGGCGGCTGGCCCAAGATCGGCATCCGCCCGGCCATCGACGGCCGGCGGAACGGCATTCGTGAGTCGCTCGAGGGCCAGACCATGGGCCTGGCACGCATCGCGGCCGAGCACCTGAGCGCCAACCTGCGCTACCCCGACGGCAAGCCCGTCGAATGCGTCATCCCCGAGGACTGCATCGGCGGCGTCGTCGAGGCCGCGCGCGCCGCGGAGCTCTTCAGCCGCGAAGGCGTGGGCGTCTCGATCACCGTGACCCCATGCTGGTGCTACGGCTCCGAAACGATGGACATGGATCCGCTCACCCCCAAGGCGGTCTGGGGATTCAACGGCACCGAGCGCCCCGGCGCGGTCTACCTGGCGGCCGTGCTCGCCGGCCACGCCCAGAAGGGGCTGCCGGCCTACGGCATCTACGGCCGCGACGTACAGGATGCCGGCGAGGGCACCATCCCGGCCGACGTGGCGGAGAAGCTGCTGCGCTTCGCCCGCGCCGCGCTGGCCGCCGCGATCATGCGCGGCAAGTCGTACCTGTCGCTGGGCGGCGTCTCAATGGGCATCGCCGGCTCGATCGTCGATCAGGGTTTCTTCGAGCGCTACCTCGGCATGCGTGTCGAGGCCGTCGACATGTCGGAGCTGACGCGGCGCATCGACCGCAAAATCTACGACCCGGCCGAATTCGAGCGAGCCCACACGTGGGTCCGAGCCAACTGCCACGAAGGCGACGACAGAAACGCGCCGGAAGGGACGCGGAGCCGCGAGCAGAAGGACCGCGACTGGCAGACGGTCGTGAAGATGACCCTCATCGCCCGAGACCTGCTGGTCGGCAATCCGAGGCTGGGCGAGCTGGGATTCGGAGAGGAGGCGATGGGCCACAACGCCATCGTCGGCGGCTTCCAGGGGCAGCGCCACTGGACCGACCACTCGCCCAACGGCGACTTCATGGAGGCCTTCCTCAACTCCTCGTTCGACTGGGACGGGGTCAGGGCACCGTACGTCTTCGCGACCGAGAACGACAGCCTCAACGGCGCCGCGATGCTCTTCGGCTACCTGCTGACGAACACCGCTCAGGTCTTCGCCGACGTGAGGACCTACTGGAGCCCCGACGCGGTCAAGCGCGTGACCGGCCACACGCTGGCGGGTCCCGCCGCCGGAGGCGTAATCCATCTGATCAACTCGGGAGCGGCCAGCATGGACGCCGCCGGCGGAACCCGGCGCGACGGCAAGCCGGCCATGAAGCCCTTCTGGGAGATCGGCGAGGACGAAGCGAAGGCCTGCCTCGACGCGGTCAAATGGATGCCGGCCGTGACCGGCTACTTCCGAGGCGGCGGCTTCTCGTCGCTATTCCTCTCGCCCGGCGGGATGCCGGTGACGATGAGCCGCATCAACCTCGTGCACGGAGTCGGTCCCGTCCTTCAGCTCGCCGAGGGCTACACGGTGGACCTGCCGCCCGAGGCGAACGCCAGGCTCGATGCCCGAACCGACCCGACGTGGCCGACCCAGTGGTTCGCGCCGCGGCTCACCGGGGCCGGCCCGTTCCGCGACGTCTACGGCGTCATGGCCAACTGGGGCGCCAACCACTGCGCCATGAGCTACGGGCACATCGGCGAAGACCTCATAAGCCTCGCCTCTCTGCTCCGAATACCGGTTAGCATGCACAACGTGCCGGCCGAGAAGCTGTTCCGACCCAGCGTCTGGAACTCTCTCGGAACGGCCGATCCGGAGGGCGCCGACTATCGGGCCTGCGCCAACTTCGGGCCTCTGTACGGCAAGAGCTAGGGCGCGTTCTCTCGATCGAACGGGGGGCGCCGTTCGAGCAGGAGGGCCAATGGACCACCCGCGCAAGTTCGTGGCGATCGACCTCGGAGCCTCGAGCGGCCGCCTGCTCCTGGGCCGCTGGGACGGGTCCCGCTTCGACGTCAGCGAGGTTCATCGGTTCATCAACGGGCCGGTGACGACGCTCGGCCACCTGCACTGGGACGTTCTGTCCATCTTCGCCGAGATCAAGTCGGGCCTGGCCTGCTGCATCTCCGGCGAGGCGCGAGCCGACGGCATCGCCGGACTCGGTCTGGACACCTGGGGCGTGGACTACGCCCTCCTGGACCGGCAAGGGAGGATGCTCGGCAACCCGTATCACTACCGCGACAAGCGCAACGACGGGACCATGGAACTGGCCTTCGGGCGAGTGCCGCGGCATGCCATCTACGACGCGACCGGCATCCAGATGATGCAGATCAACACCGTCTTCCAGCTGCTGAGCATGGTCCGCGACGGCGATCCACAGCTCGAGCTGGCCAAGACGCTGCTGCCGATGCCAAACCTGTTCGGCTACTGGCTCTCCGGGCAGAAGGCCGCCGAATACACCTTCGCCACGACGACTCAGTGCCTCGAAGCCCGCGACCGCCGCTGGGCGGTGGATTTGCTGGCGAAGCTCGACATCCCGACGGCCTTCCTCCCGCCGATCGTGGAGCCGGCCACCGTCCTGGGCACTTTGCTGCCGGATGTGGCGGCCGACACGGGATTGCCCGAGTCCGTGCCTGTGATCAACGTCGGCAGCCACGACACCGCCAGCGCCGTTGCGGCAATTCCCGGGCTGGATGCGCGCAGCGCCTACATCAGCAGTGGCACCTGGAGCCTGATGGGCGTTGAGGCCCCGGGCGCGGTCATCAACGACCTCTCTCTGGCGGGCAATTTCACCAACGAGGGCGGCGTCGGCGGCACGATCCGGCTGCTGCGGAACATCCCCGGCCTGTGGCTCATCCAGGAGTGCCGGCGCCAGTGGCAGAAAGAGGGCAGCGAGTACACCTGGGAGGCCTTGCTGGATAGAGCGGAGCGCGAGGAGCCTTTCCGCCACCTCATCGACCCCGACGCGCCCGAGCTGCTCAACCCGCAGGACATGCCGGCGGCCATCCGCGGCCTGTGCCGCCGGACCGGGCAGGAGCCGCCCGAGACGGTCGGCGCCGTGGTGCGGTGCTGCCTCGAAAGCCTGGCCCTGCGCTACCGCCAGACACTCGAGGACCTGGAGCAACTCGTCGGCCACAAGCTGGAAGTGGTCAGGATCGTCGGCGGCGGCAGTCAGAATCGCCTGCTCTGCCAGATGGCCGCCGACGCGTGCGGCGTACCGGTGGTGGCAGGCCCGATCGAGGCGACGGCGCTCGGCAATCTCATGGTGCAGGCCATCGCCACCGGCGATCTGGACGGCATCGAGGCCGGGCGAGCGGCAGTGGCGGCTTCGGTGACGCTGGACACGTACGAGCCCCATTCCGATGCCGCGTGGCAAGACATGCTCGGCCGGCTTCAAGGCTTCGTCGCCCACGACGCGGGGTGACCAGTTTGTCGGCGCCGCCGCCGGATGACCCAACCTTCCTGACCGCAGGCGGCCTCCGCGTTCGGTACGTCTCGGTGGGGCAGGGCAAACCGCTGCTCCTCATGCACGGCTGGGGCACTTCTCTCGACACGTTCGCGGGCTTGATCGAGGACCTGCGGCGCCTCTACCGCGTCATCGCCTTCGACTTCCCGGGCCACGGCGGCTCGGACCTGCCACCGGCCACCTGGACGGTCGACGACTTCGTCCGCCTGACGCTCGACGTGATGGCGGGGCTGGGAGTGGAGCGCGCCTCGATGCTGGGCCATTCGTTCGGCGGGCGCGTTGCCATCAAGCTGGCGGCCGCCTACCCGGATCGAGTCGACCATCTGGTGCTCGTGGACTCGGCCGGCGTGCCGCCCCGGCGCACCGTTCGGCGGATCCTGAAGCGGACAGCGTCGCGCCTCGCCAACGCCGCCGGGCGCCACCTCGGACCTCCCGGGCGGGCCGTCCGCCGCAGGATCGTGGCCCGAATCGCGTCCACGGATTACGTCAACGCCGGGCCGCTGCGCGATACCTTCCTCGCGATCGTCAAGGAGGATCTCCGGCCGGCGATGGTCCGGATCGCGGCCCCGACGCTGCTGGTATGGGGCGAATCGGACGCGGACACGCCGCCCGCCGACGGCCGCGAAATGGAGCGGCTGATCCCCAACGCCAGCCTGCTCGTGCTCAAGTCGGCCGGCCACTTCGCGTACCTGGATCAGCACGGGCGGTTCCGCCTGGCCGTGCTGGCGTTCCTCGATGACTGATCAGATTCAGCTGGACCTGGTCCAGTCGCCGGATCCCCTCGTTCTCGCCGTCCTGGCCTTCGCCGCCGCCACCGGGCTGGTGCTGACGCTGCTGGGCCTGATCTCGAGTCTCCACGCCCTCCAGCAGGACGACTACTCCAACCTGCGCTTCGCCCGCTGGCTGTGGTCGTCGAAGGGCCGCCTGGTCCATCCCTGGATCGCGCTCATCTACGCCGTCGGAGTCGTCGCGCAGCTGAACCTCGGGACGAGTTCGGCCCGGCCGGCCGAACTGGCCGCCCCGCTGCTCGCCTCGGTCGCGGCGATCCTCGCCACGGTGCGGTCGCCCAGGCGGGCGCCGCGGAAGAAACCGCTCGTCTACACCGGCCGGGCGAGACGCCTCCTGGCCGTGTCGGTCGCGCTGGCAGCGATCTTGTTCGTCGCCGGCGGTGGGTTCGCCGCGCGGTTCGTCGATCCGCACCTTACGGTCACGTCCTCGTACCTGCCAGGCCTGGCGATCCTCATCATGGCCCCCGTCACCATCCACGCCGCGCCGTTCCTGGCCATGGCCGCCAACCTGTGCCTCGTTCCGGTCCAGGCCACGATCAACTGGAGCTACCGCGTCAGAGCCGGCCGCAAGCTGGCCCGCCTGGGGCCGATGGTGATCGGCATCACCGGCAGCTACGGCAAGACCTCCACCAAGTACTTCACCGAGGCGCTGATGGGGTCGCGGTTCCGCGTCCTCAAGACCCGGGCCAGCTTCAACACGATCCTCGGCGTCTGCCGCGCCATCAACGAGGAGCTTGGTCCGGAGCACGAGGTCCTGATCGTGGAGATGGGCGCCTACCGGCGCGGCGAGATCCGCGACATGGCCCGCCTCTGCAAGCCCCACATCGGCGTTCTGACGGCCATCGGCCCGCAGCATCTCGAGCGCTTCGGCAGCATCGAGACGATCGAGCGGGCCAAGTTCGAGCTGCTCGAGGCCCTGCCGGCCGACGGGATCGCGGTCGTCAACAACGACGATCCGCGCGTCCGCCGCCTGGCCGACGGCCTGACGCTGCCGCAGGTCCGGCGCTACGGCATCGACTTCTCGGCCGGCGAGCTCGACCTCCGCGCCGACTCGATCGAGCACGGGCCGGACGGCCTGGCCTTCAACCTTGTCGACCGCGAGGGCAAGCGAGTGACCGTCCAGACTCGGCTGATCGGCCTTCACAACGTCTCGAACATCCTGGCCGCCGCCACCGTGGCCCGGGCCGCGAACGTGAGTCTGCGCGAGATTGCCGGCGCGATCAGCGGTCTGCAGCCCGTTCCCCACCGCCTGGAGACCCACACCGGCGCCGACGGCGTGACGATCATCGACGACGCCTACAACTCCAACCCGGTCGGCGCCTTCAACGCCCTCGACACGCTGGCGGAGTTCAAGACGGGGCGCAAGATCCTGGTGACGCCGGGAATGGTGGAGCTGGGCGGGGAGCAGGAGGTCTGGAACGAGAAGCTGGGCAGGAAGGCGGCCGCGATCTGCGATTACGTCATCCTGGTCGGCACTCGCCAGACCGCCCCGACCCGCCGCGGGCTCGAGGCGGAGGGCTTCGCGCCCGACCGGCTGCTCGCGGTCAAGAACCTCACCGACGGCCTCGAGGCGCTGAGGGGTATCGTTCGTGCCGGCGATGTCGTGTTGTTCGAGAATGATCTGCCCGACCTGTACGACGAGGAGTAAGGCGCTTCATGCCCAACAAGACCGTGGCCGTCCTGTTCGGCGGCCGATCAGTCGAGCACGAGGTCTCGGTGATCTCGGCCCATCAGGTCATGGACGCCCTCGATCAGGCGGGATTCCCGATCCTGCCGATCTACATCACCAAACTGGGTGACTTGTATGCCGGCGAGGGGCTCCACAACCTGGAGCTGTATCGCGAGCAGACCTTCCACGCGGCCGGGCTCAAGAACGTCTTCCGCGTCGGCCTGAGCCCGGACCGATCCGTCCGGCAGCTGGTCGTTCACCCGGTGGCCGGCGGCGGCCTCCTATCGAAAGGGCCGAAGCTCTGGGCGGATGTCTTCTTTCCGGTTCTGCACGGCACCCACGGCGAGGACGGGTCGATCCAGGGGCTCTTCGAGCTCGCGGACGTGCCGTATGTAGGCTCGGGGATACTCGCCTCCGCGATCGGCATGGACAAGGTCCGGACCAAGCGGATCCTCGAAGAAGCCGGCATCCCCACCCTCGATTGCCTGGAGGTTTCGCGGGCCGAATGGACCGCCGATCCGGACGCCTTCGCGGCCGAGGTCGAGAAGAAGTACCCATATCCGGTCATCGTCAAGCCCGTCTGCCTCGGCAGCAGCGTCGGCGTCACGCGCGCCGCCGACCGCGCCGCCCTCACCGACGCTCTCGACCTGGCGTTGGAGATCGACGTCCGCGCCCTGGTCGAAGAGGCCCTGACCGATTTCATCGAGCTCAACTGCGCCGTAATGGGCCCGCCCGAGCGCGCCTCCGCCTGCGAGCAGCCGATCGGGTACGAAGCCGTGCTCTCGTTCGACGACAAGTACAAGCACGGCGGCAAGAAGCTCGGCGGCGCCAAGACCGGGACCGGGGCGGGGAGCGCCGGCATGGCCGGCCTGCGCCGCGAGATTCCGGCGCCGATCGGCGACGCACTCACGGCCCAGGTCCAGGAGCTCGCCGTCAAGGCGTTCCGCGCCATCGGGGCCGCCGGCGTCGCCCGCGTCGACTTCCTGTACCAAGCCGCGGGGAAGCGGCTGCTCCTCAACGAGATCAACACCCTGCCGGGCTCGCTGGCCTACTACCTCTGGGAAGTGGATGGGCTGCGCTTCGACCAGCTGGTTTCGATGCTCGTTCAGTCCGCCCTGGACCGCCACGAGGCCAAGCGCGCCACGACCTACTCGTTCACGGCGAATCTGCTGACGCGCTGATCGCCCAACCTCCGATGACCCCGACCTCTTCCCCGACCGCCGGACCCGGGGCCAGGCCGCCGCCGGAGCAGCCCTCCATCTTCTCCGGGCTCCGTCGTCGACTGATGAGCCGACGGGAAGAGTTGTTTCAGGCGCGCGAAGTCGCCTTAAGACGCGCCGCGGACCCCCCGAACGATCTCGACCGCGCGTGCGGCAAGGGCTCGCACCGTTGCCCAATCGGCCGCCTCGATCAGCTCCTTGGTGACCATCCAGCTGCCGCCGACCGACACGACTATGGGCTCGCGCAGGTATGAGGCCAGGTTTTCGGGGCTGATGCCGCCGGACGGCATGAAGCGGACCTGCGGGAACGGCCCGGACAGGGCTCGCAGTGTGGCGATGCCGCCGGCCGCCTCGGACGGGAAGAACTTGAGGTTCGTGAGGCCGGCGTCGAGCGCCATACCGATTTCCGTCGGCGTCATGACGCCCGGAAAGATGGGCACCTGCCGCTCCAGGCAGACGGCGGTTACGCGAGGCATGAACCCGGGAGTCACGACGAACTGCGCCCCGGCGTCGAGCGCCTCCTCGGCCTGGGCCGCGGTCAAGACGGTGCCTGCGCCGACGAGAACGCCCGGCAGCGCCTTGCGGGCCCGGCGAATCGCGTCAACCCCGGCCGCGGTCCGGAGCGTGATCTCGGCGCAGTCGAGGCCCGCGGCGGCCAGCGCCTCCAGGAGAGGCACCGCCACCTCCACCCGGGGAAGCGCGATGACCGGCAGCACGCCGGCACGGTGGATCCGATCCAGTGGCGTCGCGTCCGGCATCTGGCCTACTCCAGCGGCGCGGTGAACATGCCGCCGCGGTCGAACTCGATCGGCTCGAGCGGTCGCACGATCTCGCATCGCCCGGTCGCCAGCAGATCCGCCAGGGCGGGTTCGCTGACGTACATCAGCTCGAGGTGCTTGGTGTCGCGGATCCGCACGATCCGGGCGTTCGGCGCCTCGACCTTGAGGCTGGCGGCGATGGCCACGAAGAGCGCCTGCCGGTCCGTGTCGACCGTCAGCGCGACCCGGGCGCCCTCGGGCGTCTTGGCCGTGATGCAGTTCATGTAGGTCTTGCCGGTGTCCATCTTCCCGACCGCGCGCCGCAGCACCACGTCCGCCATGCCGATGCCGACGGCATTGCCCTCGGTCTCCTCGGTCAGGTCGCGGACGACGATGCGCTGGATGCTCGGAGGCGTGCCGGTCGGTCCCTTGTAGTAGCGACCGACGACGTTGGAATCCATGCCCAGGCCGCTGATGTCCTTGCCGATGTAGTCGAGGATCAGGACGTCGATCACATCGACCGGCAGGCGGGCCATCCGATCGCGGGCCATCACCAGCAGCTCGCGCTCGCGACCCCAGATCCGATCTTTCGGCACCGCCTCGATCTGCCACAGCCTGGCGTACCCGTTCTCCACCAGCGCCAGGCCGAAGGGGATGTTCGCCTTCGAGACCGTGAACTGGGCGACTTCCGGGATCAGCTCGTGGAAGGTGTCGAAGCCCTGGCGATGGAAGGTGTCGGCGCCCTTCTGCTTCCCGAGCCCGATGGCGATCATCTTCATGAGACCGCTCTCGATCTCGCCGGCGAAGTCCGTGTGCGGCTTGACGCGGTTGATCGGAACGATCGCGTCGGCATCTTCGAAGGCAATACGATCGACGAAGACGGGGACGCCGGGGCGGACCTCGCCGAGCTCCACGGTCTCCATGCTCGACCGAATCTCGCACCCGATCGACTCGGGAGTCATGCCGTAGGAGGCCAGGACCTCGAGCTGGCCCTCCGGCGTCGCTCCGCCGTGGCTGCCCATCGCCGGCACGGCGAAGACCTCGGCGCCGGCGGCGCGTAACCAGGCCACCGCGGCGCGGACCACTTCGTCGATCCTGTCGATGCCGCGGCTGCCGATCGCCAGGCAAACCCTGGTTCCGGGCTTGATCGCGGCCGCGACCGGCGTCAAAGCGGCGCCCACGGCCGCCGGCACGTCGGTGACCTCGGCCGGGTCCATGCGGTGGCGGACCAGGGCCCAGCGCGGCAGCTCGCCGCGGATGAACTCCTCGAACGGCTGATGATGAGCGGCCCGGGACGTGGAGCCGGCGACCGCCGTTTCGGGCGGATCTGCAAGCGCATCGGGCCGCAACGCGGCATGCGGGTCGGTCTCGTGGTGCATCGGCGGGCTCGCCTCCCGGGGGTTCTGCGGTCGGCGCCGGGGGCTCTTCGTAGGGGCGGCGCATCGGCGGACGGCCCGTCAAGTCTACACCGAGCCGGCCCGCTCCCCGGGTCCGGGCGGCGGCGCCGGGGGCGCGGTCGCGGGTAAGGATGTATCGTCACCTGACAGATGCGCTACCGCGAATCCCCACCCGAAAGCCTTCGGCCGGGGTCGGCCGCGACCGCTCCCGCGGTGATCGCGGCGGCGGCCGGCTCGCCGCGCCGGACCCTCATGGAGATGGCTCGCAGCGGCCCGGCAGCCGCCGACCCCGTGGCCATCGAACGCTTCGAGCGACTGATCGAGATCATCGAAGGCCTGGGCTCGTGCGTCGTCGCGCTCTCGGGCGGGATCGACTCGAGCTTCCTGCTCGCCGTGGCCTCGCCGCTCCTGGGCGAGCGCTGCCTCGCGCTCACCGCCGAGTCCGCGGCCGTCCCGGCCTGGGATCGCGCCGACGCCGCAGTCGCCGCCGGCGAGGCCAGCCGCAACGGCACCCGCTGGCGGACGATTTCCACCAAGGAGCTCGACGATCCTCGGTACTCCCACAACCCGCAGTCCCGCTGCTACTTCTGCAAGCTCGAGGTGTACGGCGCCGCTTCGGCGATGGCCGGGGCGGAGGGCTACGCCTGCGTCGTCGACGGCACGAACGCCTCGGACACGGCCCGTCACGACCGCCCCGGCATGACGGCGGCCTCGGAGCTGGGCATCCGCTCGCCCCTCGCCGAAGCCGGCATAACCAAGGAGCAGCTGCGGGTCCTGGCGCGGTCGATCGGCATCGCCGACTGGGACCGGCCGGCGTCGGCGTGCCTGGCCAGTCGGATCCCGTTCGGTGAGTTGATCACCGCCGATCGCCTGCGGCGGGTCGAGGCGGCCGAACTCGCGCTGCGAGGGCTCGGCTTCCGCCAGGTTCGCGTCCGCGACTTCGGCAGCCACGCCCGCGTCGAAGTGGAAGAGGTCGATCTGCCGGCTCTCGAGAGCCGCTCGGAAGAGGTCCGGAGCCGCCTCGTCGAACTCGGCTTCGAGAGCTGGTCGCCGGCGGCATACACCGGCTACGGCGCCGGGGAAGGACCGAATGCGCACCGATGACGCGGCGTCCCCCGCCGTCGGCTCGCCGGCCGCCGGGACGAGGGCCGATTCCTACTCCGCGGGCGTGGAAGAGTTGCTGCGCGGCGTGGCCGAAGGAAGAATGTCGATCGAGGCCGCTCTAGAGTCCCTGCGCCGGCTGCCGTTCAGCAACCTCGGCTTCGCTCGTGTCGACCATCACCGTGGCCTCCGCCAGGGCGTGGTCGAGTTCATCTACGGGCCCGGCAAGACGCGCGAGCAGCTTCTGGCCATCGTCGAAACCCAGCTCGACCACGACGAGTCCAGCGTCGTGGTGACCCGAGTGGCTGAGGCGGACGCCGCCGCCGTCCGATCCCTGGCCGAGTCCCGCGGCCTGGAGACGATCTGGCGCGAGCGGCCCGGGCTGCTGGCCATCCCGCGCGCGGTTCCCGAGGCTCGCGGGCGGCTGCTGGTGCTGACGGCCGGCACCTCCGACCTCCCGGTCGCGCAGGAAGCCGAGACCGTCGCCTCGCTCCTGGGGGCGGGCGTCCACGTCGTCGCCGACGTCGGCGTCGCCGGGCTCCACCGCCTGCTGGACGAGCTCGCGGAGATCGAGAGCGCCGACGCCATCGTCGTGGTGGCCGGCATGGACGCCGCCCTGGCAAGCGTCGTCGGTGGCCTGGCCCGCGTTCCCGTCATCGCCTGTCCAACCAGCGTCGGCTACGGCTCGACGTTCGGCGGCTTGAGCGCGCTGCTGGCGATGCTCTCGTCGTGCGCACCCGGGGTTGCGGTCGTGGGCGTAGATGACGGAGTCGGCGCCGGGACTATCGGAGCGCTGATCGCCCGGGGACGGCCGGTCTGACGCCGGACCGCCGGCGCCGGTTGCCGGAACCTAGATCGTCATCGCGGCGAACCCGCCGTCTACGCGGATCAGGGCTCCGGTCACGAAACCCGAGGCTCGCTCCGACGCCAGCCAGATCATCGTCCCGACAAGCTCGTCGGCCTCGCCCAGCCGACCGGCCGGCGTGTGGCGGAGGATCGACTCGATGCGGGCGTCGTCGAGCAGCTTGCGGTTCTGTTCGGCCGGGAAGAACCCCGGCACGATGGCATTGACGCGGATCTTGTACGGCGCGAGCTCGCGGGCCAGGTAGCGGGTCAGGATGTTTACCCCGGCCTTGGATACCGAGTAGGTGAGGACGCGGGAGAGCGGTATCTCCGACGAGGTCGACGAGAAGTTGATGATCGTCCCGCCGGCGCCGCGGTCGACCATCGCCCGGCCGAAGATCTGGCAGGCCAGCAGGCACGACGTCAGGTTGACCTGGAGAACACGGTTCCATTCCTCGAGCTCGAGCTCGAAGAACGGCGTCCCGCTGTTGATGCCGACGGCATTGACGAGGATGTCGACCGGACCGAGATTCGCCTCGACTGCCTTCTGAGCGGCCTCCACCGACGCCTTGTCAGAGGCGTCCAGCACGAAGGCCGCGGCCTTGACCCCCTTCGCGGCAAGAGCCGCCACGAGCTCGTCGGCGCGCTCCTGGGAGCGATCCAGAACCGCGATGGCCGCGCCGGCATCGGCGAAGCCGTGACAGACAGAACCGCCGAGGACACCGGCGCCACCGACCACCGCGGCAACCTTGCCGGTCAGGTCGAAGAGGCCCGTGCCCGCCGCCGGGCCGGCAGCTGGGACGCCGCTCATCGAGTTGCTCCTTTCGTGACCGGCCCTCCGCCGGCCCCTGAGAACGGCCGCAGGTGGCGGCCGATGTGGACCTCGAGGGCCGCCCAGTACGCCTCGCGGCGAGTCCAGACCGCGGCCCGCAGGTCGTCGCCGAGCCGGGGATCGCCGGCGCCGCTTGCCCCGTCGCCGTGCAGGACCGCTCCGTATGTGACGTGAAGGATCTCGCGGGTATGCGGGTCGTCGAGGAGACCCGCCAGCACCTGGGGCGATGCCTCTTCCGGCGACGGCGCGCCGGCTGCGGTCGCCGAGACGTGGTAACTCGCCCGGGCCGTGGTGTAGGCATCGAGAGCCACCCGCCAGATCCGGCGCATGAGCTCCGGATCGGCCGCGGCTATCGTCTGGAGCGCGACCAGATAGCTCGTGCCCGAGGTCTTGAGGTGGACCCTGCCGCGCGTCGCCTTCGCCACGGCATCGTAGATCGAGAACTTGTCCGAGCCGGAGTGGACGCTCAGCTTGTAGTCGCCCAGGTGTCGGGCGATGGCCGCGTGGATTTCGACGTCGGCGGCGAACTCGGCCTTGTCTCCCACGTAGTCGATGCCCTTCTCGAAGTCGCCGACGAAGCGCGGGGCGAAGCTCTCCCAGCGCGCGCCGAGGCGGTGCAGCTCGGTGGCGAGGTAGACGTGGTCGATGGGCGTCGTACGGTGCTCGATCTCGTCGACGGCAACCTCGAACTCGAAAGAGCCCGCGGGCCGGGCCGCCGCCAGATGGCGGTACATCTTCGCCACCTGGACGACCGCCGCTCCAAAGCGCGCCGCGGCGGCGTGCAGGGCGGCCGGCGGTAGCTCGAGCGGGCCGCAGTCGAGATCGAGTCGCGCCGGATAGCGCGTCATGAAGGCGGCCGGGTCATCCTCTAGAGCGGCCCAGGGGACCGCGGCGAAGGCGCCGTCGATCGCGGCCTGCGGCGCGTCGGCCGGCAGGTGCGGCACCAGTTCGACCGGATCGGCGGTGAACATCGTGCAACCCGCGTCGATCCCGGCGTCGATGTCCGCGATGGTCTTGAGGTGGTCGGCATCGGCCCCGAAGCCTTCCCGCCAGCCGGCGGCAAGCGCCCCAAAGGTGGCGGCGTCGACTACGTCACGGAACGTTCTGCCGGTCCGCGCCAGCTCGCGAGCTGACTGCTGGGCCAGCACCGGGACGATGCCCGGATTGGCCCGAAACGCGGCGACGTGGCCCGGCGTTGCGATTCCCAGGCGGTCGCCGACGCCGGCGGAGGTAGCGCCGCCGAGCAGGCGCGGCCGGAGTGAGGGAATCAGCGCACGCAAAGCGACCGCGTTGGCGTGGTCCGCCGGACCGGTGATCAGCGTCCCTCCGGCCTTTTCCGACGAAGCGCCGGTGATTCCTTTCGGCGACGCCGCGCCGCGGGGAGTCCAGGCCAGCACCTCCCAGCGCTTGCCCGCTCTGATCCCAACCGCCCCGCCGCCGATCTCGGTGATCGATCCCTCGGCCGCTCCCGCCTGCCGAAGTGCCGTGGCCGCCTCGCCGGAGCCGGCCTCGCCGACGCCCGGACCCACAGGTTCCTCTGCGGCCATGTCTACGACCCCTGGACCCAGGCGTGGGCCGGATCGAAATAGGGGATCATCTTGCGCCCGTCCCCGGCCATGACCCACAGGTAGTAGAGCGAGTAGCCGGGGGCTGCCACGACCGGGTGGTAGCCGGTCCTGATGACGGCCGCGTCGCCGTCGCGAACCGTGAACGCCTCGCTGGTGCCGGCGTCGTCGTATCGGACCTGGACACCGAAGCCCTCGGGCGGGTCGACCTTGAAGAGATAGACCTCCTCGAGCCTGACCTCCTCGGGCGGAGCCTCGCGGTCGTGCTTGTGGGGCGGATACGAGGACCAGTTGCCGGGGGGATTGATCGTCTCGCCGATGAGGAGCCGGCCTGCTTCGTGCTCGGGGCCGAGCATCGTTCGGACGTTGCGGGTCCAGTTGCCCTTGCCCACTTCGGCCAGACGCTGGTCCGCGGGCCCGATGATGCGCGCCTTCGCCGGCGCCACTCCACCGGCCGGCGCGGTCGCGATGGCGAGCTGCGAGGGTCGGGTGGCGGTCAAGCGGAGAGCGGTACCGGGCGGCGCGTAGATGGCGTAGCCCGGACCCTCGAAGACCGACGATCGGCCGCCGGCGGACCCGAGCGATTCGCCGTTTGCCTGCACGTCGACGACACCGCCGAGGACGACGACCACCGTCTCGAGCGCGCCCGGCGACTCGTAGGACTGGCCGGTGGCCAGGTCGGTTAGGGCTAGTCCGATGAGGTCGCCGGCTTGTTCGGGGGCGACGACAGTACGGGTCATGACGATCCTTTCTTTGATACCTCCGGCCGCGACCGACCGAATCAGTGGCCGCCGGAGGATGGTTCGGCGGCCACGGAAACTCGACTCAGCGGTCACCCACGCGGGTCACCAGCTGTGTTGGATTGACGAATCGCAGGGCGATTATGAGGAGCACGAGCATCGAGGCCGTGTAGACAACGGCCATGGCATCGACCTCCTGCGGAGCGCGGATCCCGGCCCCAAAGACCGCGTCGTACAGGACGACGACGATCGTCTGGCTGGTGGGTCCCGACGTCAGGAAGGTCAACTCGAACATACCGACCGTTCGGACCAGCACCAGGATCGCCGCCGCCAGCATGCCCGGAATCATCAGCGGTCCCAGGATGCGGAGGAAGATGGTCACGGTGCTGGCGCCGCACATCCGGGCGGCCGATTCGATCTTGGGGTCGATCTGCTCGATGAATGGAATCATGATCAGCACGACGAAGGGCACGGTCGGGACCAGGTTGGCCAGAATCACGCCCGTGATGCTGCCGGCCAGCTGAACCTTGTAGAGCACAGTCGCCAGCGGGATGCCGTAGGTGATCGGCGGGATCAAGATCGGCAGCAAGAAGAGAACCGTGATGATCGACTTGCCGGGGAAGTTCCGTCGGGCAAGGGCGTATGCGGCCGGGACGCCGATGAGGACCGACAGCACGACAACGATCACCGCAACCTGGGCAGTCACGACCAGGATGTCCGACAGATTGAACTCGGCCCAGGCGTCTCCATACCAGTGGTTCGTGAAGTCGTCGGGCAGCCAGGACCCGAACCAGGTGGTCGCGATCGAGTCGAGGACGACGGTCGCGATCAGCGCGAAGAGGTTGAGGAAGAAGAAGGCAACCAGGCCCCAGACCACCCATCCGGCGATCCCAGACGGTCGAAATCGACGCCTCGGCGCGGCGGGAGCCATGTCGGCGGGGACGTTTGCGGCGGCGGCCATCAGCCCTTACCTCCAGCGGGTCCGCGGAACATCGTGTTGCGCCAGCCAAGAACGAGGGCAATGATCGCCAGCATGACGGCGCCCATGATCATCGAGGTGGCGGAGCCCAACGAGTAGTCGAACTGCTCGAACGCGGCATGGTAGGCGGCAATCGATATGACGCGCGTGGTCCCGGACGGATCACCGACCAGGTTGGCCGATGGGAAGACCGAGAAGGCCAGCACGAACGACATGCAGAAGGTGATCGCCAGGCCGGGCACGAGCAGCGGCAGGGTCACGCGGCGGAACCGCTCCCACCACCCCGCGCCCATGACCGATGCCGCACGTTCCAGGTTCGGGTCGATGCCCGAGAGGTACGACAGCACCAGCAGGAAGGCGAACGGGAAGCCCGTGATGACCAGTGAGAAGAAGACGCCCCAGTAGTTGTGGACCAGCGTCAGGGGCTCATTGATCACGTGGAAGTCAACCAGGGCTTTGTTGAGCCAGCCGGCCGGGCCCAGGTACTCGATGAGGCCGTCTGCCGTGAGAACCGTGCCCAGGGCGATCGGCACGACCAGCAGGGTCGTAAGTGTTCGCTTGAAGCGGAATCTGCCGCGCATTCGGTAGGCGATCGGCACCGATACCAGCACGTTCACGAGAGCGGCCGGCAGGCCGATGACGAGCGTCGTCCAGATGGTGTCGCGTTGGTACGAATCCCCGAAAAAGTACAGGTAGTTGGCCAGCGGTCCCTGGTAGCCATTCATCAGCGCCTGCCCGCCGTCGATCTGAGGCGAGAAAGACAGCTGGAGCCCGTACAGGAACGGATATACGAATAGAAGGAGGAGGAAGAGGATGCCGGGCACGAGCAGCAATAGAACGCGGTCGATACCACGGTCGGCCAGGCGGTGCCTCAGCGATGGGGTGCCGCTGCCCGCGGTCAACCGGCTGGCGGCAGACGGCGAGGCGGCAGTCATACGGCCACCTCCTGCGGCGCCGCGGGGGCGTCCGCCGGGTAGATGAGAACGCGTTCCTGGGGCACGGAGACGGTCGTCTTGTCGCCGACCGCGAGCCTCTTCTCAGTCCGGAAATAGAGCGCCTCGCCACCGGTCATTCGAGCTTCCACCAGCATCTCGCGGCCGTGGTACTCGACGACCTCGGCGGTAACGTCGATCCGATTGGGCGGCGGGCCTTCGACGACGATGTCCTCGGGCCGGATGGCCGCCACCGCGCGCTTTGCCGTGAGCGGAGTGAATGTTCTGCCCTGGAGCCGAACGCCCTCCTCTTCGAGTACGGCATGTCCGGTGGAAACGCTGGCCACGTCGAACGAGAGCATGTTCCGGTAGCCCATGAACCCCGCGACGTAGCGGTTGGCGGGCTGGGAGTAGACCTCGTCGGGTGTGCCGACCTGCTGCACGACTCCCTCGCGCAACAGCACCAGGCGGTCGGCCATCGAGAGGGCTTCCTCCTGGTCGTGCGTCACGTAGATAGTGGTCAGGCCCAGCGCCTGATGAAGGTGCTTGATCTCGATTCTCATTGCCTGACGCAATTGGGCGTCGAGGTTGGAGAGCGGTTCGTCCATGAGAACGAGCGGCGGCTCATAGACGATGGCACGGGCGATCGCGACACGTTGCTGCTGTCCGCCCGATAGCTGGGACGGAAGCTTCTCGGCCTGATCCTCTAGTCGAACAAGGCGCATGACCTCGTCCGCCCGTGAGCGAATGTCCGCCCGAGGCGTCTTGCGCATCTTCAGCCCGAAGGCGATGTTTTCACGCACCGTCATGTGCGGGAAGAGCGCGTAGTTCTGGAAGACCATGCCGAAGCCCCGTTGCTCCGGGGGCAGCCCGTCGATCCTCTTGTCGTCGAGCCAGATGGTGCCGGTGGTGAGCGGCAATAGCCCCGCGAGGCAGTTGAGGGCCGTCGACTTGCCACAGCCCGACGGCCCGAGGAGGGCGATGAACTCGCCCCCTCGGATCGTCAAGCTGAGCTCGTGGAGTGCGGCCAGCTCGCCGAAGTTGCGACCGATGCGGTCTAGCCGCAATTCGGAAAAGCGATGATCGCGCACGGCTCAGATCCCTTTACTTACATGGTCCAGCGATCGTCACTCGACGACCGACTATTTCTTGCCGATGTTCCGATCCCAAAGATCGAACGCGATTACCTGCGTTGCCGCCGGCAGTGACGTCTTCTTGGGGTACTGGTCGATCCACGTCGCGAACGACGCGGGAAGGACGGCCTTGATGGCGGCCTGGTTGGCCGCGGGGGCCATGTCGAGCGTGACGCCCTTCACGGCCGGGCCCGGATAGAAGTAGCCACTGTCGAATGAGAATGCCTGCTGATCCGGATGGAGCATCCAGGCGATGAGGTCCAGGTCGGCGATCAGGGTGTCGGAGTCGACGCCCTTCGGGACGACGGCGAACTGGGCGTCGGTCACCCAGGTCATGTTGGTGTAGTGACCAACGGCGGTCGTCTTCGGCACGGTGCCGAGGATGATCGGGTTGATGTACCAACCGGTTGTTGAAGCCAGCATATCAACGGTACCGTTGGCAAGATCCTTCATAGTGGCGGTCGTGCCGGTCTGGTACACCTTGCTGTATTGGCCGAGGTCTTTCAAGTAGGCCCACGTCTTATCCCAACCATTCGTGGGGTCCGTGGGGTCCTTGTCGCCGAGCATGTACGGCAGCGCCATGAGGAAGGTCCGACCGGGGCCGGAGTTGGCCGGGCGTGCGTACTCGAACTTGCCGGGGTTCGCCTTCGCCCACGCGAGGAGCTCCTCGGGGGTGGTCGGCGGGGTAGTGACCTTGGAGGGGTTGTACTCATAGAGCGGGCCGGACGGGTAGTAAACGACT
>Ga0182017_10000240_pt1 | contig 43307 bp, 39 predicted proteins | sample 712E3DmetaG_FD_120492 | JGI IMG/M metagenome (GOLD analysis project Ga0182017, IMG submission 120492) | Permafrost microbial communities from Stordalen Mire, Sweden - 712E3D metaG | ecosystem: Environmental > Terrestrial > Soil > Wetlands > Permafrost | place: Sweden: Stordalen | collected... | reverse complement strand
GAGACCGTACGCCAGGTGTTCGAGCTCGCAGCAACCCGGCTCACCGATCGCGAGGTCTCGGATCAGACCGGGCTCGGCTTGTACACGGTGCGCGGCATGCTCAACAACCCGCTCTACGCCGGTCGCCTGCCGGATGGCACCGATGCCCACTGGCCGCCGATTATTCCGCGGGGAATGTGGGATGACGTTCAGGGAGTCCGCGAGACTCGACGCACGCGCGACGGTCATCCGGCCACGCACCGAACCTATGCGCTATCGATGCTCCGATGCTCGGCGTGTGGTCGCCGGCTGATCGGGGACACCGGCCGCTACCGCCACACCGAGCCGTGCGAGGCCTTCATCGCGGCCTACCACGCTCCGGCCAAGGCGATACGCGGGCAGCATCGCCGTACGCCTGGTCACAGCTACCAGGCCGCCGAGTATGAGCACGTGGTCGGCAAGATCCTAGAACGTGTCTCGCTCGGAGCCGAGACGATCGCCGAGGTCATGACAGGGGAGGCGACCGTCGGAATCGACCGCTTCGCTCTGGCCCGAATTGAGCGTGAGCGAGCCGACGTTCTTGCCGCCTACCGCCGGCACCGCGACCCGGTTCGCCTCGAAGCTGAAATGGCCCGACTCGACGAGGCCGAGCAGAGCGCGAGGAGTGGAGCAGAAGACGAAGGGCTCGACCCGGCCGAAGCGGTCGACTTCCTGCGCAACTTGCCGGCGCTCTGGGAAGAAGCGCCGAACTCCCGCCGCGCGCTGGCGGAGTCGCTGTTTGAGTCGGTGGACGTCCTGGGGCTCGACACGATGCACGTGGAGCCAACGCCAGCAGCCGTCCGCAGGGGCCTCGCGGAGGCATTTCGTGCTGATGAGCTTGTTATGGTCGGGGCGAGAGGATTAGAGCCGACACACCGTCGCCATCTTTGCTGATCCCGGTCGCGAACATGCCGAGCTACCGAGCCTCTGCGTTCGGAGCCGCGCGCCACTGGCCATAACCTCACGCGGCCCCACACTCCATCGCGCCGGGTCCGGCCGTTGTCGACACCGCGTGATGGGGCTGGGCCTCACGTTCATCTTCGGCAATGCAGAGCCCTCTTGTGACCGAGTGCTCTGCTAGTATTCTGTCTTCCTCGGCCGAAGCCAAGGTCGATGCGGATGGTGAGTATTGCTGGGGGGCTGTGGGGGGGGGTGATACACACGAGCTTCGCGCAGTTGAGGTCGGACGAGGAGATGTCTCGCCAGGCTGATCTCGCCACTGCTTACCTCCGGCGGGTGGCCGATGCCACCCATGCCGTCCCGGGTGAGCCCGTTGCGAGAGCAGTCCGGATGCTCGTTGAGGCGCGGGCGGCGGGCGCGACGGTATTTGTCTGCGGGAACGGCGGCAGCGCCGCGATCGCGAGTCATCTCGCGGTTGATCTGCTAGTGACGGCGAGGCGGGATGGCACTCTGCCGCTTCGGACAGTTTGCCTATCGGACTCTACACCCACCTTCACGGCAGTAGCCAATGACCACGCGTACGCCGATGTCTTCGCTTCGCAGGTTACGTGGCTGGCCCGCCCGGGCGATCTCGTCCTCGGCATCAGCTCGAGCGGTCGATCAGCGAACATCGTTCGGGCCCTAGCCAGAGCACATGACCTCACGCTCCCAACGATTGCTTTGGTCGGGTTCGACGGCGGCCCAGTGGCAGAAACGGCGGATCTCGTGATCTATGTACCAGTTCACGACTCGGGGGTTGTAGAGGACGTACACTCCGCGATCTGTCACGCGCTTGCGCGTGGTCTTGCCGCCTCTTGCCCAGAGGCCGGCTAGGTGGGTGCGTGGGCTATCGGGCGCGCCCCGGGGGCGGTATTTCTGGACCGAGACGGAGTCATCAACGAGGACCCATCGGACTACGTGACCTCTTGGGCATCGTTTCGCTTTCTGCCGGGGGCCCTCGAGGCGTTGTCCTTCCTCACAGCGCACGCGATTCCGCTAGTGGTTGTCACCAACCAGGGAGCCGTCGGGCGAGGGCTGGCCTCGAGGGAGGCCGTAGATGGTCTGCACCGCCGAATGCGCCAGGCGATCGAAGACGAAGGCGGAAGACTTCTTGAGGTGCTTACCTGTTTTCACTCGCCTCAGGCAGGCTGCAGTTGCCGGAAACCTGCGCCGGGGCTCCTACAAGAGGCGGCGGCGAGACACGGTATCGACGCCCGCCGGAGCATCCTCGTGGGCGATCATGCGAACGATCTTGAGGCCGCCAGACTAGCCGGTATACGGTCCATCATCGTTCTAAGTGGACGGACGGTGGGGCAGCAGATCCCTCTCCCGTCGGGATGTATCGGTGTTTATCGGGACTTGTTGTCGGTGGCTCATTGGTTGATCGATGACAGCCACTTGGTTTCTGACGAAGCCTGCGGGACACCGCCCGCGCTAACGCAGTACGCTGTCGAGTAGGACGGTGACCCCTGCACGCTCAAAAGCGAAATCAAGGTGGCGAAGGCCTAGTCGCTCGAGCGTACTGATTACCCGCTGGCGGGACAGGTCAGGGACATAGAGCAAAAGGAAGCCGCCACCACCAGCGCCAGCGATCTTGCCGCCCAGCGCTCCCGCGACTAACGCGGCTTCATACCAGGCGTCAATTGCAGAACTGCTGATGCCCGTCGCTATACGCCGCTTCAGGAGCCACGACTGGCCGAGGAGCCGGCCGTATCCATCGAGATCGCCGTCCTCGAGCAACCTGATCGCTCGCTCTGCGAGTTCCCGGATTCCGTGGAGTGCTTGGAGCGAGTCCGGACTCTTCGATGCGGCCTTCGCTTCCTGATCGCGGAGGATGGTGCTGGAATTGCGAGTCTTTCCGGTGTGGAAGAGCAGGAGTCGCTGCTCGAGATTCCGCCGGGCGCCCTGCGGCAATTGTATTGGCGATACATGCACTCCGGTCTCACTGAACCGAATGACGTTCATGCCACCAAAAGCGGCCGCATACTCGTCTTGGCGTCCGGCGGGCTGTCCAAGGCGGTCGATCTTGACGCGGCATGCTACCTGCGCGACGGAATCGGGCTCCGGCAGAGCGCCTTTCAGCGTTAGCAGTGCGTGAGTGAGAGCGACCGCAACCGATCCAGATGAGCCTAGCCCGGTCCCGGGCGAAACCTCGGATGCGATAAAGATCTGGAGACGCTGATGGGCCTGGACCTCATCAAGGATCGCCTTGGGAAGAGCCAGATCGATGCCGAAAGAGGGGGCAGATGGGATGTGGCGGACGAACGTTCCGTAGTCAGCCGACAAAATCTGTGTCTCTTCCGAATCGGTCGGTCGAGCAACTACATAGACATGCTTGTCAATCGTGGTCGAGACAACAAGTCCGCCATAGGCGCGGGAGTACGCATCGATGTCCGTCCCGCCCCCGGCAAGGGACAGCCGTAAGGGCGCACGCACGATCAGCGTCTGTTGACCGTTTGGAACGGGCGCGATTGCGCTCAAGGCATTCCGCTCAAGTTCGGTCGATCCCTAGGTGGGCTAGATCTAACGCGCCCAGACTCAACCAGGCGAGACAACGACGCAACAAGAGGAAGTCCATCGTAAATGCAGTGTAGGGGACTCGCTGCCTTGGAGGTTGTCCAGGCCGCTCTCGAAGCCCTCGCGCCCAGTCTCGCCCATTCCCATGTCGCGACACTGTGCGGCGATAGTGTCTCCGGGAAGGGCTGTCGGACACTCTCACCCTGACGCGCCTTGGCGTCTCCGGCAGTCTGCGGCGGGCACAGGGAGTCGACCAGCCCGATAGAGTCGATGGTCGACATCGTTAAGGACCACTGCCACCAGGTGAAGCGCTGAGAGTCGGGCGAGATAGCGCTGCGTTGGGCCGCTGCAGGAATGCTGGCTGCGCAGACCCAGTTTCGCCGCGTCCAGGGCTATCGCGAGCTGCCGACCCTGGCTGCGGCGCTCAAACGTGACCTGAACATGGGGAGCGCTGCGAGCGCCACTAACTGACCCGTATCATCAGCAATCGCAGGAAGCTTTCGCCACGCCAAGTTGGACGACGAGCGGGGCATCTCCCGGCCCTCGTCGAGGGGGTCTAGCTCGGTGGGCAAAGCCGAACGAGCACCCGCAGGGGCTGGATTGTTCGAACATGGGCGCAAGTTGACTCGCCCGAACCGTATGTGGAGTCGCCAGAAGTGCTCCACGGCTCTCGGTGGGATAGCATGGAATAGTGGACCGGACGCTGCGTCGAGCCAGGCCAAGAGGCCGAGATCGATAGCCTGGCATTGCGGGCAGCGATCAGCGGCCGATGAAAGGGGGACAGCGAGATTACTGAATACAGGCAGGTTCACACAACCGAATGGTTGGAGTATTTTCGGCGACGGGGTTATCCCGATGTACGACCACTTGCGTCGGGAGTCGAGGGAGCGATCTACCGGCTGAAGCGGGGCACCGTCGCAAAGGTCTGGGGACATCGAGCACCTTCAGTTCTCGTCCAGATGCAGAAGTTCTACGCAGACGTGGCCCACACCGATCTTGGCTTCGCTACGCCCGTCATCCTGTCCGTGGAGGAAGCCGACGGCATCGCCATCACCTATGAGCGCGAACTGTACGGTCAGCCGCTGCAGAATCGTTTGACGTTCGAATCTGTGGAATTGGACCCGTCGTCTGTGAACTGCGTGATCGACGTACTCAAAGCCCTAGCCACCGTCCCGGTCACAGAAGCGATGCTGCAGATGCCAGTTCTTGACGAAGATCGTCCATTCCGCGACGAAACTGCCGATTTTCAGACGTCGCTGATTGCGCTGCTTGATCGCCGGGTGCAGCGTTTCGGGGATGTCCTGCGCAGCCAAGTGCCCGATTTTGATTGTCGGTACGCCCGGATCATTGAGAAACTGGCCGGAATCGACAGAGTGCCGCCTTCGGTTATCCACGGTGACCTATTCGGAGAGAACATCCTAGTGGATGAGATGGTCCGGCCTATCTCGGTACTCGACTTTGGGTTTCTCTCCACGGCGGGCGACCCAAGACTGGACGCCAGCATCACGGCTGGGATCATGAACATGTATGGACCACATGCCGAAGCTATAGCCACCGCACTCACGGATCATTTCGCCATGGAGTTGGGGCACTCGTCCGAAGTCCTGCTTATCTATCGTGCAGCCTACGCGGTGGCGACCAGTAACGTATTCAGCGCCGACGGCAGCGATGGACATTTCCCGTGGTGCGTCGCGCAGCTCACTCAGAAGAGGATAACCGCGGCGCTAGGTCTGTGAGGACAACATCTGCTTGCCGAGCGAAACGCGCCAACCGCTCCGGCGTGCCAATGTCGTAGAAGGGCGAATCGACGGCATGAGCGCGGAGGAAAGCTCGCGGAATGAGCCGTTCGTAGAGGCGTGCCAAGTCAATGGGAGGCGCAATTCCGCCCAGGAGCTCAAGCGCCTGCCGGCGTAGAACGAGCGCTCCGCAGTCCACCCATGGAGTCTGTCGCCCAAGTCCGACCCGGTATAGAGTCACAAGATCGCCTCGCACTTCGACATTGCCAGGAACCTCATCGACGGCATCGGTGATGGCCATCACGGCGAGCGCATCGGAGGCCAGCCGATCCAACATCACACCGTAGTCAATGTCGAAGTATGTGTCCCCAAGCACCAGAAGAAACGTCTCCGCCAAGAGGGGGCGGCAAGCCATCAGCGACCCCGCAGTCCCAACCGGGTGAGCGTCGATGTGGAATGTCATGTCCAACTGCCGATACTGCGCCTCGACATGAGCCACTACCTGATCGGATAGGTGGCCCAGGCAAAAGAGGAACCTATGGAAGCCCTGCTCTATCAGCGGATGCAACATTAGGTCGATGAAGGCTCGGCCTCCGACGGGCTGTAGCACCTTCGGGTGCAGCCGGCCGGCCTCGCCCAAGCGTGTGCCCATCCCACCGGCCAGAACCACGACCTGCGTTTCGTCAGGACGCATCACACATCGTTGCGTGGAGAAGCTTGCGCTCGTGGGCCCACAGTACGGCTAACGCCGTAGGGGCATCCTCAATTCGACCGGAGCGAGCGAGGTCCAACGCTTGATCAGGTGTCATCGCCACGACCTCGATGCGCTCGTCCGGATCGGGGCTCGCTTGTCCGAGGCGCACATTCCGGCCCACGTAGAGATGAACTCGCTCGTTGGAGGAGCCGCTCGAGGCCAACACCGTACCCAGGTGCACAAGTTCGGTGCAATCGCCGCCGATCTCCTCGCGAAGCTCCCGTCTCGCCGCTTCGATGGGCTCTTCGGTGGGTTCGATCCGGCCGGCAGGGGCCTCATGGCACCATTGCCGCACCGAGACCCGCCAGACCCGAATCAGGACAATGCGATTGTCCGTTGTCACCGGTAGGACCAGAGCGCAGCCCGGATGGTCGAGGTAGTACCACGTCGAGAGGTCCGCGCTACGACGTACGGTCGCCTTATGGACGGTCAGCCATGGAGATTCAAAGGCAGGCTGGACGTCAAACACCTCCGCGACGTCAGCTTCTGTGCGAACCATTATGCCGGCCCGGCTACGGCAGCCAGGCGCTCGATGACAGACCGCACTACGAGGTCGAGCCGCTCTCGGTCAAGGGTCGGGTAGATCGGCAGGCAGATCTGACGGGCGCACGACGCCTCGGCGCCGGGGAACGTGAGGTGCCCGTAAGCCTCGCCTAGGACCGGCTGATGATGGAGAGGCTCGGAATAGACCTCGCCCGCGAGTTGCACTCCAGCGTCGGCAACGCTGGCCTTGAACGCACTACGGTCGACATCGGGCGCCAGCTGCCCGACGACCTTGTACCCGCTGTAAGGATGGCCCGGGCGCAGCATGAGCAGGCCCGGCACGCCGACGAGAGCCTCTGAATACAAGTCGGCGATCTGCCTGCGGGCCGCCACCTTCTCATCAAGACGGGCCAGCTGTTGCCAACCGACGACCGCCGCGAGTTCGCTCATCCGCCCATTTGTGCCCATTCTGGTGTGATTGCTGACCCAAGCGCTTGCCTTGCCAAGGTTTCTGTAGAGGCGGACCTCCGCCGCCAAGCTTGCGTCGTTCGTGACCACCATCCCACCCTCGCCCGTCGCCAGCACCTTGGTCGCAAAGAACGAGAATGCACCGGCAAGGCCAAACGTCCCCGCATGGCGGTCCCCTCGCACGCTTCCGTGTGCGTGCGCGGCATCCTCGATCAGCGCTATGCCTCGTTCTCTACACCAGTCAATGATCGCTGGCATCTCGCCGCTTATGAATCCTCCCATGTGCACAACTATTACGACGGCGGTCTCGGGCGTCACGACGGCGGTCAAGTCCGAGACTCGTGGCGAGAGAGTGACCTCGTCGACGTCACAGAGGACAACCCGCGCTCCCGCACGCGAGGCAGCTACGAAGGTAGCGAAATTCGTATTGGCCGGCACGATCACCGTTCGACCCCGGACGCCCATCGCCAGCATGATGAGTTCGAGAGCCATCGTCCCGGACGAGACGGCCACGGCATGTTGGACACCAACGTACTGAGCAAAAGCCTGCTCGAAGCGATCGACGTTCCGTCCGGCCGAAAGCCGACCCTCGTCAAGTAGCCGGCCGATCTCAGCCAGTATCAGGTTGCGATCCTCGACGTCGAACACAATCTCCTGCGCCGGTACGATCACAGTGTTCCCTCCTCTCGTGTCAACGTCCACGTTGTCAGAAGATATTCGTCCTGGATGCAGATCAGCGGGCAGGCGTCGCCCGGCCTCATGCGGGGTCCGAGTGCAGTCGCAAAGTCGGCGACTCCACGGGGAATGGTCACGGTCTGACCGCCGCCAGGATTACGGAAAGTGGGCATCGGATCCGAGCCCCCTTCGATGCAAACCAGTACGCCACCGGGCCGCAAGACGCGAACAATCTCGTTGCAGGCTCGCTCGAACTCCGCCATCGCGACCAAGTGCTGCAAGACCGCGACCGTCACGATGACATCGAAGGAGTGATCCGGAAACGGCAGGCACTTGGCCGGGGCTTGGACCAGGATGATGCCGGGGGCCCTGATGTCTTGCGCAGCGCGATTGAGCATTCCGACGCTGCGATCTACTCCAACGACGACCGCAGGCACGTTGGGCTCTTGGACAGCCTCACGGGCATCCGAATGAGTTGGCGCCCCGCGAGCCAGCCAGCCCGTGATCCTACCGATGCCGCAGCCGAGGTCCATGACTCGCCGACCGAGGAGTGGTGGCATCGCCGCAGCCAGGGCGAGGCGCTGTAGCCGATCAACTTCCGCGCACTGAGTCGAGGACCAACGTTCAGTCAGAACCGCGTGGAACTCGTTCCGGTCCGCGCGTTGGTCCCATATGTCCACACGGGTTGCCATGGGTCATTCCCCCTCCAAGGCACCAGTGCCTTCTCCGATTTCCAGGGCGGCCAAGACGGACTCCCGCCAGGGCACGATCTTCTTGTCAGATCGCCTTCCTTGGCCGGTTGGGCGATGAGTCAGAAACGATTGCATGAGGCCCGCCAGCTGGCCAGTTTCGTCGGCGCTAGGCGGAACGATCCGAACCATTTCGCTATTCGCCCAGATTGGCAAGACCGACCTCCTTGACGTGATGACTGGCACGTCGCTGGCTAGCATGTGGGCGACTACCCCGGATGTTTCCCCGAGAGACGGTTCGCGTAGCTGCACGCCGATATCCACTGCTGCCACGAGACTCCAGAACTCGTCGCCGGACGGTACGTATTCGACTATAGTCGTCGTCGCATTGGCCAAATGGCGCAATTCAGCTGCGCCACGACCTACGACCAACAACCGCCCGGATTCGGAGGGGACATCCAGCTCCGCCCACGCGTGCAGCACTTGAGGCAGCCGCTTGTGGCGACCTACGAATCCGAGGCTCCCAAAGACGGTCACGCCATCTGAGATGCCAAGAGCCCCTCGAGCCCGCATCCGCTGCTCAGAAGTCAGAGCCTTCACTGGGAAGTCCAGCGGTCTGACTCGACCTTCGTAGCGCATCTCGAGTTCGGCGAGGGCCTCCCAGGAGTGTGTGAAAACGAACGTCGCTCGCTCGACGACTATTCGTTCGAGACCTAGATCGAGGTACTGAAGGCTCCGGTCTACTTTCATGAGCGCGGCGAGTTCTTCAGAACTGTCAAACGTTCGATGCAGAGCGTCGCCGAATATCTCTCGCACCTGCCTGTTGGTATTTGCATCGAGGAGGTCGTGGTTCTCGACGAAGAACTGACTCAGGATGTGCTCGTGCAGGATCATCGGGCCCGGCCGCTCGGCCGCGGCCCTGAAGGCGGCTACGCTTTCGCGTCCGCCCCCCATTTGGTACAGGACAAGGTCGAAGTCGTACGGGCACCGGTAGTTGTCAAGTGAGATGAATTCCACCCTAACGTCGCCAGAAAGGAGCGTGCTTCCCGTCAGGGAGTAGTCCGCGATGCCGGAAGCAGAGCCGGGCAGCGGCGTATAGATACCCAAGGTTGGCCGGATGGCGCTCACGCTTTCTCCCCGACCAAATCGCGATACAGGGTGAGCATGCGAACGGCGTTGGCTCTGGAGCCGAACCGCGCCCGGACCGCTTCAGCCGCCTGGGCAGCCGCGATTGCGTATTGCCCAGGCCTGTCGAGCGCGTCCGAGATCGCCCCTGCCAGATGGCTCACCTCCCAGCCCCTTGTGAGCAGCATTGGGAACTCGCCGAGAACTTCGACCGCCCCAGAGGTCGGTGTGGCAAGGACGGTCTTCCCTGCCGCGAGCGCCTCGATCGCGGCCAGACCGAGCCCTTCTGCGAGTGCGGGCTGCACCACTAGGTCAGCGGCCTCGATCAGCCGTTGAAGCTCGGCGTCGCTCGCACTTTCGACCAGAACGGCATAGCCACCGGTCTTGCGGCAGCCGGCGTCCAGTTCATCCCGGTAGGCCACAGATGCGGCGTCGCAGGCACCGACAAAGGTGCAGCTCACGGCACGGCCTTCGGCGCGTAGCTGCGCAATCGCGTCAAGGAGGACCAGCTGGTTCTTCCGCGGCTTGAATCGACCGATCGAGAGGATGCGCGACCGTTGGCCCGGCACCCGAGCCTTGCGAGGGGGTGCGGAAATCCACGGCCGGATTGAGCTTTCGACGACCGCGGTGGTCAGTTCGCTGCGTCCGTATTCGATCGCCTGCCTGGCAAAGGTTTCGCTGCCAGCGATCAGTAGATCGATTTGTGGCAGATTGAAAAGGAAACGCGATCTAGCTGCCCCCAGCCCATCTCGCTCCGGTTGGGTCTCATGCGGGGTGACAACTAGGCGGCAGCCGAGATGTTCCTTGAGTACCGCACCCAGTAGGAATGAGACTTGGCACTGGGCGTGGATGATGTCTGGTATGCCGATCGCGGCATCATCAATCACCCGCGCGATCTCGGAAAGCAGGCTGAAGATGCCTTCTTCCCACCCCACGGCGTCTCGAAGATCCTGACGGCCGAGTCCAAGGGTTGTCGTACGGATCACGCGAACTCCGTTGACCGACTCGGTGTGAGGAATGTGTCGGTGTCCGCGGTCTGTCAACAAACTCACCCGCTGCCCGGTCTCAACCAGGGCTTCGGCGAGTGCCCTAGTGTGAGTCTCCGCGCCGCCGACGTATGGCACATAAAGCGGGGCGATCATCAGGATATGCACGGTCGATCACCATCGGTCCAAGTCCGCCCAAGACGCCTCATGACGACACGAGCCCCATGTGCCCGGGAAGGCAGCAATCCGACGAGCATGCCGCGAGCCGGCTCAACGCTCTGGGCATTGAGTGAGACACGTCAATTGGCCTAGTCGTCCTGGGGTTGCAGTGACCTTGCCGAAGCAGCGCTTGGTTCCTTCGGCGGGTCTTCGAGGCCGAACATTCCTCGCGCCGTCGCTCTGACAGCCTCTGCAGATGTGTGGCTCGGCCGCCAGCCCAAGGCCAGGAGGCGTGCCGGATCGGGATGAAGTGCCGTAGCGTCCCCCTGCCAGCTGCTGCCCCCTTCAAACTGGAGTTCGGCGACAACCTGCGGACAGCATTGAGCAACGATGCCTGCCACTTCCGCCACGGTGATGCTGTCAGTGTTGCTCACATTGAGCGCAGACCAGCCGCCCGCGGCACCGCCAGCAGAGGTCAGGAGGGCCGACACGCAGTCATCGACGTGTACGAAGCTGCGACGCTGCCTCCCGTCACCGAGCACTTTCAGCTTCGATGGGTCCTCCCGAAGCTGCCCGACCAGGTCGGAGATGACGCCACGCCTTGCTCTTGGGCCGACCACATTCGCCAGTCGACACGCGACGCCTCGGGTGCCCGTGCGCTGCGTATAGGCACACAGAAACGCCTCGGCGGCCGCCTTTGCCGCGGCAAACAAAGTGGCCGGTCGCACGGCTGTCATTTCTTCAACGGCCGCCGCCGTCGGGCCGTAGACAAGTTGTGTCGAGGTCAGGACGACGACGGCCGGTGGATCGGCGCAGAGGCCTTCGAGAAGGGCCACGGTTCCACCAACAGTGATTTCGTAGTCGTCCCAACGGCCCGCCCTCCCGGGTCGGTTTTCGGTGTTCGCTGCGAGGTGGAAGACAACGTCGTATTTCCCGGCGAGACCGGCAAGAGCCTGCCGATCCCGAACATCTCCGATTACCTGCCGAAGGCGCGGGTGGTCAACGGGGACCGATCGCAGGTCGAACGCCGTAACGTTGTAGTCGCGGGCCAACAAGGCCTTGGTGAGCGGGGCTCCGATGAAGCCGGCCGCGCCCGTAACGAGCGCTGCGCCGCCCCTCTTATTTGCCGTTTCCTCTGGTGGCCAATTCATGATCCCGCCCCAATCGAAAGCAACTCCGTCAAGCTGGTGATACGTGCCTCGACGCGGAGTCGGTCGTCTGAGGAGTACACGCCGAATGGGTCGTACAGGATGGTCCGCACGTTGGCATCGGTCGGCGCGTCCAGGGTGTCGCTGATGTAGATGCACCGATCGAGGGGCACACCCAATGCGACAGCTCCCATTTGAAAGATCCTCAGATCGGGTTTCTTGATGCCTAACTGCGTTGAATCCAGGACCCCATCGACCAGGTGCCTCAAGCCGCATGCCCGCAGTTCGTGATGCGCGTCACCCTCGGAGTTGGTGATCACGTAGCGTGGAACTGAGCGATCGAGTTGGTTCAGCAGCAATAGGGCATCGGGATTTGCGACGCTCCACAGGCGCACCGGAGGGATCTCAGCGATGACCTTGGTCCACAATCGGACCGCTGCCCGTGGTGAGCAACCAACCGCCTCTCCCCAATTGACTTCGAATGATCGGCTCTTGGGTAGGTGCACGTCCCGGTTTCGGTTTGCGCTATGCATCGCGCTGATCGCAAGCGCCGGGGTCACTGCGATCCCCATAGCGGCCGCTTCAGCCGCTATCAGTTCACCATCGGGACGAACCAAAACGCCCCCGCTATCAAGGAGCAAGGCACCCGCACCAAGGCTGGATCTGATCGAACTCACCGAGACGACCTCCCCGAATGCATGCGACCCGTTTCTGTTTCAGGACCCCTGACGTCGTGGCGCACCCGAGTCCCAACTGAAGCCTCGATCCACCGCAGCGAATGCTCGATCGCCTCTTGAAGGCCCGACCAACTGAAGCCATGTTGCCCGGGCGACGAGCATACTGTGACGCCCGCCCTCGAGGCCGCAGCGGCTAGGACCAACTGCTCGTTAAGTCTGTCCGGCTCGTCTTCGGCAAAAACCAGACAGATCGGAGTGTCCGATTGCACGAGAACCTCGATGTCATCGTGATCGCGGACATCGCGCTGGTAGCGCAGGCCGAGCGGCAAACCGCACCATTCGGTTGCCACGCCCCCGTCTACCCGTAGAACCTTTGGGGGCGGCCCTTCGATTACAGTCTCTCGAAGGATCGGGCCCCACAGAACCAGTCCGACAATGCATCGCTCGAGCGCCGCTCCCCGTAACCCAACCCGTGCGCCGGCACTGTTGCCCAACACGACGATCGATTCGAAGTGCTCGGCCTTCAGGGCTTCGATGACTGCCGATAGATCCTCGACCCTGCGCGACCAGGTCATGTCCTGGAATCGGCCGGTACTCAGGCCCATGCCTCGGGGATCGTATCGGAACGAGGCCAGCCCATGTCCAGCCAGTCGCTCGGCGATTACAGGTCCACACCCGTGGATGTCAACCCGCTGACCAGGGTTGCCGGTCTCATAGACGACGCACAGCCCAGGAAGCGGTGATGAAACGGCCGGTCTTCGCAGGACCCCGAACATCACGTCGCCGTGAACCCTGATCGCCATTGTGCTGGATTTCGAACCGCTGGTATCGGTTCGCAGGCGAACGATCCCAGTCGCGTGGGTGCGACTGCATGTCGACGCCGAGAGATCGTTGAATGGCCCAGGTCGAGTGCGCTCAACCCAGTCTGCTACGCCCTCGACGACTTGGCCTCGTGGGCCGATGCCCCAATGCCAACTGGGCTCTGTTGAGTCGCCCTTATGGGCGAGTAGCACGCTGGTAGCACCGTCGAGGTCGGCCGCGATGTCCGAGATCACCAGCACGTCATCATGCCGAGAGCAAATGGTTTGATAGGGGCGGAGAGCGGCCAGATCGACGAAGAGTCGCGACCCGATGGGCCCCGGCGGTTGCGATGGCACTACCGGTTCACCGTAGAGGGCGCGCCAGACGTCGCCGAGTTCCGAGTCGTCTGGCGTGACCTGTGGCGCCACGAACCCGTCCGATCCGGGTCCACAGAGTCTTGTCCAGTCCCGTCCCCAAGCCCGCATGCAAGGAGCTATCAATACGGCCGCGTCGAGGTCATGGTGCTCCATCAGCCACGACACGACCGCATTGCCAACCCCGTAACCGACAAGGGCAATCCGCCCGGACGACATGCCTGCCGAGTAGTCCAGGACTCGGCATCCCGCCCGGAACAGGTCCGCCGAGCTCAAGGTCCGTGAGTCGCCGGTACTGTCCCCAGCTCCCGGCTGGTCGTACTGGACGACATTGGCCCCTCCGTCTGCAAGCCTCCTGGCGAGCAAGGTCATCAGATAGCGGGGTTCCGTGCAGCTCAGACCAAAGGCTGAGGAGATGACGACGGTCGGAGCCGGCGACGGCTGCTGGTGCACATGAACCATTAGGTCGGTGTCGCCTACCGATAGAAAGCCTTGATGAACCCTGTACTGACTGGTCACTGTGGTAGTCCTGCGCTAGCGTTGGCTAGAAACGCCTCGAGCGACAACTCCCCGCGCGACAGGGCGACGAGCCCTGCGACGGGCATTCGCGGATGCTTGCGACGCAAGAGAGCGGCACTCGACTCGATTCCGGCTTCGTATAGCCCAGGCTCACGTCGGTGCGCGACGTGGAAGTTGACCGCGTCTGGCACATGGCGAACCACCGCACCGACGTTGACCAGTCGGTACCCAAGCTCGAAATGCTCGAATCCCCAATCCACGAAGTCCTCGTCGAATCCGCCAACGAGCTCAAAGACGGAGCGGGGCATCGATACATTGCCGCTCAGGAACCCCAGCCATGCCAAGGATGGATCTCTGCTGCCTTCCGGCCCGATCAGGTGCCGATACAACTCCGCGACGAAATGCGGCCGGCGAGCGCGCTGCGCCAGCCAGGGGCACCCGGCTAGGACATCCATCAGCAACTCCTGAACTCGGTCGTCGAAGTCGGCGATGTAGACCTCGCGAATTTCTCCCAGGTTGATGAGGGCGGCATTCGCCGGAAACCGGCTGTGGGCGGCCAGAAATGATGGGCCACAGATCCGATCGCCGTCGCAGAAGACTAGCGTGCGGCCGACTGCTCGACCCGCCCCGGCGTTGCGGGCGGCCGCCCTGCCTGCCTGGTCCTGCTGCACTACGCGTATCGGCAGTCGCTCCAAATAGCCTTCGACGACGGCCTGTGTCTGGTCCTGCGAACCATCGTCAACCACAATGAGTTCCCATTCGGCTGGCGGCGGATCCTGCCGAGTCAGGGACGAGAGGGTAAGTGCAAGCCTGGATGCCTGGTTGAATGTGGGCATCACCACGCTGAGGCTGGGTGTGCTCATGATCGTGCAGGGCTCATATGACCATGACGTCACGGCCGAGCCAATAGCCGCGGTCCCCATCGGGCAGCTCGTCAAACCGGCGCTTTGTCCACAGATAACCATCGACAAGTTGGGCCCGCGTCATGTTCTTGGGCTCGAACCAAACCAGTAAAGGGTCGCCCACGCCTGGGGCACTGTCTGATAGCAATCGGTTCTCGGACCTTAGCTGTTGATGAAGCCGGGTTCCGGGGATCGGATACAGAATGCTCGGGAAGAAGCGGCTGACCTTGGTGCGCGTCAGGAACTGGAGCGTTTCCTCGAAGATCTCAGGATCGTCGTTGTCGAAGCCGAAGATGATATTGGCCTGAGTCTCGACGCCCTCAGCATGGAGACGCAGAAGTAGGTCTTCAGCGTCGGCCATCCTGAAGAAGGTCTTCTCGGTCCATTCGCGGTTGGCCTGACGGACGCTCTCAATCCCGAAGGACGCGATTCGCATTCCAGACGCGAGCGCCACCTCCAGCAAGTCCGGGTGGCGGGCGAGGCTAAGGTCGGTCTGGCACGCCCATTCGAATCCTTGCCCAATCAGTCGGGATAGCAGCTCTTTGGAGCGGTCGGGGTGTGCTAGGAAGTTGTCGTCGCGAAAACATACGCGCGAGATGCCGAACTCGTCGCGACACCTGAATATCTCGGCGACCACGTCTTCTATCGGACGGAGCAACCATTCGCCATAGAGGAACTCGCTGCAGAAGCTGCACCGTCGGGGACAACCGGTGGAGGTAATGACTGGAAGGACGTGGGGCGAATCGATGTGGGCGAAGTTCATCAGCTCGAACCGTGGCATTGGCCTCCCGCCGATTGGGGACGGTGTCGACGCCTGATATGTCTTCCGCAACTGGCCTGTCTGTGCATCGGAGAGTATTTCGGGCCAAGTCAACTCGGCATCGCCGACCGCGACCGCATCGGCGAAACGAGAAAGGACGCGAACGAGGCGATGGTCGTCCTCCACGGTCGCAGGCCCACCAACGATGATCTTGGGGCCAGTGCCACGTAGCATCTGCATCAGTTCGAGCGCCCGTTTGACCTGCGAGGTCTGCGCCGTGATCCCAATTACGTCATAGGAAGAGAGGTCGTAGTCGTGTTCGAGGTCCTCGGTAATCTCGTAGGCGAGCTGGACGTCCACGTCAGACGGTGCTAGCGCGGCCAAATAGGGAAGGGTTAGCGAGACAAGTTGGGTGGGACGCGTCTTCATCCTCACGAGGGCATCGCCCTCGTAGACACCTGGTTCGATTAGTAGCACGCGCATGACAAGCCCCCCTGCTTAGTTCTCGCCGAGGTGCACCCGCACTCGGGAAATGAGGTCGTCCACGGTCTCATAGCCGCCTAACAGCAGGTCCCCCTCGTCCATCCGCGCTCCGAAGACGTCCTCTAGATCAACCATGAGTTCAAGAAACGCAAGCGAGTCGATGACAAGATCGTCCCGAAGACGGTCCGTTAGTTGGATCTCCTCGGGATTGCGTGACGGTTCCGCGGCCTTAGCCAGTCGCCCGGTAAGCCATGAGGACAAGGCCTCGGACTCATCGGTCATCATTCCCTCCGATTCGGAGACGGGCTAGGCCGACTCGGTCAACCTTGCCGTTGCTAGTCTTTGGCAGTTCGGAGACGAAACTGATCCTGCGCGGGAGCTTGTGCGGTTGCATCCTTGGCCCGAGAAACGTCCTCACGTCACGCTCCGTCGGCGCCGCGCCTCCCAAGCGTACAATGACGGCGTGGATGGACTCGCCCCTGAGTTCGTCCGGCTCGCCGAATACCGCTGCGTCGGCCACGCCCGGGACTTGACGAAGATGCGCCTCTATCTCTTCGGCGACCACATTCAAGCCCGCTGTGATGATCAGATTGCGCATACGACCCGAAAGCCATAGGAAGCCCGCATCGTCGAGCCAGCCAAGGTCACCCGTGTGGAGCCAGCCGTCACGAAGCACTTCCGCGGTCGCCGCAGCGTCGTCGAAGTAGCCGGACATGACCCCGTCGCCGCAGACCACTACCTCCCCAGTTTGGCAAGGCGGTAGAGATTCACCGTTCTCCGTGGACCTGATTTCGATACGCATCCCCGGAATCGCCCTTCCGACCGAGCCTGGCCGCATCTGTGCCGCATCTGCCCGCAACGTCGTGATTCGCGGGCCTGCCTCGGTCTGCCCGTAAGTTTGTATCAGCTCGGCCCGCGGCAGCCGCACACGGAGGTTGTCAAGGATGTCAGCACGTATCGGCGCGCCGCCGAACACGATGGTCCGAAGCGACGCCAGGTCGGCTAGCTTGCGATCGGGCGCGCGAGCGAGCATCGTCATCATCGAGGGGACGAGGGTCGTGGTGGTTGCTCCAGCTGCCCAGACAGCTTCCCCAAACGTTCGTGGCAGGAACGTACCTGGCAAGAGTGCAAGTGTTCCACCGGCGTCGATCTGGGCCACGAGCTGTGTTGTGTGGCAGTAGCCGTAGCTCATCGAAAGGGCGACCAGAGATACCTCATCTGGACCGTGACCCACTGACAAGCGGTGCGCACGGCTGCTTGCCAGCGCGCTCCTGTGGGTCAACATCACTCGCTTCGGTCGCCACGTCGAGCCGGAAGTCCTCAGGAGAACAAGGGGGGCGTCTGGATTGACAGGTTGGGCGAGCGCCGGCGGCCGGAGCGGTGCCAAGCCCCTCACGGCCCATGGTATTGGACCACCCCGCGAGTCGCTCCCTTCCACCTGGATCACGGCACCACCGTGGAGATGGGCGAACTTGCGATTCGTCAGGATTGCGACGAGTCCAAGCGCTCGCGCTTCCGACAGGACTTCTTCCGTCGGCGCGTCATCATCGAATGGGACCACGACGCCGCCGAGGGCGGCTACCGCTAGGTAGGCGACCACGTACTCTGGGGTTCGGCCAAGGCGAAGCCCAACCAAGCCGGGACTCGCGATGACGCTATGCAAGAACTCGGCGCATTGCTGGACTGCGTCGCCCAATTCAGCGAAGGTGAGTCGCTGTCGGCCGAACACAATCGCGTTGTGCATCGGTCGCTCGTCGATCGACCGATGGAGGCACTCAATGACGTGTTGCGGTGCGGCCGACCTGCCCCCCATTCCCACCTGCGCCTCCATTCAGCCACTCACTCAGATGATACCGGATCGCCGCGCCGCGACTGAGCGTGCAGGACATGGGCACGGGTCGCTTCAGGGGGCAGCGACCCGTGCGGTGGCGAGTCCATCCGACTCCATCCGTTAACGCGAAGGCTACATTACGACAATGGGCACCAGACGCACTGGTCGCCGACCTCATGCCGAGATGCAAGCCCCGTCGACTCAGCGAGTCGTCCTTGGCGCCGCACCACACCAGGTCTCGCACAGCAAACCTTCGGGACCGTATGAGGCCACGATCACCCCGGTGTTGGGGATTGGTCGCTCGGCCGTCCATGCCGGGAGCACGTTGCGCAGCAGCAAGTTCAGCGTGAAATGAAGGAGGCCCATGTGGCTGACGAGTACGACCGTCCCGTTCGAGTGTTCGCTACGGATGAATTCAATCGCCTTGCGCATTCGCCCAAGAGCTGACTCCCCCGTCTCGCCCATTTCTCCGAGCGGCCGCTCCAGTTCCTGCCCGGCGAGCCAGCGATCCCACACCTCGTGGTAGCGGCCAAAGGCGACCGCATCTCCGCGCCCTTCGAGCGCTCCGACGTCGCACTCGCGCAGTTCTGGCATCACGACGGGGATTAGGCCTCTTTGTCTCCCCAAGATGGTGGCCGTCTGGCGAGCACGTCTCAAGGGACTGGCATACAACGCGTCGATTCCGGTTTCGTTCAGTGACGCAGCCAGATTCCGTGCCTGTTCGCGCCCGCCGGCGGTTATGCCGGGACCAGGACTTGCGGAGCTGATGACAGCACGCACGTTGTGCGACGTCGTCGCGTGTCGAACGAAAACTAAGCGGGTGCTCGATTCTCCACGCGGCGCGTCGGCGAGTGCGCCTGGATCCTGGCTCGGGTTCGCAGGAGGATCCTCAGATGGACGGACCGGCGCTACGTCAGGGTTCAATGTGGTCCCTCCGAGATGTGACTGCCTGGCCCGAACCAGGGCTGAGTTTTCGGAGCAGCGTGTTACCTTGCTCGGGGCCGCTCGGCGTTTGTGCGGCGGTCAGTGTCCGGTGCTCTCGTAGCGACGTAGGCCTGCGTTGAATATCCACACCGCCACCAGGAGGGAGTAGACGGCCACGAGAGGCGTGAGCAGCCCAATCGCACTCCACGCCTCGTTGTTGAATAGATAGGCCGTCGGGAAGAAGCTGACGAAGGCAAATGGGACGGCGACCACGATGAGGGCTTGGACCGCGAACGAGTAGATCGTGATCGGGTACTTGGCAAACTCGCTCAGCTGGTGGACGAACATCGGAACCATGCTCCAGGGCGAGCTGACCCAGAACGCGCTGGCCGCGGAGGCAAGGTTGATGGCGACACGGATCGTGGCCGCGCTGGCGATCAAGATAGCGAGCATGAGCAGCCGCCCCGGCGTCCAGGCGACCGGGACGTTGGTGATGCTGATGCCGATCAGGACGAAGCCCGTGACGAGGTTCCCAAGGCCGTTGAAGCCGACGGCCGAGGCCAGCACCTGGACGATGGGCGAGACCGGCCGCACCAGCATCTGGTCAAACTGGCCGGTGTAGACCAGGTTGGTGAGCCGCCAGGTCCCCTCGAAGAAGAGAGAACCGACGCCCTCGGTCACGAATATCAGGGCGTACATCATCACGACCTGCCAGAAGGTCCAGCCGTTAATGTTCGGGATCCGCTGGAAGATAGTCCAGATGAAGAGGAAGCCCGTGAACTGGACGATCACTGCCGAGAAGAGCAGGACGACGAAATCCGCCTCGTAGGCGAGGATCGCCTTCATTTGCTGGCCCAGGCAGCGGAGGTAGAGGAATACGAGGCGGCGGACGGACCGAAGCCGGCCTGCAATCGCGACGTTAGCCGCCATTGATCGTTACCGCTCGCTGCGCGCCCCGCCACGCCAGCCTGCCGAGCAGGATCAATCCGACCGCCCACAAGGCCTGGACGCCCAGCATCAGCGCCGTGGTTGGAGTGTCCATCTTGCCCAGGTAGATGAGGGCCGGCGTCGAGACCATGCCCTGGAACGGCAGAACGGCGGCCACCGCGCGGAGCCAGTCGGGGAAGAAGATCAGCGGGATGAGCGCTCCAGAGAAGAGGTTCTGGACCGCCGCCCGGCCCACCGTGATCCCGTCGGTGCCGGTAGTCCAGAACGCCGTCATCGAGACGCAATAGACGAGGCCGAACTTGATGAGCGTGGCCATCGCGGCGCTGACCAGGAAGACCGCAGCATGGGCGCCGTCCGCCGGCAGCGCGATGCCGCCGAACATGAGCGCCACGACGGCCCCGACAGCGACCGCGGAGCAGAACTCGAACGGCACCGGGCCCACGGCCGAGGCGAAGCGCGAGGCCTGGAAGTCCATCGGCCGGGCCAGGTCGGTCGCAACTCGCCCCTCGCGAAGGTCCACGCTCATGTTCCATTCGGCGAACCATGTCATGAGGGCGTTGAGCAGGAATGCCACCAGCAGGTAGGCCTTCATCTCCGGCCACGTGAATCCGCCGAGCGCGCCGGGGCTCCCGAGGAAGATCGTCTGCCACAGGTAGAACATGGCGAAGACGTAGAAGATCGAGCCGATCATGTTCAGGGCGAAGCTCGTCCGGTAGAGGAAGGTGATCTCGAGCGACGTCCGGGCGATCGCCGAATACTTGCGCAAGCCGCTCATCTCAGGCTCCCGCAAGCACGCCCGTCTGGGGCGCGTCGGGCGAGAGGCTGAGCTGGCCCAGATAGACCTTTCGGATCAGGTCTTCGACTTCGGGCTCGTCGATGCGGAAGTCCACGACTTCCACGTGCGGCATCACTGCGGCGGCGATCTCGCCGGCGGCGAGCTTGAATCGATCGAACCGGACCGACAGGCGCAGGCCGTCGGTCGTGATCTCGCAGGCCGGCAGCCCGGCGCCGATGGGGCCCATCGACTCCGGCGGCCGGGCGAGCTGGAAATGGATGACCCGGTCGCGGGCGTACGTGTCTTTGAGCTTGGCCAGATCGCCGTCGTGGATGATCTTGCCGTTGTCGATGATGACGATGCGCTTGCAGATGTCCTCGATGTCGCCCAGATCGTGGGTCGTGAGGATCACCGTCGTACCGCGCTCTTCGATCCGGCTGCGGATGAACCCGCGGATGCTGTCCTTGACGGCGATGTCCAGCCCGATCGTCGGTTCGTCCAGGTAGAGGATCCTGGGGTCGTGGAGGAGGGCCATGCACAGGTCCGCTCGCATCCGCTGGCCGAGCGAGATCTTGGCGGCCGGAAGGTTCATGAACTCGGCCAGGCCGAGTATCTCGGTGAACTGGGCCAGGTTGTCCCGGTAGCGCGCCGCCGGGATCTCGTACATGTCGCGGGCCAGGTTGAAAGACTCGATGACGGGAATGTCCCACCACAGCTGCGTCCGCTGGCCGAAGACGACGCCGATCTTTCGGGCGTTCTGCTGGCGCTTCTCGTGCGGAACGAGGCCGTCGACGACCAGGCTGCCGGAGGTGGGGACGAGGATCCCTGTCAGCATCTTGATCGTGGTCGACTTGCCCGCGCCGTTGGGCCCGAGATAGGCGACCGACTCGCCAGCCTCGACGCTGAAGTCGATGTGGTCGACGGCGATCTTGTCCCTGTATTGGCGGCTAAAGAAGTGCTTGAGCGAGCCGACCAAGCCGGGCTCTTTCACGGCCTGGCGGAACTTCTTGGTCAGCCCTCTGGCTTCGATCAGGGGCATGGGTGGCATGCTTGTTCGGGGACGCAAAAAGCCGCACGTTCGCCTCGTTGTAGATTCAACCTCGACCGGCGAGGTCTAGTCGGGGAGCGTTGCATCGGCGGCAAGGGGCTCGCAGGCCGTAGGCAACGGCTCGATGTGGGCTTCAGGTTAGGCGGCCTGCAGACCTGATCGCGACCAAGACATTCAGGCGTCCCAGGCGAACACTGGCACTTCCGGTTCGGCGAGGACTCGGAGTTGTCGCCACCGGACGAAACGACTCTCAGGCACGCACCGATTGCGACTCCCCCTTCACCTATGCACTGGCCGCGAACCTAGAACGATGGTAGCAAGGATGGATGCCCTTGTCGCCCGGTTCTTGCACGAAAGGCGCGCAACGTTGACCGGCGAAATCAGCGGCAGATATCATGCACTCACGCCTCCAGTTGGCTGGCGTGTCTGCGAAACACGGCGGAAATGCAGCGACACTGACCGATGTCGCTGGCCGTCGGGCTTTGACCGGCCGCCGTGTCCGACGCTGGTAGAACGCGCATCCAGTCGAGCGATCAGACCGGCGGCACAAACCGCGCGAAGCCCAAACCCTTCGCTCGACCCAATACCAGCGTAGCGAGTACTCCCGTGATGCTCTTCGACAACGGCCACACCCGACCAGGGGTCGGTGCCTCGCCCTCCGGCGCGCTCCCCAACATTCCATGGGAGGACCGTCCGGCCGGCTCGGCCGCCGTGCTGTGGCGGTCGAGCCGCAACCCAATCATCAAGCGAGACCTGATCGAGCGGTCCAACAGCATCTTCAACTCGGCGGTCGTGCCCTTCGGGGACGGCTTCGCCGGCGTCTTCCGGGTCGACGACACCGCTCGCATAATGGACCTCCACGCCGGTCGCAGCGCCGACGGCGTCAACTGGACCATCGAGCCCGAGACGATCAAGTGGAGTGGCGTCGACAAGCGAGTCGCGGAGATCGGGGAGACATTCGAACACGCTTACGACCCCCGCGTCACCTGGCTTGAGGATCGCTACTACGTGACGTGGTGCAACGGCTATCACGGCCCGACCATCGGCGTGGGTTATACCCACGACTTCGGGACTTTCCACCAGCTCGATAACGCCTTCCTGCCTTACAACCGAAACGGCGTCCTCTTCCCGCGCAAGGTCGGCGGCGCCTACCTGATGCTGTCTCGGCCGAGCGACCCCGGCCACACTCCCTTCGGCGACATCTTCGTCTCAGCAAGCCCCGACTTGATCCACTGGGGCCGACACCGCCATGTGATGGGCGCACGCCCTTGGTGGGAGTCGACGAAGATAGGGGCCGGACCGACGCCGATTGAGACGCCCGAGGGCTGGCTCCTCATCTATCACGGCGTCCTGACCTCCTGCAACGGGTTCGTCTATTCGATGGGCGCCGCTCTGCTGGACCTGGACGAACCATGGAAGGTGATCGCCCGCAGCCGCGACTACATCCTCTCTCCGCAAGTGCTTTACGAGCAGGTCGGCGACACCCCGAATGTCGTCTTTCCTTGCGCGGCGCTGCTGGATGGACCGACCGGCCGCCTGACGATCTACTACGGCGGGGCCGACACGGTCGTATGCCTTGCCCACGGTTATCTGCCTGAGCTCGTGGACTTCGTCAAGAAGCGAAGCTGACCCGGCACGGAGCTTACGGCCGACTTGGGCCCCCGGCGCCAGGTCGGTCGGTCGATGCCTTCGGTCCAGGCAGGGAGACGGACGCGACGGCAGTCGGCCGGATACAGCGAGTAACCCAGAGGAGCAGTGCGTTACGGTCATTTCAACGACGAAGCGCGGGAATGCGTCATAACCCGGCGCCACATGCCGCGGCCCTGAATAGATCGCCTGGGCGATTTCAAGATCACGCGACGGTTGCGCGGGGCTCGGTGACGACCTCACCGGCCGTAAGTCCTAGGGCTCGGTAGGGCGGGTGGCTCGACTGACTGTCGACAGCCTCGAAATCCCCGGCAGTCTGGTCCCGCTCCCGACCCGGCCGGGCCAGTCTGTCGGTGTCGAGGCGTTCGTCGAGCAGTATTCGGCCGGGAGTAGCATTCGACCGGCAGCGTTATCGCCCGGTGCTGCTACTCCGGGCGGCAGGGGTGACGAGGTATATATGTCGCAGGTTCGGATTCGCCCTGGCGAGAACGCGTATGGCCACTTCGACGAAGAGGCTCGCGAGTACGTCATCACCCGGCCGGATACGCCAACGCCGTGGCTCAACTACCTTGGCGAGGGTCGATATGGCGGGATCGTCTCCAACACAGGCGGCGGATACTCCTTCGACCGCGACCCGCGCAGCCGACGCGTCAGCCGCTACCGCTACAACTCCATTCCCGTGGATCAGCCGGGCCGCTACGTATACCTGCGGGACCAGGAGTCGGGCGACTACTGGAGCCCCACGGCGGCTCCGGTCAAGCGAAAGCTGGATGGCTACGAATGCCGCCACGGCGCGGCCTACACCAGGATCTCCAGCTCCCTCAAGGGAATTGCCGCGGAGATCCTGTACTTCGTGCCGCCGAGCCCGATCGACGAGCCCGCCCCGTGTGAGCTGTGGGTGCTCCGCGTCCGGAACGCCGGCACTGCCCCGCGCCGCCTGCGCAGCTTCAGCTATGCCGAGTTCAGCTTCTGCGACGCCGTCACCGATATGACCAACCTGGACTGGGCCCAGCACATCGTCTTTAGCAGCTGCCAGGATGGCGTGATTCGGATCTCGACCAAGTGCGACCAGTCCACCTACTTCTTCGCCAGCAGCGAGACCCCCGTCGGCTACACCTGCGACCGCGAGGACTTCATAGGACGTGGGCGCGACCTCGCCGATCCGGTCGTCGTTGAGACGGGGAGTCCCTCGAATGCCCCATCGCCGCGCGGTAACAGTGTGGGCTCCCTCACTCACGACATCGAGTTGGCGCCGGGTCAGGAGCGCCAGATCGTCTACATCATGGGGGCCACCGAGCGGCCTGCCGAGATCGGCCGAGTCGTCGCTCGTTTCGCCGATCCGGCCGAAGTCGCATCAGCCTTCCAGGCACTTCGAGACGATTGGGCCGAGTATCTGTCGCGCTTCACGGTCCAGACTCCGGACCCCGACACCAACGCGATGATCAACTTCTGGAACCAGGTCCAGTGCCGCACGACGCTGTACTGGTCGCGCTTCGTGTCGGCCTACGAGAGTGGCTTGGGCCGTGGCATGGGCACGCGAGACAGCGGCCAGGACACCCTCGGTACCATGCACACGGTCCCAGATCACGCGTGTCGGATGCTGACCCTCATCTGGAAGATGCAGTTCGCCGACGGCCACACTTGGCACCAGTTCTTCCCGCTGACCCTGGAGGGTGGACCGGGACTCGCTGGCGAACACCCGACTTCGCCGCAGTGGTTCTCCGACGACCACCTCTGGCTGGTCATCTCCGTCTGCGCCTACTTGCGCGAGACCGGCGACTTCGACTACCTCGACCAGAAGGTCTCTTACGTGGACCACGCCGAGGATACGGTCTGGGATCACATGCTCCGCGCGATCGACTTCACGCTGGGGCACCTGGGCCCGCATGGCCTGCCGCGATCGGGTTTCTCAGATTGGAACGACACGCTCAACGTGGACCACGGCTCCGGCAAGGCCGAGAGCGTCTGGACGGCGATGCAGTTCTGCCGGGCCATGCTCGACCTCGCTGAGCTGTGCGAGAAGACCGACCGGCCGGCCGAGGCCCGACGCTTCACCGGGCTGCACGCCTCGATGGCCGTGGCGATCAACGAGCACGCCTGGGATGGCGCCTGGTACATGCGCTCATTCGACGATGACGGGCTGCCCATCGGCGTATCCGGGGCACCGCACCACGCGATCGATCTCATCACCCAGAGTTGGAGCGTCCTGAGCGAGGTTGCGCCGAGCGAGCGCGCCGAGCAGGCCATGGCTTCGGCGGACGAGAAGCTCAACACGAGATTCGGGATTGCCCTGATGTGGCCGCCCTACGACGGCGCCGACCCGCGCGTCGGCGGAACGGCGACGTACGTTCCCGGAGCCAAGGAGAACGGCGGCATCTTCTGCCACGCCAACACGTGGTCAATCGTGGCCGCCGCTATGCTGGGCCACGGCGACGACGCTTACCGCTACTATCGCCAGATCCTGCCGCTGGCCCGTACTGACTCGGATCTCTACAAGGTGGAGCCTTACACGTACCCGCAGAACATCTGCGGCCCCACGCATCCCTCATTCGGCATGGCCCGCAATTCCTGGCTGACCGGCACTGCGGCATGGACGTTCGTCGCCGCCACTCAGTGGATCCTGGGCATTCGCCCAACCTATGACGGCCTCCGCGTGGCCCCCGTACTGCCAACGGCGTGGCCGGGCTTCACGGCTCACCGCGAATTCCGGGGCACGAACTACGAAATCTCGGTCCGCCGGGAGGGCATGGGCAATGACGTCTCGATGTCCGTCGACGGCATGGCAGTGCCCGGCGACGTTGTTCCGCTGCCGCCACCCGGGACCAGTAAGCTGAGCGTCGAAGTGGTCTTGAGATGAGTGGGGGCTGGTCAGTTCGACTTAGGCGTATGTATCCACCACCGAACGAGGCCACGGTGCCTCAGGCCTGCCCGCAGCTGACGCGGGAGCAAGAGCGTGGGTCGAGACGGGTAGGCCGCACCTACCTGAATGGTCGGGGCGAGAGGATTAGGGCCGACACACCGTCGCCATCGTTGCTGATCCCCGTCGCGAACATACGGAGCTACGTTGGTCGGGCGCGGAAGACGGCTTAGGGCGTTCCTTCCAATCGCCGCACAAGGTCGCGGTGGGCACGTGCCTGATACGACGCTGCCCAGTTGGCCGTGGGGGATGAAACCCGGATCCGAGCATTCCAGTATCTGGACTGTCTCGAATCTGAGTTGTTGATCCCCAGGCGCCTCGCCACCGGGTACGGGCTTGAGCCAAAGTCGATCATCGCCGAGGCGAAGCAGATCATGGCCGGGAACCCGCGATGAGCCCCGTCACGATGAGTCAATCGTGCCTCGACAAGCCCCAAGGGCTAACCCACGGTTATGACCACGTTGCCCTTCTTGTGCCCGGTGTCCACATAGCGGTGAGCTTCGACGATCTGTTCGAGCGGGTAGGTTCGGTCGATGACCGGCCGCAGCTGGCCCGCCTCTGTGAGCTCCTTGAGCAAGGCGAGCCCTTCGTGGTGGAACGCCGGCGATCCACTCGTGACCGAAACGTACTTCCCACTGGGCGTTAGGCCACCCTTGCCTTCGAGCCTCGCAGTGCGGTGCGCTGCTGGAACGGCGTCCAAGATGAGATCGTAGAGGTCTCCTCGCTCGATGAAGTCCTCTTTCGTGTAGTCGAGGACCGCGTCCGCACCCAGAGAAGCCACCAGATCGAGATTGGCCGTACTGCACACGCCCACAACGCTCGCCCCAAAGTGCCTGGCGAGCTGGACGGCAGATGTACCGACGGCCCCTGACGCTCCGTAGATCAGGACCCTCTCGCCGTCCCGGATGCCTCCTCGCTTCAGATAGTACAGGGCCAGCAGCCCACCATAGGGGATCGCCGCCGCCTCCTCGTAGCTCACATTGCTCGGCTTCGGTGTCAGCAACCCGCGTTGCGAAATGCACTTGAACTGGGCGTAGGTGGCGAACCCGAACCGATCGAACCCGAAAACCTCGTCGCCCGGCCTGAACGACTCCACATCCTTGCCGACTGAGACGACATCCCCGGCCAGCACCATCCCCAAGGGCTTTCGCGGGGCTCGGAAGCCGATCACCACCCGCATAGGAAGCCACAATCGAAGGTAGACCCTACCGCTTCGGACGATGCAGTCACTCGAGGTCACCGCAGTTGCGCGGATACGGATGCACACTTCGTGACTCTTTGGAACGGGCGGGTCGACCTCTCGGAGCTGGAGTACCTCGGGTGGTCCATACCTCGAGCAAACGACTGCTTTCACGAGTCCCTCGCTTCGGATCGGCAGGTGAAAATCGAACAATCAGGAGGAGCCCTGCCCCTACGCCGCCCCGACTTCGGGCAGAGAGGCGGGGCCCGGCGACCACCGTTGGATGCCCCGGAAGAGCAGCAGGAAGCCGATGATCAGCTCGAAGGGGAGGATCGCGATGTAGGCGAGCATGCCGACATCGTTCCCGAGCAGTTGGGCCCCGGCCCCGACCAGCCCCAAGCTCACGGCAGCGAGGCCGAAGCCCGAGAGCCAGCGCGGCACGAACCTCGACTTGAAGAACAGGTAGTAGTAGAGCAGGCCGCCAGCACAGTAGAAGAACATCAGGATGTTTCCACCGAGCACGTAGATGTCGCGGTACAGGAATGTGCCCAGGGTCTGGTAGAACGAGTTGTCGGGCATCCCCGCCTTAGTGAAGTCGGTGCCGAGAGTGATGAGCCCGGTGGCGGCAACCTGGTTGAGGGCATAGAAGAACGACTCGCCGACCCAGCACAGCAATGCCACGAGCGCCATCGTCCGGCCCTGGCCTCGCAGGACCACGTACAGCAGGGTCGCCAGGATCAGGATGCCCGCGGCGTTGAGCATTCCGGCCAGAACGGCGAAGCGCATCGTGGCGGCGTTGCTCGAGACGCTTTGGAGGATGCTCGAGATGCTGCCGGATCCTGTCGCCGCGTCGGTGGCGACGCCGCTGGACAGGCTCGTCAGGACCACGCCCAGAAAGGCGGCGCCAAGGTATCGCGGCGTTTTGGCGTCGGGGTTCATCGGTCCAATCCCTTTCATGCGGCCGCTCTGGCCGGTGACGTGGTTGAATTCGGCGCCGTCGCGAGCTTGGGCGCGTTGAAGCCGCGGAAGATGAGCCAGAAGGCAAAGACCAGCTCCTGGAGTCCGAGCGGTGCCACGAATTGCGAGTAGTCCTGGCTGTGGGCGACCATGGCCCAGGCCACGCCGCCCATCCAGAGGGCCGTGCCCAGTAGCCCCAAGCCGGACAGCCACCGGGGTAGCACCTGCGAACGGAATAGGGCGTAGTAGTAGCAGAGTGCGCCGAGACTGAAGACCAGCAGGCCGGCCAGTTTGATCTGGTCCAGCCCGTCCAACAGCAGCCGAGCCGCGTTGCCGTACCAGGCAGGGTCGGCGGCTCCCAGGGCCCGCTGGCCGAGGGCCACGATCGACATCAGGATTCCCGCACAGGCCATCCAGATGACCCCCTCGGCAGTCCGAAAGACGACGGCTCCAATGGCGAGGGCCGGGTTCAGCTGCCGGAGCACGGGATACAGCGCGACCGAGACCCCGGCGCCGGCCGCGCCCATCACGAACACGAAGAGCGCGGCCAGGCCGAGCTCGGTCGAGTGGTCAGGAACCCTGCCGATGAAGTCGGGGCTGTCGCGCAAGACGTGGGACAGAGCGACGTTGAGGACGCCGGCCACGTCGGCGACCAGCAGCAGGATCCCCGCGGCCACCGCGTAGCGTCTCGAGTCGTTCACTGGATCGGTTCCTCCGCTGTATCGGGGGTGAGGGTTGGGGTCGGGCGCTCGGGCGTGAGGCCCGAATCCGGCTCGATGCGGGCGACCGAGACCAGTGGTAACCCGAGATCGCGGACTCGCCGCAGGACTCCGTGCAGCCCGGACTGGTCGATCGGGCCGGTAAGGATCGTGTCGCCGCACTCGTCAACCGTGACTCGCAGATCGGCGAACCATTCGGACCATTCGGTTCCGAGCCGGCCTTCGACCCGAATCTCGTAGACGGCAGTTTCGCGGGCCTGGAGGCCTGCCTCGAACTGACTGGACATGGCCCAAGCATCAAGTGGCCGGCGGGCTATGTCATACCTCCGAAGAGGTATTCGAAGAGGTATTCGAAGAGGTATTCGAAGAGGTATTCGAAGAGGTATTCGAAGAGGTATTCGAAGAGGTATTCGAAGAGGTATTCGCGCGCGGCGCTCGCGGGTGGCGAGTGGCTGGCTCGGGATGAGACGTTGCGCTCCTATGATTGAACGGTGTCGATACCGCTCCTGGCCACCAAGCTCAACGTCCCGCCACACCGCAGCAAGGTCGTTCGGCGCCCGCGCCTTGACAAGCGGCTGAGCGAGGGGCTCGCGCGCAAGCTGACCCTCGTTTCCGCGCCGGCCGGGTTCGGCAAGACGACGCTAATCGCCGGGTGGGCCGAGGGTTGTGACCTCCCGGTGGCGTGGCTTTCGCTTGACGAGGCGGACGGCGACCTCAACCGGTTCCTGGCGTACCTGATCGCGGCTCTAGGAAACGTCGTGCCCGGGGCGGGCGAAACGGCGCTCGGCCTGCTCGGCGCGTCTGCGACGCCGCCCGCCGAACTGGCGCTCACGCAGCTGTTGAACGATATGGCTGCGGTCGCGACCGATTTCGTGCTGGTCCCCGACGACTATCACAGTGTCGAGGCAAATGCTGTGGACGAGGCGGTCACCTTCCTGGTTGAGCGCCTTCCGCCCGGGATGCACATGGTCATTGCAACCCGCGAGGATCCTGCACTGCCTCTGGGGCGGCTTCGAGCCGGCGCGGAGCTAACGGAGATACGGGCGGCCGACCTGCGCTTCACTCCGGCAGAGAGCGACGCGTTCCTCAATCAGGTCATGGCCCTCGGTCTTTCGGCCGCGAACGTGGACGCTCTCGAGGCCACCACCGAGGGTTGGATCGCCGGTCTCCAACTCGCCGCCATCTCGCTCCAGGGCCGGGAGGATGCTGGTGAGCTGATCCGGGCCTTCTCGGGCGGCCACCGCTTCGTGCTCGACTATCTGGTCGAGGAAGTGCTCAACCGCCAGACGCCGGCCGTCGCCGGATTCCTGCTTCGGACGTCGATCCTGGACCAACTGTCCGGGCCGCTGTGCGATGCCGTTACCGTCAATCCAGGGATGCCGGGCCAGGCGACGCTGGAGCAGCTCGAGCGCGCGAACCTGTTCATCGTGCCGCTTGACGAGCAGCGGCGCTGGTATCGCTACCACCACCTATTCCGCGACCTGCTGCGTCAGAGGCTCGGGCAGGCCGAATCGGCCTCGGCGATCGACGAATTGCACGGAAGGGCGAGCCGGTGGTACGAGGAGAACGGGTTCGACGTCGAAGCTTTCCGGCACGCCGCGGCCGGTCACGATACCGATCGGGCCGAGGTGCTGATCAAGGGCAAGGGCTTGCCGCTCTACATGCGGGGCGCGCTCCCTCCCATCATCGCCTGGTTGTCGTCGTTGCCCGACGAGGCGCTCGAGGCCCGTCCGTCGCTGCGGGCGCTGTACGCGATGGTGCTGCTCGGGAGCGGCCGAACTGCGGGGATCGCCGAAATGCTCGACACCGCGGAAACCGGGCTGGCCGATTGGCCGGACGACTCGGAGACCCGCGACCTCCGTGGCCAGATGGCCGCGACGCGGGCGCTGCTCGCGCTCTCCCAGCACCGGGCGGACGTCATGATCGCCGAGTCGCAGCGGGCGCTGGCGCTTCTGAGACCGCAGAACCTTGCGGCTCGGGCGGCCGTCATCGGCACGCTCGGGTATGCCTACGAGGTTCTCGGCGATCGGGCAGGGGCCAGGAAGACATATGGCGAAGCTCTGACGATCAGCCGGGCCACCGGCAGCCAGTTCGGGGAGATGGCCGCCTCAATGGGCACGGCCACGATGCAGGAACTCGACAACGAGCTCCGGCTCGCAGCCGAGACCTACGAAGACGCAATACGCCTCGCGGCGGATTTTCCGTATCCGGTAATCTCAGAGGCTCATCTCGGCCTCGGCCGCATCCTTTATGAGTGGGACGACCTGGACGCGGCATGGGAACGCGGCCAGAAGAGCCTGGTGCTGGCTCGCCAGCTCCAGAACACCGATCGGCCGATGGCCTGCGGGGTACTGCTCGCGCGGATCAGGCTGGCTCGGGGCGATCCCGAAGAGGCCACCCGCCTCCTGGACGAGGCGGAACGTTCGGTGCGCGAGCCCGAGCACGCTCGCGAGCTGCCGAACGTCGCGGCGGCTCGGGCACTGGTCCTGCTAGCGCGTGGCGACGTAGAAGGGGCGGCGCGGATCTCCGGCAAGTTCGACTTGCCGCTGGTTCAGGCTCGGGTGTCTCTGGCCCGGAAGGACGTTGCGGGAGCGCTGGCCGCGCTGGAGCCGTTCCGCCGTCAGGCCGAATCCCGTGGCTGGCGCGACGATCGGCTGAGAGCCAAGGTTCTGGAAGCGCTCGCCCGGTACGCGGGCGGGGACGGGGAGGGCAGGGCCAAGGAGCTCGCGCTTCTGGGCGAGGCAATGGACGAGGCGGAGCCGGAAGGGTTCGTCCGGCTGTTCGCGGACGACGGGCCTCTTATGACCGGGCTGCTCCGAGAGGCGTTGGTGGCGGGGGTGCATCGCGAGTACGCGAGGCAGCTGCTCGATGCGATGGCCGGTCAGGCCGGTCGGGCCACTGGGCCCGCCGCCAGGTTTGGCCTGGTCGAGCCGCTGAGCAAGCGCGAACTGGAAGTGCTCGGGCTGATCGCCGAAGGGCTGTCCAACAAGGACCTTGCCGAGCGGCTGTTCGTCTCGCCCCAGACCGCCAAGGTCCACGTCCGGAACATCTACTCCAAGCTCGACGTGAGCAGCCGAACCCAGGCTGTCGCTCGGGCTCGCCAGCTCGGTCTCCTGGATTCGAGGTAGGCCCGGCTCGGCCGGCTACGGGGCAGGCTCCAAGATCACCAGCGCCGTCTCGCCGGAACGGCGCATGGAGTAGCCATCGACGTCGTCGCCGAACTCTCGCCAACGCGCCCAGAGGCGCCCTCGTTCTTCGCCAGATGCCGCTCGCGCTCGCACCCGCCGAGTCTGCTCACCCTTGAGTTCGACGGTGGCTTCGGGATGAGCCTGCAGGTTCAGCCACCAGGCTGGTTCGGGGCTGGCCCAGCCGTTCATCGCCAGTGTCACGAGGTTCGGGCCGTCCTCGAAATAGCCGAGAATCGCCCGCCGGACCTTGCCGCTGTGCCGCCCGGTCGTCGTCAGGTACATCGTTCCCCACTTGTCAGGCTTGGCCGGCCATAGCCCACGCCGGCCGCCCGTGATGCCGTAGATCCGGCGGTGGACAAACCAGGCGAGCCGGACGAACCAGCGCGGGGGGAGGGGCGGCTTGCGCTGCTCAGACATGCGACCAGCATGCCACGTCTGCGACATCAGCGAGGTTCTGGCTGGCCCTGGCTGGCGCCCAGGATCGGCTGCGTTCAACGCGCTCGTGCTCCACGCAGGAAGGAGCGCCGCGATCTGCGCCCTCAGAGCCGCATGACCGGCCCTCAAGGTCAGTCCGGCAGCTGCCTAGCCTGTCTGCTCGATAGGTGTGGCGGCCGATTGCCTCGGGACGGCGCCGGCGGAGCTCGACGCGCCCGCGGTCAAGCGCGGTTGAGCATGTGCGGAAACGCACCGGAAACATCTCGATCACACAGGCTCCCTAGCCTCGGTGACGTTTGATGGTTACTGCAGGACCCGCAGCGTGGTCGTTGGAGGAGGACTACCCAGGTGCGAATCCGCAACAGGCAAAGGATCACGGCGATGGTGGCCGGTGCGTTGGCCACTCTACTGCTGGCTGGAAGCGCATCGGCAGCGAACCCGACGCTGCGCATCGTGCCAGACCAGCCAAAGGTGCCGAAGGGAGCCACCTTCACCGTCAGAGTCGTCCAGCACGCCGACATGGCCATCTCGGGTGCCCAGGCCACGGTCACTTTCGATCAGACGAAAGTGCAAATCCAGTCCGTGACCAGGGGGCAACCCTACGCCAACGCCCCGGTCGTCGTGCCGCCCGATCTAACCGGAGCGATCTCCCAGGCAAACGGCAATGGAAAGCTCAAGGAATTGGCGGCCGCCTTCACCTTTCCAGACAATGTTGCTACCGGCGACCAGGACTACCTGGTCATAAGCCTCAAAGCGGTCGGCTGCGGCACCGTCAACTTCGGCCTTCCGGTAGGGCAGACGGATGCGATTATGCTCGACGGACGGACCGACACGTACGGCGCCTACCTGATGCCTACCACAAGCGGGGCCTCCGTCACGATCGACTGTGGTGGCGCTGCCGCGATCACCACTGCCGCCGGCTCGGCCTCTGCCGGGGCATCCGACTCGGGTGGTGCCATTTCGTCCGACATCGCGGTGGCCGGCGCCAGCTCCGGCTCGAGTGATAGCCCCCCACCCGACAGTCCCACAAGCGCCGGCGGCACCTCTTCCGGTTCCGGCGGTGGACTGCCGCTGTGGCTCCCCTTGGTTCTGGCAATCCCAGCCATCGCTATCGTCGGGTTGGGATTGCTGCGATCGCGAAAACCGACGACCAGCTAGGCCGGCGCCGCGCAATGTAGCCAGCACGGGGGCCATGCGACGAAAACTCTTACCAACGCTCGCCCTGCTGGGTTGTCTCCGGGACGAACCACGCAGTCCTGACCGGAAGACCCAGCCCATCCAAGAACGGAGGTGACCGCGGACCGACTCTCGCCGCATGGATTCTGAGATTAGCACACACGGCTTAATCAGCTAGTGAGGAAACATCCTGTGAACAACCTTTCGACGAGCCTGAGGTCGCTTTCGGCGGCTCTCTGCGTCGCCGTCGCGATAGCCGGCACGATGATCGTGTCTGCACCGAGCGCGGCGTTCGCTGCCGGGTCTTGCCCGATCACCGTCTCGGAGTCGGGCTCCACCACCGTCTATCCCGCTTTGATCGCGGCGCAGGCCGGGTTCCAGGCGGCAACCGGTTGCACCATCAACATCGTTGGTAATGGCTCAGGTGCGGGTCTCACCGCCCTGCTCGCCGGCTCCGTGAACATTGCCGCCTCCTCTCGTCCCCTTAACGCGGGTGCCGAGCAGAGCGGTCTCTATGCCTGGCAGATCGGTGGCGACGCCATGGTGCTCGCCGTCCGGAACTCGTCGGCGATGAGCTCGATCACGCAGATCACCCAGAACCAGGTTCAGGGGATCTACAACGGCTCGATCACCAACTGGAACCAGATCAATCCCTCTGCCACCAGCATGACGATCGTTCCCCGATCGCGCATCACGGTTTCGGGTAGCTACAGCGACATGCTCCGGCTGTTCAATGTCACGGCCGCTCAGGAAGCGGCAGTGGTCACCGCCAGTGGTCAGCCCCGGCTCACCACGAGCCAGGACGAGGCCGATGCCGCCTGCAACAACGACGGCCAGATCGTCTACACCAGCCTCGCCAACCTCCTGACGTACGGTCCCGCGGGCTCGGGTTGCCTCAAGGCACTCAGCCTGTCCGCGGGCAGCTCGTCGACTTATGTCGCCCCGAGCGTCACCAGCGTTCAGAACGGGACCTACCCGGCCCCGCGCCAGCTCTTCCTTGCCATGCAGAAGTGGTCCGTCGTCGGCGGCGCCGCCACGACTGACAACTCGGCCAACGTCAAGGCCCAGGCCTTGGTGAATTACATGCTCAGCGCCGCTGGGCAGGCCGCGGTCGCGCAGGTCGGTTTCGTTACCGCCAGCGTCCCCTCGGCTCAGCCGATCCCCGACTACGACGTCACGCTCGTTGGCGCCATCGGCCTGGGCGCCATCGGCAACATCACTGGCCGCTGGGGCCAGACCTCCGCCTGCAACGGCTGGATCCGCGCCGACGCCGCTCATGTCGGCGCCGTGGGCCTGGCCGCCATCGGCAAGGTCACTGCCCACTGGGGCCAGACCGGTTTCGTCGCTCCGTAACCAGTTCCTACCACCAGGCAACCCAACGCAAAGTGAGGACTAGAACTGTGAATCGCAAGAACTTCGCGGCAATCGGAGCGGGCGCTCTGCTGGCCCTGGCCAGCCTGGTCGTCCCGTCGAGCGCCTTCGCGGCCGGCAACTCGATCACCGCCAGCCCCGCGACCACCACCATCTCGCCCGCCGGCAGCGCCGGCAGCACCTTCACCGTCAACGTGACCGGCAACGGCTCCGTCGCCATCAGCGCCGCCGGCGCGGCCCTCAGCTTCGACAAGTCCCGCCTCCAGGTCACCGCCATCGCCAAGGACGCGACGGAAGTCGCCAACGGCGTCTCGTACGCCGGCTTCCCGACCGCCGCGAATACGGCTTCGTTCCTCGCCACCGCCAACTCGACCGGCACCATCCCGACCATCGGCTGGTTCTACGTCGACGGCTCCAGCAATGAGACCGCCGGCGCTGAGCACGGCATCTTCAGCGCGACCTTCCAGGTCATCGCCACCGGCAACTCCAGCATCACCCCCGTCATCGTCGCCGGCGTCGGCGGCCTGAACGACGGCACCGCCGCCAACTACGGCACCGGACTAACCAACGTCGCCCTCAACAGCGCGGCAGTAGTCAACCCGGCTGCGACCCCGACCCCGGTCCAGACCGCAACCCCGGTCCCGACCGCCACCCCGGTCCCGGCCTCGGCTCCCCCCGGCACGGCCACGACCAACGTCACCGGTACCCTTGGCGGCGGCTTCCTGGGCCTCTCTTGCCCGGCCGCCATCACCATCCCGCTCGTCCGGAACGCGACCAACACCACGGTCGTCAACTGCGTCGTCTACTCCGACATCATCTGGAACCTCAACGTGGCCGATCCCAAGGCCACCAACACTGGCTTCATGACTGACGGCACGAAGGTTCTCTCGAACCCGATGTTCGTCCAGATGTACGACGCCAGCAACACCCTCATCAACAGCGTCAGCCTGACCACCGGTGGCCTGCTGACCAGCGGCGCGAACAGCATGAACGTCGCGTCGACGCTCAGCCAGTTCGTTACCCCGCAGGACAAGCCCGGCAACTACGGCATTCAGGTCAACTACTCGGCCGTTTCCGGTTTCTAACCGGCAACTCTGAACCCGAGGGGGATGGCCGCAATAGCCATCCCCCTCCCCGCTTTGACAGAAGGGAAGCGGATGCGCCCACACATCGAACGAATTGCCCTCCCGCTGCTGCTCGGCGCCGTTCTCGCGCTGGGCCAGGCCCGAGTCTCCACAGCCGCCTCGCCATCCCCAGCCGCGCCAGGGGCCACCCCGATCACCACGCCCCCGACGAGCGGCACCCTCAACGTTTCGCCGCCCATCATCAGTCTGAACATCGCGCCGGGCGGTACCGGCTCCACTCAACTGACGGTGCATTCCGCGATCGTGCAGAACGTGCAGATCACGGCGGCAGGGCTCGGCCAGGGACCGGATGGCGCGTTTCAGCCGCTGGTCGCGGCCAAGGACACCAGCCCCTACTCAGGGCGAGCGATGATGTCGGTCGAGCCCCAGAGCTTCCAGATGCAGCCGGGCGGGTCGCAGACGGTCACGGTCAACGTCAGCGTCCCGACGGGAGCGGGAGAGGGGACGCGCTACGCCATAGTCAACGTTACCGGCACGCCCGGCACGGGCTCCGAGAACGTTGGACTGGCTGTCGAGGTCGGTGTCAGCTCGCTGATCACACTCACCGGCACCTCGCAGACCCATACGGGCGCGATCAAGAATCTGGCTGTCGCGAAGCCCGTCCCGGGTCAGCCCCTGGCGGTCACCGGCACGGTCCAGAACACCGGCAACTCGCACTTCGGTGCCGCACCCAACCAGGTGAACACCTCCGCCACGTTGACCAATGCGAACGGTGACACCGTCTCAGCGGGCAAGCAGGTCATGACGGGCAACTCCATTGTGCCGTCGTACGGCCGGCAGTTCTCGGTCCCGCTCAAAACGAGCCAGCCCCTGGGCGACGGCCGGTACCACCTTCGGGTGGAGGCCGTGCTCCAGGATGGGACCTTGCTCGATAGCGCGTCGCTCGATTTCACGCTTACCGGCGGCGAAGTGGTCCTTGGTGCGACCGCCAATGGCCAGGGTGACAGCGGCCCGAGCGGCACGCTACTTCTCCTGATCGCGGCGCTCTGCGCGGCAGTCATCGGCTCGGTCGCCGTCAACCTGTTGCTCCTCGGCCGGCGGCGCCGGAACGAACGACGCAACGCCTGAGTCGCATCAGCAAGTGTCACCCCCGGCTCCCGATGAGACAGCGAGGGCAGTTGTGAGTACGACCGACGTCCACCGGCACGAGGCCAGTGGCTCCGTCTCGGCGCCGTGTCGTGTTTCGGCGCTGCAAAGGTTGCGATCCGTAGCGATCGCGTCGGTCGTGGCGCTGGCCGCCGCGACGGGAGCGCTCATCGGAGCGGCTCCATCGCCGGCTGTGGCCGCCGGCGCGGCTACGATGCGAATCGACGTGTCCGCTCCGACCGTGAACGGCGGAGAAACGTTCACGGTCAACATCGTGGGGAACGCCGACGCCGTCTCGATTGGCGCCGAGGCGACGCTCGCCTTCGACCCGATCCTGGTCCAGGTCACGAGCATCACGCCCGGTCCCGCCTACGCCAGGGGTCTGTCCCTCTTCGGCGTCAAGGACGACGGCACGCCCGCGACGGTCAGTGCCGCCGAAACGAAGGCGAACCAGACCGGCACGGTGGTCATCGCCGCCAGCGGGATCGCGCCGGCCGGCGATGCCGTGATCGTGACTCTCACCATGCAAGCAGTGAAGGGGCCGGGCGGAAAGGCCAGCCTCGCTCTTCGTACCCCGGCGTTCACAGACGCGGACGGCAACACACTGCCTGCGACGAGCACGGTTGCGAACGTGACCGTTGCGCCGACCTCAGGGGTCACGGCGCCTCCCGCGCCCTCAGGAGGGCCGAGCGGCCCATCCGGTCCTGCATCGGTTACGCTCATCGCTGCTCCGGAGAGCGTTCAGGTTGCCGTCGGCGGTTCCGTGAAGGTCGACCTCGAGATCAGCACAACGGCGGACGTCGGCAAGGTCGTGGCAGATCTCCACTTCGATAGCACCGTGGTCCAGGTCCAAACGGTTGAGCTCGGACCTCTCTGGAGCGGCGCGAGACTCCAGTTTGGTCTCGGCACCCCGCTGGACCAGGCCATCGCACAGGCCAACTCGGGCGGAACGCTGACTGGAGTCACCGTTCCGGCGCCGGCCTCCGCCGCGGGTCAAGGCGCCAACGGCACATTTGCGATCATCACCCTGAAGGCCGTTGCCGACGGCACTTCCGTGATGGGTATAGCCGGCTACGTCTACGACCCCGATGGCGCGGCCATGCCGGTCTCCATCCAGGCGTCCAGCCTCGTCGTCGGTTCCGGCGCCACCGCGGCTCCGGGCGGCGCGTCGGTCGTGGGCGGCGGTGGCAACGGCAGCGGTGGCCCCAGTCCGCTCCTCATCCTCGCTGTCGTTCTTGCGATTGTGGGGCTGGGTGGCGGCGCCATCCTGCTTCTGCCGAGGCCCGGATTCTTGAGGCGCCGGTGGCCGTATGTGGTCTCCCTCGCGCTCGGCCTCATACCGGTCCTTGTGTTCGTGGGCGTAGTCGCGATCATCGTGATCAACAGCCTTCCCGCGTTTGGCGACCCTGGGTTGCCCGCCTTGCTCGGAGACCAGTTCGTAGGCAAGTACAGCGGTGGGGGCTTCGCAGGGAACGTCTACGGCTTGCTGCCGGCCCTGGTGGGCACGGTGCTGATTGCGGCCATCGCGGTAGTGCTCGCGCTGCCGGTTTCGCTCGCCATGGCGATCATCTCCACGGAATTCGCCATGGGTCCGGTGGGTCGCGTAATGCGGCCGCTGATCGGCCTTCTTTCGGGGATCCCCCCCATCGTCTACGCGGCGTCTGTGATGGTGTTCGTCAGGGACTTCATGATCCCGAAGTTCGCGGCGAACACGACCTTCGACAAATTCAACCCCGCGACGATCGGGGCCAACCCCGCCACATGGCCCCCGGTGGACGTGCCCTTCAATTCGGGTTCGTTTCCCTGGTCGACCACGATCGCTGGTGGTAACAGCACTCTGTTGGGTGGGATCCTGATCGCGCTCCTGCTGATCCCATTCATGACCCCCATGATCGCGGACGCCATCAGGAACGTGCCTACATCCGCTCGGGAGGCGTCTGTCGCTCTGGGCGCGAACCGCGTCTACACGCTACGCAAGGCCATCCTGCCGGTCGCCATGCCTGGCATCGTAACGGCCCTCGCCCTGGGTACGCTCAAGGCGGTCGGCGACATCGTGATCATCTCGTTCGCGGTCGGGTGGCAGGCTCAAACGGTCCCCAACCCCATCGCCGACGTACTCGAACGGACACCGGCGCTGGCTGCGGAGGCGGCGAACATGATCGTTCCATTCAATAACCCAGAAGCCGCGGTCCTTCCCACCGACAATGCCGTCGGCAACCTGAGCGCGCTCATGCTGCTGCTCGCCGCGGCAATGATGGTTCTGCTGATGAACTACTTGAAGGCGCGCTGGCGCCGGAGGATGAGCTCATGACCGAGGCCGGCAGGCAAAGCGCCTCCACCATCGCGCCGCCGGTTGCGACCGTTGATTCGGCGCGACTGGTGTTCCTCGTCCCGATGGCGGGTGCCATAGTCGGTGCCGGCGTTGGTCTCGGGACCCTGGTCTCCAACGACGTGGACGCGGCCTCGGTGCCGGCGCTCGCGATACTGACCCTATCTCTTCTGACCGCGCTCTCGTACCTGCGCATGAGGGCCGGAAGGTGGGACCGGCCGGGGCTCATTCTCCTGGTCGCGTCTGCCGCGGCCGCCGGCGTCCTCCTGGTCGTGCCGCAGTGGATGTACGGCATGAACGTCAACGGCATCGTCCACCATTCCGTGGTATCCATTCCGTTGCTGCTGCTGGTATCGACCGCCGCGGGCGCGCGTGCCATCCAGTGGATATCCGGAGCCTCGCCCAGCGGGCGAGACCTGGCCCTGTACCCCTGGCTCGCTCTCCCGGTATTGCTGGCTCTGATCGCCTACGGGCTGCTGCTTGGTGACATCGTCATCACCGGCATTGGCGGCATGAGCATGAGCATCCTCACCACGGCCTACCATACCGTCCCGAGTTCCAACGGCGGGCTGGCGATCAGCATCGGACCGGTCGGATTGCTGAACGGCATCCTGGGGACGCTGCTCTTGACGGCCATGACGCTCCTCATTGCCGTCCTGCCTGGGGTTGGGGCCGGAGTGTTCATGAACGAGTACCCCGGCCGGCTGGCCAGGGTGGTCGACTTCTGCACTCAGATGCTGCGGGCCGTGTCGATGTTCGTGATCGCCGCCGCGGCCTTCGGGATCGTCAAATCGATGAACGGTTGGGATCCCGGCAGCTTCGTCTCCCAGCTCGTCCGCGGTTCGTTCACGGATCCCGTGTCGGGAGCGCCAAAGCCGGAGAACGGATCCTTCTTGTTCGCGGCCGCCGTCCTCGCCCTCCTGGTGATGCCTGTGATCGCCAAGATGACCGAGGAAGGGCTGCGCTCGGCGCCCCGAGAACTCCGCGAGGGATCGATTGCTCTCGGCGCTACCGATGGCCACGCTCTGCGTCGCATCCTGTTGCCGTGGGCCGCGCCCAACATCCTGACTGGGCTTGTGATCGCGGCGGCGGAGGCCAACGGCAGTCTGGCAGCGATCCTGTTCCTCGAGGGAGTAGGCGAGAACGGGGTCGGTCTCACGAACGGCGTGACCTCCCTGGACTACTCGGTCTTCGCCACGCTGTACGGCCCGATCTTGTATGCGCACACCATGCAGAAGTACCAGCTCACGGCGGCGCTGCTACTGCTCTTGCTGACGGCGGGACTCAGCGTCGCCGCGCTGCTTCTCCAGCGGCGGTTCGCGAAGCGGTACCGCGGCTCGATGACCGCTAACTAGCCGACCCCTACCTAGGGAGACGAAATCGATGTCAGTCGCTCGGCCGCCAGTTGTCGGCGCAGGAGGAACAGGAGACGCCCAGTCGACTCCTGAACGTGGAGGCCCGCTCGTGGAGACAGTTACAGGCAACGTCATGGAGACCGAGGTGCTCCGCATCTCTTATGGCAAGCGGGAGGTGCTGAAAGGCGTCGGGATCCCGATCGCGAAAGGCAAGGTCACGGCTATCGTGGGTCCGTCGGGCTGCGGAAAGACGACCCTGCTCCGTAGCCTGAACCGGCTGACGGACCTGACCTCGAGTTGCCGGGTGACGGGGCGGATCACCCTGGATGGTGAAGACTGCATCTCTATGGATCCGGTGCTCCTGCGTCGCAGGGTGGGCATGGTCTTCCAGAAGCCGAATCCGTTCCCGATGTCGATTCGGGACAACGTTCTCTATGGCGTACAGGCTCAAGGCAACCGCGGGACCAAGCACGACGAGATCGTCGAGTCGAGCCTGAAGAAGGCTGTCATATGGGACGAGGTCAAGGACAGGCTGGGCCACAGCGCACTGGACCTTTCCGGCGGGCAGCAGCAGCGCGTCTGCATCGCCCGAACGCTGGCCGTTTCGCCGGAAGTGGTCCTGATGGACGAGCCGGCCGGTTCGCTAGATCCGCGCTCAACCCTTCTGCTCGAGGAGAGCATCGCCGCCATGCGGGGCGACTACACGGTCGTGATCGTCACCCACGACGTCGGCGAGGCTCGTCGAATCTCGGACTTCCTGCTCTTCATGTACGAGGGACACGTGATCGAATACGGCGAGACGGAGCGGCTGTTCAGCGATCCCAGAGAGGCGGCCACGCGCGACTACCTGGCAGGAGGACTGGTCACTCTGCCGGATACGGCCGAAGGCGAGGCCCCGACGGCCGCTTGAGCTTTGGCCGGCAGTTCGAGGCGCGGACTTCCGCTCCATCGGGACACCTGCGCGACCGCGTGCACGTGATCGGCGCGTCTGAACCGGCCGGAACTCGCTCCGACGGGCGGTGTGCCGTCCCAACCACATCGGGCTGCCGCCGACCCCAGACCGAAGCCGGCCATGCTAGCCGCGGATGAGGCCCTTCACGCCGTACCGGCGGATGAACCACACTGCTCCGATCGCTGAATACAGAGGGATCATCATGAGCAAGAGGAAGATGGTCGTGCTGTCGTCGCCCCCAGAGCTTGAGCTCGCGACTGGCGCCGGCGAGTGGGGCGCTTTGCTGACGGGTGCCAGTTGCTTTGGCGTGGGAGGCGGAGTGCCCGTCTCGGCGGCGACGGCCAGCTCTGGGGCTGTCGTCGCGTCGGGGTTGGCCACGGCCGCTGGCGTGACGTAGACGTAGACGACACGTGTGTTCGTGATCGGCGGTGGTGGCGGAGGGGGCGTGAGGGTAAGGGGCGTCTGGCCGGGCGCGCAGTCCGCCGCCTGGACGATCCCTCCAACTGTAGAGAGTGGCAGGACGGTGCCATAGGAAGCGAGACGTCCATCCGACATCAGCGCATCATAGACAAGCGTGGGCAGGTCGAGGTCAGATGGGCGACCGCAGACGATCGGCGTGAAGGTTACGGTCAGGAACAGATTGTCCCCGGCTGGGATGTTGTCCGGCTGGAGCATATTGGCGCTGATACCCGACAACCATCCCGTGGTATTTGCTGCACTGATGAACTGGCTCATCCTGGAAGCGGACGGTGCCTTGATCGGAGCGCTGGCGAAGGCCGGGCCGAACGTCACGGATGTGATCTGCAGCACCGTGTAGTCGAACGCGAGTGTCGCCTGCACGCCGGCGATGTCCACGGAGGAATGCTCCCAGATCTGAAAGGTGCGGCTGGTTCCCACCACCACCTTATCTGTCACCCACACGCCCGTCACTGGATCCCTATGCCCCTCGACCGGCTGAATGGAGGGGTCGACCCAGAGCCAGTTTGTCGCGGCCGCTCCACCCGAAGGCAGGGGGGGCGGAGTGCCCGTCGGCGTCGGGCTGGGCGAAGGGCTCGGGCTGGGCGAAGGGCTCGGGCTGGGCGAAGGGCTCGGGCTGGGCGAAGGGCTCGGG
>Ga0182017_10000238_pt1 | contig 43427 bp, 35 predicted proteins | sample 712E3DmetaG_FD_120492 | JGI IMG/M metagenome (GOLD analysis project Ga0182017, IMG submission 120492) | Permafrost microbial communities from Stordalen Mire, Sweden - 712E3D metaG | ecosystem: Environmental > Terrestrial > Soil > Wetlands > Permafrost | place: Sweden: Stordalen | collected... | reverse complement strand
GGCAACTGCTACGAGGGCTGCGTCCTGCAAAGCAAGTGCGCTCCTGCCACCTGTCCGCAAACGCCGCCAGCGAACGCCTCAGGCTGCGGCAGTGGCAGCGTCACGTGTTTCTACGAAGACTGCACCAGCACGGGGCGCACGCTGGCAGTCTGTGCCGGCGGAACCTGGACGGTCCAAACCGCAGCCTGCGGGCCCGGCGGTCCCATGAGCTGCTCGGCGAACGGGACCACGTCGACGTGCACGGCTGGAAAGATGTGCGTCATAACGACCAGCGTCGGCGGCGCCTACTTAGTCCGTGCCGACTGTCGCCCCACTTGCGGCCCGGGCCTGGTTACTCCCCAATGCATCGACAACGCGGGCAACAATTGTTTCGCGACCTACTCCCTTACCTCAGGGGTGACAGTCAATTGCAGCAACTATTCCTCCTGCGGCTCGGGACAAGGCGGCTGCGCTTAAGTCACTCTTCCCTGGCAAACAAACCCAAGTACATGGCAAGCAGCGAATCGCGCGGAGTTTCGCCCACCGGGACCCGCGGCACAGTGAACACCGGGCGCGGGGCAGCGAACTCACGGACTGCCTCCACCACCGCAGCGTGGAGCGCGGCGGCTGACTCCTGCTGGCGGCGAAGTTTCTCCAGGCGATCCATGAAAGCGCGCGTCGGTTCGCGCTCTTCCGACCCCCCGAGCAGTGCCGCTGCCCGCTCCACCGCACGCTCGATTTCGTCGGGACCGGGCCAGAAGGCTTCTTCCACCCGGTTGACGATGAAGGCGCGCGGCACGCAGCCTTCATCGGCCAGATGCTCGCTGATCACCTGGGCTTCGACGATGCGGGCCGGATCCGGCGCGCACACCACCAGGAACACCGTGCGCGGGTCGCGCAGCAAGCGGCCGACCTGTTCACCGCGCGAGCGAAAATGGCCGAGCAGGTCGGAGAAGGCCGCGAAGAACCCGACCGTCTCGTCGACGAACGACGGGCCCGCCACCCGCGCGATGAGCGACGTCGCCGCGGCGCCCGCCCGGCTCCACAGGCGCGAGGTCCACGACGACGCGGCCGCAGGCATAAACCAGCGGGTGATCTTGTCGCTGAAAAAGGTGGCCACTCGATCGGGTGCTTCCAGGAAATCCAGGGCGCTGCCAGTGGGCGGGGTATCCAGCACGACGCGGTCGAAACGGCCGGTGCGAAACAACTCGTGCACACGCTCGACCGCCATGTATTCCAAAGTTCCCGACAGACTGCGCGAGATGTGCTGGTAAACCCGATTCGACAGCAGTTCCTCGCGCCGCGCTGGATCGGGCACCAGCAGGGCGATCATGTGATCGAATGTGGCGGTGGGGTCGAGCATGAGCGCGCTCAGGGTGCCCGCGGGGTGCATCTTGCGGAAACCCGTCAACTCCATGGGATCGTTGGTCAGCTCGACCAGCCCAAGCGCGTCGGCCAGCCGGCGCGCAGGATCGATAGTCAGCACCAGGGCTCGCTGCCCCGCCGCTGCCTGGCGCAGGGCCAGTAGCGCCGAGAGGGTGGTCTTGCCCACCCCGCCGGGTCCCACGCACACCACCAGCGGCGCATCGGCGATCAGCGTGGCCAGATCCGCCGCACTGCCCGCGGCGGGCTCGACCGCACGCGCGGAGCGCCCGTTGTCAGGTGCGTGCGCCGGAGGCCGGGCCGGGAATTCGACCACGCTGGCGTTCTCCAGGCCGCGCAGCCGATCGATTTGTTTTCGCGCATGGTCCAGTCCGTCAAGCTGGCCTTTTGCCGCCACTGCCAGCCGCGCCAGGGCTTCCTCGCTCTCACGTTCGAGAACTTCGAGCAACGGCCGGTCGCTGGCGTGCAGAAGCATGGCCGGGACCTGGTTCACCACGACCATCCGGGCCGCGATGCCCATCTGGCGCGCCTTGCGCAGAAGCTCGAGGGTCTCGTTGACCGGCAGTTCCTCGGGCAAGGTGATGGTCACCATCTCGCAGCGCCTGCCGTCGAGCAGCAGGCGCTGAACCCGCTCCGCCGCGTGGGCGATGGGCCCGATGCGGAACATGCGCTGCACGGCGCGCGGGGTGTCCAGGAACGACAACGCATGGCCGGTGGCCGGCAGATCCACGATCACCGGTACTCGCCGGGCGGTGCTCTCGTCGACCAAGGCGCGCAGTTCGTCGAGCACGATCATCTCACGCATGGCGGGCGAGGTGCGAATGAACTGCCGTAGCACGCGGTTGCGCAGGACCGCCTGGGCGAGCATGGGAATATTGATCAACCGCCGCAAGGCCGGCTCCAAAGCAGTGTCCAGATCGATCTTGACCACCCTGACGCCGCTCTCCGGCGCGATCAGGTCAGGCAGGCGCTGGTACACAGAAAACTCGACTGCCACCGCACCCCCGCGGCGCCGGGCGGCCAGGGCGGCCAGGGCGGCCACCAGGGTGCTCTTGCCCGTGCCGCCCTTGCCCGTAACCAGGATCACGTCGCGCTGGTCAACCAGAGGTCCGAGTGAGGCGACGTCGAGCATGGGGGTTACCATCCATGGTGGCGGCTTCCCGTCCCGCTGACAACTGAGAATTGCGACGGGGTGACGAACCGGAGACCGCCCGTTGGGGGCGACGATAGGGCGACCGCAGGTGACCGCAGGTCGCCCCTACGGGCGGTTGCCCGATCGTCCCTCACAAATGTTCGGCCAGGGCTGCCAGCCCCTGCTGAAAGGATACGGTCGGGCGAAAGCCCAGCTCGCGCTCGACCTTGCGGTTGTCGTAGCGACAGTCGCTGGCCATGAGGCGCACGCCGTAACGGGTGAAGGACGGGGGCGAGCGTCGGCGCAGAAGGCGCGCCACGCCTTCCATCGCGGCTGCGGCAGCGTAGATGAGAAAGAACGGGACAGACCAGCGCGGTCGCGCCGTGCCCAAGAGCGCGGCCAGGCCATCGATAACCTCGCGTGCGGTCACGGTCTCACCGTCGGTCAGGTGATACACCTGGCCGGCCGCTGCTGGGGTTTCGGCAGCAAGCCGCAGCCCCAGAATGAGGTTGTCGACATGGGAAAGCGCAAGGTGGTTGCTCGCGCGGCCGATGTAGACCGCGCGCCCGCGGCGCAGCAGGGCCGCGATGCGCGGGGTGATGCTGGGATCGCCCGGTCCCCAGATCGCCCCGGGCCGTACCACGACGGTCGAGAGATCGCGCTGACCATTTGCCTCACGCACGACCTTCTCCGCCCCGATCTTGCTGGCCGTATACGCATCGTGCGGCGCCGGATCGTAGGGGCTCTGCTCGTCCACTGCGGCGCCTCGGCGGGGCAGACCCAACACGGTCAGCGAGCTTACGTGCACCAGGCGCTCGACGCCGGCGTCCTGGCAGGCCGCCACCAGGTTGCGCGTGCCATCCAGGTTGACTCGAAAGAATTCGCGCCGCGGGCCCCAGTCAGGCACCTTGGCTGCGGCGTGAAACACCACCTGCTGACCGCGGGCAGCCTCACGCAGCGACACGAGGTCGCATACATCACCGCGCACAATCTCTACGCCCAGGCCCGACAAGCGACGCAAGTCGCTAGTGGGCCGAACCAATGCACGCACCCTGACCCCGCGTGCGCAGAGGGCCGCCACCAAATTGCCGCCGAGAAAGCCAGACGCCCCGGTAACCAGCGCGGCTTTCATTCTGGATGCATTCTAACCCATCGCGCCTCTGGACTTGGTCGCGAAACTTGACGAAGCGCACTTTGTGGGTTCTTATCCTACATAAACCCCCTTTGCCTACCATCCTGAAAGGAGAGGTCGCCATGAACTTGGACCGTCGGTTCGATGATCGTCTACCTCTGGAGACACTGCTTTGCGCCTACGTCCTGGATCGGCCCCAGCGCGGCCTTGCCGTCGACATTAGCGAGCGCGGGGTGTTCCTCAATACCTTGCTCCAGGATCCGAATCCTCCGCGCACGCCAGTGGGTTTGGAATTCAAGCTGCCCGGCATGCCTGAGATCATTTGGGCTGCAGGCGAAACCTGCCGCGACACCATGGATGACTACTTCTATGGCATGGGTGTGCGCTTCACTGCCATGGCGTCTTTGCACCAGCGCATGTTGCACGCCTACTGCCGCCACGTGCGCCGTCAGCGCAGCGGTCTTTGGGCCTGACCCGCGCCCCGGCGCCGGTCAGACAGCCAAGGGCTGAAAGGGCTCCCAGGCAGAGCTGGGAACGGAAATGGCTGGAGACGAAAAACCGGATCGGCGCAAGACGGTTCTGTGGTTGACCTATGGCTTGCCCTGGCCCACTGACCGCGGCGGCGCTATCCGCTACTTCAATCTCATTCGTCAAATAGCGACCCGGTACCGCGTCCTGCTCTTCGCCATGCTCGAATCGGCTGATGAAGCCCGCCACCTGCCCAAGCTGGCGCCGTTCTGCGAACTGGTCGAGTGGGCTGTCATGCGTGCCGGCTCCCCGATCGCGCGTGCACGCGACTTCTGCGGACACCTTCAGCAAGGTCGGCCGCTGGTCACCTGGCCGTATTGCTCGCGCTCGCTGGAGACCAAGCTGCGCGACCTGGTCAGCACCGGCACCATCAACATTCTTCAGATTGAGCATTCCTTTCTCGCGCACTTCCGCGATGCCGTGCCCGACGGCTCACCCTGCCGGACCATCCTCTCGTTCCACAACTTCTGCGAAACCCAGTCCCGCAGCATGCTGCGCATGCATGTGGGGGCAGTGGAAAAGCTGGGCTTGCTGGTCAGGGCATTCCTTATGCGCGGCTGGGAGGCCCGCCATGCCACGCGTTTCGACCGTTGCCTGGTGGTCTCCGAAATCGAGGCCCAGCGCCTGCGCGCGGTGGCCGCCGGCACTGCGGTGTCGCTGGTCCCCAACGGTGTGGATACGGCGGCTTTGCGCCCGCTCCCCGTGGCCGCAGCCGGCAACCGGCTGATCTTCGTCGGGCATTTGCGCTACCCGCCCAACGTCGATGCGGTTCGTTTTCTCGGCCGCCACATCCTGCCCGCTCTGCGCGCGCGCATCCCCGAAGCCCGCCTCACCGTGGTGGGCGAAGGCACGCCCCGGGTGCTGCGCGAGTTTGCTGGGCGCGACGACATCGAGCTGGTCGGCCGCGCCGGTTCTCCCATTCCTTACTATGGGGACGCGCATGTCGCGGTTGTGCCCCTGCGCGCGGGTGGGGGAACCCGCCTGAAGATTCTCGAGGCCATGGCGCTAGGACGGCCAGTGGTCTCCACGCAGTTTGGCTGCGAGGGCCTCGCGGTCGAGGAGGGCAAGCACCTGCTCATCGCAGACGATGCCGAAGGTTTTGCCGCAGCGGTGGCGCGCCTGCTGACCGACCGCGCGCTCGCCGCCCGCCTGACCCAGCAGGCGCGCGCGCTGGTGGAAGAAGACTACGATTGGACGGGAATCGCCGAGCGGCTTTTCCGCGTCTATGACGAGTTGTTGGCAGGTTGACCCCAGACACGCCCTCTTCCTGGATGGCCACACGGGCGCACCAAGGGAGGATTCTCCGACGCAGGAAAACCCCGTTCCAAATGGTTATGCACCGGCGATGACCAAGCCAAGCGTCTTGCGCCGTGCCCTGTGAGACGGCTGGAGCAGACTCTTCAGGAACGGGCGAGTTCTCTCTGGGTTCGCCGGAAGCCTCCTGCGTCTGGTAAGTGATCGAAATGATCCATCTCTTTCAGGCTCGATCTGATCGGCGGTCAGGTTTCTTGCCGCTTGTGCATCTTCGCGGCCTAGTGATAAGGTCGCCCGCGTACTGGCTGGATTCTCGGCGGACGGGATGGGGCTGGAACCTTGGGAGAGTACAAATGAAGTGCGTGTTCATCCTGGCTCTAGGTGTGGCGATGGCGACCATGTTCACGGGCACCTCGGGCAGGGCCTGGGGCCAAAGTCCTGCCTGTGTCTCGTTGCCAGGTCTTTGCACCGGGCGTTGCATGAGCAGTTTGCAGGAGAAAGCCGCTGAGAACACGGCAAGACGAGAGGAAGAGAAGCTTCGCAATGAAGAGAAGCGCCGGGCGCTGGCCGCTCCGATAAAGCCCGATCCCGAAGCCAGGCTGCCCTGCGGCGACGACGCGCTAATCGATGATGGCGAGGATGGTGATGGCTTGCTGCTCCCCCGACAGAAGAGGAATGGTCGCTGGTACACCACTCGCGGCTATTCGAGCCGACGGGTCGATGCACCAGGTGATAGCCAATTTCGAATGACCGACAGCGGTGCCCGCGGCTCGCGCAAGGCTGCAGCTCTCAGTTGCACCGGTGCGAGTGAATCGACCGGCACGTGCGGGCTTGGTTTTGATTTCGTCGCGCCGCAGCAGCCCTACGATGCCTCGGCCTACGGTGGCATTGCCTTCTCCGCCCGTCGCGGGCACGGCTCCGCAGCGACGGTCAGATTGCATCTGCACGATGCCAACACCGAACGAGAGAGTGACATCTGCGTCACCTGTGGCCAGCACCTGGAGGTGCCTATCGTCTTGGCCGAGACGTGGCAGTCCTACACGATTCCTTTTCACCAGTTTAGGCCGAGCGCATCCATTGGCCAGGCCGCGGACCGCCAGCCTCTGCTGAAGGGACTCTATGGACTATCCTGGGACATCACCGCCACGCGAGGTCAGTTCGAACTTTGGATAGATGACGTGCGCTTCACAGGATGCCCCGCCAAGAATTCCGCCGCCTGGCTCTTTGCGAAGGAGAGGACATTGCATTTCCAAATCGACGGAGATCGGGAAGTCAACGATTCAATAGCAGCGTTTGGTCTGCTCAATGACGAAAACGCGTGTAGCACAACTGACGGCACTGAACGATGCCGCTATCCTTCAACAGGAGACGGCTTCATACTGCGATCTCAAGGAACACACTTGGTCATTTCTTTGGAGCCGCGAAACGTCCCAGCCCTACTTGCGCTGTTGCGAGAAAAGGTAGGCAAGGCTCTGAGAGTCGAGATAGGCGGCGAAGCAGAGGTCTGCTCTGCCATAGGAGCCTTGGGCCTCTTGGACAACCCAGACGCTTGCCAAACCACGAATGGAGTTGAGATGTGCAACTATCCTCCCACGAAGGAAGGATATGTTCTCAAGTCCAAGGACGACCATCTGGAGATATCTTTTGCATTCTGATTGAGGGTTGTCCGATGCGAAAGAGCCAAGGTCATCGACGTGAGAGAGCGCGACTTGATAGCCGAGAAGTCACCCCCCGGCTTTTCGTCGACCGGTGGCGCTGGTCACTCGGCTAGCCTCGCGGCCATGCCTGCACCCGTCCGGATCTCTCGGATTCTCGAACTTCTGGTACGTCAGTTGGCAAGTACCGTCGCGCGGCCCAAGCTCCGTGTGCTGCAGTTCTGCCTTGTCGCCTGCGCTATTCTCCAGCTGCCCGGTTGCGCATCCTATGCGATTCCGTCCAAGACGGTTCAGAATAGTTGTGACGGCTTCGAGCCTTGGGAGACGTGTGCGCTACGTGGTCCGGCGAGAACGACGCATTATGCGAGCGCAGCGGATGCTCTGTTGGCGTTCTACCAGGGCTCACTGCGAAGACCGTCACTGCCCACAGAAGGTTGCATCTTCTATCCTTCGTGTTCCGTCTTTGCGCGCCAGGCGTTCGCACGCTACAACGAAATTGGTGGCACATTGCTGACGCTCGATCGGCTTTTCGTCAGAGAGCATCCATCTGCAATCACTTACTATCCCAGGATTCAGGTCGGCAATTCCACTCGTCTCTACGATCCAGTGCCATGAGTCTTTCCAGTCGAGTTCTACTTGCCAACCTTGCGCTTGCAACGTTTGCCAACATTGGTTGGACGCAAGAACCGGCGAGTGATACAGGCTCTAATTCAGCGGATCACGACCTTTTCGAGCCTAGGCAGCCCGCTGCCACGCCCTGCTTCGCCGAGGGCGCCGAACGCAGTGAGTATCTCCAGGTCTTGGGCGACCATTTCTTCCGGCGGGGTCAGTACTATCGAGCGATCGGCACCTATGAGGAACTCGCGCTGTTTGATCCAAGGCCCAGCGCGAAGTTGGTAGCTCGGCTTCGCATCGCAACCGCATATCATTCTGCGGGCCAACTTGAGAGTAGTATCGCGGTTTACAATGAATTGCTCCACGGCCACCATCTCGAGCCGGTTGTCGACACAGAGGTGCGCATTCAGCGGGCCGTCGCGCGTGGGGAGCTGTCACTGGCTCTCGGGGATTTCGATGGTGCGGCTTTTTCGATCGACGAATTGCAGGTATTGTCGTCGGATCCTACACCTGCGGCCAGCTGGGCCGGCTACCACGTGGCCCGCTTGTATCTGAAGGCTGACCATCGAGAGCGCAAGGGCATACCGCTGGCCGGTCTCGACCTATCGTGTGGAAAGCAAGACGAGCCGCCCTGTGCGCAGGTTGAACGCCTTCGCGCTGTTCTTCGCATGCCTGGCCCCCGCTCCCGAAGCCCGGCAGTTGGTCTGTTGGCATCAGCGCTCGTACCTGGCCTAGGCTCCGTGTACGCAGAGCATTACGTAGATGGCATTTACTCTTTCGCATTCACAGTTGGCTTTTCCGGACTTGCCTATGATGTCTTCGAACCTAGACGGGCTCTGCTGGACCAGAAGGCGTCATTCTATGTTCTGGGCGTGACAGGTTTGTTCTTCTATGTCGCGAATGTCATCCGTGGATACCTGGACAGCGCGCGTTTCAATGAAGCGGAGCTCTTTAGGGTCAAGCAGCGCGTGAGCGACGTCGTGCCGGCGGATCTGCCGCTAGCGCCGCAGCCAGTTGCACCGCCGAATGCTTCCAGCAGCTTCAACTAAGGGGGGTTCCTACCGCGAAGCCCGAGCTGACCACTTGGCCCGCCGCAAGGCACGCCTACTGCCGCCGCGTGCGCCGTCAGCGTAGCGGCCCTTGGGCCTGCGCGAGGCTCGGGTTCTTGCCGCGCACCGAGGCCTTTCGGTTTCTTCTCTCCTACGCCGGGAACTCGTCCGCCTGGTCGAGAATGAACGCGGCTACGACAAGGCGCGAGCTTCCGCGGTCCGTCGTCTAGGCCGAGGGCAGGCGCTCAAGGCCGGCAAGCTACCGCGGCGGGAAGATCTCTACAGCCGTGCCGGCCTTCGTTGATACCAATGTCCTCGTCTACGCCGAGGATGGGACCGCGGGACGCAAGCACGACCTGGCGCGCGATCTGATCATCAACCTGTGGAACGACCGAGATGGCGTGCTGAGCGTGCAGGTATTGCAGGAACTCTACGTCACGCTCACGCGCAAGGTTGGCAAGCCGCTCCCGCCAGGCAAGGCGCTGGCCATCGTCAGAGAATACCTGTCATGGGTTGTGGTGGACAACACGCCCGGGCTGCTGGTCGCTGCGGTTGGATTACAGGGACGCACGCGGATCTCGTTCTGGGACGCTCTCGTGGTCCAGGCGGCTCTCGACGCTGGATGCGATCGGCTGTACTCGGAGGATTTGAACGCGGGTCAGAGGTTCGGTTCGCTGCTCGTGGTCAATCCACTTGCCCAGCCCGTGCGATGACTCGCCCGTCGGATGCGGGTCGTTTTCTCCACGCCGACAACCACGAGCCGAGCCGGTGAAGCTTTCACCCGACCACGGCCACGACGTCCATCTTGATTTGTGGGACCCGAGTCATGACAGTTGGCTCCGGCGTGATCCCCGGGTAAAGATGCAGGCATGGCGTTTGACGGGCCGCGCCTGCGGCGCGATCTGGTTTCGACCATCTTGCACGAAGATGGTGTCAGGTGCGTCGACGTCCGCGATCCCAGGCGGGGTTCGAGCTTCCGTCTCTTCGACTACGAGTATTCCGTCGCCCTTGCGTTTGATGGCCGGCCCCTGGGCAAAGTCATCCCCTGGGTGCGGCTCTCGACCGGGCTCGATCTGACGGCAGCGCAACTCACGGCGTTCGCGGAACGTCTTGAGCAACTTGGCTTTCTCGAGTCAGACAAGGAGGGGAAACCGGGGGTCGTGCCAGCAAAGACGCCGGCGCTGGCCACGCCCCCGGCTGCGGTATTCCCACAGACGCTTTTGCCAGTCCCATCGCAACCAGCGACTGTGCAAACGCCCCTACCGGTCCCGTCGCAATCGGCGACTGTGCAAACGCCTCTACCGGTCCCATCGCAGCCCGTGACTGTCGAGACGCCCTTGCCGGTTCCCGAACAACCCACGCCTGGTGGCAACGACGCGCCGGCGCTGGCGCTGCCGGAGGCACTTCCTGCGGCGGAATCGCGCCCGGCGACGGCGGAGCGAGCAGCCGAACCAGTTCTGCCCGAGGCGGAGACGGCATTGACCGAGACGGCCTCCGTGGAAGTGCTGGCTGCGGCCGGGCCGCCCATGCTGAGCGCATCGCAGCCAGATCGTCCGGCGCAGAGCCAACCGCCACTGCCAGACGCAGACGCGACGCCCCCGCTGGTCGAGATCGAGCCGCCTGCTGCGGCGAGCATGCCGGCGCCCGAGCCGTCGCCGATTCCGCCCGAGACGCGGCCCCTGGACGTGCCTGACCAGCCCCCGGAGCCGGCGCCGGCAAAGACGCCGCCTCCGCTTCCGGAGCCACAGAGCCGCATGTCCGACGGCGAGGCGGTCGAGCGCGCCAGCCGGCCGTATCCCATCCAAAGCGGGGCTCGCATGTTGACCCCGGGGCCCCGCCGTATAGTGACTCCGCCGCCGATTCCGACGTCCCCTCCCCTGCTCACGCCGACGCCCGCGCGGATTGCGACAGTGCGCAGCGGCCCATGGATTCTCTACGCTCTGCTCGGTACCCTGGCGGCCTTGTTGGTGGGTGTGCTGGTGGTGCCCGTGGCGCTAGGCCCGCACGCACCCGCAGTCGTGCGCGCGCACGTTCTGGTCGCCAAGCCTGGAGCAGTTCTGCGCTGGTTCGAGGGCAGCGCGCCGGTAGAGGCATTGCCCAACCAGGTCCTGAGTTTCCCTGCGGGCGGCAAGGTGATTCGGCTCGCGTCCCCGGGGATCGCGCTGCGGCCCGGTGATGTGGTGGCCACGACTGACGCGGCCCGGGGCGTGCTGGCCGACCTGGCCCGGCAGCAAGAGCGGCTCGCGCACTTCGAGCAACTGGCGAAGGGTGCGCAAGACGCGGGCGACGACAAGCGGGCGAGCGGGGCCCGGGACAAAGCGCAAATCTACGCCCGCTTGGTCGAGGAGACGCAAGCCGCCCTGTCACGCGTGGCAATCGTGGCCCAGGCAGCGGGCCAGGTCGAAGCAACTTTGGCCATCCTAGGTCGGACCGTGCAGGCTGGCGCGCCGGCGGTGCGCATGCGACCGGCGGGCTGGCGCGCCAGTTTCGAGCTGCCGCGCGTGGTGGCTGCGCACCTCCGGAAACAGGGTTGGTGCGGGGCCGAGATCGAAGGGCGGCCCGTTGCATGCAGCCTTGCTTCCGATGGTGGCGACGAAACCCACGTGGTCATCGAGCTGGCGCCCGAAGCGACGACAGTGGCCGGCCTGCCAGTGCGTCTGGTGCGAGCGCGTTTTTCCGAGGCGTTCCTGGTGCCGGCTTCGGCTCTCTCGCGCGTGGGTGACAGTGACCGCGTCTTGGTAGTGGCGCCGACCGGCCGGGCCGAGGCGCGCAGCGTGGTGGTGGCGGACCGAACCGCGGCCGAGGCGGTCATCACTCAGGGCCTGGATGCCGGCGACGCCGTCATCATCGAGACTTCCCACCCCGTCGGTGCAGGGGCACGGGTGCGGATCACAGAGGCGATGCGCGAGTAGTCGGTCCCCCCTAATACCGCGACAAGCGGAGCGACGGCGCGGACGACCTTGAAAAGACAGGCCTTTCCATGATCAAGCCCCGCACCCAATGGGAGCGATCGGTGGTGGTCGTGGACGTGGTCCTGGCCGTTCTCGTGGCCGTGGCCGACGGTGATCACTCCGGCCACGGCCACGACCACGGCCACGTCTACGGCCACGACCTCCTGCGGCTGTCGCGGGATTGTGGAGTCCCCACCGCGACTCACCCCCATAGCCAAGACGTGCTAGGTTCTAGCGTATGTTCAAGGGAGTCATCACCGCACTGGTCACGCCATTTCGCGGCGACGCCGTCGACGAGGAGGCCCTGCGCCGCCTGGTCGACGAGCAGATCCGCGCGGGCATCGACGGATTCGTACCGGTGGGAACCACCGGCGAGTCGCCTACGGTCTCGGTGGAGGAGCATATCCGCATCATCAAGATCGTGGTGGAAGAAACCCGCAAGCGCGTGCCGGTCATCGCCGGCACGGGTGCCAACTCGACCCGCGAGGCCATTGAGCTGACCTGCGAAGCGCGCGCAGTGGGCGCCGACGGCACCTTGCAGGTCACGCCCTACTACAACCGACCCACCCAGGACGGGCTTTTCCGTCACTTCAAGGCCGTGGCCGACGCGGCCGGGCTGCCCATCGTGGTGTACAACGTGCCCGGGCGCACGGGGTGTGACCTTCTGCCCGAAACCATGGCACGCCTGTGCGAGGTGCCGCTGGTGGTGGGCATCAAGGAGGCCACCGGCTCGGCCCAGCGGGCGGCGCAGATCATCGCGCGAGTGGGCGACCGGATGGTGGTCCTGTCAGGCGATGATGCGACGGCCTTTCCCCTGTACGCCCTGGGCGCGCAGGGTTGCATTTCGGTCGTGTCCAATGTGGCGCCCGCTGACATGGCGGCCATGTGGGACGCGGCCGCCGCGGGCGACTGGAAGAAAGCGCGCGAGCTGCACTACCGTGTCTTTCCCCTTTCGGAAGGACTGTTCATCGAGGCCAACCCCATTCCGGTGAAAGCCGCGCTGGCCATGATGGGCAAGATCACCGACGAGATCCGGGCGCCGCTCTACCCGATGGCAGGGGCCAATCGCGAGAAGGTGCGCAAGATTCTCGCTGACCTCAAGCTCATCTGACGGGGAAATCATGGCCGATCCCGTGCGTATGGCTGTATTCGGCGCCGCCGGCAAGATGGGCGGCGCGATCTTGCGCGCAATTGCCGAGACGCCTGGCGCCTGCCTGGTGGCCACGATCGAGCGCCCCGATTTCCCAGAGCTGGGTGCGGATGCGAGTCGGCTAGCGGGGTTGCCCGAAAGCGGCGTTCGCTTGCAGGCGGACCGGCCTGGCCGAGGTGCGGCCGATATGTGGATCGATTTTTCTGCGCCCGGCGCCGCTGTGGCCAATGCCATCGCTGCAGCCCAGGCAGGCGCTGCCATGGTGATCGGCACTACCGGGCTTTCGAGCCAGGACAAAGAGGCGATCGCCTCCCAGGCGAAGCGAATCCCCATCGTGCTGGCGCCCAACATGTCGGTGGGGGTGAACGTGATGTTGCGTTTGGTGGCGGACGCGGCCCGTGCGCTGGGCTCGGCCTACGACATCGAGATCGTGGAAGCTCACCACCGCGCCAAGCGCGACGCCCCGTCGGGCACGGCCTTGCGTCTGGCCGAGGCAGTGGCCGAGGCCACCGGCCGCGACCTTGGCAAGAGCGCGCGCTTCGAGCGGCATGGCGAGATTGGGCCGCGCAGCGCCGACGAGATTGGCATCCAGACCGTGCGCGGCGGCGACGTGGTGGGCGACCACACCGTGTTCTTCCTCGGGCAAGGCGACCGCATCGAGATCACCCACCGGGCCTCCTCGCGCGAAACCCTCGGCCGCGGCGCAGTTCGCGCGGCACTCTGGCTGCACGGCCGCGGCCCCGGCCTGTATGACATGCGCGACGTGCTGGGACTGAAGTAGCAGTCCCGACGGCGTTCAAAATCAGCCGGACAGAGGGCGGATCTGTCAATTCCTCAACACACAGGGCGCGCTGATGCGCATCTGGCCAGGCCATGGGCGCTGGTCCCGCGTTTGCAGATTCCCGCATCACTATGCATTCACTTGCGATTGGCACCAGCAAACCATCTCGCGGCACGGGTTGGCTCAGCGGAGCCCTGCTGGCCGCGGGCGTGGCGGCCCTGGTCGTCCTGTTGCGGCGGGTGGGCGCGGAGCCGGTCTTGCGCGGCATTGAACGGGTCGGTCCTGGATTTCTCTTGGTCATTCTCGCGCCCATTGTCGGGATGGCCTTGCGCTGTTGCGGCTGGCTCGTGCTGCTGCCTAAGTCGCTGCGCCCGCGGCCGGCGATTGCGTTCGCAGCCTACGTGGCATCCCAGGCCGGTGACGAGCTGGGTGGTGGTGTGGCAGGCGAGCCGCTCAAGGCGCTGGTGTTCCCACCCGGTGTGCGCAGCCGCACCCTGGTTGCGCTGGCGCTCGACAACGGCACTCAACTCGCCGCTACGGCGCTGTTGCTGGCGGGCGCGGCTCTGCTCCCCTGGGCCTCCCCGTCGCTCATCAGCGCACGAGTTTGTGCTTGGGTGGGCGCGGCCAGCCTTGCTGTCGTGCTCAGCGCCGTGATCATCATCCTGGTCGCCCCGCTGCGCCGCATGGGCATGGGATCCAGTCGGAAAGCCCGATTCGCGCGTGGGTTGCATGCCGCCCGCACCGCCTTGCTTTCGCGGCCCCGGCTCGTGTTGGGCAGCGTGCTGCTGCATCTGGCAGGCAAGCTGTGGATTGTTGCCGAAATGGCGCTGCTCCTGGCGTTGCTGGGGCTGAACCCGGCGCTCGCGCCGTGGTTGGGGGCCGCATCCTTGGTCGCATCGGTGCTGGGCGCTGCCATCCCCGGGCAGATGGGCGCAATCGAGGCCGCCGTCTTCGCCGCCTGCACCGCGTTGGGAGTGGATGCTCCCACGGCTATGGCGTTGGTGTTGTTGCGCCGGTTGCGCGGCGGATTGTGGATTGCCCTCGGCCTTGTCTTGACCAGAATGGTCCTTGCCCACGGAAAGGGCTGCCCGGACCCCGCCCGTCGTCAGGGGCGCGAGGCCCTGTCGTCCAGCCCGCGCTCTACTGGTCTCGCCGACTTGCCAGCAAGATCCGCTCCGCCCGCTCTGCGAGTCCGGCCGGCCATGCATACGCCCTGGGCGTAAGATTCCGTCTTTCCATTCGCGCGCTCCTGAGCGACAATTGTGGCCGATGGCGCGGTCTGGCCCCCACCCCGAAGACGGCTCACTGCAGGACGCAGAGAACCCGCGCGCAGCCATGCTGGACTCGCTTCCCCCCGAGGAGGTGGTCAAGCTGTTGTTGGAGGACGAGAACAACGCCGTGAAGGCGGTGCGGGCGCGGACCGCGGCGTTGGCGGCAGCGGCGCAGTTGATGGCCGACAAGCTCGCGGCGGGTGGACGCCTGATCTACGTGGGCGTAGGCACGGCCGGCCGGCTGGGCGCGCTGGAGGCGGCCGAGTGCGTGCCGACCTTCGGGCTGCCGCAGTCGCTGGTGATGTCGATCATCGCCGGCGGCCCGCATGCCCTGGCTCGGGTGGCCGAGGCGGCGCAGGACAACCCACGGGAAGCTGACCAGCGCATGCGGCGGGCGGCGGTGGGGCCGCAAGATGTGGTGTGTGGGATTGCCGACACCGAGATCTCGCCGTTTCTGCAAGCCGCGCTGGACTACGCGCGTTTCCGGCGCGCGGCTATCATCTTGCTTACCTGCGCGGGGCAAAGTCCCTCAGCCGAGACCCTGGCTGACGTGGTGGTCGATCTGGCCCCAGGGCCCGAGATGATCGCCGGCTGCACGCGACTGAAAGCCGCGACCGCACTCAAGCTGGTACTGGAGGCGGTTTCCAGCACCGCTTTCGTGCGTCTGGGTAAGACCTACGGTGGCCTGATGGTGGATGTGCGGCCCACCACGCCGCGTGGCTGGCAGCGTGCCACCCGGGTGGTGACCCGACTGACCAACCTGCCGGCCGAGGAGGCCGTCAAGCTGATCAAGAAGGCGGGCGGCCGAGCCAAGGTTGCGTTGGTCATGCATCATGCACGGGTGAACGCCGCGCGCGCCAAGGAACTGCTCATCCAACACAAGGGCCTGCTGCGGGCGATTATCGGTGATCTCGATCTTGTGGGCTAGCGGCAGCGCGGCCCGCATGCGCAAGCCAAACTCAGTCTTCTGCATGGGCGGCACTCTCTACACCGACGAATCCATCGTCGTACGCCGCGCGCGGCACCGCTCTCTCCACAACATTATGCCAGGCAAGGCCAAGATCGCCGCGGTGATGCAAGCCAGCTCGCCCAGGATGGCCATGGCGCCAAAACCTTGCAGAGCCCGGTTGCGCGCGGCGAGCAGCGAGCCGTAGCCCACGATGGTGGTCCACGAGCAAACCGCCACGGCCGCGCCGGTGGACATCACCGCGTGAATCATGTCGCGATCCTGTCGGTAGCGTACCGCCACGTTGAGGCCATACTCGGCGCCGATTCCGAAGGTAATCGGCAGGGCGATGAAATTCAAGAAGGTGATTCTCACTCCAAACAGGCCCGCCACGCCCATCATCCAGGTCACGCCCACGAGCAGCGTGGCGATCGCTGCGCCTGCGGAGGACATCGGCCGCATGATGAGCAGGATCAAGACCACCACGGCGAGCAGCGAGGCGACCGTGGCCCGGGGGCCATCGCGTAGCACCGAGCGAATCATGGCGGCGAAGACCACTGCGTGGCCTGCGGTGTCGATGCTCTTGTGTTCGTCGTCGAGGTGGATGGTCTGCAAGACACGGGCAATCCGCAAGAGATCCTTGCCGTTCCACACCGAAATGCCTTTCTCGATCGGGTAGACCAACACCACTCGGCCTACCGTTCCGTTCGCTTCGGTAAACGGTCGTCGTGCCAGCGCGGGCAGTTCCTCGGGGACCAGGACGTGCAGGTGTGTGGGCGGGTCGAGGGCGTCGATCTTCTTGCGCTCGTCGGGCGTCAGCACATCGAGGGCGGGATCGTGGACCAGCTTGCGGATATTCGCGAGTAGGGCGAGCTTGCGCGTCTGCACCTCGGGTCTGCCCGGCAGAAGGTCATACACGGTTTCGATCTGACCGATCATCTGCCTGTCGCCGGTAGCCCGATCCTGTTTGCGGAGCGCCCGGCGGATGGACTCAGTCTCTGCCAGTGAATCGGCCAGAACGATGGTGGGAGAAGGCCAACGACCGAAGAGCGAGTCGACGCTGCTGGTAAACGCCTTGTCATCCTCGGTGGAATCCAGTTTCGCGTTGAGCTTGCGGAAGTCGTACTCGAACGGCGCGTCCGCGAAGTGCAGGAGGCCGTAGCCACAAAGGGCGGTGAGCAGTCCGGCTGTCAGGGCGACGCGGCCGGGATGTTTGCCCAGCAACGGCCGCAAGAAGGCGAGACTGACCGGTGGCCGATCCGGCGCGCTGCTAGCGCGGGTCCGGCGGTCGAGGACCAGGAACAGGGCGGGCAAGACGAGGAAAGTGAGCAGCCAGCAGAAGATCTGGCCGAAGGCCGCCATTACCCCGAACTGGTAAAAACCCCGGAAGCTGGTCAGCATCAGCGTGGCATAGGCGGCCGACGCGCATACGGCTGCCACTCCGGTGCTGCGCATCACGCCGGCCAGGGCTTTCTCCAAAGCCTTTTCACTGGGCAGACCGTCGGCGCGCAGCTCTTGGTAGCGCGAGATGAGAATGATGCCGTAGTTTATGCCGTTGCCCAGGATGATGGTGCCGAGGAACGCAGTCGACGAGTTGACATAGCCAAAGAGCAGATCGGCCATGGCAAAAGCCATGACCGTGCCGATCGCCGCGGAAACACCCACCAGCGGCACCGCGCGGAAGCGACGGAAGTAGGCCCACAACGACGCGGCCACGATGAGCAGGCAGGTGACCGTGACCCACAGGATGTCGCGCTCCACCGCTGCACGCGAGGCAATCAGGGTGGCCACCGGACCGCCCAAGTGCGCCACCATCTGCGGGTGATACTTCTTCGGGTCGTTGTCCCTGACCAGTTGCTGGGCCGCTTGGAAGATAGCCTCGCCCGCCCGCTCACCGAACAGCCCCCCGGGCGGCAAGGCCGCCACCCAGACGTAGGTGCCGTCCTGGCTGCTGAACACGCCATCGGGGAAGCGGCCACCCAGCCAGTCTCGCTTGGTCAAACGGTCCTTCATCTCTTGGACCGATTCCTCGTCGTCTAAGGTCACCAGCAAGGGATTCTTGCGCTTGCTGATCTCGCGGCGGAGACGGTCGCGGATCTCAATCAGATCGTCCTCGCTGGCGTAGAGCCACTTGTTCGCTTCGAAGAACGAGCGCAGATCGCGCACGTTGCAGGCGGCGAACTCCACCACATTCTTGGGCAAGGCGCGCAGTTTGCGCGTCACCATTTCGGCGTAGCGGATGTTGGCGTCGCGGTCGGGTGATCGCACGCCGATGAACAGCAGGGTCATGTCGCCCATGCGCTTCTGCGTCTTGCTCATCGCCACCACCCCTGGGTCGTCGCTGGGCAGAAGCTCGGCAAAGGAAGTGCGCAGTTCCAGGCGCGCGGCCAGCGCCGCGGCGACGACGAACAAGGCGGCCGCCGCAAGCAGGATTGTGCGGGCGTGGCGGGAGACGAAACGACAGTAGCGGGCCGGGAACGACGCTTGGGGGACCATCGGCGGAAGTAAGCTACTCGGCAACCGCGGCGGGCACAACTACCACGCGGATGTCGCGCAGGTTTTTGCAGGGCGTAGGCGGAGGAACGGCACGGACGGTGCTAGAATGTTGCGCGTATGCGCTTCCTAGTTTCTTTTGCCGCGCTCGCGTTCAGCTTGATCGCTGCGCAGGCGTGGGCGGTGGATGAGGTCATCACCGACGTTCGGGTTCACAACGCGGTTCGCACCGACGAAGAAACCGTCCGCTCCATCGCCGGCCTCTCCATCGGCCAACTCCTGCAGCCAGACACGCTGGACATCGTGCGCGAGCGTTTGCACTCCTCCGGCTTGTTTGCGGACGTGAATGTCTATTGGGAGCCGCACCAAGACGGCGTGCGCGTCAACATCGTGGTCAGGGAGAAATTCCCCTGGGCGCCCCTGCCCACCTTCTCCTATTCGCCGGGCAATATCTCGGGCGGGGTGGTCGTCGGCCACGGCAACCTCTTCGGCAGGGGCAAGCGCGGGGTCATCGGGGCTCGCCTCTCCAATGTCGATTCAGGCGCCCTGGTGGCCTACGAGGACCCAGCGGTGTGGGGATCGTGGATCTTCTTTACCATCAAGGGGAAGTTCCAACTGCAGATCATTCCCGAATACAGCAACCAGTACCCCAACTTTCCCAACATGCCGTTAGAGCCTATGCGCAACACCAAGCTGCGCTCCTACGGCGGCGAGATCAACGCGGGGGTGGCCTGGTTCCGCAAGGTCCGCACCTCGGTGGGATGGATTCTTGATCAGAACGACGTGTTCCCGTATTCGGCAAGCAGCTACCCGCAAGACACCGGCATCATCACCCTACCCCTGCCGCAGGCCGCGGAAAGCGCACGGCGGGGCGCTGCCACCGCCAATGTGACCTTCGATTTTCGCGCCCGCGAACACGCGGTCATGTACGGAAATGCGCTGGGCTTTTCCCTGGAGGTTGGGGGTACCCGGTGGGGTAGCGACGATAAGATCAGCTACTGGAAGGCTAGTGTCGGGTACGAGCATGGGATTCGCTTCTTTCGCCGGCACAACCTGATCGTGCGCGCGGGCGCCACCGCGGGCGACAACTTGCCGCTGTGGGCGGAGAATTCGGCGGGCGGCACCAATCTGCGCGGGTATCTCTACCGGCAGTTTCAAGGCGACACGCACCTGCGTACCCAGGTCGAGTACCACTTCCCCCTCTTTTCGCTGTGGGGGCTTGACGTTCGCGGCTTGGTGTTCGACGACGCGGCAGCCATCTGGTATCGCAATCTGCCAACCCCGACCGTCGATGCCAGCGGCAATGCCGTCTACCCGCAACGATCCGACGGTCGCCAGTTCTTGCCACCCAGCCTGCTCCGCCAGGGGTTCCAGGCGGACCAGGACCTGCACAGCTCGGCGGGCGCGGGCCTGCGCTTCTATTTGCGGAGCGTGGCCATACCTCTGGTGGGCGTGGACGTGGGCAACGGCCTGGGTACCAAAGACGTGCGAGTGATCCTGGTTCTGGGTGTCTAGATCTTCCTCACGACGAGGTCGATCGACACAATTTGGCCCGGCGCGCAAGTGGCAGCTACCGTTCCTTGCGCCAACGGACTAGCATCTAGGCCATCTGCAACTAGCCCGAAATCAAGCTGCGCGCCTGCGCCACAGCAACTGCTGTAGTCCAGAGTACCGATGTCGTACGGGGTTTCTGGAGCGCGGCAGGCAGCCGCGCCCGAGAGCTTCACCAACGCACGATCCTCCAAGACGGTGCCTGCTTCATTGGCAACTTGGAGGCGGCAGCTGTCGATTTCACGCCTGGTGACATCGTCGACTGAAGAATCCAGGAGGACGTGCACGTTGTAGTAGGAGTACTGCGACGCCTGGCAGGATTGAGGATACTGTCCGTGATCTGGGCGACCATCGCCAAAACAACCCAAGGGAATCTCAAAGCATTCGCGGGCCGAGGATGTGTCGTCGCATGACGATAGGAGAAACGGCAAGAAGCCTATGACCGCTATGGTTGCCAGTTGCGTGCGGTTGCCAGGGATTGATCGACGCATGAGTGCCTCCTCTCCAGCCGTTCCGAGTTTGCCCAAACGGCACGAGAAAGCAACACGCAGATCAGAAAGTCAATAAGGCAGGTTGCAAATCACATCTGGGCGGCTGATTCTCGGCGGCGATGACCGATAGGTCGCAGCACCAGCCGCCCGGGCTTTTTCTGCTGTTCGGGGTCGAGATGTGGGAGCGATTCTCCTACTACGGGATGCGGGCGTTCCTCGTGCTCTTCCTGGTCAGCACTGCCGGCGGATTTGGCTGGTCCAAGCAAGAGGCCGCCAATCTCTACGGCTGGTACACCGGGCTGGTGTTCCTGACTCCGCTCTTCGGCGGCTACCTGGCGGATCGGTTCTTGGGCACCCACCGCGCCCTCATCATTGGCGGCATCGTCATCGCCTCGGGCCACTTCTGCCTGGCGGTGCCCAGCCGGCCGACGTTCTTCCTCGGGCTGGGGCTCATCATTCTGGGGACGGGGTTCTTCAAGTCCAACATCTCGACCATGGTGGGGCAGCTCTACAAGCCTGGCGACCGGCGACGGGATTCCGCCTTCACCATCTTCTACATGGGGATCAACACCGGAGCGGCGCTGGGGCCCATCATCTGCGGCTATCTGGCCAAAAGCGAGCGCTTCGGCTGGCACTGGGGCTTTGGCGCGGCGGGAGTGGGCATGGTGGCGGGGCTCGTTACCTACCTGGTCTTCAAGCAGCGCTACCTGCCCGGCATCGGGGAAGCGCCCGCCGGTCGAGCCCTTGCGCGGGACGGGCCAGCCCGTCAGCCGCTTTCTTCTGACGACCGGCGCGGCATTGCCGCGATCGCCATCCTGGCCTTCTTCAACATTTTCTTCTGGATCGCCTTCGAGCAGGCGGGCTCGTCCATGAACTTTTTCGCCGAGGAGCGCACCGTGCGACAGTTTCTCGGCATAGACTTTTTGGCTCCCTATTACCAATCGGTGAATCCGGTTGCCATCATCGTGCTAGCGCCGGTGTTTGCCTGGATGTGGGGCCGTCTGGCGGCGCGCGGTCGCGAGCCGAGCACGCCGGTCAAGTTCGCCACCGGCTTGTTTCTGGTCAGCGCCGGCTTCGCCATCATGGTGGTGGCGGCGCGCCTGTCCGATGCCGGGGTTCGCGTGAGCCCGCTCTGGTTGATCGCGACCTACGTGCTGCAGACCTGTGGTGAACTATGCCTCTCGCCGGTCGGGCTTTCTATGGTGACGAAACTGGCGCCCGCGCGCTTTGCCTCGCTCATGATGGGCGCTTGGTTCTTCTCCTTTTTCATCTCTGATCGCTGCGCGGGCATGCTGGCCGGCCAGGTGGAAAAGGTCGAGCGCGGCGAGGTGTTTCGCATTCTGGGCGGCCAGGCAGACTTCTTCCTGATGTTCGTGGTAGTCACACTCATTGCCGGCGCGGCGTTGTTCGCGCTTTCGGGCACGGTCAAACGGCTGATGCGCGGAAGGGCGTAGACGCGGTGTTGGCCTTCTTGCTGAGCACTCTCATGGCGACAAACATCCCCACCCGCAGCGAGCCTGTGCAGGAAACCATCCATGGCGTCGAGGTTGCCGACCCCTATCGCTGGCTGGAAAACGGCGATAGCGCGGAAGTCCGTTCCTGGACCGCGCAGCAGAGCCGGCTGCTACGCCAGACCCTGGACGCAGTGCCGGGCCGCAAGCGATTGGTCGAGCGGCTGTGGGCCCTGCACGGGATCGGCGCGCTGGAAGCGCCGGTACCCAAGGGCAAGGGCAAAGTAGCCCGCTATTTCTACGCGCGGCGGGAAGGCCAGCAGAATCAGCCGGTGCTCTACTGGCGGCAGGGGCTTGCCGGAGCTGATCGCGTTCTGCTCGATGTGAATGCTTTGGCGGCCGACGGCACCCAGTCGCTCGATTGGTGGTACCCGTCGGAAGACGGCCGCCTGCTAGCCTACGGAATTTCGGCGGGCGGCAGCGAGGAATCCACCCTGCGCGTGCGTGACGTGGACACCGGCCAGGATCGGCCGGACGTCATCCCTTGGACCCGGGCCTGCTCACTGGCCTGGTTGCCCTCGGGGCGCGGCTTCTACTACACGCGCTACCCGGCGTCGGGCTCGGTGCCGGCGGGCCAAGAGCAGTACCAACGCCGGGTCTTCTTGCACCGCTTGGGCACAGACCCCAGCCAGGATCGCAAGATCTTCGGCGAAGGTCTGGGCCCGTCTGCCTGGGCCTCGGTGCTACTTTCGCCCGACGGCCGCTGGCTAGGCATCGAGGTTTTGGACGGCCCGGCCAAGACCGAGCTTTTTCTCATCGACACCAGCAAACGGGGCACGCCGTCGCCCATACCCGTGGTCACCGGCCGGCCGGCCCTCTTCAACTTGGTCGATATGCTCGACGATCGCTTGTACGTGGTCAGCAACGAGGACGCGCCTCACTACTGTCTGTTCCAAATCGATCCACGCAAGCCCGAGCGCAAGAACTGGAAGCCAATAATCGCCGAGGGCCAGGACACGCTCGAGTGGGTCGCGGCAGTGGGGGGAAAGCTGGCCGCGCTCTACCTGAAGGACGCATCCTCGCGCGTGCGCGTGTTCTCGCGCGCAGGCAAGCTGGAACGCGAGATCCGGCTGCCGGGGTTGGGCACGGTCACGGGGTTGCATGGCCGGCACCAGGCGCGCGAGCTCTTCTTCGGCTTCACCTCATTTTTCACGCCCACTGCGGTCATGCGCCATGACCTCGGCGCGGGTCGCGGCTGGCGTAGGGGCGACCTGCGGTCACCCGTGGTCTGGCAGAAGCTGGCTTCACCCATCGATGCAAATGCCTTCTCGGTCGAGCAGGTGCGCTATCCGTCGAAAGACGGCACCCTGATTCCCATGTTTCTGGTGACGCGCAAGGGACTGGTACGCGACGGTCGCGCGCCCGCCCTGCTGTACGGCTACGGCGGTTTCAACGTGAACATCACACCAGGCTTCATCGCATCGGTAGGGCCCTTTGTCGAACAAGGCGGCGTGTACGCGGTGGCCAACCTGCGCGGCGGCGGCGAGTACGGCGAGACCTGGCATCGCGCGGGCATGTTGGGGCAGAAGCAGAACGTATTCGATGACTTCATTGCGGCGGCCGAGTTCCTCATCCGCGAAAAGATCACCTCACGCGAGCGGCTGGCCATTTCGGGGCGGTCCAACGGTGGCTTGCTGGTGGCCGCGGTACTTACCCAGCGGCCCGATCTTTTTCACGCGGCCATTTGTGGCGTCCCGTTGACCGACATGGTCCGCTATCACCTCTTCCGCATCGCCAGACTTTGGATCCCGGAATACGGCACTGCCGAAGATCCCGAGCAGTTCAAGTTTCTCTACGCCTATTCGCCCTATCACCATGTCAAGGACGGGGTGGCCTATCCCGCCACGCTGGTCTTCACCGCCGAGTCGGACACGCGCGTCGATCCTCTGCATGCGCGCAAGTTCGTGGCGCGGCTGCAGGCGGCGCAGACCGGCCCCGGGCCGATTCTGCTTCGCCTGGAGGACCAGGCGGGCCACGGCGCCGGCAAGCCGCTGGCAAAGCTGATCGAGCAGTATGCGGATGAGATGGCGTTTCTCTTTGGCCAGTTTGACATCAGGGCACCGTGATCTGAGGTAGACTGTGGTTTCGAGCATGAGGCCGCAGTCCCCTGAAACCCGAGTCGGAATGGTGACGGACTGCCTGCATGGGGTCGAGGTGAAAGACCCCAGATGACTCACCCAAATCCCAACCCAACCACGCTGGCTTCGGGCCTTTGCTTTGTCGACCTTCGCCTTGGCGAAGGAGCTCTGGCGGAAGCCGGGGACCGGTGTGCGGTCCACTACACCGGATGGTTGCGTCGAGGCGAGGAAACCTTCGACAGCTCGCGGGAACGGGCCGAGCCATTCGTATTCCGCCTGAGGAAAGGCGACGTGATTGATGGATGGATCGAGGGCATTCCCGGTATGCGCGTGGGGGGAGCGCGCCGTCTCGTCGTGCCCTCTCACCTGGCCTACGGCGAGGAAGGCAGGGAAGGCGTCATCCCGCCTGGGGCCGAGCTGACCTTTGACATCGAGCTTCTGAGTGTCGCCAAATACAATCCTCAAGATCGTCTTCTGCTGGCGCCGCAAACCCGTGTGCGATGGCAGGGGAGCACGATCGAAATCTATGTTCCGAGCGAACCAAGAACGGTGGAAACCACGGACGTGGAGGTCCTTCAGTTGCTGCACCACTTTTCCACGCCCAGCCGGCGAGGCGATGTGGTGGCCCAGTTCCCGGACTTGCCGTCCGAAAGCGTCGAGGCCGTGGTGGATGAGTTGGAGGCGGCCAATATCCTCGTGACAATACCCGCGCAAGACACGTCACCCGCCGAAGAAACATCCGGTGTGCCCCGGGTTTTGCCCGGCTCGGGGAAGGCGCGTCTTCTCTTCGTGCTGCCTCCCGATCTCAACGACTACGGTCAACTAGACGTTCCTTGCGCCTTGCTGTTCTTGGCTTCGTTGGCCGAGCAACAGGGATATGCGACGGACTTTCAAATCGCTTGTTCGTCGACCAAGGCCCAGCCCTCGCCAACCCGCGCGTTTATGGGTCCCAGCCGCGAGCGACTGCCGATGATTCTGTTTTTCCAGAGTTTCGCCGATGAGCTGCGCAAACGAATCGAGGCAATCCGCGAACGAGGCGAACAACCCATCCTCGCCCTCTCCTGCTTCTCGTCCGCTCTTTACGCCTCGTGTATGATCTTGGGGGCGTTGGTGCGGGATCGCTTTCCTGACCTGCACATTCTCACCGGTGGCTACCACCCGACCGTTGATCCGGGGTCGATGAACGCCGTCGTCGGTAGCCAACTGGGGGTTTTGCACGACGATCAGAAATGGCGTCCCCTGGCGGGCGAACTTTTCCAGGCATTAGACCAGGCCACCGCGCACATCACGGAGCGCGGAGATTTCGTCTTTGACTATGTCTTTGAGGGCCGCGCGGACCATTCCTTCTTGCCGGTGGTCGACGAAATCGTGCGCACGGGGAAGAGGCCCGACCGGCCCAGTGTCATCCCCCCGGCGCCCATGAGCGACGAAGAGATCGTGGCCTTCCGCTACGAAGCGGGAGTGCTTTCACGCCTGGCCACGGAACAGTCTTCCCTATCCGCTGGGCCAATGCGTCCTTTCTGTCTGTGTTTTAGTTTTGGATGCCCCTACAGTTGCTCTTTCTGCATCAACAGCAAGACCCACGAGCGATGGCAGGGCATGGACTCTCGGCACGCCGTCGACACCCTGGAATTCTTGCACCGCTCGTGTGGCATCAATCGCTTTTCCCTGCTGGACGCGACCTTCGCGGCCCACAAGAGTTGGCGAGAGGCTTTCTACGCAGACTTGAAGGAGAGGGATTGGATCGAAGACATCCACATTGACATAGAGACTTCGGTCATGAACTGGGAACTGGAGAATCTCGACGTGCTCGACCGATTGAGCATGACCGTGCAGATCGGCCTGGAATCCTGCTCGCCCGAGATGCTTCTGTGCATGGAGAAGAGCAAGAAGCCCGAACAGTACCTGGCGCGATTGAAGGCTTTGATCGAGACGCTGGCTCCCCGGGTCGATCAGCTTTTTCTCATGATGATTTTCGGATTTCCCGGAGAAACCCGACACACCCTCAAGCAAACTCTCGCCTACCTCTTGGACGAGTGCCGGGTGCTTTGCTACGGCAACGTGGAGATCTGTCCCCAACTTTATCTGCCCCTGGTTGGCACGCGCGCGTTCGAGCAGACCGACGAATTTGCTGCGCGTTTCGGGTACAAGCCCAACCTTGGTGAGTGGTGGAACCGGGATGGCTCGGATCGATTCGCGGGCCTGCGTCCTAGTCGCACGCTCTCGGTGGATACTTGCGTCCGGCTTATAGACGTACTGGGCACCTATTTCCGGGGCGGCGGCGGTGATGGTGCTGACGAGGAACGCCTTGCGAGCAAGGAACTGAACGTGTGCAGGACGGTGAATCGCTCAAAGATCGAGCAGCGCCAGTTGCGCGCCGAGCTCTGGCGCATTCTGGACGAGGGAAACCCAACTACTTCAAAGTGACCACCGGTTGGCGTGCCTCGCGCGCGCACGAGGCGACCACGGCCACGGCCACGAGATCACCAGGCCACAAACTGGAAGCCGTGGCCCGCGGGTAGTAGGGTCAGGCTGTGAACAAAACCCGCGTGATCCTTCTCTTTGGTGGCCGATCGGCAGAGCACGAGGTGTCGCTGCTGTCGGCGCGCAACGTCTTCGTCGCGCTCGACCGCGACCGTTTCGAACCGGTGCTGATCGGCATCGACAAGCAGGGCCGCTGGCGGCCGGAGGCTGAACCGACCCTGCTGGGTGCCACGGGTGATCCGCGCACCCTCAGCCTGAAGGCGGTGGGGCGCGCGTTGGAAGTCCCGGTCTACCCTGACAGCGGCGGAGCGGTGACCACCCCGCGTGCCTTGCTCCGCCACGACGACGTGGTGTTTCCGGTTCTGCACGGAACCTATGGTGAGGACGGAACCGTGCAGGGCCTGCTGGAGTTGGCGGACATCGCCTACGTCGGGCCGGGAACCCTCGGCTCGGCCATCGGCATGGACAAGGATGTGGCCAAGCGCCTGCTGGCGCAGGACGGGATCCTGGTCGTGCCGTGGCGATTGGTCACCGCGCGCGCATTCGCTCACGACCGCGCGGCTACGATGGCGCAGGCCGCGGAGCTGAGCTTGCCAGTGTTCGTGAAGCCGGCCAACGCGGGATCGTCAGTCGGAGTCAGCAAGGTCACGTCCGCCGTTGAGCTGGAACCGGCGCTGCGGGCCGCGCTGGGGTTCGACAGCAAGGTCCTGGTGGAAGCGGCGGTAAATGCCCGCGAGATCGAGTGTGCGGTGTTGGGCAACGACGAGCCGCAAGCTTCCGTGCCGGCGGAAATCATCGTTCATCACAAAGACGGCTTCTATTCCTACGATGCCAAGTACGTGGACGCGGACGGCGCCGACGCCAAGATCCCGGCCAGCCTCCCACCTGAACTGACCGAGCGTGTGCGCAAACTGGCGGTGGAGACTTTTCGGTGCTTGGAACTGGCGGGAATGGCGCGGGTGGATTTCTTCCTCGACCGGCAGTCCGGCGCGCTCTACGTCAACGAAGTCAACACCATCCCAGGCTTCACCGCCATCAGCATGTACCCCAAGATGTGGGAGGCATCCGGCGTGTCGCAGAAACAGCTCGTCTCTCGCCTCATCGACTTGGCCATCGAGCGGCGTGCGGACCGACGCAAGCTCAAGACGCAGATCTGATCTACTTCTGATCCAACACTTCAATCGGCGGCATGGCCTTGCCTTCGAGATACTCCAGGCTGGCGCCGCCGCCGGTCGACACATGGGTCATCTTGTCGGCCAGGCCCATCTTTTCCACCGCTGCGGCTGAGTCGCCACCGCCGATCACGGTGATGGCACCGCGGCCGGTGGCCGCTGCAATCGCCTTGGCCACGGCCAGGGTGCCCGCCGCGTAGTCCGGCGACTCGAACACGCCCATGGGGCCGTTCCACACGATGGTGCCGGCCTTGCCGATGATGTCGCTGAAGGCGGCCACTGTCTTGGGGCCGATGTCCATGCCCATCAGTCCGTCGGGGATCGCAGCGCCGGGGACGACGGTGGGCTTGTCGCCGGTCATGGTCTTGAAGTCGAAGTTGGCCGCCGCGCTGTGATCGCAGGGCAGCACGATCTTGTCGCCCGCCTGGCCCAGCAGCTTCTTCATCTCTTCGACCTGGTCTTCCTCGACCCGGCTCTTGCCCACCGACACGCCGCGCGCTTTCAGCAACGTGTAGGCCATGGCCCCGCCGATGAGGATGTGGTCCACCTTGCCGAGCAGGTTGGAGATGAGCTTGATCTTGTCGCTGACCTTGGCCCCGCCCAGGATGGCCACGAACGGCCGCTTGGGGCTGGAGACCGCTTCGTGCAGGTAGCGAATCTCTTTTTCCACTAGGTATCCGGCCACCGCGGCGCCGCCCTTCTTCTGGATGGCCTTGGCCGCGCCGTACATGCTGGCGTGTTTGCGGTGGCAGGTGCCAAACGCGTCGTTGACGTAGACATCGCCCAGCTTGGCCAAACCGGCCACGAACTCGTCGTGGGTCTTCTGCTGCTCTGCCGTCAGCTTCTTGTCAGGGTTCTTCTTGGCTTTGTCGGGCATGGTCTCGCCCGCGTGGAAACGCACGTTTTCCAGCAGGGCCACCTCGCCCGGCTTGAGCGACGCGACCAGGGACTCGGCGGCCGGACCGATCACCTCCTTGGGGCCGAGCTTGACCGGCTTGCCCAATAGCTCACCCAGGCGCAAGGCGCAGGGTTTCAGACTGCCCTCTGGATCAAAGGCGCCGTCGGGCCGGCCCAGGTGGCTCATCAGCACCAACTTGCCGCCCTGGTCAAGCACCTGCTTGATGCTGGGAAGCGCGGCGCGGATGCGCCGGTCGTCGCTGATCTGGCCGCCTTTCAAGGGCACGTTGAAATCCACGCGCATGAGCACGGTCTTGCCGCTGACGTTGATGTCTGCAAGGGTCTTGGTCGCCATGGTGTCTGCCTCTTTCTGATGGTTCGTCGCAGCCCCGGTGGGGCACGCGGGCAGATAGTAGCGGATCTCGGGACAAAACGCAGGCCCTTCTCAATGAAGCCATCATCTCCTAACGGGTCTGACAGTCGTTGCTACGGCTGGCCCGTGGTCGGCTGCGAGCACAGAGTCTGCGGCCAGCCGGTTGCCTCCAAGGCGGCGGCCACTCGATCCAACTCGGCGTCGACCAGGGCCGACCAGTCGGTGCAGGTCCCGCCCCAGCCCAGACGGCGCAGGAAGGTCTGGCGGAAGGCAGTGTTCTCAAATAGTCCGTGCAGATAGCTGCCCCACACGTTGTCCTGTTGCCAGCCCAGCTCGTTTGCCAGCAAAGGCCTGGCGTGCGGGCCGGCGCTGGTGCGGCCGTGGTGGATCTCGTAGCCGCGCACCTCGCCTCCGTCCAGCCATCGCGTCTGGCGTAGCGCCACGGCCTTGTCCGGTGCCAGCGTGGTGGCCACATCCAACAGTCCCAGGCCCGCGAGGTCGCCGCCCTCGATGGTCAGCGGGTCATGGATCGCTTTCCCGAGCATCTGCATGCCGCCGCAGATCCCGACCACGGGAATACCTAGTCGCGCGGCGCGTGTGATCTCGGCGGCCAGGCCGCTGCCGCGCAGGTGGCGCAGGCTGGCCACGGTGTTCTTGGTTCCGGGAAGGATCACGGCGCGAAACGAATCGAGGCTGGTGTGGTCGCTCACGGGAACCACAGTGAGGCCGGGCTCGTGGATCAGGGGATCGAATTCGTCCAGGTTTGCCGCCCAGGGGTAGAGGACAAGAGCGATGTTGAGCGCACCCGACGCGGGCAGGGCTCGGTGGAAGAAGGCGTCCTCCTCGGGCAGGCGATGGCGAAGGTAGGGCACGAGCGCCACCACTGGTACGCCCGTGCGCGCCAGCAGCCAAGCGTCCGCGTCGTGCAACAGGGCGGGATCACCGCGGAATTTGTTGAGCACGAATCCACGAACCAGACGGCGCTCCTCGGGCGTCAGACACTCCCAGGTGCCAAGCAGGTGGGCGTAGGCACCGCCACGGTCGATGTCGGATGCCAGGTACACCTCGGCGCTACACTCTAGCGCCACCGCCATGTTGACGATGTCACCGGCGCGCAGGTTGATCTCGGCCGGGCTGCCCGCACCCTCGATCACCACGCAGTCGTGCGCGGCCATCAGGCGTGCCAGGCTGTCGCGCACCGTGGGCCACAACCGATCGCGGCGGGCCATCCAGGGCAGGGAGGAGATGTCCGGGTCCGCCCGCCCGCACACGATCACCTGGCTGGCTGTGTCCGCGTAGGGCTTGACCAGCACCGGATTCATCAACGTGGACGGCTCGACCCGGGCCGCGCGCGCTTGTAGCCACTGCGCGCGCCCGATCTCACCGCCGTCGACCGTGACGGCGGCGTTGTTCGACATGTTTTGCGCCTTGAAGGGGGCCACGGACAGGCCGCGGTTGGATAGACAGCGGCATAGCGCGGCTACCAGGAAGGATTTCCCGGCATCGCTGGTGCAGCCCATGACCATGATGGGAGAGCGCTTCATTGCATCGCCGCGACCAGAGTATCACCGGCGGTGCTGTTTCTCGCCAGCCGGTCATCCGGGCGCCGGACGGAGGTCCATCCTGGGCGAGCGGCAGGTTCGACGTGGGGGAAAGCACTCCATCGACGCTGCCCCACACGCGGCTTCGCCGCGCACGCCATCTCGAATGCTACGCGCTGACCAGCCGGCTTGACGACAAGGGCCGTGTTGGGCCAAGAGTGCGACCGTGAGGCTCCGACTTGCGCTGTACAATGACGTGGTCAGCCCCCGGAATTACGCTTCATGACCTTTGCCCGCACCCAACTCGACGAGCTCTTGCACCGCCTTTTCATCAACGCGCCTGCCACGAGTCTGCGGGACGAGGATCGGCGCAAGTCGGACGAGATGGCAGGGCTGCTGGCTGAGGTGGCGGCAGCGGTGGCCCGCCGAGCCCCCAAGGGCGAATTCGTCTTGGTGGATGCGGCTGCGGGCAAGGCCTACGTGGGCCTCTTGGCCGCGGAGTTGATCCTAGCGCCGCGCGGCCGGCCGGCGCGCGTGCGCGTGATCGAGCGCAAGCCGGCGCGCGTAGCAGATTGTCGCGACGCCATCGCGCGCCTGCGACTCCCCCAGGGTTCCCATGTGAATATTGAAGTGGTGGAGGCCGATGTCGCGGATCTGGCAGCCTGGCCTAGCGAGCCCGACCTCGTGGTCGGCCTGCATGCCTGCGGGCCGGCCTCCGACGTGATCATTGACCAGTCGCTGGCCGCGCGTGCCCGGACGTTGCTGCTGGTTCCCTGTTGCACATCGAAAGACGTGTCGGCCGCTGTCCTGGCCCAACGCCGCGCTGACCAATTGGGAATACCTCGTCACGCCGAGGTGCGACGCCGCTTCATCCAGTCAGTGGTGGATGCCGAACGCACCCTGCGCCTGGAGGCTGCGGGTTGGCAGACCACCGTGGTCAGCTTTGTGGCGCCCACTGTGACCCCGCACAACCTGCTCTGGCGCGCCAAGCGCGTGGGCGAGCCAGGCCGCATGGCCGAAGCCGCGGAGCGCTTGGCGCGCCTGCGCGGCTGAACATCGACGTGCTAGTCAGGATCTCGTAGAGCGCGATCCAATACGTTGTTGGCTAGCTTTTCCCACCACGGAGAGCACAGAGAACGCAGAGATCGGATGCGAAAAGGAAATCCGGACTGCGCAGAACCCAACCCTTCCCTTTCCGGTCCGGCTCTGTGGCCTCTGTGCCCTCTGTGGTGAAATAGCTAACTCTGGCTAAGCTCGCGCCGGGATGCGCACCAGCTTCACCGCCTCGCGGAAACGCAGCTCCAGCTCCTTGATTTGCATGTGAACCTGGATGAGGCGTTTGGTTACTTCGTCGAGGCGACTGGATGCCTTGCTGAGCCGGGCGGTCAGCGTCTTGCGCAGATCCTCGGCCGCTTTGTTCTTTTCAATGGCTCGCAAGTTCTCGCGTGTCTCTTCGGTGGAGGTCTGCAGATCGTTTTGTTCGACCTGCAGGCGTTCGGCCTCATCGGCCAGCCGCTTCCAATCGTTGCGGATCGTCCACGCGGCCCGAAGCTGCGTGCCTGCCTCGCCCTTGCCGTCTGGTCCGGCCAAGTATTCCTTGACCGCGTCGTCAGCTAGATTGTTCAGCCATTCTTCCGCCTGCTGCTGGCCCTGGCGCTCGTCGATCACCAGCTCCTTGCTGGCGTGGCCCGCGATCTCGACGGGAACCAGGGCGCTGCCCGCGCCCACGTTGTCTTCAGTGCCCTTGGGTGGCTTGACCAGTTTCGCCCCATTCTGGCGCGGGTGCTTGAGCCACAGGGTGTGCGGCTGATCAACGCCGCTCTTCACTTTGTAGCGCGTGCGCGGTCCCACCTGCCGCTCGATAACCAGGTTGCCCGCCTCGACCTGAAAGAGTCGCGCGCCTTCTTGCACGTATTCCGAACTGCGCTCCACCGCCAGGCCGCGCTCGAGGCCAAAGGGCACGGTAGCGTTGGCGCCGTCAGGCAGCGGATCGATCACGCCCTGGCCAAGAAAGCCGCCCTCGCCGAAAAAGGCCAGGGGCCCGCGCTCAAGCAAACCGCCGGTCTTGTTGGTGAAACGCGCAACCCGGAAGGGATGGGATGCCGAATCGGGCACGCCCGCATCAGGGGCGAACAGGTAGGTGGATTCGCCCGGCACTTCTTTGTCCGCCAGCAGCAGCATGGTGGCGTGATTGTCGGGCACGGTGACCGGGTTGGGCAGCTCATAGCGGGTGGCGCCGCCCGAGACTGCGACCGCGGCCAGCGCAGCCAAATTGCGTGCCCGCGAGGGGGCTGCGGCTGGCCTGTTCAGCATAGCGTCCGCCATGGCTGAAGCAGACTCTTCATCTTTCACTGCGCCGCTCATGCGCCGGCGTGCCGCAGGTCGCGGCTGGCGCATCGATTCCTTCTTCTCTACAGATTTCGACGCCGGGGCCATCATCATGGGCGCTACCGCCTCGGCCTGCTGAGGCGGAAGTGGCTCCTCGGCCAGCGTGGTCTCCGCCTGCGGCAGCACAGCGATCGCGCCGCCGTCGTCGGTCAGCACCGGCCGGCCCGGAATCACCGGCCGCTCCAACTGTGTGGTCAGGGCGAGCGGCGCATCGGCCACCAGGGTCAGCTTGGTGTTGCTCCAGTCCTCGCCCGACAGATTCTGCACGATGCCCCAAAGCTGCAGATGCGCTGTGCCGTTGCCCAGCACCAGCCGGTACGAAGGCCGCCACACCGGCGCTTCCGCGATGTAGCCCACGGCGAGCTCATGCTCGCGGCCGTCCATTTCCATGACCACAGTCTCCATGCGCCGCTTGGCATCGGCCGGCTTACTCCCGGTTCCCTCGGGTGGCGTCGCCGGCTCCTCGCGCTTGAGCGGGAAAGAGGCAGCGCGCACCGAGCTGCCTCCCTTCTCGATCACGGCGAAGCTGGCCAGGAAATCCCCGACCTCGTCGCCCCGCACCTTGAAGCGGACGCGTTCGCCCTGCACGCGACCCTCCCTTTCGAAATAGGCCACGCCGTTGCGATAGATGACGACGCGCTTGAGTTTGAGATCGTCGGCGGCAACCGGCGGTCCACTGGCGCAAGAAGAGCCGGCCAGCAGCCCAAGAGCCATAACCACGGTCAGGTGTTTGGACATTATTCTCCCCCGGACGCATTGTCACCCGGCTCGTGGGTCGGCACAAGACGGTCGTGTGCCGGCGAATGATATCAACCTCGGGCGACAGCCGCACTCCTCGTGTAGGCTTCCCCTTTCCCGAAAGAGTCGCTTGTTTCCAGACCCGCCCACCGATCCCTTGCCTGCTGCCCAGCCAAGCTCAGCCCGGCGCGCTTCTGCCAGCCTGCTTGAGTCGGCGACCTTGTTTGCGGTCATGGCCATGCTGGCGCGGCTGGTTTCGCGCAGCATCCCGGGGCCGCAAGTGGCGCTGGTGCGCTTCTCTATCGGTGTCGTGGCTGTGCTGGGCGCATGGACTATCTTCCGCGTGGAATTGCGGCCGCACCGCTGGCGCTGGTTGATTGCGCGCGGCCTTTTTGGCGGCACGTCTGTGCTGCTGTACTTCACGTGCATCGAGCGACTGGGCGTGGGCCGGGCCACCTTGCTCAACTACACGTCGCCGGTGTGGTCGCTTCTGTTTGGCTGGGCTTTGCTCAAAGAGCGGCCGCGTCGGCATGCCGTGCCCGCGCTGGTGCTGACCCTGATCGGCGTTGTCTTGATCGTGGGCAGCGGAGGCGGCGCTTGGCTTGTCAGCGGCTGGGACTTGGTCGCAGAGCTGTCAGCGGTGTCCGCGGGCATTGCGGTCACGGCCATCCGAGCTGCGCGCCGCTCAGGAGACGATGGCACCGCCGCCGAAAGTCACTGGTCCGTGTTTGCTTCGTTCACTCTGCTGGGCGTAGTCGCCACCCTGCCACCGGTGCTGCCACCGTTTGGGCAGTGGGTTGCGCCTAACCTCCGCGAATGGGTGCTGCTTCTCTTCGTGGGGGTGACTGGCGTGTGGGCTCAGCTCATCATGACCCGGGCGCTCAAGTATGTGACCGCCACAGCGATGGGCATCATCCATCAGGTCACGGTGGTGTTGACCGTGCTGGGCGGGCTGATCTTCTTCGGCGAGACACTGACCCTGCGTTCCGCCGTCGGCAGCGCCATCACCGTGGCCGGGGTATTGTGGGTCGTCTACTCGGAGTGACCAGCATCTCGTGGACCGCGGATCGAAGTTAGCTGTTTCACCACAGAGAACACAGAGGCCACAGAGCCGGATCGGAGGAAGATGGTTGGTTGCGCCTACGGATCGTTGCCAGGGCTGCCGAAGTCTTTCAGCATTTGCTCGATGCTTTGCTCGGGCTTCGGCGCCGGAGCGCTCTCGGGTAGATCGGTCTCGCCTTCCAGTTCGGCGGCCTCGCCGCCAGTTTCTAGATCCTGGTCCGGCATGGCTTCTTCGGCGGGTGCAGGGCCAAGGGTGCCGCGCGCATAGTGCATCATTGCGTTGACCGCGCTGACTTGGGCGCTGCGCACGCTGGTGACCGCGCGGCGACGGTGGCCCTCGACCATGATGGAAAAGGCCACCACGTCGGACTTGTCGCCCACGTAGCCCGATAGACAGGACACGCCATTGAGCGTGCCGGTCTTGGCGCGCACCCTTTCCGCCGCGGAGGAGCCACGAAAGCGATTGCGGGTAGTGCCGTCCACGCCGCCCACGGAGAGCGACTGCAACAGATCAGGCCCCACGCGTGGGTCGAAATACAATCTGCGCAGCAGGTCCGCCATGGTGGCCGGGGCAACGCGATTCTGGTGGCCCAAGCCCGAGCCATTAGCCGGCAGGTAGCCCGACGAGGGCACGCCCAGATCCGTGAGCGCCTCCCGCAAGGCGCGCACGCCCTTGGCGGTGCTGGCGCTGCCGCCATAGGTTTCGGCGCCCGCCGCCTCCAGCACCCGCTCGGCCCACTCGTTGTCCGAGTTCTTGTTGACCCGGCGAATGAGCAAGGGCAGAGGGGCTGACTCGTGCACACCCAGAATTGCAGGACCAGGCGACCGGCTCGCGCGCATGAGGGCCACGGGCGAATCACCGAGGCTGCTCGCCGAGGCGAGTTGCAGGTTGGCGTCCACCGGCGCGGCGACCAAGCGATCGCGCCCCTCGCCCGAATATACGCCGGCCAGGCCAGTCACCTCGATGCCTGCCTGGACCAGGGCCGCGCGCATCAGGATCGCCGCGTACAGCGTGTCGCCGGGAGGTGCCCGGCGGATCACCATGCCATGACGACCAATCCCGATCTTGCCCGTGACCAGGACCTGGATGTGTTCGCCCAGCCGTGACACGGACACGCCGATGCGGTTCCGACCCGTGCCGGTCACGGCCTGGTTCACCAATCGCAGGGCATCGGAACCAGGCCACACCGAAGCGAGCGCGCTGGCGCCGACCTTGTCGCCCGGCCGAACGCGCACTTCAATGGTCGACCAGCCCACCCGCACCGGCGAGCGGCCAGCCACGAAGGCTTCGTCAGAACCGATGCGCCGTGGATCGCCCAGCACGCGGCCCTCGACACGCCTTGTGCCCCGGCGGGCCAAGTCCTCGGCCATGGCATCAAGGTGAGCCTCCCGCAGCGACGGATCGCCGCTGCCGCGCAAGATCAAGTCGCCGGCAATCGTCCCATCCCCGTCGGGCGGAGGTCCTGACAGCTCGGTGCGGAAGCGCCAGGTGCTGCCCAGGCGCAGAAGCGCCGTGGTGGTGGCCAGCACCTTCTGATTGGACGCGGGATCCATGAGCACCGAGCCGCGGCGGCTGAAAAGCACGTGGCCGGTTGCCAGGTCCAGCACCCGCATGCCTACGCGCAGCCGGCCCAGCACCGTGCCGTGAACGATGCGAGTCAGCGCCTCCTGCAGGGCCAAGATGCGCTCGCGATTGGGATCGTCGGTGGCTGGTGCGGGCGTCTCGTTCTCGGCAGGCCCGGCCAAGGGGCTGGCCTTGCGAGCCGGAGCAGCCGAGCTGGCAGCGTTGCTCAGCGAAGGCCGAAGCGCGGATCTCGCCGGCGCGGCAGGGAGCTTGCCCGAGGCTGGGGCAGACCCAGCCGCCGGCCTATTGGCGGACTTGGGAAGGATGGGCGCAGGTCGGGTTGTGGCCGGGTTGCCAATGACGATGGGCGTGGGGCGACCGAGCTTGGCAGTCGGTGCCAACCTTGGCTTGGCTCCGTTTTGGCTCGCGGGAAAGGCGGACGCCGTCGCACTGAAAACCAGGAGCGCGAACATGGCGGCTATTGGATATCGATGCTTCATGCCCTCATCTCGCTACACATCGAAATCCTAAGTCGCCGTCGCGATGCTGAGGATCCCAGGCGTTTCGGTTGGCGGCGCGAGGCTCGACGAAGAAGCTGCAGCAGGAACCGCCGCGCACCACGCGCCGGCTAGGGTCGCGATCGTACTTGTCCGCGGTCCACTCCCAGACGTTGCCGGCCATGTCGTCGACACCATACGGGCTGGCGCCCTGCGGGTAGTTGCCCACCTTGGTGGGACGGCCTGGGTTCTTGCCCGCACAGGGACCTTCGTTTTCGAAGTTGCCCCAATTGGCGCGGCCACAGTCAAGGTCGTTGCCCCAGGGATATTCGCGGCCCTCAGGCCCGCGCGCCGCCTTTTCCCATTCGTCCTCACTGGGCAGACGGCCGCCGGCAAAAGCGCAGAAGACACGCGCCTCGTACCAGTTCACCTTGGTGACAGGCAGGTCAACGTCCTGGGCCAGATCGATGGCCGGCTGCGAACAGCGACGGCTGGCTACACAGCGCGCGTACATGGCGCGTGTGACCTCAGTGCGGTCGATCCGGTACGCAGGCAGAGAACGCTTGGCCATCGGCCGCTCGTCGTCAGCGCCACGATTGGACCCTTTCACAAATGGTCCGGCGGGAATCAGCACGCGCTCGGCGTTTGGTCGCGTGGGGAGCCCGCCGGCTTCGCCGGCGGCGTACCATCGCGGGAGGGTATGGGAACCCTTCGAGGGTTCCCATATTGAACCAGCCAGGAACAGAACCAACGGCAACATGATGCGTATCACGCGAGAGCCGCCTCAACTGTCAGTGCCAGTTTCGCCTTGCGGGGCAGCGCCTTGATAGCAGCCTCGCGCCGCAGGGCCGAACCCTGGGATTGCTTGCGCTCAACATGCACCAGCGCCACCGGTCCCCGGCCCCGGGTGTAACGCGCGCCGCGTCCCTGGTTGTGCGTGGCCACGCGCGCGTCCACGTCACGGGCGACTCCCGTGTATAGGGATCCATCGCGGCATCGGACCACATACACGAACCAGGCGGACATGGGTTTTTCAACTATGACGACTGAGGAGGAAGAGAGCAATTTTCTGGGATCTAGGTCAGTTGTGACTCCCCCTACATCGGCTGCCGACAGGCATCGCTCAAGCCTGGAGGCGCTCTAGCCGAGCCAGCGCCTCTTCCACCCAGGGCGCAAGTTCCTCGCCACCGTCGGCGGCCAAGGCCATGTAGCGCCGCAAATGCTCTACCGCCTGACGCTGGCTGCCCAGATTTTCAAGGGCGGTGGCCAGGTTGTAGTGCGCGTCAGCGAAATCCGGGGCGGCTTGAACAACCCGCCGCAGCTCAGAGGCAGCCAGCTCGACTTCGCCCAGCTCGTGAAGGATGCGGGCCAGGTTGTAACGCGCCTCCGCCTGCTCGGGATCGAGGGCCAAGGCTGCCTCGAACGACGCGCGCGCCGCTCCGGCATCGCCTGCGTTGTAAGCCAACGCGCCCAGATTGGTGTGAGCCGCGGACAGTCCTGGGTCAGCCGCCAGAGCTTGCCGGTAGGCCGCCACTGCCTCGTCGAATTTGCCACTTGCTTCTTGCGCCAGGGCGAAAGTAAACCATTGGTAGGCTGACCGTTCGATCCCGTCGACCTTGGTCAGCGTGGGTCGCGGGGTGGGCAGGGCCGCCACCGAGGCAGCGCGGGCCGCCAGATCGCCCAGGCCGAAGTCGAACAGGCGCTGGCCGTTGACTTCAAAGGCAGCGCCGTCGGTGACCAAGGCCAGGGTGTTTCCGTCCCAGGCCACGCGCAGGCGTTCGAGCGGCCGATTCACCGCCGGAAGCGCGGCGCGCACGGCATCCAGGGCCTTGCGGATCTGCGCGGGCGCGAAGCCGCGCTCGACCAGTTCCTTGGCCGCGCGCACTGCCACCAGATCCTGGAAGGTATATGTCTGGCGCGCCCCCCGCCGCCGCGACGGGCCCACAAAGCCGGACTGCGACCAGTAGCGCAGCTTGGCCTCGGCCACGCCGAGAATGCGAGAAACCGTGGCAAAGGTGTATTCCTGCTCGATACTGCTGCCCATCAGAAAGTCGCCTCCACGTCAGCGTCGATGAACACGCAAGGCCCTTGCGCGCGAATCTGGATCTCGGTGCGCACGCCTTTGGGCCGCGCCTTGGTTATGCGCAAGACCTCGCGGCAGGCCAGCGCATCCATGCGCGCCTTGACGGTGAGATCAGCGCGCAGGAGCGCAGCCAGGCGTTGCGCTGTGCCTGCATCGCCCGGCTCGCGCAGGACGGCGCCGAGGCTGTCCAGGTCGACGGTCACCATGGTCGACCCAAGATAGGAATCCTTGCCGCTGCGTTCCGCTCGCTGCCCCTCGGAGATCACCTCGGCGCGGTCCAAGATGGCGTCGAGCGCAGCGCGCGATAGGCGCTCGCGCACCTCGCGTTCGAACATGGCGATGCGCATGGCGCACGCCATGGGGCGAAGCAGGAGAGACTGCCCGGCGCGCTTGGGACGCGCCGGGCCTTCGGCTGCTGTTGCGGAACACGACTCTGTGAGGTCATGTCGTGCCATGTGGATAAATGTAGGATAATGCGAAAGCTCCAAGGCACCAAATTTCTTGATCTACGAAACCTCCACCCTGGCGTCTGGGTCAAAGGGATTGGTCCGCACGGCAAGGGAGAAGAGGTAGGGGTAGGTGGCCTTGAGATGCTGCATGTGCCGCAGCCACTCCCTCACCAGCCAGTCATAGGCGCGTCGAATGTCGTTCTCCAAGTGTCTGCGATCCGCGTCAGGCAGATTGGTCACGCTGGGCCGATGGGCCAGCTCGTCAGCCAGGTGGAACACCGACCACAGCATCTCGGTCAGGGTCTCGTGTTCGAGTAGGTTGGGGTTTTCCAGCAGGAGCAACAGGAAGTCGCGCTGGTGTTCCAGCGTGACCTTCAGCAGCACCAGATCGCCCTGGCCCGCGTCGATCGCCGGTTCGTGGCTGCGCAGCACGGCCTGCATTCTAGCGAAGTGGGCCTCGGTCCAGGCCCCGTCGATCCTGAGGTGTTTGCGCACGTCTTCCGCATGGCCGTCAAAAGCAGAGAGCAGCCGCAACAGCGGGGTGCCGACCTGACTGAAGAACACGCCGATGGCCACGTTCAGTTTTCGCCGAATCGCGTGGCGTTCATGCGCGTTGAGGAGCTGATCGAACACCAGGGTGGCCAGCACCGCCTGCACGAACAGGAAGGCGACGTCCATGAGCAAGTAGAAGAAGATGTCGTGGGCGTTGCGGAAGATGGCCCAGTGGAGCGCGTAGGCCGCTGCCGACGGCAGCAGCAGCAAGATGGCGAGCAGGATCTTCTGGCGGGGTTCGCGGTTTTTCATGGAGTCACGCTACATTGAAGTTGTCTCATTGTTGGCAACGCGCCTACAGATCCTCCAGACGACACGAGCTGGCTCGGGTCTTCCCCTCACGCGCACCACCAGATCATTTCGGAAAGGTTACGTCAAGGCTTGGGGCAAGCCGGGTTGACCAGCCGAACGAAGCACGCACGCCGGGTGGTCGGCGGTTTGACCCGTTCTTCACCTTCGCGCTACTCATAGGGGTAGTGAAGCTGGTCAACAGCACGAGCGGTCAAGGGACGCAGGATGCTCTGCTGGAGCTGGCGCGCCTGGCTGGGACTCGCGATCGCCACGCGACGCAGAGACTGGTGCAGGAGGTAGGGCCGGCGATGCTCCGTGCTGTGCGCAAAGTTCTCGGACACGCCTTCATTGACGTGGAAGACGTCTTGCAGGAGGCGGTTGAGGGATTGCTGCTGGCGCTCGCGTCATTTCGGGGCGAGTGCACGGTGCTTCACTTCGCGTGTCGCGTGGCGGTTCTGACCGCGCTCGCGTCACGCCGCCGGGCAAGCTTTCGCGCCCAATGGACCCTGGACGCGCCCGACGCGGCAGCGGCTTGGACAAGCCCAGAGCCATCTCCGGTCGAGGGCTTGAGCGCAACCCGACGGCGAGAGACCCTGGGCATGCTGCTCGACGAGTTGCCACCCGCACAGGCGGAGGTACTGGTTTTCCACTGTGCTCTCGGTTTCACCGTGGAGGAGGTCGCGTCTGCCGTCGGCCGTCCAGCGGAAACCGTGCGCAGCCGGCTGCGCCTGGCAAAGCAGGCATTGCGAGAGAAGATCGAAGCGAGCAGTGAGCTGGCAGAAATCCTGGAGTTGAAGCGATGACTATTGGAGATCGACAGTGTCCTGACGACTTGCTGGTGCGCGGGAGGCGCCAGCAAGTCTCGGAGCTTGAACGGCGCGTTCTCGACGCCCATCTTGGGCAATGTGCCTCATGTCGAGCCGCATCGGCGCTGGCGGCGTTGTTCGATGCCGTCCCCGAAACCCTGCCAGAAGATGGTGAGTTGCTGGGCCGGGTGTCGAGTCGCGCGACACGAAAGCAGCCAATCGCCCGAAGCTGGACCCGGACGGTGGCAGTGGCTGCCGCAGTCGTTCTATTCACAGGGGGCGTGGCCGTGGCGTGGGTCGCGGTGGGTCGCAGAGTGCTCGAGGCACGGCCGGCCGAGAAGGTGGCCATGGCCCCCCCGGCTCGTGCACGCTTGTCGCATCGTGCCCCGGTCTCCTCCCGGGAAATCCCCGCCCTGGCGCCGCCGGTCGAGGCATCGCCCGCGGCACCAGCGAGCCCCGAGATCGCGCCTCCAGTGGTGGCCAGGAAGCGTCCCGAGCCGCCGCAGTCTGTGGCTGTGCCCGCGCCGTCAATTGAATTGCAGCCAACAGCCCCTGGCGAAAGTTGGCCCGAACCGCTGGCAGCGGATCGGATGTCAGCAGCCGCGACCCGCGCGGAGACAATCGAGCCAGCGGCGCCGCGGTCGCCGAGCCAGTTCCTGGCGCTGCCCGAACGGCGACGCGAGGACTCGCGCTACGCGCCGCCAGACGCGCGATCCCTGTTCGCTGAAGCAAACGCGGTCCGCCGGGCGGGAGAGCTTGGGCGAGCGGTCGGCCTCTATCAGAGGTTGAGGCGAGACTTCCCGGGATCTGCCCAAGCCCTTCTGGCGTCCGTGTCCGCGGGAGAGTTGCTCCTCCGACTCGGCGATCCGGCCGGCGCAGTCGCCGCCTACGACTCGTACCTGGAGCATGCTTCCGGCGGCGCCTTGACGGAAGAAGCCCTGTTGGGCCGTGCTCGCTGCCTCGCAAGACTGGGCCGCAATGCGGAAGAGCAACAGACTTGGGAGGATCTCCTGCATCGCTTTCCACGGTCCGCCTATCAACCCGCGGCGGTCAAGCGCCTGGGGGAACTTAGGCATTGACCGTGCAGAAACGCCACGGCGGAGGGCCGTGGTCCCCGCGCTGGAGGGGCCGGCTGCTTGGAACCATTCCGGTTCTGTTGCTGGGCGCGCGCTTTGCCGCTGCCGCAGAAGTAGGCTCTACCCCGGCGGCTCCCAGGCGCGCCAACCTCACGTTGCTCGGCCAGAATCCGGCGGGCGGCGGCGTGCGCGAGGTCATCGCCGAGTTGCTGGCCCGGGAAGGGTTCGCGGTGTCGTGGTCAGAAAGAGACAGTTTTCGGCCGCAGGATTTTCTCGACCGCAAGGGTGAAGAAGAGCTCGCTGCGATGGACGTGTGGATTGATCTTTCGTCCCCGTCTGAGGCGCACTTGTACTTTCGCGACTCCCAGGCGAATCGGTTCTTCATCCGGTCTTTGCCCCTCGGGCAGGGGATTGATGAAATCGCCAAAGAGGAAATCGGTCACATTGTTGCTTCCGCGGTCTTGTCACTGAGCCAGGGAAGCGGCCAGGCACTGACTCGCTCGGAGGCGCGCGTGGCGCTACGCGCGCAAGCGGCCCAAGACTCAGCTCCCAGTGTGCCTCCGGTTGCACCTCGGCGGCTGCGGCTCGAAATCGTGGTTTCGGGAGCTGCGCAGGCGCTCGCGCGCGAGATTCCCGTGGTCGGGTTGCTTGCAATATCTGGCGCCGTCACGCGCGGGCCACGCTGGGGGCGGGCTGGCGGCCGGTTTGGGGCGTGGCTGGATCTGGGCTATCAGATTCCCGCCAGCTACCAGGGAAGTGCTGTGGGGGTTGCGCTGCAGTCGATGTCGCTGCGAGCCGGCGGGCACTGGGAGATCGAGCGCCGGCGTCTCTTGCTGTTTCGTCTCGGTCTTGGCGGGGGGTTCGACCGGGTGGATTTCCAGCCGCGCGGAGACGCCAAGATGGTCGACCTGGCACCCGGGGGCGCATTCTTTGTGCCGGCGGTATGCTTCTGGGGTGGAATTGACATCCGTTTGTCCGAACACTTTGCCGTGGCGACCAGGGCGTTCGCCGACATTGCGCTGATGGACGTTCACTACGATGTCAGAAACCGCAGCGGTGCGAGCACCCGAGTGCTGGCGCCGTTTGCCATTCGCCCGGGCGCGTCCCTGGGAATGGCCTTTGTCTTTTGACCCGATCGACGTGGTCAGGACACTAGCTAGACATGAAAATCAACTCAAGCGACCTATCCCGAATCTGTGTCGCCTTGGCACTTTGTGGGCTCGCCTCGGGCTGCCCCGACTCTGACCACACACTGGGAACCACGAATGATCTGAAAGACGGCGCCGCGGGGACAGGTGGGGATGTTGATCTGGCTGATGCGTCCTCAGGTACGGGCGGCACCGTTGGGAGTGGCGGCCAGGCCGTAAGTGGCGGGAACCCCGCGGGCGGCGCGATGGTCACGGGCGGTGCGGCCCCGGGCGGCGCGATGGTCACGGGCGGTGCGGCCCCGGGCGGCGCGATGGTCACGGGCGGTGCGGCCCCGGGCGGCGCGATGGTCACGGGC
>Ga0182017_10000237_pt1 | contig 43719 bp, 32 predicted proteins | sample 712E3DmetaG_FD_120492 | JGI IMG/M metagenome (GOLD analysis project Ga0182017, IMG submission 120492) | Permafrost microbial communities from Stordalen Mire, Sweden - 712E3D metaG | ecosystem: Environmental > Terrestrial > Soil > Wetlands > Permafrost | place: Sweden: Stordalen | collected... | reverse complement strand
CGATTACGACAACCTGCTGGCCGAAGCTTCCGCCGCCTGGAATGCCCTCACCCCCGAGCGAATCCGGTCGCTCTGCAGAACCCGCTGGATCGAGCGCAAGAAATAAACAGGATGCGTATGAGTTGAAACTTCGGGGCGTAGGTCGGGTCCATCGTGATCCGACCTGCGCCCCTCCGCCCCTCAATCCCTTGGCCCCTCGATCCCTCTCCCTTTCCCCGCCCGAAGCCGCCACACTCCGCCATCCGCCGTCAAACTCGCGGAAACCGCCCGCGCGCCTTGCCCCGTGGCTCTCGCCGTGCTAGTAATCCTAGCATGAGCGCCTTCTTTTCCTGGGCCCGTCCCGCCTTCGCTCCGCGCCCGTTCCGTGCCTTGGCCCCGTGGCCCCTCGCCCCCGGGACCTCTGTTTCACCATGTTTCAAGATTGCCATTTGCGCCCCCTGCAAACTTGATACTCTTGGCACCCTTCGTCCCACCGCAGCCCCAGCGGCCTTTTTATCCGGAACTATGCCAACCGCTTGGCACCCTTGCCGGCCTTGGCCTTCTCGCCACCCTCCGGCCCGCCATTCGCGGAGCGGGTTCGGACGTTGCCGAACCGCACACGACGCTGCGCAGAGCGCGCGCCGGCGCTTCACGTTGGGATCGGTCGCCGCGAACCGCGCGCGACAGCGCGGTGAGCGCTCCCGACCGCTCGCCGCTCAGATTCGACCGACGCTACGCCGCAGGCTACTGCGGCGTGGCTTGCACTGACACCGGTTCGGCCGCCGGTGCTTGCGGAGTATGGATCGCCGATGTTGCCGGCGGTGCCGGCGGAACATCGACTGCGGACGGAGCCACGGTCACCGGTGCCGGCGCGACGTGGATCGCTGACGGCCCGGCCGGCGGCGCCACGTTGGTGGCCGATACCGGCGGGACGCTAGTGCCCGACAGCGGCGCGACGTTAACGCCCGCAACACGAGGTGCGACGTTCAGGCCAGCCGACGGCGCCGGTGCCACGGTGCCGACCGGGGCGGCCGCGGTCTTCTCGGCCTTCGGCGGCGGATAGACCATGTCGATCCCGTCGAGCGCACCCTTGAGCGCCGACAGGATCATGATCATGTGGCGGCCTTCCATCCCCGGCGGCCGCTCGATTTTGGTGCGCGTGCCGAAGGCTTCGATGAGCTGGCGGAAGATGCCGAAGCCGATCTCGCGGTGGTGCTGCTCCCGTCCGCGGAAGACCATCGTGAACTGCACCTTGTGTCCCTCTTTGAGGAACTTAATCGCCCGGCGGACCTTGATCTCGCGGTCGTGCGTGTCGGTCTTGGGCCGCAGCCGGACTTCTTTGAGCAGTTGCTCGTGGTGCTTCTTGACGTTTTTCTTCTGGGAGTACTTCCACTTGCCGTAGTCGATGAGCCGACAGACGGGTGGCCGCACGTTCGGGGACACCTCGACCAGATCGACGCCGGCCTCGCGGGCCATCTTGAGGGCCTCGTACGTGGTCAGCACGCCGATTTGCTCGTTGTTCTCGCCGATGACCCGGACCGGCGAGATCCGGATCTGCTCGTTGCAACGTAAGTTCTGATTGATAGGGTTCGCCTTCCTTTCGCGCAGTGGCCGGCCGCGGCCGGCGCTGCATCATGTCGGCGGAGTCTGGTCGGCTTCGCCGGGGGCCGCTTCGCCCCGGGTTGCGATCTCCACCGCGCACGCGGCCAGAAACTGGGGCAAGGCGCAGTTGCCGTACTGCTTGCCCTCGCGCGTGCGCACGTTGACGGTCTTGTCGGCGGCTTCCTGCTCGCCGACCACCAGGATGTACGGGATCTTCATCATGGCCGCATCGCGGATCTTCGACCCGATGCGCTCGTCGCTGTTGTCCAGCTCGACCCGCAGCGGGGCGGCGCGGCACACGTCGTACACCCACTGGGCGTATTCCTTCGACTTGGCGCTGATCGAGCACACCCGCGCCTGGATCGGCGCCAGCCAGAGCGGGAACGCCCCGGCCAAATGCTCGATGAGAATGCCGATGAAGCGTTCCAGGCTGCCGAACGGGGCCCGATGGACCATCACCGGCCGGTGCTCGCGGTTGTCGTCGCCGATGTACTTCAGGTCGAACCGTTCCGGCAGATTGTAGTCCACCTGCACGGTGCCAAGCTGCCATTCGCGTCCGATGCAGTCCTTGACGATGAAGTCGATCTTCGGGCCGTAGAACGCGGCCTCGCCCGTCTCGACCGCGTAGTTCATCCCAGACGACTTCACGGCGGCGAGCACGGCCTCCTGCGCCCGTGCCCAGTTCTCGGCCGAGCCGATGTACTTGTCGCTGTCGTCGCGCAGCCCAACACGGACGCGATAGTCCTTCAGGCCGACGACGTGCAGCACCAGCTTGGCCATGTCCACGCAGCCGGCAACCTCGTCGAGCAACTGGTCCGGCGTGCAGAACAGGTGGGCGTCGTCCTGGCAGAAGCCGCGGACGCGGGTCATGCCGGACAGCTCGCCAGACTGCTCGTAGCGGTAGACCTGGCCGAATTCGGCGATGCGGATGGGGAGCTCGCGGTAGCTGTGGGCTTCGGAGGCGTAGACGCGGATGTGGTGCGGGCAGTTCATCGGCCGCAGGAGGTAGCCGTCACTCTCGGCGAGCAGCTCGCGGACGACCTGCTGATTGTGGTGGCCCATTCCCGGCCCTGGCTGCAACTTCTTTTCGCACAGTTTCTGACCGACGTTCGGATAGGCCCGGCCGATCTCATCAATGAGGCGTTTTTCGTCGCGGCTGAAGCCGTCTGCCTCGCCGCGCGCGGTCGTCGCTTCCCACAGGTCGTTGAGTTTACGGGCGATGTCCGACTCGAAGATCGGCGGGTACTGGCTGTCCTTGTAGTACGGAAAATGGCCGCTCGTGCGGTAGAGGTCGAGCTTGGCGATCTGCGGCGTGTAGACCGGCTGATAGCCGCGCTTGAGCAGCTCTTCGAGAATGAAGGACTCGAGGACGCGTCGGACGACGGCGCCGCGCGGCTTCCACAGCACGAGGCCGGGGCCGACCAGCGGATCGAGGAAGAACAGGCCGAGTTCCTGGCCGAGCTTGCGGTGGTCGCGTTTGCGGGCCTCCTCCATCTGGTCGAGATAGGCTTTGAGCGCCTTCTTGTCGGGGAAGGTGGTGCCGTAGACGCGCTGGAGTTGCTGCTTGGACGCGTCGCCATGCCAGTACGCGCCCGCGACCTGCATGACCTTGAAGGCGCCGATGCGGCCGGTGCTGGGGACGTGCGGACCGCGGCAGAGGTCCTCGAAGTGGCCGGTGCCGGGCTCGCCGGTGACGTAGAAGCTCAGCGTGTCGCCGTCGGCGCGCTGGGCGTTGTCGATCTTGTAGGGGTTGCCCTCAGTGCGGAGCTTCTCCATGGCTGCGGCGCGCGGCATGTCGCAGCGCCGGAACGGGCGGTTCTCCTTCGCGATCTGCTGCATCTTGGCTTCGATCGCCAGGAAGTCGTCCGGCGTCAGGCTGTGGTCGAGTTCGATGTCGTAGTAGAAGCCGTTCTCAACCGGCGGCCCGTAGGCGAGTTTCGTGCGTGGCCAGAGGGCGCAAACGGCCTCGGCCATGACGTGCGCACAGCTATGGCGTGCGACCTCAAGGCCCTCGGGGTCGTTGAGCGTCAGGGCGGTCAGCTCCACCTGCGGCCCGGACAGGCGCGTGCCGAGGTCGATGACCTCGCCGTTGACCTTGGCCGCCACCGCCTCGCGAGCGAGGCGGGCGGAGATCGACTGCAAGACCTCGGCCACGGTAGTGCCAGCGGGATGTTCGACGACAGAGCCGTCGGGCAGGCGGACCTGCATCATCGTAAGAGGTACCTCATGCGAGCCGAGTTGTGGCAGGTAGGGGCAGGCCGGGGAGGAAGGGCCGCGGTCCGCGGAAACGTGGCGACGGAATGACCTTCTGGGCAACGGCGTGCAGGCCGCCGCCCGAACGCATGTCGCTCACGTCTCAACCCCGCGGACCAACGCATACTCCTGATACGAAGCGCCCGGCGCGCTGACAATCACCCCGCTACTACAAATGTATCGGTTTTGGCTGGGATGTCAACTTGGTTATCCGGACTGCGGGCGCCTATATGTGCGACCCCGGGAGCGCTTTCCGCGGGGCGGGGAGCCGCAGTGGGCCCCCGGTCACAGCCGGGGCAGCGCGCGCGACCCGGTCAGGATGTCCCCCTGGCGCGCGTTGGCCTGGTAGGTGTATAGCGTGATTGACAGGACGACGAGGATGACTGGGACAATCGGCCAGCAGTTGCCCGTCAGCGTTCGAAACGCCGACCCGAGCGACGGCATCACCGCGTCGGCCAGGCCCACAAACCCCAGAATGCTCAGTGCTGCACCGAGCAAGGTCGTATGCAGCAACGCCATCGCCTGCCTGGACAGGACGGCGACGATCAGGCTCCCGCCGCCGACTGCGCCGGTCACGATCAGGATAACGGTCGCGCACGCGCCGGACTGGGCCGTCACGTAGGCGCCCAGGGTGGCGAGCGTCGCGGCGCCCGTGATGATGACGGCGCCGCGCGTATGCCGGGCCGCCAGAAAGGCGCCCAGGAACCCGAGGGCCGGGACCGTGACGGTCGGGGGAAGGTTGCCGAGCCGGGCGAGGAGCAGGCCGAGCAGGCATCCGAGCCCGGCACAAGGTATTACGATCAGGAAACGGATCAGCCGGTAGCCGCAAAGCCCGTAAACCAGCCCGACGGCCAGGAGGACGGCGCCCGTCACGCCGGGCTGGGAGGCAATCCAGTCAAACAAGGTCTTCTGATAGTCCACGCGCGCTGTCCTCCAGGGCCCAGCCGCCAAAACACGCGGCCTCGGGGAGGGCGAGCCTTTTGGCGAGCCGCGGCCCGGATAGAGGTCGCCCACTTGGGACTATCGTCAGAAAGAGTTCAGGTGGGGAGCAACCGGCAGCGCAAGCGTCGCGCTTAAACCGGGCTTCCGCCGGCTCTTGCAGACGCTGTTTTTTTCGGCCGCCAGTCGAGGACGTCGGCCACGTTGTAGATGAAGGACATGCTCCAGAGGACCGCGGCACAGAGTTGGGCGCGCGGGACGAGCCAGGCGGCTACGTCGGGCGAGGAGGTGTGCGCAATGGCCAGCACGGCCGGCACAAAGATGAGCGTGCCGGTGGTCGCGGCCCAGAAGGCGCGGGCGGCCCGCGGCAGCAGGAGGCCAAACGCGAGCCCGGCGAGCCCGGTGACGATCACGATCGTGTAGAGATTCGTGCGGAACGCGGGCACGCGTCCATCGAGGTACGACCACAGGTTGCCCAGCTCGGTCTGCCAGGCGGCCGTCGCCGGGCTGGTCGTGGGCGCCTGCGGGAGCGTCACCGCCCCGTCGGGCGCACCCGGTTGCAGCCCGCGGACTTGGTATTCGCGGAGGGCTGGCTGGAGGACGTTGCCGGTATACACGCTCAGGCCGCCGGCGATCATGCAGCCGGCGACGAGCAACGCGAACCACAGCCGGAACAGCACGACGCCCAAGACGAGGCCGATCGTGGTCGCGACGATGACCGCCGGCGAGAACGGCAGGCTCAGCACGCAGGCCAGCACCGTACCGCACAGAGCGCCGAGGGCCGCGAAGACGAGCGCTGCGAGGATCGGCGCCAGACGCGCACCTTTCACCAGGAACAAGAGGCCCACCAGCGCGGCGAGCAGCGCGCCGCCCACGGGAACCCACGCGGCGCCCGGCGACAGGTGCTGCGTCATTGCATCCCACAGATTGGCGGGGGCGGCAGTCGGGTCCATGATCGACACTCCCTGCGGTTAACCTCCAGAGCCGGGCGTCAGCGCCCGGAGAACGGCCGCACCTCGATGCCCTCCTCCTTGCGCACGTCGAGGATCTGCCCGTCGGGGAACTGACCCTGCTCCGCATACAGGCTGCGCAGCATATCCAGCTTGCGGCTGGCGCTCGGCTCCACTGGGTACTCCGAGCCCGGTGGCTCGCCCCAACGGACGTAGCAACGTGGCGAGATCGTGCGCAGCCGGAGCTTCCCGTCGAACGCGTTCTCCTTCAGATAGTAGTTCCCCACGTCGATCGCCCGCAGCGACGAGCGGAACGGCAGCCGGCCCTGCGTCGCGGCCTCGCGCAGGTGCTCGACGAGCTTCAGCCCGGCGACCAGGTCGGGGGTCGGCTGATTCGGGTCGTCCGGGCCCGCCCACACCGCCCCGATCGCGGGCGGGGACGCCGCTACGCCGGTGATCAGCAGCAGGCTGGACGGGCTGGACAAATCCACGCTGTTGGCCGGGTAGTCCTGCGGCAGACGCACGCCGGCCTGATCGACGAGAAACACGCGGCCGCGCTTCTCGACACATGCGGCGGGCTCGCGAAAGACCGCCCGCACGGCAATCGCTCCGTCCGCCTGCTTGCTCACGCGCTCGACCTTGGCCACCCACGGCGACGCGAGCAGGCCCGTGCCCACGCGCCCGCATAGGTTCGGGTCGTACAGGTTGTCGTCCGCCTGGAGGGCCACGGCGCGCGTGATGTCCTGCAGCACCCAGTCATTCTCGCTCATCGTCAGCCACGGCGGCAGGTTCACCCACGTGAGCTGGCACGCCACCGGGGTGCGCGTGGTCCGGACGTATTGCTCGAGCCAGCGGAGACCCCAGACGACGCCGACGATCGTCGCGGCCCAGCCGAACAGCGCCCACGTCCGCCAGAGCGAAGTCCGCGACAGCCGCAGCCCAGTCCCTGGGCTCACGGCCGCCGCTGAACTCCCCGGACGCTTGGGCAGGGGGCGGTTCACGAGGCGTCCTCAAGGGCCATACCGATCAGCCGCTCGACCAGCTCGTCGAACGGGATGCCGGCCCGGGCGGCGGCCTTGGGCACGAGCGAGTGGCCGGTGAACCCGGGCAACGTGTTGATCTCGAGGAACCAGAGCCGCCCGCCGCGGTCGACCATCCAATCCAACCGCGACAAGTGCCGGCAGCCGATCCGGTCAAACACCCGCCGGCTCCAGTCGCGGGCGCGCGTCAGCACGCTCTCCGGGTGGCCGGTGTCGAACAGGTATTCGGTCGTGTCGTCGTGGTATTTGGCTTCGTAGTCGAAGAATTCCGCCTTGGTGCGGATGCGCACGGGGTCGAACGTGGCCGGCCCGACGATGCCGACGGTCAGCTCGTCGCCGTCGACAAACTGCTCGACGAGTGCGCGGCCGAACTGGCTGACGACCTGGCGGACCATGCCCGAGAAGTCCGCCATCGTCCGCGCGAGCAGCATCCCCACGCTGCTGCCCTGGTTGACCGGCTTGATGATGACCGGCAGCGGGACGTCCGTGTCCTGCCGGCGCGCGAGCGTCTCGTGGTCCCAGGCCTCGAAGCGCGGCGTATCGACGCCGGCGCCGATCGCGTGCAACTTGGTGGCCACCTTGTCCATTGCGATGGCCGACGCGCGCGAACCCGACCCGACGAATGGGATGCGGCGCTCTTCGAGCAGGCGCTGCAACGTGCCGTCTTCGCCGAACGGACCGTGCAGGGCGGGGAACACCACGTCGGTGGGATGATCGAGGGCCGCGAGGTCGTCGGGGCCGATGTCGGAGACGAAGACGTCGTGTCCGCGCTGGCGCAGCGCGTCGGCGACGGCGCGGCCGGAGTCCAGGCTGACTTCGCGCTCCGCGCTCGGTCCGCCGCACAGGACGGTGACACGCAAATGTCGGCGCGGGAAGGCCGGAGCGGGTCCTGTCATGCGGTCTCTCCCTTCACCAGATCTCGACTTCGAGCTCGAGGACGATGCCGGTCCGCTTGCGCACGGCTTCGCGGGCCAGCGCAATCAAGTCTAGCACGTTCTGCGCCGTGGCCCCAGGGTGCGCAACGATGAAGTTCGCGTGCTTCGGGCTGACCTCCGCGCCGCCGCACCGCCGCCGCTTGAGTCCGGCCTGGTCGAGCAGGGCGCCCGCGGCTTGTCCGGGCGGGTTCTTGAAGATGCAGCCTGCGGAGCGCGCGGAGACGGCCGGCTGACTCTCCGCCTTCTCGTGCCAGATGCGGCGGAAGCGGTCCAGGGTCGCCTGCGGATCGGCCGGCTGTAGCGCGAACGTCGCCCCCAGCACCACGCCGCCATCGAGCTTGCTCGTGCGGTACCCGAACCCCATTTGGGCCGCCGTCCGCGTCTGACGCGCCCCGTCCGACGCCATCACGCGCACCTCCTGGATGCACTGACCAACATTGCCGTACCGGCCGCCGGCGTTCATACGGATGATGCCGCCCACCGTGCCGGGGATGCCGGCGAGATTCTCAAGCCCGCCCAGACCGCGGTCGACCGTCTGCCTGACTACCTTGGTGAAGTCCGCGCCGCCGCCGACATGCACGCGCGGGCGATCAAACGTAATCGCCTCCCAGGTTGGCCCGGCAAGCTTGATCACCGCCCCCTCGATGCCCTCGTCCCGCACGATGATGTTCGCCCCTTGTCCGAGGATGCGCCAGGGCACGTCCTGCTGCCCGCAGCGGCGCAGCAACTCGGCGAGCTGGTCCTCGTCGCGCGGCGTGCACAACCAGCGCGCGGGCCCGCCCAGCCCGTACCACGTGTGGTCCCGCAGCGGGACGTCAGGCTGGCAGATCTCCTCCAAGCCGCTGAACCAGGTCATCGGCGACCTTCCAGATGTTGCCGGCGCCCATCGTCAAGACGACGTCGCCCGGGCGCACGTCGCGCGCCAGCAGGGCGACGATTTCCGCAAAGTCCGGCAGGTAGCGGGCGTGACCGCCGTTCGCGTCGATTTGCGTGACCAGGTCCTGCGCGCAGACCATTTCCCGTTCCCGCTCGCTGTCGCGCACGAAGTAGATGTCCGGGACGAGCACCTCGTCCGCCTGCGTGAAGCTCCGCGCGAAATCCGCGAGCAGGAAGCGCGTCCGCGAGTGCTGGTGCGGCTGGAAGACACACCACAGCCGCCGCGGGGCGTAGCGCTCGCGGGCCGCCAGCAGCGTGGCCCGGATCTCCGTCGGGTGGTGCGCGTAGTCGTCCAGCACGTGCACGCCGCCGGCGTGGCCGCGCGGCTCCAGCCGGCGATGGACCCCGTGAAACTCGGCCAGGCCCGCCTCGAGCGCCTCCCACGCCACGCCGCAATCGCGGGCCAGCGCGATGACCGCCAACGCGTTGTCTACGTTGTGGCGGCCCGGAATTCCGAGCCGCAGCGGCCCGCGGACGTGGCTCGCGTGGCGCACCTCGAACGTGTAGTGCCCGCCGTCCAGCGCGACGTTGACCGCCTGCCATGTGACGCCGTCGGCCGCCCCGTAGGTCTGCACGCGTGCGGCCACCGTGTCGGCGAGCGCGCGGCAGCGGGCATCCTGCCCGTTCAGCACGACGAGCCCGTCGGCCGGCACGCGGCCGGCGAAGGTCGTAAACGCCTGCTGGATGGCTTCGATGTCGTGGTAGCAGTCGAGGTGATCCTCCTCGATGTTGAGGATCGCCGCTCGGCGCGGCGTGAGGTTCAGGAAGGAACGGTCGTACTCGCACGCCTCGACGATGAAATGGGCGCCGTCGCCGGCACCGCTGCCGCCGCCGAGCTGCTCGACCGTCGCCCCGATCACAAAGCTGGGATCGAGGCCTGCTCGCCGCAGAACGTACGTGAGCCACGCCGTGGTCGTGCTCTTGCCATGCGTGCCGCTGACGGCGATGCCGTCGTAGCGCGACATGAGCAGCCCGAGCAGTTCCGCGTACTTGATCACCTGCAGCCCGCGCCGCTCGGCTTCGACGCGTTCGGGGTGATCGGGCGGGATCGCGGCGGAGATCACCACGACGTCGGCGTCATGCGGGACGCTCTCGGCTTGTTGTGTCGTGGTGACGCGTGCGCCGCGCTCGGTAAGCCGCGTCAACTCGCGCGAGGGGCGGACGTCGGAGCCGCTGACCCGCGCGCCGCGCCGCAGGAGCAAGGCGGCCAAACCGGACATGCCGCAGCCGCCGATGCCCACCATGTGAATCCGCAGTTTTTCGATCTGGGCCGAGCTCATACCGATGCCGGCGCGAGGCCGCTTGCTGGAGACCGCAACGGGTGCCATAGTCACTGCCCGCGAAAAAGCTGTCCGGGTTCTGCGAAGGTGGAGCGGTATTCCTCGAACCAGGCGGGGCTTCGCTGAAAGGCCGGGCTGAACCGGGCGCTGGTCTTGGACTATACTAACCACCTTCCGTGGCGCGGCGGGTTGCCGTCCGTGGCCAACCGCGAGAATCCGCAGCCGTGTCGCCATTGTAGCAACTGCCGTCCAATGTCAAGGCGGGCGTACGCTGAGCACGGAGCCGACCAATCCGATCGCCTCCGCGGGACTGGCTTCAAACCGGTCCGGTCTGCGCCTGTTTTGCGCGCGGGCGGCGCTGGTCCTGGCTTTGCTGCTGCTGGCCGCGACTTTCTTCCTCATCAGCCCGTCGCCCGGACAAACGTACCCCGGGGCGATTCCGTGGCGCGACCTTTCCATCCTGCGACCCCTGACGGAGCTGATGTCGCTCAACGGGCTTCTGGCGACGGTGCGTGGCGTGGAGATCAAGGACTTCGCGCTGCACATTGCGGCCGCGCTGGGCTTGGTGCTGCTGGCATTGGCTGTTCTGGTGACCCCGCACCGCGCGGAAGACAGGAGTGCGGCGCCGGTGGCGGCGCGCGTGGCGGGCTTCGCGCAGGTGTTCCTGGCCGGCTGGGTACTGCTGTCGCTGGCGAGCAGCCTGTGGTCGGGCGAGCCGGACTTCGCCCGCGGCCAGGCGCTGCTCTACGCGCTGAACCTGGCGTGGGCGGTCGCGCTGGCCCACACCCTCCGCCGCCTCGACCTGCCGCGGCTCCTGGCCGGGGTGGTGGCGATCTCCGCGACGGGGGCGGTCCTGTGCATCTGGTATTACTACGAGCGTAACCCAAACCACCGGCCGGGGTTCCCCGTGGGCAATCCGACCGTGCTGGCAGCGGTGATTCTGCCCGCGGTGGTGATCTCGCTCTGCGCGATCGGCGCCGCCGTGTCGGAATCCGTGCGGAGCCGCCGGTTGATGGGGGCAGGCTCGGCCGTGGCCGCCGTGATCGCGCTGGTGCCGCTGATCTGGTGCCTGGCGCTGACGCAGTCGCGTGGGGCGTCGCTGGCACTGCTCGTTGGGTTCGCTGCGGTTGTCGTGCTCCTGGTGGGGCGCCGCCTCCGCTGGGTGCTGGCGGGGGCGTTTGTGACCGGCATCCTGATCGCTGGCGCGACGTTGTACTACACATCGCACCTGGACGTGACGATGGCTCGCGGGGCGGCCATGCGGTTCCGCGTCTACGCCTGGCGGTACGCCGCCACCCTGTGGGGCAGCCGGCCCTTTGAGGGTCATGGCGCCGGGGCGTACCCGCGCCTCGCCGGGCAGCTCGCGGCCCCCGATCGGGCGCTGGACCCGGCGGCGTTCATGGGTGAGCTGGTCGAGCACGCCCACAATGAGCTATTCGAGGTGTTGAGCGAGATTGGCCTGGTCGGCGGCGTGACCTGGGTCGCCGGCCTGCTCGCGACCTTTGTGGCTGGAGCTCTGCTGATCCGCCGACACCTGCGGGACCGGGAGCGCTGGTACGCGCTCGGGATATTCGGCGGGCTGGCGGCTCTCTGCGCGGACGCGATGGCGGGGGTCGCGACGCGCTTGCCGGGCGGGGCCGCGGTGACCTGGACCTTGATGGGTGTACTCTGGGCGATCTGCGGCTCGGACGCGGCGCCCGAGCCGGGGCCGCAGCCCGCGACCGACGCAGACGCCCGGTCCGCGCGGCGTGCGCGCTGCTTGAACGGCCTGCGGGCCGCGCTCTGCTTGGCCGCCGCCGCCGGCGCGGGCTGGCTCGGCGTCCGCAACTGGGCGGGCGTGCTCGCTGAGCAGAACGCCAGCGCGGCCCTCGGCCGGAACGACTACGCTGCTGCCCTGGATAACCTGCTACGAGCCGAGCCGCGCCTGCTCGACCCCGTGCGAAAGGTCATCGCCCGCGACAGGGCCGCCCGGTGGCGGTTCGCCGCGGCGTACGTGGCGCTGGGCGCCGCAGAACAAACGCCTGCCACCGCGCCAACGCCCGAGACCCGCGAGCGGGCCATCCAGATGCTCAAGGGCGCCTACGCGGCCGCGCTCGACCTGCGGCGGACCGTGCCAGCGTTGGAGCGCACCGACGCGCTGGCCGCACGGACAGCGGCGAGCCTCGCGAATGCGTATCGCGAGCGCGACCCGAATCAGGCGGGGTATTGGTGGCAGGAGGCCGGACTGGCGTGGCGACGGCAGCAACTGCGCACGCCGTTCGACGTCGAAACCCTGCTCTCGTTGCGCCAGTACCCCGGGCTGCTGACGACGCACGTCGCGCTGCTCCGCGACGCGTTGCGATTTGCTGACGCGCAGGGTCCGTGGTTGCAGTCGCTCGCCGAGCTGGGCCGCGTCCCCGCGTTCGAGTCGGTGCTCGCACAGTTCGTCGCGGCGGCCGGGCCGATCACGCCCGAAACCGACCTCGACGCGCTGATTCTGTCCATGGCGCCCGAGGCCTACCGGCTGGCGGCGGCGTGGGCGGCGCTGCAAGGGCAGTTCGGCACGGCGGCGGCGCATGCGGCCCGGGCGGCCGAGTTGTACTGGCCCATGCGCCCGCGGTTTCCAAAGCTGTACTCCGTCGCCCGCGCGGAACAGGCGGAATACGCGTTTCGCGGCACGCCGGAGGACGCCGGCCCAGCGATCGCTCTTCTGCGCACCGCGATCGACGCGTTGCCGAAGATCCAGACGCAGCAATATGACGAGATGGTGGGACCGTTCCGTTTCGCGTTGGCACGGTACCTGCTCGCGGGCGGCGAGATTCCCGAGGCGCTGGCGATCGTGCGTCTGGCGCTGGGCGAGCGCGGCGACGAGCCGGAGATCGTCGAGCAGGCATTGCAGAAGCTGCTGCACGACGATGCCGCGGACGGCGTCTCCGCCGAGCGCATCGGGCGAATCGCGCGGGCGTTGTGTCCGCAATTCCCGAGCTTCTGCGCGCCGGCGAGCAACGCCGCAAGCGCGCCGGCGTCGCGCCCGTCGGGCGCGGGCGACTGAGAAGCAGCTCGCTGCGGAGCGAGGACGGCGTGGCACCTGAAACCAGTGCAAACATCGACCTGCCGCCGCTGCCGGAGGGCATCTACTGCCTCGACTGCGGCTACGACCTGCGTGGCTCGACGAGCGCACGCTGCCCCGAGTGCGGCTTCGCGCTGGAGTTGCTGCGCACCGGCGAGTCGCAAATCCCGTGGGCGCACCGGCGCGAGCTGGGGCGTTTCCGGGCTTACTGGAAGACCGTCTGGCTGGTCACGCGCTGGCCGAAGCGGTTTTGTTCGGAGATCGCCCGGCCGGTGAGCTACCGCGATTCGCAGAGCTTCCGGTGGCTGACCCTGCTCCATGCCTTTCCGCCGGTGCTTGCCGCGGCGATCATTTGGGGTCTATCCGACTGGCTGCGCGGGCCGGGCGGCGGCGAGCCGATGTGGTGGGTGCTCGGCGGTCTGCTGGTGTGGTCGCTTCTGGTGCTCGCCGGGCTGCCGGGATTCGCCAGCTACTTCTTTCAGCCACGGTGGCTGTCCGTGGAGCAGCAGAACCGTGCGATCGCGCTGAGCTACTACGCGTGGGCGCCGCTGGCGATCACGCCGGTCGCGCTGGTGCCCTACATCGTGGCGCTGTGCCTTCGGGGGCCGTTCGGCACCGCCTACACGGACGTGCTGTGGGTGCTGGCCGCCCTGACATACCCCGTGGCCCTCCTGTTCAGCTATCGGCGGCTCAACACGCTCGCCAGGCACACGCTGCGGCAGTCGCCCGGCCGGCGCTTCTTGCGGACGACGACGCTGCGGCTGCTGTCGGCGGGGTTGGCGGCGTTATTCGCGCTGCTTCCGGTCTGCGTCTTCTGGCTGCTGGTCATCTACTACAGCCTGCGTTGAGGTGGGCGGCGCGGTGGGGCGGGGGCTCGGCTGGCTCGTCGCGTCGCGCCTCGGCACCGGACGCGGGCGATCGCCGTTAAGGAAGAACGGGATGTCCTTCGGCCGCCAGTCCGCGCTGCCCGAAAAGGCCCCATTCTCGTCTATGCCGTTGAGGCCGACGCTGTACAGGAGAGGGGAGGGCGCGTCGGGCCGGTAGCGGATCGAGCCATTGTCCGCGTCGAACGGATCGCGAGGGACGGCGGGCAGGTAATCGGGCACGAGTTCCGACAGCGCCGCCGGTCGATGGCCATGCTCGACTTCGTACAGGCGGATGGCCAAGGCGAGCGCGGCCATGCGCCGCTCGTTGAGCAACCGAAAACGTAGCTGTACAGCGCCATCGTCGGCCCCGGGCAGTATGGAGCCGAACAAGTGCGCGATTTGGTCCGCGCTGCAGCGCGGTGACGGATGCGGGTTCGGCAGGGCGGCCTGAGCCGCGGGCCAGCTCGGTGCAAGACCGGCCTCGATGGTGGCCGTCGTGCGCTCCATCAGGATCACAGTGTCCAGCTTCCAGGCCGGTGTCAGGAATGGCTCCGCGACGAGTGACGCATTGCCCAGCAGGGACGTTGGGCTGCGGCGAATGACCCCGAGCATCGTGTCAACCTGGCCCATGCGCTCGCCGCAGAGATTGTGGCGCCAGGCGTCATCGAGGCCCTGCTCCTCGAGGAGGTCGCGAATCAAGTCTTCGACTTGCTGGCGTGTGGCGGGCTGGGCAGCGTCGCGCGTGGCGGGGTTCTTCGTGGCGATCAGCAGATCGTGTGACATGTATTCGACGGTGCTCGTCCCGAGAGCGTCGATCGCGATGGCGACGAGAAAGGAGATCAAGCACGGGGAGGTGCGGTCCACGTGCCGGGCGAGGTCGAGGATGTCGTGCATCATCTCCACAGCCTCGGCATCGTTCCCCACCGCGTGTTGTTGCAAGGCGGCGGTGCGCGCGAGCTTGGCGAGCATTCGCTGGGGAGACAGGTTGGGCAGGAGCATCGTGATGACCGGCGAGGTGAGCTTCTGGTTCCAGTCCGTTCTGGTCTTCGACCGGGCCTCGCGGATGAGCTTGAGGGCCGCCGCATTGGCCACGACGTACTGCTGCAGTTCGTTGGCGTGTTCGGCGCGGAGGCGTGCATCGTATGCTATGTCTGTCATCTCCTCCTTTGGCTGCGCCAGTGACGCAGCCTGCCTCAGGAAGTACGCGCCGTTCTCCTCGTCCGGGACCGGCTCGACGGCGAAGTCCTCGATGAGCACCGGCTGACCGGCGGCCCGGTATTCCGCGATCTTCGCCTGCAAGCGGCTTTCGGCGACGTGACCCCACCAGACGCGCACACCGGCCAGCGACAACACGAACACCGCCGCCGCGGCGCCGAGACGCCGTAGCCACCAGAAGCGCGGCGGGATGGGGGTATCTGTCGAAGCGACTTCGGGCACGGGGCGTTCTCCGCGGCGGCCATTCTACACGTCGGACGGTTCACGCGAACCCATCGCTCGCGCTCTGGGCTCTGATTGCGAAGGGTGCGATCGCGCAGTTAGTTCGTGTGCAAGCGCGCGCGGATGAACGCGGCGCGCTCGATGCTGCGTTGCTCGCCGGTGAGGCGTTCGCCGTGCAGCTTTTGCAGGTGGGCGGGCTGGATTTGGAGGAACAGCTCGTTGAGCGTGGCGAGGTCGACGCTATCGAGCCGGCCGACGTGCAGGCCCATGCGCACGTGCGAAAGGTACTGCATCGCCTCGTGCGAGCTGATCAGCCGGGCGTTCTTGAGCAGCCCGATGGCCCGCCAGATCTTGTCGTCCAGGGCCTGCGGGCGGTTCTTGAGCAGGGCTTCGCGCGTGGCCCGCTCGTACTCGACGATCTTGGGGATCACGACGCTGCGGAAGTCGTCGATGATCTCCTCTTCGCTCCGCCCCAGCGTGATCTGGTTCGAGATCTGGAAGAAGTCGCCGAGCGCCTCGGTGCCCTCGCCGTGCAGGCCGCGCACCGCGAGCTTCAGGTCGCGGGCGGCCTGGGCGACCTTCTCCAGCTCGTTCGTCAGGCGTAATGCCGGCAGGTGCAGCATGACGGACACGCGGATGCCGGTGCCGACGTTGGTCGGGCAGGCGGTGAGGTAGCCGTACTGCGCATGGAACGCGTAGTCGAGGTGCGCCTCGAGCGCGTCGTCGATGGCGTTGATCTGCTCCCAGGCGGCGTCGATCTGGAGCCCGCTGCGCATGGTCTGGATGCGCAGGTGGTCCTCCTCATTGATCATGATCGCCGACGCCTCGCTGGGCTCGAAGAGCACGGCCCGGGCGCCGCTGCCATCGGCGTGCTGGCGGCTGATCAGGTGCCGCTCGACCAGGAGCGTCCGGTCCAGCTCGTCGAGTTGCTCGACGTCCATCTCCACGTGGTCCTTGAGCAGCGGGGTCCGCCGCACCGCCCCGTGCATGGCCGCCGCGATCTCGCGCCGGACGTCGGCGTCGGCGCGGGGCAGGAACGGGAAGCCGCGGATATTGCGGGCCAGGCGGATGCGCGTGGAGATGACGATCTCGTGCATCGGCCCCGTGCCGCGCAGCCATTCGCCGGCCTGGCGTGCCACCTGATCGAGCGGTCCGCTCATGCGTTCTCCAGCTCGCGGATGCGATCCCGCAATTGGGCCGCGCGCTCGTAATCCTCGCCCGCCACCGCCTCGTCGAGCTGCCGCTTCAGCCGGCGCAGGTCCTGTTGCGGCTTGCGCGGCAGGCCGAGCGACTTGGGGGTCTTGCCTTCGTGGTGCGTGGCACCGTGCGTGCGCTCGAGGAGGCGTGTGAGCGGCTCCTTGAACGCGTCGTAATCGTTGGGGCAGCCGAGCAGGCCCTGGTTACGGAACTCGACGTAGCTGATCCCGCACTGGTCGCAGACGAGGTTGCTCAACTCCGCGCCGCCGGACTTGCTCGCGGCAATGAAGCTCTGGAGGATTTCGTCCACGTCCACGGCGGGTTTGCCCGACTGCACGAGCCCCTCTTCGCCGGCGCAGCGGTCGCACAGGTGGCGTTCGGCCTTGTTGCCCGACCGGTCGATGTTGGTCAGGTGAAAGGTCGCCTGCGCTTTCTTACAACGCTCACACAGGCCCATCGCGGCCACTCCAGCGGGACCATCTCGCCGTTTCGATGGTAGATTTCCGCCCCCGTCGCGTCAAGTCGCCGCTTCGCTCGCGCACGCCGCAGCCGGCGCGCGGCGCTTCACGGGCCGCCATCTTCCGCGGCGGTGTGGACTTCGATCGCGACCGGGGCGCTGGTGATGCGCGGCAGGTGAAACAGCAGGCGATTATCGGCATCGCGCCCGATCGTGCTCACCACGCGCCCCCGCGCGTACACCCAGCAGCGCCGGTTTTCCGTTCCCTGCACGCGGAACACGGGGTCGAAGCGCAGGTACGGCCCGGGATTGAAGTCGAAGCGCAGCACGCCGCCGGCCAACTCCAATTCGTAGCAGCCGTCTGCTTCATTGTAGCCGTCGTGATTAACATCCCCCTCCGCGTCGGTGACCAGCTCGCCCGCCGTCAGCGTCAACGCCGCCGGATTCTGATAGTCGGCCGCGAAGCTGAGCCCCTCCGGCGGATTGTCGATGTCCGCCGGCCAGATGCGCAGCATGTGTACCGTCGTCACGACGGACGCCGCCGGGACTTCGCCGACGACGATCGCGAGCCGGCGTTCGTCGGCGCTGAGCAGCTCGCGCGGGTGCCCGAGCGGCGTGGCGGCGGGCCAAGTCCAGAGCAGGTCGGCGCGCTTCTCGCCGGCCCGCGCCGCGAGCACGAACGAAGCGGGCCGGCCCTGCGCGTCGGTCGCGGGCGTAGCGGGGCAGTGGAAGCCCTGACGGCCGTCCAGCCCGAGTACGTAGCCGACCCGCGGCTCCTTCCAACCCGCCGGGCCCGCGTGCGATGTCGCCAGTACGTGCAGGCGCCCCCACGGGTAGATCACGTACCGCCAGGTGTGGCCGGGAAGCTCCCCGGGTGCCGGCGCCGAGGTCGGGACAGGCGTCGTCGCCGCGGTGAAGCGCCAACTACCCTCGATGACCACCCGGTAGGGCGTCGCCTCGACCAGCCGCTGCGTGGCAGCGACCGCCGTGCCCCAACCGGCGAAAAGCTGCGGATCGTCGTAGGCGATGACGGCGCCCGCGCTCGCGGCCCAGTCGGGCGGCAGCGGCACGGGCCACGGCCCCAGGCCGCCGGTGTCGGCCAGGTTCACGCCCTGCGGGTCGCACCATCGCACGATCGCCCCGTCCATGAACGCCAATTCGAAACGGTCCCGCGCGGCGACGTGGATGCGCTGCCCGCGCGTGAACACGCGGAGTTCCTCGGGGCCGGGACGGTCGCCCATGACCTCGCGCGTGTTGTCGGCGAGGATCAGGTCGTCGATATACACGTCCACGGGCGCGGCGATCCCGGGCGCGCGCCACCACAGCCCGCGCACGTCGGCCAGGTCCACGGCGTCGCCGATGGTGTCGACGTCGAGGCGGTAGAGATTCCATCCCGGGCGGGCGCGCAGCGTCCGCGACCAGGTGAGCGCCGCGGGCGCGCCGCTGCGCACGCCGAACTCGAGCGTGACGCCGTCGGGCGGGCCGAAGATGCTCATCAGCAGCAGGCCGTAGGTGCGCCAGTCGCGGATCAGGGCGAGTTGCGGGGCGTGCAGGCCGTCGCAGAGCAAACGGTCAGTGGGCCCCTCCAGCCGGACCTTGAGGCTGGCGGCCCCGGTCTCGTTGCGGGCCCGCAGGATGCTGAGCGTCGGCTGCGGGCGATCGCCCTCGTTGCCGTCGGCACCGACCGTGCGAAAAAGCCCAACTTGTCCGGGCGACTCGAAGTCCGCGAGGCTGATGAACCGGCCCGCTTCGAGGTCCGGGTAGGTCTGGCGCATCCGCGCGAGCACCGGCGCGAGACCCTTGGCCTGATTGCTCCCGGTCTGCGGCTGGAACGCTTCGCAGCCGAGCGCCAATACGCCGAGCGCGCAGATCAGCACCCGGCGCGCGGGGCTACTTCCGCAACGCATGAATCGCCGTGCCGAGCACACTTTCCGCGGCCTCCATCAGGGTTTCCGAAATCGACGGGTGGGCGTGGATCGTCAGGGCAATGTCCTCCGCCTCCGCCCCCATCTCGATGGCCAGCGTGGCCTCGCCGATCAACTCGCCCGCGTTCTCGCCGACGATCCCGACGCCGAGCACGCGTTTCGTCTTCGCATCGGCGAGGATTTTGGTGAGCCCCTCCGGACGGCCCATCGCGATCGCGCGGCCCGAAGCGCCCCACATGAACTTGCCGACCTTAATCTCGATGCCCCGCTCCTTCGCCTCGGCTTCGGTGAGCCCGCACCACGCCAGCTCGGGGCTGGTATAAACCACCGCCGGGATCGCCCGCGCGTCGAACACGCTCGGCTGGCCCGCGATCGCCTCGGCCGCCACGATGCCCTCGCGGCTGGCTTTGTGGGCGAGCAACGGATTGCCCGTCACGTCGCCGATGGCCCAGATGTGCTTGTCAGCCGTGCGACGGGCGGCGTCCACTTCGATGAAGCCGTGCTTGTTGATGATGGCTTTCGTGTTTTCGAGGCCGAGATTGTCGGTATTCGGCTGCCGGCCGACGGATACCAGGACGCGCTCGAAGGTCGCCGTCTCGCGCCGGCCGTCCTTCGTGTATGCGACCTCCACGCCGGCGCCGACCTTCTTCGCGGCCTCGAGCGCGACGCCGGTGTGGATTGCGGCGAACTGCTTTTTCAGGCGCGCGACCAGTGGGCGCGCGAGGTCGTCGTCCGGGCCGGTCAGAATCCGATCGAGTGCCTCGATCACGGTGACCTGGCTGCCGAGGGCGGCGTAAACCTGCCCCAGCTCCAAGCCGATGTACCCGCCGCCGACAACCAGCAGCGTCTTCGGCACGCTCGCCAGCGCGAGCGCACCGGTCGAGTCGATGCAGCACTCCGGCGGCATGAGCTTGTCGGGCAGCCGCTTGGGCCGCGAGCCGGTGGCGACAAGCGCGTGCTTGAACTTCAGTCGCGTGACGCCGTCGCCCTCGACGCGGACGGTGCGCGACTCCTCGAACCGCGCCCGGCCGCGCAGCACGCGGATGCCGCGTTTCTTGGCGAGCAGGTCGATGCCGCCGCAGAGCGGGTCCACCACGGACTGCTTCCAGGCACGGAGCTTATCCACGTCGAGTGCGGGCGGGCCGAATGTGACGCCGAAGTCCTTGGCGTCGGCCGCGAGCCCGATCACGTGCGCGACGTGCAGCAGCGCTTTGGAGGGAATGCAGCCGACGCGCAGGCACACGCCGCCGAGCACCGGGTTCTCGTCCACCAGCGTGGTCGCCAGGCCCAGGTCCGCCGCCCGAAACGCCGCGACGTACCCGCCCGGCCCCCCGCCGATGACCAGCAAGTCGGCCTGTTCCGTGAGCTCGCCGACGACCATACGCTTCTCCCGAACGAACTATGCCAGCGAGATCAGCCGCAGCGGATTCTCCAGCGACCGAATCACCGCACTCACGAACCGCGCCGCGACGGCACCGTCCACCACCCGGTGGTCGAACGACAACGCCAGCGGCAGCATCATTCGCGGCACAACCTGCCCCTCGTACACTGCCGGCTCCAGCTTCGCCCGGCCCAGCCCAAGGATGCCGACCTCCGGGAAGTTGACCATCGGCGTGAAGAACTTGCCGCCCAGCGCGCCCACGTTCGTGATGCTGAACGTCGCCCCACGCAGGTCCGCGATCTCGAACTTCACCGTCCGCGCCTTCTCCGCAATCGCGTGCAGGTCCGCCGCGATCTGCGGCAGCGACTTCTTGTCCGCGTTGCGCAGCACGGGCACGACCAGGCCGCGCGGCGTATCGACCGCGATGCCGACGTGCACGTAGTCCTTGTAGATGATCTCCTCGGCCGCGGCGTCGAAGCTGCAATTGAGCACCGGAAACTCGCGCAAGGCGACGGCGACCGCCTTGGTCACGATCGCGGTTATCGTCAGCTTGGCCTGCCCCGGCTCCAGGGCCGCGTTGAAGTTCTGGCGGTTCCGCTCGAGGTCCGTCACGTCCGCCACGTCGCCGTGCGTAACCCGCGGCACGTTGAGCCACGCGCGGGTCATCTGGCGGGCGATGGTCTTGCGGATTTGCGGGACCGGCTCGCGACGGACCGGGCCGTACTGGCTGAAATCCGGCAGCTCCGCGCTGACGCACCGCAGCGCGGCCCCCGGTGCTGCGGCCGGTTCGGCGTGCTCGCCCGCGGCGAAGCGCTCGACGTCTTCGCGGAGGATTCGGCCGCCAGGGCCGGTGCCGGGGACGGCGCTGATGTCCACGCCGCGCTCGCGGGCGAGCTTGCGCACCGCGGGCGCCGCGGGCACGGGGCCTTCTTTCGCGGGCGGTGCGCTGGGCGGTACAGGCGGCGCTGCTGCGCGGGCCGGCGGGAGGGCAATCGCACTGCTCGCGGGGGCGGCGGCGGGCCTGGCCGGCGGCGCCGTCGCTGCGGCGGCAGGCTGCGCTGTCGGTGCGGCAGCCGGCTGCGCCGCCGTTTTCGCGGGTTGTCCGACCCCGACCGCGGAATCGTCGATCGTGACGAGTACCTGCCCAACCTTGACCGTCTGCCCGGCTTGCACGTGGATCTTCGCGACGGTCCCGGCCTTCGGCGACGGAATCTCGACCGCCGCCTTGTCGGTCTCGATTTCGAGCATCGGCTGGTATTCGGCGAGCGTGTCGCCCTCCTTAACCAGCACGTTGACGATCTGCCCCTCGTGGACGCCTTCGCCCAAATCTGGCAGTTTGAAGTCGAACATGTGACGCGGCCCTCAATCCTCGCTCGTCACGCGGCCCGTAACGCCGCCATCCGGCGGCAAGGCATGGCATTCTACTCGGCCGGTGGGGGAGGTCGAGGGTGTACCGCGAAAGGTCCCCGCGCGGCGGTCTAGAACCGCACGGTCTCCAGCGCCGCCGCCACCACCCGGGCGGGATCGGGGAGGTACGTCAGTTCATTCTGGAAATACGGGATGATCGTGTCGTAACCCGTGACGCGCTTCACCGGAGCCTCCAGGTACAGCAGGCTGCCCTCCACGATCCGCGCGACGATTTCTGCACCGACGCCGCAGTGCCGCGGGGCTTCGTGCACGACCACCGCGCGGCCGGTCCGGCGGACCGACTCGTTAATCAACTCGCCATCCAGCGGGGACACGGAGAGCAGGTCAAGCACCTCGGCGTCTACGTCGTGCTCGTCCGCCAGCTCCTCTGCCGCGTCCAGCGCCACGCGCAGCATCGCGCCGTACGCAATCAGCGTGACGTCCTTGCCCGGCCGCGCGACGACGCCCTTGCCGATCGGCATCGTCTCTGGCGCATCGGGCACCTCCTCGCGAAACGCGCGGTAGACGGCCTTCGGCTCGAAGAAGATAACGGGGTCGGGGTCGAGGATCGCCGCCCGCAGCAGGGCCCGCGCGTTCCGCGGCCCGGACGGAATGACGACCTTCAGCCCGGCCAGGTGCGCGTACGTTGCCTCGGGCGCCTCGCTGTGATGCTCGACGGCGCGAATGCCGCCGCCGTACGGCATCCGAATGACCAGTGGGCACGTGTAGCGGCCGCGCGTGCGGTTGCGAAACCGGCGGACGTGGTTTTCGACCTGGTGGAACGCCTGAAACGAGAAGCCGTCGAATTGCAGCTCGCACACCGGCAGAAAGCCCGTGAACGCCAAGCCGATCCCGCCCCCGACGATCGCGGCCTCGGCCAGCGGCGTGTCGATGCAGCGGTCGGGGCCGAACTCCTGCAACAGGCCCTCGGTTACGCGAAAGACGCCCTCGTCCAGGCCGACGTCCTGGCCGAGCACGAGCACGTTGGGGTTCTCGCGCATGGCCTCGGCCAATGCGAGGTTCAACGCCTTCACCATCGTCAACTGCGCCACGCTTCACTCTCCGCCGCAGTCATGTCACGAAACTGGCGCCGGTGCCGGCGCGTGCTTGCGCTCCAGGTACGCCCGCAACTCGGCCTGCTGCGCTTGCAGCTCGGGTGTCAGCTCAGCGTACATGTACTGCACGAACTCGGCCGGGTCCTGCCGGTACTGCTCGTACTGGCGGACGGCTTGCTCGATTTCGGCCGCGATCTCCGCGTCGATTTCCCGTTCGCCCGGCTCGTCGAGCAGTCCCTTCTTCTGCAGGTACGCGCGGAAACGCAGCAGCGGATCGCGCGGCTCCCATTCCTTGACCTCGTCGTCCTTGCGGTACTTCTTGGGATCGTCGGCCGTCGTGTGCATGCTCAGGCGGTAGGTGACCGCCTCGATCAGCGTCGGGCCGCCGCCGGTGCGGGCTTTTTCGACGGCCTCGCGCGTCGCGACGATCATCGCCAGGATGTCGTTGCCGTCGACCTGCAAGCCGTCCATACCGTACGCGATCGCCTTCTGGGCGATCGTCTGTGACGCGGTCTGGCGGCTGCGCGGGACCGAGATCGCCCAGTGGTTGTTCTGCACCACCATGACGAGCGGGAGGTTGAACACGCCGGCGAAATTCAGCGCCTCGTGGAAATCGCCCTCGGACGTGCCGCCGTCGCCACAGAACGTGGCGCACACACGGCCCGCGCCGCGGAGCTTGCAGCCCCAGGCGAGGCCCATGCCGTACTGGCACTGCGAGGCGATCGGCACGGAGACCGGCAGGTCGCGGACGCCGTCGGGCGGCACGTTGCCGGCCTCGAAGCCGCCCCAGTACAGCAGCCATGTATGAACCGGCCAGCCGCGCCACAGCAGCCCTGCCGTCTCGCGGAAAGTCGGCACGAGCCAGTCGTCTTTCTCGAGCGCGTACGCGACGCCGAGCGACGCCGCCTCTTGCCCCTTGCTCGGCCCGTACGTACCGAGGCGTCCCTGGCGTTGGAGGGTCAGGGCGCGCTCGTCAAAGCGGCGGCAGGTGAGCATCGTCCGATAGAGGCGACGCAGGTCCGCCGGATCGAGCGCCGGCTCGAGGTCCGTGTCGACCCGCCCGTCCGCCGCCAGAATGGAAAGCGTCTCGACGCGGTTAGGCAGCTTCACGGGCTCGCGCGGCACACCTGCACCTCGGAGCGGAGAAATAGGACGGCCGAAACACACCAGACGCAATCGTCGCGGTATTGTAGCGCTCGCTTCACGAGACGCCAACGGCGCCGCGGCCAGGTTGTCCATGCGGCGGCCGCCGGTGCCACGTCCCACGCGTGTCGGTTATGCTGTCGCGCATGACCCGCGACGAGATCTGCTCGAAGTTCATCGAATCCGTCCCGTACCAGCTCTATCCGTTCCAGGAGGAGGCCCTGCTCGCCTGGTTCGAGTCGGAGGGCGGCGTGCTGATCTGCGCGCCGACCGGCATGGGCAAGACCCTCATCGCCGAGGCCGCGATCTTCGAGGCGTTGCACACCCGGCGGACGCTGTACTACACGACCCCGCTCATCGCCCTCACCGAGCAGAAGTTCCGCGAGTTCCAGAACCTGGTGGAGCGGTGGGGCTTCTCGCGCGGCGACGTGGGCTTCATCACCGGCAACCGGCGCGAGAACCCGGACGCGCTGATCCGCGTGGTCGTCGCCGAGATCCTGCTCAACCACCTGCTCGCCAGCGGCACGACCGAGACGCCGCTGTTCCCGACCGATACCGCCTGCGTCGTCATGGACGAGTTCCATAGCTTCAACGACATCGAGCGCGGCGTCGTGTGGGAATTGACGCTGACGATGCTGCCGGCCGCGGCGCGCGTCATGCTGCTGTCCGCGACGGTCGGCAACCCGTACGACTTCGCGGATTGGCTGAAGAACAAGCACGGCCGCCGCGTGCAGGTCGTCACGTCCATCGAACGCCGCGTGCCGCTCGAATATCACTGGGTGGACGACAAGCTGATGACCGAGCACCTCGTGCAGATGGTCGAGGGCGACGGCGAGGCGTACCGTGCGCCCGCCCTGGTATTTGCGTTCAACCGCGACGAATGCTGGGAGTTGGCGGAGAAGCTCAAAGGGCTGCCGCTCGTCAGCAAACAGCAGAAGCAGGAGCTCGACGCGCTGCTCGCCGAGCGCAAGGCCGATTTCGCCGAGGGCATCGGGCCGAAGCTCGCCCAGATGCTGCAGCGCGGCATCGGCGTGCACCACGCCGGCGTCCTGCCGCGGCACAAGGAGATCGTCGAGGACCTCTTCGGCCGGAAGCTCGTCCCGTACGTGTGCTGCACGGAAACGCTGGCCGCCGGCATCAACCTGCCGGCCCGCTCGATCGTGCTGACGACGCTCCTAAAGGGCAAGCACGGCGAGATGAAGCTGATCCCGCCCTCGGCGGCCCACCAGATGTTCGGCCGCGCCGGCCGCCCGCAGTTCGACACGAAGGGCCACGTCTACGCCGTCGCCCACGAGGACGACGTCAAGATCAACAAGTGGCGGAAGAAGTTCGAGCAGATTCCGGCCGGCTCGAAGGACCCCGGCATCATGCGGATGCGGAAGGACCTGGAGCGCAAGCGCCCGACGCGCCGCTCGACCGAGCAGTACTGGAGCGAGGGCCAGTTCAAGGACCTCATCAAGGCGGGCCCGGCGCGGCTCTACAGCCGGGGGATGATCCCGTACTCCGTGCTGATCTTCCTGCTGACGCGGACGGGCACGCTGCACGAGGTCCGCGACTTCATGTCCAAGCGTTTCGCCGGTCAGGAGTACCTCGACAAGTTCGCCCAGCAGCTCGAGTTCATGCTCGACAACCTCCAGGCCCTCGGCTACCTGAAGCGCTCGGAGGACGGCGACCACGTCACGCTGGACGACACGATCCACCGGCTGCTGAATTACCGCAGCGTCGATCCGCTCTTCGGCGACTACCTCGCGGCGCAGCTCGCGCAGAGCAACTTCGACGAGAAGGTGCTCGCGCTCGAGGCCGTGCTGCAAGTGCCGCCGGCGATCCTGCGGAGCGTGCGAATTCCGGAGGATCTGCCGAAGGGGCCGCTGCAAGAGCAGGTGCTCGAGCCGCTGCTGATTCAGATGGGTGTGACGCTCGCGAAGGTGCGTGGCCCGGACGACGAGGAGGAGGACGATCGGCCCCGCGGCTGGGTCGATCCGTGGAACGAGGAAGAGGAGGAGCACCCGCCGTCGTTCCCGGAGATGCTCAAGATCGCGTTCGAGGCGAAGCTCGCGGCCCCCGAGCCCGCGTTCGTACAGCCGAAGTGGATCGCCGGCGACGCCTTCCGCCATGAGTGCGAGTTCTTCAAGTGCGTCAAGGCGCTGAACCTGATGAAGCAGGAGGGGCTGATCCTCCGGCACTTGCTGCGGCTGGTCATCCTGGCTGGCGAGTTCTACGTCCGCACCACCGATCCCGAATACCAGCGTCTCGGCGAGCTGGCCACGAAGACCTGCCAGCGCGTGGACGAAAAGTACACCAACCGCTTCCTGGCCGAGGCGCAGAGCATGAAGGAATTGCTCAAGCACTGACGCGCACGGCACCGCGGCGCGCGCCCCGCCCGGTTGACGCCTGCCGCCGTTCGGCTTAACTCCCACACTTCATGGCGCGAAAGCCCCAATACAAGGCGTTGCGGCGGCTCATCGGAGCCGCGGCGGGGTTGTGCATCATCGTCGTGCTCGGCGCGCTGGGCTACTGGCTCCTGAGCGGCCAGGCGTATTCGCTGTTCGACTGCGTCTACATGGCCTTCATCACGATCACGACGATCGGCTTTTCCGAGGTGATCGATGTGGCCGCGCTGCCCGGTGGCCGGCTGCTGACCATGTCGATCGCGCTGACCGGCATCGCCACGGTGGCGTACCTGCTCTCGAACTTCACGGCCTTCATCATCGAAGCGGAATTGAGCGAGACGTTCCGGAGAAACGCGATGGAGAATAAGGCCCGCAAGCTGAAGGACCATTACATCGTCTGCGGCCTCGGGCGGGTCGGCCTGGAGGTCGTGCAGGAGCTGTGCGCCACGCAGCGGCCCTGCGTCGTGGTCGACCTCGACCGCGACCAGCTCAAGTCGGCCGCCGATTCGCTGCGCGACCTCATCGCGCTAGACGGCGACGCGACCGACAACGACGTCCTCCTCGCCGCGGGCATCCACAAGGCGCGCGGCCTCTTCGCCGTCATCAATGACGACAACCACAACCTGGTCATCTGTCTGACGGCGAAGCAGCTAAACCCGCGGATCACCGTCGTGGCGCGCTGCCGCGACCTGCGGAACGCCGACAAGCTGCGGGCCGCCGGTGCGGATCACGTCGTCTCGCCCGCGCACATCGGCGGAATGCGGATGGCGTCGGAGATGATCCGGCCGACGGTCGTGTCGTTCCTGGACATCATGCTGCGCGACAAGGACCGGAATCTGCGAATCGAGGAGGTCGAGGTCGCCCACCCCGGCCACAAGATCGCGGACCTGCACCTGCACGAGTTCGCCGAGACCTTGTTGCTGGCGGTGCGGACCGCGTCGTCCTGGGTCTACAACCCGCCGCCGGACCACGTGCTCGAACCCGGCAGCCGGCTGGTCGTGATGACGACGCCGCACGACCGGGCGGCGTTGGAGCGGCATGTGGGGCCCACGGCGCCAGCCACCGAAGAGTAGGCGCCTGCGGTTTGCCGCACGGACTCCATTTCGCCATTTGAGAGCGGTCGCGCTGCACGCTTCGTCGCACGTCCCGAACACGCGTAGGGCCCGCTGTGCGGACCTGACTCGCTGACTTTCGTGGGGCGAGTTGGTCGGGACCCCGGACACGCGCTACAATCGCCTGCAAAGGGCCGAAGGCGCTCGCGGGCCGAGCGCCAGACTGTTGGATACCGGTGACGACGGGTCGTCCGCGCCCTCACGGGCCGGGACGCCGGCGCTGTGCGCCGCACTGGATCCGCGACCAAAGAGACGTGGGCGGATCGCACCTGCGTGCGACCTGCGTGCGACCTGCCGGCGGCCTGACGAGGTTCTGGTAAGAGCGAAAGGAAGGACCAGCTTATGCAACCCAACTCGGTGGACAGGATTCTGGAGTACGCCATCCGCAACGAGGAGCGGGCGGCCGCGTTTTACCGTTACTTCGCCGAGGAAGCCCCGCGGGAGTCCACGAAAGACGTCTTCCTCCGCTTTGCCGGCGAGGAAGAGGACCACAAGGCCAGGCTCCTGGCGATCAAGGCCAGCGGGCAGGAGTTCGTGAGCGCGGCCGAGCCCGTCGATCCGGAGCTGGCTGAGACGCTGGACGATGAGCCGCTCGATCTGGCGGGCGACATGGACTACCGGCAGGTCCTGGTGCTTGCCATCAAGGCCGAGAAAGGCGCGCACATGCTCTACACGCGCCTGGCCGAGACCGCCTGCAACGCGGCCTGGAAGTCGACCCTGCTGGGGCTGGCCCAGGAAGAGGCCCGGCACAAGCTGCAATTCGAGCGCGAATACGAGGAATTGAAACGGCACGACGGGTAGCCCGGATGCCTCACCCGCGTGACGCCGTTCGGACGTGGCGCTGGCCGACGAACTCGCGCAGGTGGCCGCCGCCGTGGGGGGCGACCCGCGACGGAACGCCGCCGTACTCAGCACACGTGGGGACCGTGGGCCAGCATTGATGTGCGCGCGGGGCAGGATACACTCCCCGTCATGCTGTTCATGGTCATTGAGCACCTCAGACACGGCGATCCAAAACCGCTTGGCGAGCGATTCCGACGAAGCGGCCGGATGCTGCCCGCTGGCGTCACGTACCACGCAAGCTGGGTCGATGCCGCGGGCGCGCGCTGCTTTCAGGTGATGGAGACGGCCGATCGGGCGTTGTTGGAAACCTGGGTCAGCCGCTGGAACGATCTGGTCGAGTTCGAGATTGTGCCGGTCGTGACTTCGGCGGAGTTTTGGGCCCAGACGCAGTCCGGCGAGTAGGGCGATTCAGGAGAGAACCCCCAAGCGCGGTCAGGGGTCCCCGGCGTCATCTGGCGCGAGGAGGTTGGGCGCAAGCGACGGGCTGCCGGGCAGGCGTGCGGCCGGCCGGCAGCCCGTGGCTGGCGCTGCGGCGCGTGTGGCGCCGAGCGGGCAAAGATCACTTCGAATCGGAGATCATTGTCGCGGGCGTCGTCCAGTAATCGGACTTGAGCCGCGCGGGGTCGAGCTCGACTTGCCCGATGTCCAGCGTGATCCGCCCGGCGGGGCCGATGCCGCGGAACTCGGCGCGGCGGACGGTGTGGGCCGCGCTATCGTAGTCGATCGCCAGCGTCAGCGAATCGCGCAACGACTGGACGAATCGGCCGAGCCATTCGGGTCCGGCGGCACTCGTCGGGAACGGGAAGCCCGTCACGCGGAACACCCACTGACGCGGATTGGTGCGATTCACCTCCACGTGGGCCGCGCGCTGTTCGAGATAGGCGATTAGCGCGTCCGGTTGTGTCGGCCAATTCACGTGGTCGGCGATGATGCCGACGCCGGTGGCACCGATTTCGGCCGGCGGTATCGTGCGCGTCCACGGAACATCGCCGGTCTGGGGGTCATAGTGGAACTCGTGGAGGGTTTGCCGGACCAGAGCGCTCACATCCGGTACAACCGGGGCGACGAACTCCAGCTCGCCGATGCGGGCAAAGCGGGCGGTGCGGAGGGCGTACGTCGTGGGGCCGGTGCGCTCGACGCGCACGTCGCTCGCGGCCTGCTTGAGCCCCGCGATGACCTGGTCCGCCGTGGCCGTATCGCTGAGCTGGAGCAGGAACCGCAGGAGCTGTTCGACGACCATACGCTGCTCCAGGCGGAATGTGTAGGACACCGCGCTATCGCCCTGCGAAAAGCCCAGGTCCGCCGGCATCACACCAAACTGATCCAGCGGCTGCTGCGCGAAATCGTTCCACGCGCGACCGCGGATCAGGTATTCCGTGAACGTCACGCGGTGCGAAGGGGCGGGGGGCGGCGCGCCGAACAGGTTGCTCAACAACTCGCCAGGCACGCCGCCGCACGAGCCGCCGTTGCCGCGGCAGTACTGCCAGGCGTCGGTCGGCGTCTGCGTGATCACGAGCACGGCGTCGAGGTCGTTCCACTCCGGGTTGTCGGCTTTCATGAGCACGTGCACTTCGGCGTACTGCGTGTCGTCCTGCGGGCCGGGGCCGGCCCGGTCGAGCACGATCTCGCCGCTCACCTGCACGTTGCCGAAATCGACGTCCGCGATCCGCATCGACAGCGATTGGGCGAGTGCCGCGCGGAAGCCGTCGAAGATCGTGGCGGCGGTCACCGGGGTGGCGTGGCCCACGGCCAGCCAGAAGCCGAGCACGAGGGCGGCGGCGATGCCGGTGGTGGCAAGCGCGAAGCGCTTATGTGTTCTCATGAATGAGCTTTCCTTCCGGGTCCCCGCCGAGGGGTTCGGCAGAGGAGCTTGTAGCCAGCGAGCCTGGCGATCCGCGTCTGCGCGGTCCGGGAGCGCGACTGCGCGCCCGATCCGCTCGAGATTGCGGTGCCGGCAGGCGTCCTGGGGGTCGTGGCAATCGGACATGTGCGATCCTCCTATGACTGCAAGTGGGCGAGCTTGTCGCGCAGAGCCAGCCGGGCCCGGTAGAGCCGGCCCTCGACCGCCCGCACACTCATGGATAGCAATGCCGCCAAGTCCGCCTGGCAGCGGCCTTCGAAATAGAAGCCCGCGAGCAGTTCCTGGTCGGCGGCGGACAACTCGGTTAGCGCCAGCAGCAGTTGGTCGCGGACTTCTTTGCGGGCCAGCAGTTCCGCCGGCAGCTCTTCAGTGTCGAACCGTTGCGCGATGGCGCGGGCGAACTCCGGCTCGGCGACAGCGCCGTCCAGAGGCGTCCGGCTTTTCCGCCGCCGGTGCTCGCGCAGCAAATTCTGCGCAATCCGCCACAGCCAGGGCTCGGCGTTGTCTTCGCGCAGGTCGCGGGCGTTGAGATGCGCCCGCAGCCAGAGCTGCTGCATGAGGTCGTCGACCAGGTGTACGTCGCGGCCCGTGCGGACGGCGAAGTAGCGGCAGAATGCCTGGCCGCAGGCTTCGAACGTCCGCTGAACCGCGGTCGCGGGGTCGTTCGTCGCGCTCATCGCCGCTCCTCGGTGCGCCGCCAGGCTGGTCATGGTCAACGATGCCTCCGCCATTCTAATTCCGCGCGGACTCTACCGGTCCGATGCGCGAGCGAGCTGGACCCCACGGGAATTCGGTTAATCGGAGGTGCGGCGGCGCAACACTATCAGGGCGACGAGCCGGAGGGCTGTTGCATGAGCGATGGGCGGTGCTATGGCCGGCGAGGCGCCGGCCGCTACGCCACGAAATCCAGCGCGACTTTGTGCATCCCGCCGGTGACGGCGTGATCGGTTTCCTCGCTGGTGATGCAATCCCAGACCGGGCAGACGTGCTGGCAGAGCAGGCAGCCGACGCACAGGTCGCCCTCGACGCGGGCCTTGCGCTGCTCGCGGTCGAATTGCATGGCCTGGTTGGCGCCGTCGTAGCAGACGACGTGGCACAGGCCGCAGCCAATGCACTTGTCGGCATCGACCTTCGAAATCACGTGCTTGGCCTGGTGGTGCTCGGACGGATCGACCGTCTGCGGCAAGCCGCGGCCGACCAAGTCGCGGACGGACGCCAGGCCCTTCGACTCCAGGTAATCCGCCAGCCCCTCGCACAGCGGCTCGATGATGCGGTAGCCGTAGTGCATGATGCCGGTCGTGACTTGCAGGTTCGAGGCACCCATCAGCAGGAACATGGCCGCGTCCTGCCACGTCTCCAGGCCACCGATGCCGGAGACCGGGAGGCTCAGCTCTTTGCTCTGGGCGAGCTCGGCGACGAAGCGGAGGGCGATGGGCTTGACCGCGGGGCCGGAGAAGCCGCTGATCGAGCCGCGGCCCTGGATCGTGGGCTTGGGCGCGAGCGTGTCGAGGCCGACCTCGGTGATCGCCCGCAGCGTGTTGATCGCGGAGATCGCGTCCGCCCCGCCGTGCTTGGCGGCGATCGACGGCGGCAGGATGTCGGTGATGTTGGGCGTCATCTTGGCCATGACGGGGATCTTGACCGAGTCTTTGACGACGCGGGTGTAGCGTTCGAGCAGGTCGTACTGCTGGCCGATCTTGTGGCCGGCACCCTCGATTGCCATCTGCGGGCAGGAGAAATTCAGCTCCAGCAGATCGGCGCCCGCGGCGGCGACGCCCTGAGCGAGCTCGCGCCAGCCGGCGTCGGAATAACCCATGATGCTGACCATGACGCGGCGGTCGGGGAAATGCTGCTTGAGCCAGGCGATGTCCTTGAGGTTCTGCTTGAAGGGGCGCTCGCTGATCATCTCGATGTTCTGGAGGCCGATGAAGCGGCGGTCGCCGTTGTGCAGGGCGTTGAGCCGCGGCGTGGGATCGACGATCTGGTAGGCCTCTTCGAGGCCGACGGTCTTGTAGAGCACGCCGCCCCAGCCGGCCTCGAACGCGCGGGCGATCATCTCGGCGGTGTTACTGACGGGCGAGGAGGAGAGGCAGAACGGGTTCTGGAAGTGCAGGCCGCAGAAGTCGATTTCGAGGCTCGGATGCGAGCGCTTCGGGCGGCGGGCCGGCGTGCGCAGCGGAAAGGCCTGCGCGATCGCGTCCGCGGCCTTCTTGCCGTCGAGCACGGAGGCCGCGACGGTCTTGCCGGCGGCAACCAGGTCGCCACCAATGAAGATGCGCGGATTCGTCGAGCACAGGCTCTGCTCGTCGGCCATGGGCCGGCCGTTGGGGCGCGTCTCGAGCGAACCGGCGAACAGGGCGTTCAGATCGGGCGAAAGGCCGGCGCCGATGGCTTCAATCAGCACGTCGGCCGGCAGGTTCCAGGCCGTGCCGCGGACATCCACAGCGTTGTCGGGCACAAAGCGGCCGGGCTCCTTCCAGCGGATCTCGACGCCGCGGAGGCTGAGCAGGCGACCATCGGGGCGGCCGACGATCTTCGTGACACGGGAATTGGGTTTGAAGCGGATGCCCTCGTGGAACGCCAGCGTCTTCTCCTCGATGTCGGCGGGCAGCTCCTCCATCGATTCGAGCGAGACGGCGTAAACGCGGGCGGCGCCGAGGCGCTTGGAGGTGACGGCGCAGTCCATCGCGACGGAGCCACCGCCAACGACGACGACCTGCTTGCCCTTCACGAGCTTGGTGAGCTCCGCGCGGCCGTCGGGGCTCTTGCTGCGGCTGAGGAACGCGTCCCACTGGTGCACGCCGCGGAGGTCCTCGCCGGGGAGGCGCAGGCGATAGGACTCGTCGCAACCGGAGGCGAGGAAAACCGCGTCGCATCCTCCCTGGAGCAGCGCTTCGAGGTCCTGGCGGGACTTTACGGAGTGGCTGCACTCAAACTTCACCCCCAGGGCTTTGATGAGGTTGATTTCGTGATCGAGCAGCCCCTGAGACAGGCGATGGTCGGGGATGCCGTAGCGCAGGAGGCCGCCGGACTGCGGCATCTTCTCATACACGGTGACGGCGTAGCCCTTGCGAGCGAGGCTGGCGGCGGCGGAGAGGCCGGCGGGGCCGGAGCCGATGACCGCGACCTTCCGATCGCCGGCGGGCGGGGCCTGGAGCACCTGCATCTTCTCGCGACGCTCGTAGTCGGCCAGGAAGGCTTGCAGCTCGTTGATGCGGATCGGCTGGTCGAGGCCGGAGCGTATGCAGCCCTTGACGCACAGCCGGCAGGTCGGGCAGACCTGCGCGCACGTGGCGGCGAGGATGTTGTGCTCGCGCAGGGTGCGCACGGCGCCGCGGATGTCGCCCATGCGGAGCTTGAAGATCCACTTGGCGGGGTTTGTATCGGCCCCGCAGCCGGCGTTGCACGGGGGGTCGTCGCAAATCAGGCAGCGGCCGGCTTCGGTGAGGGCCGCCTGAAGGCTCATGATGCCGTTGTGGTGCCCGTTTCCGTGGGTGGCGTTAAGCACGAGAGAACTCCTTCGTTGTGCAAGCGTCGTGGAGGCGCTGTCAAACCCGCTCCACATACGGCGTCGGTCACGGAGAGCTGACGCTACGCGGGCCGGGCGTCACACCTGCCCGGGGTTCGCGCGCGGGATGAACTGTCCGTGCCCGTTGCGGCCGACGAACTTGTAGTCCGCGACCACCTGTTGCCCCCGGCAGAACGTGTGCTCGGCAAAACCAGCGAGATTCCAGCCCTGATACGGGCTCCAATCGCAATTCGTCTGCATCTGGTGCCAATCGACCTTGCGCTTCTGCGTCGGGTGGACGATCGCCAGATCGGCGTCGCTACCGATCTGCAGCGTTCCCTTCCGCGGATACAGGCCCATGACGCGGGCCGGGGCGGTGCAGCACTTGTCGACGAACTGATTGACGGTCAGCCGCCGCTTGAGCACACCCTGAGTGTAGACCACTGGTAGCAGGGTCTCCAGTCCGGGCATGCCCATCGGGATTTTTGTCCAATCGCCGTTCCACATGGCCTTCTGGGCCCGCGTGAACGTGCACGTGTCGGTGGAAATCGAGCAGACCTCGCCATTTTTCAGGCCGGCCCACAGCCGCTTCTGGTCCTGCGGCTTCTTGATCTGCGGGCAGGTGGCGTAGAGGTGCCCGTCCTTGCCGGCGAAGACGCGGTCGTCCAGCGCAAGGTACTGGGCACAAGTTTCGGCCAGGACGTGCACGCCGTCTTCTTGGGCCCGCTTGACCAGGTCGGCGCCTTCGCCGGTGCTCATGTGCACGACGAACAGCCGCCCGCCCGTGGCCTTGGTCCATCGGATGGCGCGCTCGATCGCCTCGGCCTCGATGAAATTGGGGCGCGTCAGCGTGTGCAGATACGCACCATGCTTCTTCATCTCGGCGGGCGTGTGGTGCCGCTCGATGAGCATGTCGAGCACGCGGCTGGACTCGGCGTGCACGCAGAGCATGCCGCCGAGGTCGCGGAGGGTTTCGAGGGCGCCGTAGATGGCGGCGTCGTCGGACTGCCAGCCCTGGGCCGCGTAGATCATGAATTCCTTGAAGGTCGGGATGCCCTGGTCGATCATCCGCTTAATGTCTTGCTTCTGGCGCTCCCAGTTGGTGATCGCCAGGTGCAGCGAATAGTCCACGCAGGCCTTGCCCGCGGCCCGGCCTTGCCAGTTGTCCACCGCCTGCTGCAGCGTCTCTTCGCCGTACGGAATCGCGAAGTCGATCAGCGTGGTGACGCCGCCGCAGGCCGCGGCCCGCGTGCCGGAGTCGTAGTCGTCGGCGGAGACGGTGCCGCAGAACGGCAGAGCGAGGTGCACGTGGGCGTCCACGCCGCCCGGGATGACGTAGCGGCCCTGGGCGCTGACGAGCTTGGCGCCGTCGGCGCTGGTTTTCGCGAGGCGCGGGCCGATGGCGACGATCTTCTCGCCGCGGATCCCGACGTCGGCCAGCACGGTCTTGCGGGCGGTGACGACACGTCCGCCGTGGATGATGGTGTCGAGTTTCATGCGGTCCCCTTGCAAAGGCCAATGGTCCGCCCAGCGGACCCTACGGGCTCGCGCGTCCACGGGATTATTGTCCGCAGGACGCCGGGGCGAAGTCAAGGGAGAAGTAGCGGGCACGCACGGCGGCATCGCCTGAGCACAACCGAACTCGCCATCAAAGCCCGATTAGGGCAACGAACGGGTCGATGTCACCGAAGGTGACGCGGCCGTCGCCGTTGCAGTCGGCGTTGAGCCAGGGGCAGTCGGGGTGGTGCTGGTTCCAGGCCGACTCGCCGGCGAGGGCCTCGACGAAGGGGTCGATGTCGGCGAACGTGACGCGGCCGTCGCAGTTGGTGTCGCCGGGGCAGGGGTCGCTGGGCGCGCCGGGCAACGGTGCGCCAAACTCGTACGCGCCCATGTCGACCACGCCCGTGACCCACCCGGGCGTAGCGACGCCGGTGTCAGGCGTGGGCGGGTCGTCGACGACGCGCGTATGGCCGTCGAGGTCTATGGGGAACAAGTCCGAATGGCAGCCGTCCGCATCGAGGTCGAGCGCGTCACGCGCGACGAGCAGGTTGTTCCCGGCGTCGATACAGGGCGACCCGGACGACAGGCGGTAGTCGTTGTCCGCCCATGTGTTGGGGTCGCTGTCCAGTCCGTCGGGATCGACGAAGAGCGGGTCAGCGTCGATGTTGGCAGTACCTAGCCAACCGCCCTCGACGTCGCTGTAGCGGACGGAGGGAGTCGAGTTCGGGTCGATCTGGTCGGGGACGTTGCCCCAGAGGATGCAGTTGGAGACATCGCCCGCGGTAGCTCGCAGGCCGCCAGGGGAGGCTGGGGCGATGTTGTTCACAATGGTGCAATTGCGCAGGGCGCCGCCGCTTAGGTAGAGCCCCCCTATGCTGCTGGTGGCCGAGTTGCCAGCGAACAGGCAGTTGGTGGCGAACAGGCTGCCGCCGGGCGCCACGACGGCCCCGCCTATCCGGCCGGCAGCGTTGCCGTTGAAAAGGCAGTTCCATGCGTACAGCGGCGCCGACTCAAAGTAGGCGGCGCCGCCGTAGTATCCCGCCGAGTTTCGTTCAAGCGAGCAGGCATAGATACGCAGAGTCGGAGTGTAGCCGGCGCCCATGTACACCGCGCCGCCCGCCTGCGTGGCGTGGTTGCCCCTGAACAGGCAGTTCTGCACGAGCGGTCCGGAAGCTGCGCCGGGGAACTTGCCAACGCGCAGTGCCCCGCCATTCTGGAGCGACGAATTGTCCGTGAAGGTACAGTCGATCACAGTAGCCGTTGACTCCCACAAGCTCAGTGCCCCGCCGCCGACGGCGGCACGGTTCTTGTCAAACGCGCAGTGCGAGAATGTCGGATGCGACATGACGACCGCCCCGTTCGTCGTACCCGCGGCGTCGACGCCGCCGGAGTACCGCCCCCAGTTGCCACGGAACGCGCAATGGCTCACGGTCGGGTGCCCAATACTCGTCCAGTATAGCAGGTCGCACCGCAGCCCACCGCCGGCGTCGTCCGGAGCCTGAGACCCGTCGGCATTCCCGCCAGTAATCGTGAAGCCGTCGAGCACGGCGGTCGCGTCCGTCGAGCTGGCGAGCACGACGTGGAGGCTGTTGTCCGCGTTGTTGGCGAAGTCGGGGCCGTCGTCGCCGGCCAGATCGCCGCTGAGGATCGAGACGTAGGTGTTCGGATCGCGTGAGTCCGGATCGGCGGCGCCGAGGCCGGCGTAGCCGCCGTTGAGGGCGAGGCCACTGCGCATGGCGAAGCTCGCGCTGCGGTTGCCGGTTCCGCCGGGGCTGGCGGCAGCGTGGTCGGGAAGGTACGTGCCGTGTGCTACGTGGATCTCGGTGATGTTGGGGTCCAGCGCGGCGAACTTCAGGGCATCCTTGAGAAACCGATAGGCGACCGGCCAGCGCGTACCGTCGCCGCCCGCCGGTGCACTGGCGTCCACGTACAGGATCGTCGCCTCGCACCCGTCCAGGATGCCGTCGTAGTCGGCATCCAGAGCGTTGCCAAACGCGAGGTCGCATTCGTCCGGCCAGCCGTTCGAGTTGCAGTCGCTGCTGGTTCCAAGGCCGATGTCCTCGCTGTCCGGCACGCCGTTCCCGTTGCAGTCCGGGTTAAGCTCGTCGGCCCCCATGTCGACGACGGCGATGTCGTCGGCGTTGCCGTCCATGACGCGCGGCTCGCCGTCAGAGTCCGTGTCGTTTGGATCGGGCAGGCTGTTTGGATCACCGGCGTCGATGCAGGGCGACCCCGGCCCCAGCCGCGGGAGGCCCTGCAACGAGTACAAGAAGCGGGGATCCGCATTGGTGTTGCCCGTTCCGGAAGCGGAGCCCCAGCCGTCGCTGTAGGTCGCTGTGGCGATGCCGCCAACGTTGCCGCCGCTGTTGCCCCACACGATGCTGTTCGTCACGACGAGACCGCCCTCGCTGTAGAGCCCGCCGCCGTTGCCGTACGGACCGCTGCCGTAGAGGGAAACCGCGTTGCTGCTGAACGTGCAGTTCCTGACCGTGGGGTTTCCGGCGGATGTGTAGAGACCGCCGCCGTAGCTGCCCGTGCCTCTTGTGACGTTGCCGACGAACGTGGAGTTTGTCAGCGTCGGGCTGCCGCCGGAGTTGTACAGGCCGCCGCCCTTGTAGGTGGCCAGGTTCCCGATGAACGTGCAATGCATGAGCGTCGGGCTACCAAGGCAGTAGACGCCGCCGCCGGAGCAGTCGCCCGGCGAGGACGGACCGTTGGCGGCACCCGCGGCGATGCGCACGCTGTCTAGCACCGCCGTCAGGCCGACGCCCGCGGGCGCGGTGACGACGTGATAGCTGTTCTCGCCGTCGTTCGCGAAGCCGGGGCCGTCGTCGCCGGCGAGATCGCCGCTGAGCGTCGTCGTAAATACCCTGGGATCGCGCAGGTCGTGGTCGGGCGCGACGAGGCCGGCGTAGCCGCCGCGGACGGCCACTCCATCCAAAAGTGTGAACGTCGCCGACCGCGGGTCGTTCGGGTCTGTCCGAGCGGCGGGCCGGTACGTCCCCTGCGCGACGTGGATCTCCGTGATGTTGGGGTCGGCCGCCGCCGTAGCGAATGCGTCTTGAAGGGACTGGTAGGCCGCCGGCCAGGATTGACCGTCGCCGCCCGGCGGGGCCGTGGCGTCCACGTAGATGACCGTCGCGGAGCAAAACGCCGGCCGCAGGGCGGCGGCAAGCACGATGGCGTACAGCGGGCGCAGCACTCCTGTCCCCTTTGTGCACAGCAGGCCGGACGCAAATCCCGGGCGCGCCCGGCCGAACGGACGGCGGTATTCCCGCGGGACCCCACGCCCCGCGCGACGAACCGCCTCCACCGCCAGCATAGCACAACGGGGTACGGCGGAGCAACTGGAATCCAGCCGCTGTGAGCGTGACCACTCGCTGCGCGACCTCGGCCGGAGCCGTTGCGGCTTTGCAGCACAACCGACCCCACCAGCCCCAATATAGGGTGCGTCCTCGACGCACCTTCTGCCGTTGCCAACCCCGCACCCGCCCGAACCCCCACATTTCCAGCCCGCCAGCCGAAGGTCGCCAACCGGGGGGTAGCGCGCCGGCGAAATCTGGCAACCTTCGGATGTCCGCCCCGAAAACGCCCCCCCCGTTCGCTCATCCGTCGCTCGCACTCCGGGCTCCGAGCGCGCGGCCGGTCGCCCGTTTGCGTTTCCCGCCGCGTTTCGGCATAATCAGATAATTGGCCTATCGGATATCGTTATCCACAAAAGAGGGAGCGTATGTTCCGCATCCTCGATACAAAGCAACTGGCCTCCGACGTAAAGTGGTTCCGCATCGCCGCCCCGCTCGTCGCCAAGCACCGCCAGCCCGGACAGTTCGTCATCCTCCGGCTGGACGAGACCGGCGAGCGCATCCCGCTCACGATGGCCGCCGCCGACCCCAAAACCGGCACCATCGAGCTCATCGTCAAGGCCATCGGCAAGACCACGCGCGTCCTCTTCACCAAGCAGGCCGGCGACACCATCCAGGACATCATGGGCCCCCTCGGCCGACCCACCGAGATCCACAAGGTCGACCACGCCGTCCTCGTCGGCGGCGGCGTCGGCACCGCCGTCATCTACCCGCTCGCCAAGGCCCTCCAGGACGCCGGCTGCTTCGTCACCGCGATCACCGGCGGCCGCACCAAGGAGTTGGTCGTCCTCGAAGACGAGCTGAAGAAGGTCTCGAATGCCGTGTACGCCACCACCGACGATGGCAGCTACGGCTTCAAAGGCACCGTCGCCGACAAGCTCCGCGAGCTGATCGCCGTCAACCGTCCCCCCTCTCAGGGGGAACCACAGGGGTGTCGAGCCATCGGCGTCGTCTACTGCGCCGGCCCCGTCCCCATGATGAAGGCCGTCTGCGACCTCACCAGGCCCTTCGGCATCAAAACGATCGTCTCCCTCAACCCCATCATGGTGGACGGCACCGGCATGTGCGGCGGTTGCCGCGTGACGATCGGCGGCAAAACGAAATTCGCCTGCGTCGACGGCCCCGAGTTCGACGGCCACCAGGTCGATTACGCCGAGCTCTGGGACCGCCTCGGCGCCTACAAGGCCCACGAGAAAGTCGCGCTGGACCGCTGGGAACACGAATGCAAGATCGGGGTGGGCAAGTGAAGAGTGACATGTGAAAAGTGACACGTGACAAGTGAAGCTCGTGCAGGCCGCCCCCTGTCACCTTTCACCTGTCCCCTGTCACCCGCACGGAGATAGTCGATGCCCCTGACCCCCAAAGAGCGTATGGCGATCCCCCGCCAGCAAATGCCCGAGCGGCCCGCCGACGTCCGCAACCGCGACTTCAACGAAGTTAACGTCGGCTTCCAGGAGTCGCTCGCCCAGCTCGAAGCGAACCGCTGCCTCCAGTGCAAAGACGGCAAGTGCACGCGCGGCTGCCCCGTCGGCATCGACATCCCCGGCTTCCTCGAGCACATCGCCGCGGGCGACCTGAAGAGCGCCGCCGAACTGCTCCTCTCCGCCAACGCCCTCCCCGGCATCACCGGCCGCGTCTGCCCCCAGGAAGAGCAGTGCGAGCAGGTCTGCATCCGTGCCAAGGGCAAGAACGGCCGCCCCGTCGCCGTCGGCCACCTCGAACGCTACGTCGCCGACTGGGCCCGCGAAAACCTCGACATGAAAACCCTCCTCGCCCCTGCCACCGGCCTCAAGATCGCCGTCGTCGGCTCCGGCCCCGCCGGCCTCACTTGCGCCGGCGAGCTCGCCAAGAAAGGCCACGACGTCACCATCTTCGAAGCCCTCCACACCGCCGGCGGCGTGCTCACCTACGGCATCCCCGAGTTCCGCCTGCCCAACAAGGTCATCGACGCCGAGGTCGACCGCCTCCGCCAGATGGGCGTCAAGATCGTCTGCAACGTCGTCATCGGCCGCACCTTCACCATCGACGAGCTCCTCAACGAAGAGGGCTTCTCCGCCATCTTCATCGCCAACGGCGCCGGCCTACCCATCTTCATGAACATCCCCGGCGAGAACCTCAAAGGCGTCTACTCCGCCAACGAGTACCTCACCCGCTCGAACCTCATGCGCGCCTACACCTTCCCCAAGAACGACACCCCCATCGTCAAGGGCGAGCACGTCGTCGTGGTCGGCGGCGGCAACGTCGCGATGGACTCCGTCCGCACCGCCAAGCGCCTCGGTGCCAAGGAGGCGATCCTCGTCTACCGCCGCAGCCGCGAGGAAATGCCCGCCCGTATCGAGGAAGTCCACCACGCAGAACAGGAAGGCATCATCTTCAAGCTGCTCTGCAGCCCGATCCGCGTCCTCGGCTCCCCCGACGGCTGGGTCAAGGGCGTCGAGTGCATCCGCATGGAGTTGGGTGAGCCCGACGATTCCGGCCGCCGCCGCCCAGTCCCGATGAAGGGCTCCGAGTTCACGCTCGACTGCGACATCGTCATCATGGCCATCGGCACGCGGTCCAACCCGCTGCTCACCCAGGCCACCCCCGGCCTCAAGCTCAACAAGTGGGGCTACATCGAGATCGACGACACCGGCGCCACCAGCAAGCCCGGCGTCTTCGCCGGCGGCGACATCGTCCGCGGCTCCGCCACCGTGATTCTGGCCATGGGCGACGGCAAAAAAGCCGCCGCGACGATCGACCAGTATGTGCGGACCAAGCACGGCCTGCCGGCGGTCGTGCCCCCCTCTCCCTCCTAGGGCGAGGGCCGGGGTGAGGGTCCGTGCCGGCCGTCTGCCCGAGTTCCGTGGGTGCTGGGTCGTGCCTCACGGGACGGGCGCGAAAGGCAGCGATGTTTGAGCTCGTCGGTGAAATCGCGGCCCGCGAGACAATCGCCGTCGGCAGCGCGATCCGTGAAATCGCCCGCCTGCGCAAGGTCTACGGCCCTGGGCGATGGCGCAAGATAAAGGGCCAGGCCCGGGTTCGCCTCGCCGATGGTACAATACGGATAGCAGAGGTGCACTGGTACGAGGCGCATGGCCTCGGTCTGAAAGAACTGAAGCTGAAGCGCTTCTTGGATCAGCCATGAAACCGAAAAGGCCGCCGAGATTCCGCCTCGTCGTCTGCCTGCGAAATGACGATTACCCCGTCTCGCTGGAGCCGCGCAAGATCTACTGCGCCGTCGCGGACCGCGCCGCCGCCGCCCATAACTTGCTCCGCGTGATCGACGAATCCGGCGAAGATTACCTCTACCCGACGGAGTATTTCGCGCCCATCCGCGTCGCCGCGCCCCTGCGCCGGGCGCTCAAGATCGGCTGACGCGCGACCGGCGACAGCCTCCGCGCCCCCGTGACCATCATCGTCGCCATGGGCCACGGCAAGAAAGCCGCCGTGACCATCGACAACTACGTCCGCTCGAAGCACGGCCTGCCTGCGAATCCGCCTCGCGTGTGATCCGCGCCGTGTTGATGATCCGAGCCGCGATCGGTAGTGGTTTTCCCTCCAATTCCCGCCAAACTCCGCCCAAACCCGCCAGACTCTAACAACCTTGTTCTTCTTCGCGTCCTCGGCGTCCTTCGCGGTGAATACTTGTCTACATGGACGACGACCGCTTCGGCCCCAAGACCTTCTACGCCGACTTCCGCTTCGCCAACGAGGTCGATGCCGCGCCCCGCGACTGGCTCTGGCCCGGCCGCATCCCTCTCGGCAGCCTCACCCTCCTCGTCGGCGACCCCGGCCTCGGCAAATCGCTCCTCGCCGCCGACCTCGCCGCCCGCGTGTCCGCACCCCAACCCTGGCCCGACCAGCCCAACCCGTATCCCTATCCCGCCGGCGTCGTCTTCGCCTCGCCCGAGGACTCCGCCGCCGAGACCGTCCTGCCCCGCCTCGCCGCCGCCGGCGCCGACCTCGACCACATCTCCCTCCTCGCCGGCGTAACCCGCAAACCCTCGTACTTGCACGTCCACCCTTCGGTCGCGGCCCTCTACCCGCCGGGCTATAAGTTCGACGACCCCGCGCGTGCCGAGGCCGCGCCGCTCCGCCTCCCCGACCATGCCGACGAGCTGGAACAGGCCATCCGCGCCCACGACCATCCGCGCCTCGTCGTCCTCGATCCGCTCGCCGCACTTCTCTCGCCCGCCGCCCAAGGCAATCCCGCCCCGCTCCTCGCCTCGCTGGCCGACATCGCCCACCGCAAGGGCCTCGCCATCCTCGCCATCGGCCACCTCGCCAAGGGCCGCTCCCACCGCATCTTGTACCGCCTCCGCGGCTCCCTCAGCTTCGCCGCCGCCGCCCGCACCGTCCTGCTGATTTCGGCCGACCCCGACCACCCCGACCGCCGCGTCCTTTCCGCCGTGAAAATGGCCTACGGCCCCCTGCCCCCGCCCCTCGCCTTCCGCATCGCCTCTTCCGCGACCACCCCGCACGACATCCGCCTGTGCGAGAACCGCCCGCGCGACAATCGCTCGTGCAAGGACCGCTCGTGCGAGAATCCCTTCTCGCACGCCGACCGCTCGTGCGAGAATCCCTTCTCGCACCCCGACCTCGAAATCCTGGACTGGCGATACGCCTATCCGATCGCGCCCTCCAACTCTGAATCCTCGAACGCGAGACGTTCTTCTCCGGTCTCGCCCGCCGCCGCTGAACTCGCCCGGCTGCAACCCTCCCGTCCGTTTCCGCCCGCCCCGCACCTCATCTGGGAAGATCGCTCGTGCGACAATCGCTCGTGCGAGAATCCTTTCTCGCACGTCACCCCTACGGTCGTCCGCTCGTGCGAGAATCCCTTCTCGCACGCCGACCCCGCGCCAGAATCTGACCACCTTCCGCCCCTTGGTCCCTCGGTCCCTGCTCCTCAATCCGTCATTCACAATTCCCCGCCGCTGCCGCGGCCCTCTGGCAACGCCCCGACCTCCTCGACCTGCCGGCGGAAACCTATTCCGCCCTCTCCGAGGCCTGCTCCTGGCTCGCCGACTACCTCGCCCCCGGCCCCCGCCCCGCCCGCGACCTCATCCGCGACGCCCACACCTCCGGCGTCTCGTACCGCACACTCGTCCGCGCCAAACAACTCCTCCGCGTCCGCTCCGTCCGCTCCCTCGACGACGGCATCTGGCGCTGGCACCCGCCCCGCCCCGCAACATCAGAGCCCGAGCGGGAGCGCTTGTCATTACCCACATCTTGGTGCGCCGTCGAGGCCGAGGCGGGCACCATAGGTCATCAGGTCCAAGTCTCGCCAGCCACGCCAGAGCGTTTGCCAGCCCGGTTCGCCATCGCGCCGCCGG
>Ga0182017_10000236_pt1 | contig 43720 bp, 43 predicted proteins | sample 712E3DmetaG_FD_120492 | JGI IMG/M metagenome (GOLD analysis project Ga0182017, IMG submission 120492) | Permafrost microbial communities from Stordalen Mire, Sweden - 712E3D metaG | ecosystem: Environmental > Terrestrial > Soil > Wetlands > Permafrost | place: Sweden: Stordalen | collected... | reverse complement strand
GAATGCCACCGATGCCGAGCGGGAGGAATACCAGGGAAGGTTCGAGGAAATCGGCCTCAGGTTTCAGGAAAATGCCCTTGATGTGTATAAGAATATCTTGACATACGCGCAACAGAGCTATGCCGCGGGAGACTACGTGACCCACGCATATGTCCGGCTTTATCAAAATGCTCCCAAGGACTATGGCATAAAACGTGAAAAAACGGGGGACACCGCGATCACGTCGGGGCCGGAATGGAAATGCACTAACGATTCGTTGTCCGGATGGAACGCCCTGGAGTGCATTGACCAGGCATGGTATCCAGCGCAACGGGCGCCGTCGCCGAAAAACATCGAGATAACCGGCTTTCCCAAGGACGTCCCTCGCGCCATGTGGTATGGCGATGGCAATCCCCAATCGGAACAAACCTATAAACCCGCTCAAAAACTTTTTTTGCGGAGGACGTTTTATTGTTCCCAGGCGCCTCCCCGCGCAGTGCTTTACCTTATGGCAATCGACCAGGTGGACGCGTATTTAAACGGCATTCTCCTGCCGCGGGATTCGGCCATGTCCGCGTCATGGAACAAGGCCTGTATGTGGGATTTACAAGGGAAAATCCGTTCGGGGAAAAATGTGATCGCGCTGGCCGTCAAAAACAATATAAAGATGGCCTATGGAGTGTTCCCGTATCTGGTATATACGTCGACCACGAACGATTATCTGCCCCAACCTCCGGGAAGTCCCGCGCCTCTGGACACTAAGCTGGTTGCGGAGGGGACGTATGTGTTTCCGTCGATCAGGAATTTTCCGGAAACAAAAGCGCACATGAAGAAAACGGCGGGAAAGTAAAATGCAGGCGTTCCCTGAGCGAAGCCGAAGGGAACAATTTTTCGAAGCTGCTCACTTCGACTTCGCTCAGTGAGCGGATAGGAAAAAAGGAACTCAGTATGCACAAGATCAAATCACTGACAGTAAGCATTATCACCATTTTCTCTTTTGCGTATTCACAGGACCCGGCCGTTGATAATTCCACCAAAGAGGGTCAGGGATACCGGATTGAAAAGCCCGGCACCATCACGTTTACCGTGGGCGTTAAAATAAAAGGAAAGGTTGAAAAACCCCAGGTAATGATTTTCCTGCCCAAGGAGAAACCGGTTTACAAAGAAATTACATTGACCCGTTCTTTTTATGGTGACATCATGGAAGCGCTTCCCTTTGATCCGGGGGAGAAATGATTTTTGCATGCGATTTTTCAGGACTGAACTTTGCCGGAACCAAGCACGAGTGTTTAAGTAAGTATTATTGACTTGGGTCAAACATCAAATGTACACTTAAATAAATGATTTAAAAATACATATCACGGAAAATAACACACGGTAAGGGGGGCATAATGGACTCGGTTTTTCAATCCTTGGCGCAGTTTTTTAAAGAGGGAGGTTTCTGGGTGTATCCCATTATCGCGGCTTCGGCGTGCGCGATAGCGGTCGCCCTCGAGCGTTCGTATTACTTTTATATCCATTCGCGGGTCGACGCAAAGGCCCTCTTGACACAAGTGACCAGAATGGTCCGAAACGGCGAAACCGAAAAGGCCCGTCAGTTGTCTTCCAAAATGAAGACGCCCCTTGCAATTATGGTTGAGTCGGCGCTTTGGCATTATCTTCAGCAGGAATCCGAGCAGGAAATCCAGAACGCCATCGATGAGCTTGCGCTCCGGGAATTGCCGAAAATACAGCGCCGGACGCATTACCTTTCGCTTTTCGCGAATATTTCTACCCTCATGGGCCTTCTGGGCACGATCTTCGGTCTTAAGGCGGAATTCGGCGCGCTGGCCACGGCGGACCCTTCCCAAAAAGCAAACCTGCTGGCCCAGGGCATGGCCATAGCGCTTAACACGACCGCCCTGGGAATCGCGGTGGCCGTGGTGTGCATGATCATGTTTTCGGTCCTTGGCGCCAAGGCCAATACCTTGATAGAAGAAATAGACGAAAGTTCCGTACGGCTCCTTAATTTCCTTTTTGCGCAGCGGCGGCAATAGCCAGGGACATGACCATGCGTCCGGATTCTACCGATAAAAAAAATGAAAGCCAGAAAAAATCTTTTCCAGTCATGAAGCGGGCCAACAAATCGCTTTCAAAGGACATTGAAGCATTTGAGTTGGACGTTACGCCGTTTATGAACCTCATGATGTTTTTCATCCCTTTTCTGGCGACCATGGCCGCTTTTACGCACCTTGCCATAGTGGAGTTTTCGCTGCCTCCGGCACAGGCGCCCGGGGTCCAGGCCGGGACAAACAAAGAACTTGACATTTCAATAGTAATTACCGACCAGGGGTACAGGATCGTCGGCACGGGAAAAAAGCTCGACGTTGTCCCCAAGGTAAGGGGTTCCTATCAGTTCGATCAATTGCGCGCGCTTTTAAAGGCCATAAAATTCGAATATCCATCGCAAAAAAGCGTGGTACTGGTCATGGATCCCCAGGTCCTCTATGACGATATTATTAAATTCATGGACACCTGCAGGGAATCGCAATTCCCTGATATCGGCTTGTCCGGAGAGGTGCAGTAATGGCGCTGAAAATTAAAATTAAAAAGCACAACGACGTTCCGGTCGTGCAGATCATCGGCGAAGCCGTGGGGCAGGATGTCGTGAAGATCTCAAAAAAGCTGGAACCTTTTTTAACGTCAAGCGAACCCGTGATTGCGATTGACCTGAGCGAAACAACGGTCGTCGACAGCTACGGTCTGGGCGTTTTTGTTTTTTCCTGGAAGCAATTCGCCGGACTGAACCGGCAGCTCATATTCGTCAACCCGCAGGGGTTTGTGCGGGACCTGTTTGAGGACACAAACCTTGACAAAGTATTAAAAATCTCCGAATCGATCGAGGCGCTATGAGTTTTCCCGTTTCAAAATCGAGCCTCAAGCGGGCGAGGAAGCCCCGGGGGAGTAAAAACCTTAAAGGGTTCAAGCCCCAGTTGACGTCGCTCGTGGACCTTATGACCGTCATCGTTGTGTACCTTGTGCAAAGTTTTTCCACCGAAGGGCAGATCATTACGGTCTCGAAAGACCTGACGCTCCCCGAATCGTCGGCCAAAAAGCCGCCGGTGTTGAACGTGAACATCATCGTCACGAACAAATACGTTCTGGCCGAAGACATAAAAGTGGCGAACGTCGATGATGTGCTCAGCACTGATGATATGGTTATCCCCCAGCTCTACGAATGGCTCGGGACTCGCCGTGAAATGACGGAAAAAATCGAGAAATATTCTACAAAAACAAAATTCAAGGGCGATGTGACCATTCAGGGCGATAAACGCATCAGGTTCAGATTGCTGAAAAAAATCATGTATACCTGCGGGCAGCAGGGGTTCAATAATTTTAATCTTGCGGTTCAATCCAAGGGAGAATGACCGGTGGAACGCGATGCGAACGTCATTGTAGCGGGGACCGCACTGGTCGGTAGCGACAGGAATTTCATCAAAGCGGTACGGGGGTCGCCGTGGCGGAAAACCGATGTGCGGTTTTTTCTGATAGTCCTTTTATCAATTACCCTGCATGCGGGCGTCGTCATATTCTTTCACACCATTAAGATCGCGCCGGCTAAAACCAAGACCATCGAGGAAATCCCCGAGCGTTTCGCGAAATTAATCATCGAAAAGCCCATCCCCAAGGAAATTAAAAACAAACCGTTGGTCAACCAGCAGGCGGCTAAGGAGCAGACGCAAGCGGCCGATGCGGAAAAAGCGAATGCGCAGCAGTCAACCAATCCCCAGACAAGCGGGCCCAGCGCGGTAGTCAAGCAGTCAGTGGCCAGACAGGTCGCCCGTGTCGAACAGAAAATCAGGACCGTGGGGGTGCTTGGAATGCTTACCGGGGTCGGGACCACGGCCAAGGGGCCCTCGGTCGTGGACGTGCTGGGGAGCGTGGGGAACAAAAAAGAACACGCGCAGGACCTCGACAAGGCCCTTGCCGACATGTCGGGCCTGCAGATGGGCAGGTCAATCGATATCATGCAGAAAAAACTCGTCAAAAGCAAGGACGTTGAAATCAGCCACAAGGAAAGCATCGACGACCTGATCGCGGGGATCGGCGCCGCCAAAACATCGGATTTAAGCAAGCGCGGCGACATCCTGATTTCCCGGCCCGAAAGCATCGAAGGGGCGGCCTCCTCGAACGCGAAAAGGGACATAACGGCGATCAATGCCGTGGTGACTTCGCATAAGGTAAGCGTTCGTATGAGCTATGAGCGCTTTCTTAAAAAAATCCCCGACCTCGCGGGAAAAATAACCATCAGGTTCACCATTGATGCGGAGGGAAACGTCACGCGGCTCGAAATCATGGAAAATACCACGGGCAACAAGGAGCTTGAGGAAGAAATTTTGCATAAAATCAAAATGTGGAAGTTTGAGGCAATCGCCGAGGGCGACGTTACGGTGACATATCCCCTGGTATTTCAGCCGGCGGGATGAGGAATAATTTTTAAAAGAGAGCACTATGGCAATACAACCATCAGTTTTACGTCTCGCATGTTTGTTTTTGGTAGGTGTCGTTTTTTATGTTCCGGCCGCAATCATCAAGTCCGGGGACGTGCTCGAAATCGGGGTGCAGTTGCATCCTGAGTTCTCGGGCAGATTTACCGTCAGCGAAAACGGGACGATCGATTACCCGCTCCTGGCGGACCAGGTCATTGCCAACATTACCACCTCGGAGCTCATGAACGACCTTACGCTGCGTCTTGTCAAGCACATCGACAACCCTCTTGTCATTATTTCGATCGTTGAGAAACCGGAAATCCTGGTCACCATTCTGGGCCAGGTCAAGAACCCCGGCCCCGTTAAAACGTATTCGGGCTCTACGCTGCAGGAAGTCATGCAGATGGCCGGCGGCCCGCTCCCGACTGCCGATATACAAAAAGTAAAAATAATCCATAAGAACGCGGGCAATGATAATGCCGAATATTTTGATCTCAAGGCGTTTATGCAGAATGGGAACATCGACAATATGCCCAGGCTCAAGGCGGACGATATTGTGATACTGCTTGCTATGAAAGGCAATCGAAAGGTAAAGGTGATAGGCGCCGTCAACAAGCCGGGTTTTTTTGACCTGGAAGAGGACGTCAACGTGTTCGAGATTATTTACATGGCGGGTGGGCCGGGTGAGCGCGCCGACTTGTCACATGTACGCCGTTTTTCCGACCACCAGGGGAAAACCATCGAGGAAACGATCAACATACAATCATATATCGACCAGGGCGAAATGAACAGCGTCCCTAAGGTTGCCGAAGGCGACGTCATCCTTGTCTACGCGCGATGGTACGACTGGAAAACGGTATTGAGCGTGCTCAACAACGTTCTGCTGTTCATCGTGACCATTCAGGCTTTTAGCGGGGTGTTTAAATAATGGAAAAAGCTCTTATTCCAAACCTGCAACGCCTCAAGACCGACACACGGATCAGAGATTACTTTGCAATGATTTTTCGCAGGAAGATGGTGTTTGCGGTCTCGCTTGCGTCGGTTGTCCTTTCCACGGTATTTTATGTTTCGCGGATCCACGATGTTTATGAATCGTATTCGACGATTGTCATTGAGGAAAAAAATTATGCGATAAATCAGGCAATGAATTACAACAACAACATAGGACGCTCCCTGGATTTTTTTCAGGGTATTCTGGGCAGTCGCACGTTTTTAGAGATGGTGGTCGACAGTGTCGGGCTCAATGTTTTCAAATCGATTGACCCTAAATTGACGAGGGAGAAAGTTATACAAGACCTGCCTTCAAGCCTTACGCTCAAGAACACCGAATACGCTTCTTTCATGCGCCTTAATGCGCGCGCCGGAACGAAAGACCTCGCGTATTTGATCGCCAGTATCGGCACCGACCTGTTCCGCAAGCGGTGCCGGGACGTCGAAAGCGAAGAATCCCGCAGGGCAATGGTTGAAATAGACAATCAGCTTAAGATTGTCCGTAACAATCTGGAACAGGCCGAGCATGATTATCAAACCTATAAGGAACGCACGGGCAATATTACGGAAGGGACCACTCCCGAATTAAAAACGCTGTCCGAAGCTTATGCGACGAACCTGGCGCAATTGGGGCTCAAAGAGGCCGACCTATCCGCTGAAAAAAAACAACTTTCACTCCTGGAAGCCACCATAACCCCCGGTGAACAGGAGCGCTCGCCCGAATTCCTTAAATTACGCTCCCGTCTCAGGGAATTGGAACAGGAGAAAATGCGGCTTGAAAATCTTGGAATCAAGATGGCGGGAAGCTCGACCATCGACCGGGAGATCCAGGAAATAGAAAGCCAGCTCCTGCAATATAAGAAATCCAAGGAACCCGCGGCAATCGATCCCCGCGTTATCAGGCAATGGCAGGATCTGAGGAAATCGGTTTTGAACAAAGAGTCCGATCTTGACATGTTCAAGAGCCGCCTTGAGTCGTATAAAAAAGCAATAGTAAATTATAAGACCAAAAATCCCGATATTTTGACCCATTCGCTTGAGCTCTTGCGATTGCAGAGGGGCAGCGAGGTGTACCAGAACGTTTATAACGTCCTTCTGGAAAAGGCCGAAGAGGAACGCATGCACAGCACATCAAGCTCGGCCGGAATCAAAATCGTCGATGTCGCGCGAATGCCCCAGGAGCCGATCCCTAAAAACCAATCGCGCTACTACATAATCGCAATCGTTTTAGGGTTGCTCTTAGGGATAGGTCTTGCCCTGTTTCTGGAATTTAACGACACTTCCATAAAATCAAATGAGGACGTGGAACGGTATCTGGGCATTTCCATTCTTGGCGCCATCCCCCACATTACGCCCAATAAAAAAGATGACATTTCCATCCGCAGAAGGTCCGCGAGTTCGAAATCGACGATGTCGGTCGTCCAATATCCCCGGCAGATCCTTAATTTTACCGGGGACGATTCGGTGATTACGGAATCGTACCGGTCGCTTAGGACAAATATCTCATTTGTCAGTCCCGACGCCCCTTTGCACACGGTCGTGGTGACGTCGGCGGGCCCCAGCGAGGGAAAATCGTTGACAACGGCCAACCTGGCCATGTCCTATGCCCAGATGGGGAAAAAAACGCTGCTTATCGACGCCGACCTGCGGCGCCCTGTTTTGCACCATTTCTTCGGGTTGAAACGCGAACCGGGATTTGCCGAGCTTTTTAGTGAAAACCCGGATTATGACGTTGCCATCCGACCGTCGGGAAAGGAAAACCTGTCGGTGATCACCGCGGGCATTTTTTCCGCGAATCCCGCGGAACTGATCGCGTCGCAAAAAATGATACAGCACATCGAGTATTTTAAAAAACATTTTGACATGGTTTTTTTCGATACGCCGCCTATTGTCGCGGTGACCGACGCCACGCTCCTTGGCAAAAAAGTCGACGGGGTCCTGCTCGTCATCAAGTCCCATCATAGCGACCGTGAATTCGTTTCCCGCGCGCTCACAAACCTCAACAATGTTGGGGTCAAGGTGTGGGGCGCCATTTTAAACGATATCGACCTCACGCACCGGTATTCCACATATGGCTATTATAAATATTATTACCATTATTACAAATCGAAAAAAGACTGACCGCATGATAACCGGGAATGGCTCACGTACATTTTCAACACAAAAGCATGTGCAGGGCCATTGGGACACCAGCATTTCGAAAACAAGCAATGGCCTTGCGCGCGGTCTTCTGTCCTACCTGTCGTATAAACGAAAAGGCGTCGATACTTTGGCCCGTGCAATGGGCGCCCAAACACCAGGTTTTGTATTTGACGCGGGAGCGGGAAAAGGCGCATACGCGCATTGGTTTTTAGGAAAGAAAACAACCACAATCATCGCCATTGATTGGTCGTTCGACGCGCTGCGGGGACTGTGCGCTCCCCAGCAAGGCCGCATAATTCCGGTATGCGCCGACCTCCACATGCTGCCGTTTAAATCCGGGGTCGCCGACGCGCTGTATTCAATCGACACCCTCGGTCATATGGACAATTGCGCAAAGGCCCTCGACGAGTTTTTTCGCATTTGTAAACCAGCGTCTTTGCTCTTTATCCACAGCGAATGCAACGATTACCGCTTACGGTGGCCCGATAGATGGCTTATTAAAAGGCTGCACAAGGACCTGCTGGCCGAGTACGACGGTCATCTGTCCCTGCACCGGTCGGAGGAATTATACGCGCTGTATTCCCGGCGGTTTCACGTTAAATCATTTGTCAATCCCGCGGGATATTTCGGATGGCTTTTAGGGTATCCCGAAAAGTACCGGATGGCATTCGCGGCCGCCCGCTTCAAGTCGATGACGCTTATTACCTCTATTTTTGCGATGCTTAAAAAGCTCCCCATTATTGGAATTTGCGTTCGCTTCGTGAATGCGTTTACAAACCATTGCGAAGTGTTCTTCGGGTTACAAGGCGGGGGGTCGTGTTTTGCGGCGCTGAAGACGCCCGACCAAAGTACCCAGGATAAAATCCGACACCCATCGGAAATTCCCGACGGGGTATAAGCATGATTTCAGGAATAGATGTAATCATCCCGACCTTCGGACGAACGCATCGCGTCAAGAGCCTCACCGATAGCCTGATAAGCCAGCTTGCTGAAAACGATTGCATATATATTGTCTGGCAGGGGACGGCAAAACCTGATGTTCGGGAGTCCCGCCAAGTCCGGCTTGTCCATTCGTCGCCGCCTAATCTTCCCAGGGCGCGAAACAAAGGAATTGCCGCGGGAATGGGCGAAATAATCCTGTTTCTGGACGATGACGTCGAGATGCTTGACAAATGTTTGTTATCGGCACATCGTAACCCTTATTTCGAAGAGGACGTCGGGGCCGTCGCGGGGTTTGTCGACGATCCTCTTTTTAACGCGCGCAACGCCGTGCCTTCGGAATTCGACGAGACTACCGGGGAACTCGTTCAAAACTTTTCTTGTGCGAAAAGTCAATATACCGTCAGCGTCATGGGCGCGAACATGTCGTTTCGGCGCAAGGCGCTTCTTGCCGTAAACGGGTTTGATGAAAACTTTACAAAAAACGCCCTGTGGGAAGAAATCGACCTTGCCTTCAGAATGAGAAAAGCCGGATGGAAAATCTGGTATTGCGCCGATGCTCGGGTGCGGCACTTGCGTGACGCCGAAGGGGGTTGTCGTAGCGGCGGCCGGTATGCGTATTGTTTCAATCAATTCGCCAATACCGCATACTTTGCCGCCAGGCATGCACAGAAAAAATATTATGCATCGTGGTTTGTTTTCTGGAAATACCGGTTGGAATTTCTGTCGCGGAGAAAAATTGGATGGTTAAAGCACGATCCGATTATTGTATTGGCGGGGAATGCGGGGGAATGCGGGGGAATTGTGAGGTTTGTAGCCAAAAGAAAGCGGCAGTTTTTAAAAATGGATGATTGATTGACCGGAGAAAGCTATTTTAATTTAATAGAGAATGAGATCGTGACATTTTGTCACGGACTGAAAAATGATAGACCCAATAATGAAAGGGTTATAGGATGGCTGAAGGTATAGTACCCGTTCGTAAGGATTTTATTAATCAGATTAAAAGCATTATATCCGAGGCACAGCAGAATGCGCTTAGGGCTGTTGATTTCAACCGAGTGCTTATGTACTGGAACATTGGAAAAACCCTCTTTGAAGAAGAACAGCAAGGGCTGGAGCGAGCAGAATATGGTACTTATCTAATAAAAAATCTTTCAAGAGCGCTGGAACCTGAATATGGTACAAGTTTTTCTGTCAGGCAATTAGAGCTAAGTCGGCAATTTTACAGGACTTATCCAATTGCGAACGCGCTGCGTTCGCAATTGAACTGGACTCAATATCGTTTGCTTATTAGGATTGAGGACGAAAGTAAAAGAGAATATTATATCGCTGAAGCCAGTAAAAACAACTGGACTGCACGACAACTGGAACGACAGATAAACAGCCAACTCTATGAAAGACTGCTGCTCAGCAGTGATAAAGAACGAGTGCTAGCTGTAGCTAATGGCCAGCAGCAGCCGGAAAAAACAACCGACATTATCAAGGATCCCATGTATCTGGAGTTCTTAGGACTAAAACGAGAAACTGCCTACTATGAAAAGGATCTTGAACAGGCGATTATAACTCAACTGCAGGAATTTTTACTGGAGATCGGTAATGGCTTTGCATTTGTGGCCCGCCAACAGAGAATCCATATAGACGGTGACGATTTTTTTGCTGATCTGGTATTCTATAACCGGCTTCTGCGCTGTTTTGTGATTATCGAATTGAAAACCCATAAGTTGACACATCAGGATTTGGGACAATTGCAGATGTATGTCAACTATTACGACCGTTATCGGAAATTGCCGGATGAAAACCAGACAATAGGCATATTGCTGTCTGCCGATAAAAACGATGCCGTAGTTAAAATAACCCTACCGGAAGACAATAAAACCATACTCGCGAGTCAGTACAAACTTTATTTGCCGACAGAAGAGGCGCTCAAACAGGAAATCGTCAAAGAAATGTTGGAATTTAAGGGGAAAGAAAATATAGAGGCGGATAATGAGTGAAGAGATGAAGGTGCCGGGACATAGAACAGCCAAAAAGCGATCATCAAAAACCGGATCATTCTCCTCCGAGTTGGGCAAATTAATATCAGTTTTTGGGCAACTGGCCGATCAAGCATATCAATCGTATTCACCGATAGTAGAGGATATTGTAAACAGTAAATCCCTCAATAGCGGAATCAGAGAGTTAATTTTGGAATGCCCGTGTAGTTCCATGCGTAGGCAATCACGGGAGAGAATAAAGTCAAGAATGTTAGGCCGCCGTTTGATCGGCAATATTATTATTCGGTAAATTCCATTAATTTAAAGGTCGTAATAAAATGAATAACTTTAAATTTATTTTCATTGTTTTTATTGGTCTACTAATAAATGTATATGGAAGTATTGAAGAGAATTTTGCCGGAGGTGGAATATCCGTTGAAGGGAAAGGTTATTTCAGATATCGTCAATACGATATTAATAACGATTGGGACAAATCAATGTATTTATATTTTGCCGGCGGTGTAGGATTTTATCCAAAAGATCGTCTTGAACTATTTATTTCTCCCGTTTTTGAATCAGTATATTATCAAGATAAAGGTAAATGGTTTTCTAATCCAAATGGACACTTTGATATTGGCGCTAAATATGAATTTTTATTAAATAGTAAAGAGTCGAGCGGATTTGTATTAATACCTGGAATATCAATTGGAAACTATATTGACGGTTTTGGCTATGGATATGAATATTCTATTAGCGTTTGTCCATTTGCTAGGGTAGCTTACTTTTTTACTTCAAGATTTGCTGGTTATGTGAGCTTTGAACCAAGATATATAATTCGAACGAAAGAACCTAATGGCCTTGATACCTATTTGAATTTTGGCGCGGAGTATTATTTTCCAAGATTTATGAAAATATTATTTAAAAAGAAAGAATAATTTGGGTGGTGTATAAATGTCTTCCGGTATTTTCAATCAGTACACCGGTTACCACAACCGTCGATCAATCCAATTGCAGGGATATGATTATTCTAAACCGAGATATTATTTCGTAACGGTATGCATTCATGACCGGAAACAAAATTTGTTCGGGGATACCGGAAATTATTCGGCAATTTGAATTGGGATTTCGATTCTGATAACCATCTTGATAAAGAAATTCATGAATTGGAATTGACTGAAATTGGTGGTTGAAAATGGGACTTATGAAAATCGCCTGGATCTTTCCTCAGAATAAATTATGCGGAATTTCATTTTATTCGCAGAAATATGTAAAAGCATTGCGCCGGTCGGTTACTATTGAATGTTTTGACCCACTTGATTATCGCAACAACAGAAAAGCTTTTTTAGAGGCCGTTCAATCATGCGACGTATACCATATCCAATATGAGACATCTTTCTTTTTATTGAATAATAAAGATTTCTTTTTTAAAATGTGTTCAGAAATAAAATGCCCGATTGTCGTGACGCTCCATGAAGTTTACAAACAATTTCCAGATGTTTTTCCGCGCGACGAAATAAAAGGGAATTTTATCACAAAGCCTATTAAAGAATATTTCTATGATCGGCGCCATCCCTTTGCCACGGCTTTTGCCGGGCATGTTTCAAAAGGCTTTTGTGCGGACAAAATCATCGTACACGCGCAGTTTCAAAAGGATGTTTTAGTTGAAAAAGGTCTGCTTGCCGGTGCGATTGACGTGCTTCCCGTACCTGTTCTCTCAATTGACAATTCAACACAAGACAAATGGAAAAACGGCCAAACGCTCAACCTTGCGGCAACGGGTTTTATCAATCCTTCGTATGATTATGACTTGCTCTTTAAAACACTGGACCTTTGCGATATGCCGTGGAAATTTACCTGGATCGGCGGCGTGAGAAGGCCGGAAGACCAAGGACTTTTAGATACGATTCAAGGTGACATTGCGAAAAGAGGATGGGAAAATCGGTTCGTCATTACAGGTAAAATCTCAGATGAAAAGCGGGATGCCATGCTTTCGAGCGCACATATTTACTGTGCTTTATTTAAATATAAAAGTTCATCCGAAAGTCTGGCAACGGCAATCGGCTCGCGTTCATTGATTGTTGCCACCCGTTTGCCGCTGACCGTGGAAATGACGTCGGAGTTACCTATAATGCACCTCGTTGAAAATGACCCTAAAACTGTTGTCGTTGCGATAAAAAAAATCAGTTCCGATGCCCGAATGCGGGAAACACTTGCAAATGCGTGTGAAAAATACACTGTGCGGTATAGTTATGAAAATATGGCGAAACACATGGTTTCGGAGTACGAGGGGCTTCTTAACGCATGAATATTCTCTGGGATTTTCGTCTTTTTTCCTACGGATATCGTAACCAGGGGGTCGGCGTATTCGCAACACGCATGGCAAAGGCGATTCATAACGCTGACTGCAAGGCGAATATTTACATTTGGGGCCAAAAGGAAAAGGTCCCCGAGGAAATGCACACATGGCCGGTTACGTGGATACCCTATAAACCGCGTTCGTGGAAAAGTGATTTGCTGGTCATTCCAATGCTTATCATAAAATATCACATCGATATTTTTCATTATTGGATTGCCCTCGGTCCTATTTTCAGGATTGGCCTGGGGCTTTTTCACCCATGTAAGACCTGCCTTATTGTTTATGATTGCGGCGTTGCCTTATGGGACGATGTGCCGCAATGCATGACGGTACGGAAAACATGGTACTGGAAAATCCAGAGAATATTGTTTGCAAATGCAAACAGTATCGTGTGCATTTCGTCCGCCACGCGGTCGGACGTGGGGCATTTGTTCAAGATGAATTCATCCACGATCAAGGTTATTTATGTTCCGATAACCGTTACTATTGAACATCGGCCTTTGGTCCGTGAAAAGCGATTTATCATGGTGGGCGGTCCCCCATATAAAAACGCCGTTTATACAATCAGGGCTTTTGGATTTTTCAGGCAAAAGCATCCGAAATTCACTTTATCGATTTTGAGTGATTCCCATTCGGAAGAAATAAAAATACGCGCAACCCCAGAGCCGGGCGTGACAATAGAGTCCATGAAAGGCTATGAGGAAGGCCTTGCCACTTCTTCCGGCCTTATTTTCTGTTCGTATCATGAAGGCCTGGGCCTGCCTCCGCTTGAGGCAATGTCTAACGGATGTCCCATGATATTGTCGGACCTTCCGGTGCTGCATGAAACCTGCGGCGACGCGGGGTTGTACGTTGACCCGCGAAACATTACATCAATAATGCAAGGGATGGAGGAAGTGGCGTTCAATCAGGACATATGGATACAAAAATCCTGTAACGGGGGAGAACGTTATCGTGGCATGAGCGATAACGCCGGAAAAGAATGGTTAACGCTCTATAATGGCCTGGCGTGAGGCGTTGATATGTTTTTATCAATTGTCATTCCCACGTATAACCGATGTGCATTTCTAAAGGAGTGCCTTGGCGCGCTCATGCCCCAGATTGTGGACGGTCTTGATACGGAAGTTTTGATTGTTGACGACAATTCGAAGCCGGCGATTGCCCGGGAAAACGAAGCCATTTGTCAAGAATCAGGGGCGAGATATGTTGTAGTAAAAACCAACCGGGGCGCTGCGGCCGCGCGCAATACCGGTATTGCCGGAAGCAGGGGAGAATGGGTGGCTTTTCTGGATGACGATGTGTGCGTTACGGCGGATTGGCATGCCCGTTGCCAAAAGGTCCTCCACGGTCTTCCCGCAAACGTCATTGGCGTTGAGGGAAAAGTCGTCGCTTTCGGCAGCGGCCTGTGGGACAAGGAAGTTGAAAATGTAAACGGCGGATTGTATTTGTCCTGCCACATGATTTTGAAAAGAGACCTGGTTCAATCCATAGGCGGCTTTGATGAGAATTTTAAATCGCGCTATCCTTCGGGTGAAGACCATGAACTCGCGGCACGGGCGCTGTTACGGGGAGATATCGTATTTGAGCCCGGGCTTTGTGTACGCCATCTTCCACGCACGATAAATTTCCGGGCATACGTTCGGGATTCTTCGTATCGGATGGGGTCGCAACTATTAGGCGAACTGTATTTTTATTGTAAACATCGGGACCAATACCATATGTTTCGGCATGCCGCAACGTTCTGGGGGACGTATGCGAACATCTTGTTGAAACATACCTGGAGCACCCTGAGACGACGTACTCCCCGGTTGCTACTATCGCATCCGGTCCAACTGGCGGCATTGATTTTGTCAAGTTTGCTCGAACAATTGACTGCATATATACTGCTCCCTTTTTGCGTTCTGTTTTTAAAAAAAACATCGCGCGTGTTCTTTGAAAAATGCGTCGATTCCAAGAGGACCCGCCGATTATGGGCCGTGCCCGATGAAGTATCGCTGTCCGGATTCAGGCTCCCGGCGCATTTTGTGAAGTCCGCCCTGTTTCCCCTGACGCATAACCCGGTTTATTCCATCACTTCCGTTTTGCGGGGGCTGTCCGGCGTAAGTTCCGGAGCGCCAATGCGGGTATTTTTACGGATTGACGATGTGCTGCTGGACAGGCCCGAAGAGGTCGGACCATTATGCGATGTATTGGCAAAAAGGGACGTTCCTTTTTGCGCGGCAATCATCGGCAAGGATTTGATTGCCCCTGGAAACAAGGGACTTATTCAAAAGGTCCGGGAAAGCGGGGGCGAGATTGCATTGCACGGTTTTTCACATTCGGGACGCTTCGGCCCGTTTGACAGCGAACTTTTGCAAATGAGTTTTTCAAAAATAGACACAATGGTAAACATGACGCAAGGGCATGGCGACGGACCCGATGGCCTGAAAATATTTATTCCCCCGTTTAATGCGCTGGGCCGTGAACAAATCGTTTACTTGGCGCGCTATTTTAAAGTCATCTGCGGCGGTCCGGAAACCGCGCGATTCACCGATTGTTTTATTGGGCCTGTCGCCATTTCGGATTCTTCCTGGTATTTTCCCGCGTTTCATCCTTTTTATGATACCGCGGCTCATATTTTAAAATCGAACGTTTTAAAGGAAGCGGCACAATGGAAAGGTTTTTTATGTATCGGCGTGCATATGTCCGTGGAAGCGCAGGATGGTTACAAAGCGCTTATGGAACTTGTTGATCGTATTTCCGAGAGATTGACATCATGGAAGTATTTCTATAAAGGTGTGTCATGAATATCTGGTTTGCGGCCAACATCCCGAAGAATTCCTATGGCGGTGTTTCACGTTCGATGCGTGAGCTTTCGGAAGGACTGCAAAAACGCGGGCATTGCACGACCATCGTGTATGGCGGCCCGGGAATTCTCGGTTGTAATTATCTGACGTTTGCGCTGAAATTATGCGTCCGGCTGCTTGCACATGCGGGGAATTCTCCGGAATGGATAATCGCGCGTTCAACGGATGGCGTGTTGTGCGCGGCAGCGGCAAAAATGCTGGGACTTAAAACAAAGGTGGCCCTGCACAATCACGGATGGGAAGAATATGTGTATGAAATCGAAAAGAAACTTCCTCGCGCGATTATTTCCCCGGCCACTTCCTGGAAAGCGCGCGCCGTGCGGTTCCCCCTACTGCGCGCGGGCCTGTTTTTGTGCACCTGCTGCATAAGCGGCACGTTGTTCGAAACCAGGTGGATCGCGCAGCGATATCCCCGTCATCGGAAAAAAATGCGTTATCTGCCCAATGGCGTGTGTGCCCGTCAGGACCAATACTGGCGGAAAGACCGGGAGGCGCCCTTAAATATATTGGCAATAGGGGGCCGGACATGGAAAAAAAACATCGAGCATTCCATTGCGGTTTTTACTACAATTGCGGACCATGAACCCGGGGCCACGCTTTTTCTGATTGGCGCCGGATTCAGCAAAGGCGATGCCCCCAAAGAATTAAATGGCGTGCGGAGTTACAAGGAAGACAGGATTGTGGTCGTTCAGGAAGAAAAACCCGGACTCATGTCTCGGTGGTATACCCAATGCCCGTTTGTCATTTCAAGTTCAAGGTTTGAAGGGGGGCATTCGCTCGTGATCCTGGAGGCCCTTTCCTACGGCTGCGTTGTCTTCGCTTCGGGACTTCAGTCGACAAAAGAAATTATCAGTCACGCCGGGAACGGAATTATACTAGGGGGTTTGAGCGTTGATGATGATGCACAGGTCATACTGGACGTGCTGGCAAATAAGGACCTGATTGAACAAATGCGGCGCAAGGCATTCAAAACGGCGCAGCGTAACCGCTGGGACCGACAGGTGGACCGTCTCGAGGACATCCTATGCACCAAACAGTAAAGCCTTTTGTGACTATTATAATCGCATCACACCGGCAGAACTATATTCAAAAATGTTTGGAAGGCTTCAGACGGGATGTGCTTGGCGATGTCGCGGCTGAGATCATTGTTGTCGCGGACTATCCGGCCGAAGGATTCCTGACGCTGTTTCCTGAAGTGCTGTGGGTCTTTCATGCGGAAAGAAGCATTTCAGCCAAGAGGAATTACGGGATTAAACTTGCACAGGGGGCCCTTATAGGTTTTATCGATGATGATTGTTTACCGAAAGACGCCTGGGTCACGAGGGCAGTACAATATATGCAACAGAACCCTTCGCACGCCGGGGTCGTTGGACGGACAATCGTGGAGCGGGTCAATGGTGTGTCGTATCCGCTGAAAGAGTTCAAACGCCTTGAAAATCCCGGGTTTCGCACGAACAACATTTTTTACCGCAAAGAAGTTATTGACATTGTGGGAGGATTTGACCCGAGATTTACTTTTCAGCGCGAAGACGTCGATCTGGCATTTTCGATTTTACGCCGGGGTTTATGTATAGGATATTGTCCCGACATACAGGTGCTTCACCTGCACCGTCGCGGTGAAAATTGGGACCTGTTAAAAAACTGCTATAACAGAAGATTTGATCCGCTCCTGTATAAAAAGCACCCGGACCTTTACCGGCAATGGATAAAAACCCCTGTTACGCCGAGTATTGCGGCACTATCGGCCCTGCATGGATTGCTCATTGCCGGCCTGTGCGCAGGTTGTGCGATAGGATGTTTTATCGTGTGCGACCTTGCGTTTGCAATGGCATTAAGCGTTCGAAGAAACATCCAATGCGGATTTCATGGCGCCCGGATCGCGCAGGATTGGCTGTCGTATTGTATTTCGCCTTTTGTTTTATTCGGGGCGCTGGTGTACGGGAACGTGAAATTTAAAAAGTTTTTAATATTTTAAAAAAGGCGGAACATATCAACATCGCGTTTTTTTCAAAGCAACTCCCGTCCGACGCGCCGAATGGCGTATCGTGTCAAGTGCATCGGCTGGCGAACGCGCTGGTCGAGCAAGGTGAGAGCGTTCTATGCTACAGCTTCAGTCCTAAACCAATTGATGCGCTCTATGACCATCAGCAGCTCCACGCTCAAGGAAAAAAAACGCGGTTTGCGAATAAATTTCTTCCGGCATTGCTGTTTAGAAGGATCAAGACCGAAAACCATGATATACTTCATTATCATGGCGACGATTACCTGTGCAAAGGGAGCAGGCGGCGGGTCCGGACATTTTATGGATCGGCGCTTTTTGAAGCGCGTTTTGCCGCACAGCCGTTACGGTTGCTGTATCAGGCGCTTTTTTACATTTTTGAATGGGTAGCATGTTTGCGTCGCGGGAAAAAGGCGGCAATTTCGCGAATTACGACGCGTGCATTGCCTTGTGTGAAACGGATTGTTCCCTGCGGGGTGCCGCTCGACAGCTATTCCCCCGGCGCTGAAAAAACGCCGCACCCCTCTTTGCTTTTCGTCGGTGATCTTGACAGCAGAAAAAGGGGAAGGTTTTTGGTCGATATCTTCGTAAACGTGATAGCGCCCTCGTGTCCGCGGGCGTCCCTGACGATTGTCGGTCCGCAGGAATGTTCTGCTCCGGGGGTGGTATATGCGGGGAAACTGACGGAGGAAGCCCTGATTCAAGAATACAGGAAAGCCTGGATTTATTGCAGCACCAGTTCCTATGAAGGTTTCGGCGTTCCGCTTATTGAAGCAATGGCCTGCGGCACATCGGTAGTAGCACTGCGCACCGCGGGGGCGCGGGAAATAATCACGCACGGATACAACGGCTTGTTATGCATCGACAAAGAACTTCCGGGGGTTCTGGTACGTTTGATCGCCGATGCGGCGCTTCGGGCTGATCTTGTCGGCAATGGTTTACATACAGCAAAAAAATACGATATCCGTTCGGTCGCACGGCAGTATAGAAAAATCTACCATGAAAAATAAACTTCTTTTTATCCTGATCATCGGTATTGTGGCCCTGGCAGGGCATCTGATAGCCTATGAAATGTTTCATATTCCAAAACAGATCGGTTTTGTCGTTATTTTCGTGGTTTTCCTGTTTTATCCCGTGGTCCGTTTTCCACTTTTTGGTTTGTATGCCGTTTTTATTTTGTCCCCGTTTATTCCATATGTCCGAAGGCTTTTCTATCTGGCGCATGGAAGACCCGGAACCGACCCCCTTATCGTTTTAGGCGACCTGCTCATTATTATGATATTTTTAGGATTGTTCTTCGAATTCAGGGAACACCCTTCGGAACAATCGGACACCAGGAAATTTGTCAGGGTAATGGGCTTTTACTTTGTTTACATGATCATACGGGCCTTCTTTTTCAATATTGCGCCGCTGGCCGAAAGCCTGCAAAGGCTCAAATACTATGCGCCGGCGGTATTGCTCTTTTTTATCGGGATTTATTTCGGGCGCGAATTCAAGCTTTTGAAAAGACTCTGGTTGCTTACGATCCTGGTCGGGATTGCCGGAAGCTTGTATGGGTTAAAGCAGCTTTTCCTCGGGTACTCGTCCGCCGAAAGGCTGTGGTTTTCCACGACATATTTTTCAACACTTTTTATTAACGGAGTTGCCCGCCCGTTTTCATTTTTTCAGGCGCCGTCCGCTTTTGCTGATTATTTGATAATAAGCACCGTTGGCGTGCTTATGTTTCTGTATTGGGGCCGCTCCAAGGGCGCAATATTCTTTGTTCTTCTTTTACCGCTGTTTTTTTATGGAATATTGATCACATCCGTCCGCTCAAACTGGATTGGCGCGCTTTCAGTATTTTTTGTCTGGTTCGTCGTACTCCAGGTAAGAAACAATGCCCATCGGATAGTTATCATTGGTCTCGTCTTCCTGAGCTTTTTTATGTATCAATTTGTCGATGACGGTTTAAAGGCCAATGTCAAACCCGGCGCACTGCTTACCGTATTCACGGGAAAATTGGGCAATCAGGATTACGTGGATCTCATGGTGACCAGCAGGGCCCAGGCGCTGGCAAATCCTTTTGAGGAAAATTCGATGCTTTCCCGCGTGGCTCTCTGGAAATATTTATTTCTGCTCACGTCGGACCCCGAAATGGCTATTTTAGGAAGGGGGTTGGGTGCGCTCAGCGCGGATTCACTGTATGTCACCTATCTGGCCGAATTCGGTTACCCGGGTTTTATTTTTATTATCGTCCTGATCTGCGCTTTTATCATGAAAGGAATCAAATCCCTCGAATCCTTGTCAGACCCTCGTACCGTCGTTTTAACCAAGGGTATAATCGTCTTTGATCTGGCATTTGCGCTCATGAATTTTACGGGGACCCATATCCATTCTTTTCCGGGAGACGCTTATTTCTGGTTTTGGAACGGCGTATTGATGAATGTTGCGTTACTTGACAAAAAGCTTGTCGAGGAGTCGATAGTGCAGTGACCGGAAAACCTCGGCAAACTTTTTTCCGTCAATGGCTTTAAATAGAGGAACATGAAAATACTTCTGACCCTGGATTTTCCACCTGAAATCGGCGGGATTCAAAGGTACCTTTTTGATATCGTCCGCAATACGTACGGGCGGGAAGACCTTGTTGTGGCGGGGTGCGGCCATCCGATTGACGATGCCGACATCTCGGTGAACGCCCGGACCGCGTGGGTATCGACGCCGCTTTCACGGTGGAACAAAAAATTCTCGCTTTTCCCGATGCTTTTGAAGTACATTGTCCGCGTGTTTGCAAAGAGCGAATTATTCGAAGTGGAATGCGGCAATGTGTACGCGGCCATTGTGCCCTGGATCGCCGGTTTTCTGACCGGTATTTCCTATTCCGTATATACCCACGGCACGGAGCTGCTTTTTTTAAGGAAAAAGTCCATGCGGGGGGCCGTGTTGAAAAAAATACTGTTCGGTTCACAAAAAATATTCGCGAACAGCGCCTACACCTCTTCGCTCATAAAAAACGCCGGTTTTCTTAATGAAATAACAATTATATCCCCCAAAATCGTTCTTACCCGAAAAATCAATGAAGCTACGGTCCTTTGTAAATCGAGCGGAGCGCGTTCAATAGACATTCTGTGCGTTGGAAGGCTGGTGCCGCATAAGGGCCACTCCGTCCTGCTCGGCGCCGTTTCGATGCTGCCTGGAAATAAATCATGGCGCCTTGTCATTGTCGGAGAGGGGCCGTTATATAAGGATTTGGTCCGCCTTTGTGAAGAAAAAAACATCCAGGACCGCGTGAAATTCAAGCACAATCTTTCAACGGAAGAGCTGGAAGACGAATATGAAAAAGCCTCTCTTTTCGTTTTGCCCTCTCTGGAACGAATCGATGGGGTAGAGGGGTTTGGCATTGTTTTGCTCGAAGCAATGGCCTACGGCGTTCCTGTTATTGCCAGTTGCATCGGCGGTATTCCGGAAGTCCTTGATGAGGGATCCTGCGGAGTTCTGGTTGAGGCGGGAAACTGCGTTGCTCTTGCCCATGCAATACTCGCGTTAAACGAAGATGCCGTTAAACGACGTAGTCTGATAACCGCCGCCTATGAACGAGTGAGGTCGCACTATGCCTGGTGACAGACCCGCCGTTGTTGCATTTATCAACCATTGGGCCAATAGCCTGGGTGGCGCGGAACATTCCCTGGAGGACATTTTAACGTTTATTGCTTCCCGCTGCCGGGCGCATTTGATCACTTCCGAACCGGGGACGCTCGTTGAAAAAGCCATGGCCCTGGGCGTTTCCTGTCATGTTGTTCCTTGCAGCCTTAACGCAAACGGAAAGAACAGGGACCGTTTGTTGGCGGCGATGCTTGTATCATGGCGCGGTTTGGTTTCTTTTTTATGGTTCGTGGTCCGCGTATCGTTTGTGGTGCGTCGGATTTCCCCGGATTGCATTCACGCCAATGTCCCTAAATCGCACGTTACGCTTTTTTTACTTGCGGCCATGGGGTATCGGGGAGTGTGTTTGTTCCACATGCGGGAGATATTTAAAAAGGGGTCGGCGCCGTATCGCGTATACCGGCTTTTGTTTCCAAGGAAAACAGGCGCCTGCATCGCAATATCCCAGACGGTAATGATGCATATGCCGCCGGGGATGAAAAAAAAGTCCATGGTCATTTATAATGGCGTGGCCATACCGTCCGTTATACATGCACATGAAGGCCGTGAAGAAGTACGGTTTGTCTATCTCGGAAGAATAGTGCCCTGGAAAGGCTGTCATCTGCTTATTGGAATGTTCGCTCAGGCAAAGAAACGCTACCCGGGTGCAAACCTCAGATTGACCCTGGTGGGCGACACTCTGTACTGGTCCCGTGATTACCGGGAACAATTGCGCCAGCAGATTGACCGGTGTGGTTTGACCTTGTCCTGTTCCCTGTTGCCGCATACCGACGATCCATACAATGAGCTATGCCGCCACCACGTGTTTTGTAATGCGTCCTATAATGAACCGTTCGGCAGGTCGATTGCGGAGGCGCAAGCGGTTGGGTTGCCGGTGGTTGCCTTCGATAGCGGGGCCGTTAAAGAAATCGTTGAACATGAGCGGACCGGACTGTTAGTGCCCTATAATGACGCGGATGGTTATGTAAACGCTCTGGGGAGGTTTGTTGACAACCAGGATCTTGTCCGCGGCATGGGAATGAAAGGACATCTGCGGGCTAAAGAGTTTTTTAACCGCGATATTCAAATGCCGCTCATATGCGAACGCATTGTGAACTGCGGGCAAGGGGGCGTTGATAGCAAGCTGCCACCAACTTCGGGACGATGTCCAATTCTTTAATTAGAAAATCAACCGGATGCCCGCGAAAACGGCAATTGATAGAAGAATAATCGCGGAAGCGACCAAGGCGATGATTTTTAATTGGGAGTTTGTCGCGTTTTCCCAGACACTTGATGGACTCTCGGGAGCGCCTTCTTCCAGGCCGATCTCACGTATGACGGGAATCATGTTTTCAGGGGCTGAATGTTGTTCTCCCGTACTCAGTGAAACCACCTTCCAGGGTATTGCTTTTTTGTTCGTGACATGTTCAATGTCATTGGCCGATACGCTGATATGGTCTGTTTTAGGCGCAGGGGGAATACCGTTGCCGGGTGAATGCTGTGGGGTTATTTTTAAGGTATTGAGCTTTGCCCATTCTCCTTTGTAAAGCACATCGCCATTCTCAAGATGCATGAGCACATTACATTCAATCGACTTGAGCGAGGCCATGGAGACCCAATTGCCCTTGATATCCATTACGAGCCCGCGTGCGACCTTGTTTTTGATTGTATCTACTGCATTCATGGGATGCGCTTTCATGTACTGAAAAATTAAAAGAACGAAATAGTGTCCGGGGCCGCGGACTTGCCTGTCTTGGAGCGAACGGGTCTTATTTTTTCCGTTTTAGGTTTTATTCTTACGGGCGCGGGCTGGGCGCTGACCCTTTCAGGTGGAGGTAGTTTAGCCAAGACCGGCGCGGGATTCGGGGGTGGTTCCTGAACGGCCACGACCTCCGAAGCGGGTGTCGAATCGCTTTTTATAAGCTGGTTTTTTTTGTCGACTCTTTCCAATTTTATGGCAACCATTCTTTTAAAGGCATTGTCGATTTTCCCGGAAGTCCGCTGATACGTCTCATATTCAGCTTTTGCGCGGGTGAATTGCTGCATATTCATGTAAATATTCGCGGTGAGCAGATAGGGCGCGCTCATGGCGCCTCTACTGACCACTTTGGCTTTGTTGAGGATTTCAAGCGCATCGGTGTCGTTCCCCGCATAGAGCACGCTTATTGCCTGGGATACCAGCGATAAAGCCTCAAGGTCCGATTTGGCTTTTTTAATGGAAAGAAAAGCCGCAATGGACAAGGTAAGACAGACGATGATGCAAATCGTCACTGCAATGATCTGAAACATTGCCAAGTAATTGGTTGCGGCATGGACGCGGTCGGCGACATCGTTTGCCTGTATTTTCTGTAATTGGATTACCGCGTACCCGCATTCATTGGAATTGGGAAAATCGTCGATGATTGCTTTGTACATGCGGCAGGCCAAAGGGATATTTCCTTCAATGTAATGGAGTTTATATGCCGTTTCATATAATTCCAACGGGGAATTTTCTTTGATTGTTTCGTTCATCGAAGACCTCGCTTTGCGTTCTTGAGAAGGGATTTTATCTGTTTGTCGGACATCGACCGGCTCTCAATCGCGGCAGGAGCGTAGCGGCCGCACAAAAAGCTTTCTCCACCGCCGAAAGACACCACCCCGGCCGACCCGCCGCTTTTTTTACTTCGGAATTCCGGGCATTTTTGTTTCATCTTGCAATTAAAGCATGAGGCTTCCTGCTGACGCTTAAGGTGAGAGTATCCCCTTTTTTCCATGTCTTTATCTTTATTATCAAGGTCCTGGGAGTTTGCGATGGACCTGTTTTTTTCAACAAAACGTTCATGATCGATGGAACGGTTCATAGAGCGTTGTCCTTTTTTCCATAATATAGTGTACGATTGGCCGGCAAAGGCCTTATTGAAAATATAATCTTTGCTTTTTAATGGTGTAAACCCAATATGCGATAATCGGCATTACTGGATTTTTTGCAGAAGGTCCAGGAGCCGGCCCGAAGGCACGAACCCGACGGTCCTTGCATCGATGAGCCTGCTCCCCGATGAATTGTAAAACTCCAGCACCGGTATGCCCCGCAGGGAGTAATCCCGTGCGATCCGTTTCGTTTTTTCAGTTTCTGTTGTCAAGTCCTGCCTGATGCATACGAACCGGGCAAGTTCCGTGCATATTACCGGATCGGAAAAGGTCGTTTTGTCCAGTTCCTTGCAGGCAAGACACCAATCGGCGAAGAAATCGATGATTATCGGTTTCTTAAGGTCGCGGGCGTGTGCAAGGCCGGCGTCGATGTCGCTTTCCCATTGGATTGAGTTTCCGCGTTCTGAAAATGCCCTATCAGGCTGATGTGGCGTTGGCCCGAACAGCGCGCTGCCGATGATCCCGAAACTTCCCCCGATTATCAAAATGGTCCCGGCCGACTTGCGGACAATGCCTGCCAATGATGCCCCGTGAAAAGACAGATGAATGCCGCCAAGAGCCGTCCCGCCGAGGATGCAGATGGCCATCAGGGTAAAATACAGGGGTGTTGATCCGATAAAACCATTGATAAAAGGGACAATGCTCCGTAGAAAATAGAGCGCCATGACGAACATGACGATGCCGAGAATGGACTTTATGCTTTCCATCCAGGGACCCGGCTTGGGCCGTGACACAACCAGACTGGAAAAGGTCCCCAGCAGCAGAAAGGGTATTCCCAGGCCGAGCGAAAAAGAAAACAGCATAAGCGCGCCGAACCATTGATTGCCGGAAGTGGCCACATACGTGAGGACCGCGCCGAGGGTTGGCCCGGTGCATGGAGCGGCAATTATACCGGCAACAAGTCCCATCAGAAAAACTTTTTGAAATCCGCTGCGCCTGCCTCCTATGGTTGCAAGTCTGTTTTGTAAACCTGCGGGCACATGGAAATCAAAAGCCCCGAGAAGCGAAACGCCGAACAGGCAGAATACGGCCGCAAGGCCCCCCACGACCCAGGAATTCGCGAGAAATTGACCGAAAACTTTGCCGCTTGAGGCCATAACGAACCCAAGCGTCGAAAACATGACGCAGATGCCCGCGACATACGTACATGAAAGAACGAAGGCCCTAAGCTTGCTTTTTGCCGCGGTAGCGCCGAAAACACTTATGGTGACCGGAATCAGGGGATAAACGCATGGAGTTAAACATGTCAAGAGACCGCCGATAAAGGCAAGAAACAGTCCCAATAATCCGCCCCGGCTTTGGGACCCGGAACTGCTTCGAGGTTGATTTTCCGGTGGCCCCGGCGACCGGTAGCCGGATTTTATATGCCCCGCCGCGCCGGCCTGGGCCGATGCCGGGTGCACATGAATGAGAAATGCGATACTGTCGGTGGCGGGTAAAAAGCACATTGATTCCATGCACCCCTGGTAGGTGCACAGCAGCGTTACCCGAACAGTGTCGGCCGTATATGCCGAAACGGTAATCGGTATCACGGCAATCATGCTGTCAAGGAACACGGTCTCTTTTTTTCCGGTCATTCTGTCGAAATGGCCCACCGAAGGTGAATAGCGGGCCGCTCCGAATTTTAAACCCTGCACGGCGGCCGGACGCAGGGATGTTTTTGATTTGTAAACGAAGTGGCCCTTATTGATGCCAAGTTTCACGCGGGCTGATATCGTTTCGCCGATTCCAGCGCTGTCTTGAGACGCCGTGGCCGACAATTGGAACGGGCTTTGAAGACGAGGCATTGAAATTTGCGGAAACGCGCTGTGCAGGGCCAATAAAAGGAAGAGACCAAACTTTTTCATACGGCTAAACCGTTATTTCAAAAGACGCGCCTACCGCGCAGCATTGCATTGAGGAGTTGTGTTTTTTTATCAAGGTCTTCGACTGTTTAACGATCGCGTCGACCTGGGCGTCGGTTCGCTCTTTGTTCAGGTGAAAAAGCCCCAGCCGCTTTGCTTTTGCTTTTATGCCGAGCCGCACCGCGTCGGTAAACAGGGAATGTCCCCACGAACGGTTGTGTTTATAGTCCTCCGGGGAGAATTCGGCGTCGTGTATGAGTAAATCGGCGCCGCGGGCGAAGGAAGCATAATCATCGAACGACAGGCCTCCGGGATGCGGAAAGTCCAATTCATTGTCGGTCAGAAAAACAAACGAAGAACCGTCTTCCTCGAAACGAAACCCCAGTCCGCCGTTGGGGTGGCTCAAGAAAATGGGTTGTATGGAGATCGCGCCGATGGTAAAGGGTTGTGCGCAAGGATTTTTAAAAGTCAACCGGGCCGGCACGGTATCAAGGTCAACGGGGAAATAGGGCGCTTCCATAAGGCCTTTAAGGATTTCCCGGTATGATGGAAGATTGAAGCTGCAACCGTGGATGGTAATAGTGGTCCCTTTCATGAATACGGGATTGAAAAAAGGGAACCCCATGATGTGGTCCAGATGGGCATGGGTAAAAAGCATGTTGCAGTTCTTTACCTTTTTCCCCGCCAGTGAGCGGCCAAGTCCGCGAATGCCCGATCCGGCGTCAATGATTATGAGATCGCCTTTTTTGGAGCGGATCTCCATGCAGGTCGTGTCCCCGCCATACTTGTTGAATTCAGGCCCGCTAACGGGAAGAGATCCTCGGGAACCCCAGCAACGAATATACATAACGTTTGTCTCCGCGAGAAAAAGGCCATTTAAGACCAATAAATATAATACGTAAATTATAACACCTAGCGAATAAAAAAGGCGAGATAAATATTGAGGCGCTACTCATACCGCAAAGCGTCGATCGGTTTGAGCGCCGCTGCCTTACGGGCGGGATACCATCCGAAGAAAATGCCGATGGCCGCGGAAAAACCGAACCCCAGAATGACGGACAGGGGCGAAACAGTCACGGCCCAACCCTGGACTTTGGACATGAGGTTCGATACTCCCGTGCCCGCGGCGATGCCCAGCAGTCCTCCGGTAAAGCTCATGACGAGGGCTTCCACCAGGAACTGGAGGAGCACATCGCTTCCCCGCGCGCCCACCGCCATGCGAAGGCCGATTTCGCGCGTACGCTCGGTGACCGAGACCAGCATTATGTTCATGATGCCGATGCCGCCCACCACAAGAGACACGCAGGCAATTGAGGCGAGAAGGATGGACAGCGTGCGCGACGTCTGGTCGGCCGCATTGCCGAGGTCGGTCTGCGTCCGGATCGTAAAGCTCGTGCCGTCGCCGCCCGAACCGCGGCGCCTGTCGGTAAGCGTTTGATTGATTTCCTGGCGCGCCTCATCAATGAGTTGTTCCGACGCCGCGGATGCGGTCAATGAATTGGCGAAGGTGATCCCCATGAGTTTTTTTTGCACGGTTGAAAACGGTGCGATCACCTGGTCGTCCTGGTCCTGGCCCATGGCATTTTGCCCTTTTTCCGAAAGCACTCCCACGATTTTGAAAGGCAGGTTTTTTATACGGACCGTTTGGCCCACCACCGATTGATTGTCGGGAAAAAGGTTCTTGACGACCGTCATGCCGACAAGGCACACTTTTGTGGCGCCGCGCTGGTCGGCGTCCGTCAGGTTAATGCCTTCCTTGATCGGCCAGTCGCGAATGTCAACATACTCGGGATACACGCCGTAAATTGAGGTCCGCCAGTTCTGGTTGCTCACTTTGACCTGCGTGGTGGTGCGGACGATGGGGGTGACGAACTGCACGGCGGCGCATTGCTTTTTAATGGCGTCGGCGTCGTCTTCGGTGAGCTGCGACGCGCTTCCCGCTTCCATGCGTACGCCGCCCTGGGTAAATGATCCCGGAAAAATGAGGATGACGTTGGTGCCCAGGGCGGCGATCTGCGACTTGATCATGTCGCGGGCGCCCTGGCCCACGGCCAGCATGGTAATGACCGCGGCAACGCCGATGATGACGCCGAGCATGGTGAGAAACGAGCGCATTTTATTGCGGTTGAGCGACCGGACGGCTATCATAAGAATGCTGCGCAGTCTCATATGGTCTCCCGGATTTTTCCGGCAGGCAAAGCGGCAAGTTCGTCGATCGCGCTGCGGGGAGAGGCGGCCCGTTCGTCCGATAGGATGTGTCCGTCGCGAAACGTCACCCTGCGGTGCGCATACTGCGCGATGTCGGGTTCGTGCGTGACCATGATGACTGTCCGGTTGTCGCGGTTGAGCTTTTCGAACAGGGCCATGATTTCCACGCTCATCGCCGAATCGAGGTTGCCGGTAGGTTCGTCGGCGAGCAGCATGAGCGGGTCGTTGACAATGGCGCGGGCGATGGCGACGCGCTGCTGCTGTCCGCCCGAGAGTTGGTTCGAATAATGGAACGCCCTGCTGTCAAGACCGACCCACGAAAGCGCCTGCATCGCCATTTTCCTGGCTTGCTTCGTGGAAATGGATTTATTGTAAAGCAGGGGAAGTTCCACGTTTTCAAGGGCCGTGGTCCTGGCAAGAAGGTTGAAGGACTGGAAGACGAAACCCATTTTCCTGTTGCGTAGCGCTGCCAATTGATTGGCGTTTTGACGCTGAATTTCTTTACCTTCAAAAAGGTACGTACCGTCTGATGGCACGTCGAGGCAGCCCAGAATGTTCATGAGCGTGGATTTACCGGAGCCGCTTGCGCCCATCACGGCAACGAACTCGCCCCGGTCGATGTGCAAGTCCACGCCACGGAGGGCGTGGACGATGTTTTCGCCCATGACATATTCTTTTTTAAGATTTGTTAATTGTATGAAATTATCAGAGTTCATGGTTTACAGACGATCTCGATCATCGTGAATGCGATTTTGTCACCTTTTATCTCATCCTGCCCATGCCTCCGCCGCCCGGCGCCTGCATGCCGAAGGGAGTGGCAGTCTGCGTTGTCTGTTTGCTATTTGATGACGACGATAAGCCGATAATAACGGCCTGGCCTTCCTGGACGTTGCCCTCAATCGCGGTAAAGCCACCGTTACTCAAGCCGGTCCGCACCGGTACTCGTACCGGCTTCCCGTTTTCAAGAATAAATATTCTGCCCCAATTTTTCCGGTCATCGGTCCCGGCAATTCCATCGGCGCTTTTTTGGCCGGTTGAATCGGCCCGGCCATTTCCGCGCCGCCAATGGCCGGCGGTGGAATCGGGTTTCTTCCATCCCCCGCCGTTTGTTCCCGCTTGGCGGGGCGTGGCGGAATCCTGACCGCCTTGCGCATTTTTCCAATGACCCGCGCCCGATGAGGAATCACCCGCACTTCCGCCTGCCCCGCGTTTACCCCCGGCGCTCTGGTATCCGGGCGGCGCGAATTTCAGCGCCGCGGCCGGGACCTTGAACACGTCATGGGCCTGCTGTACGGCAACGGTGATGTTCGCGGTCATGCCGGGCAGCAGCGACAAATCCGGGTTGTCGACATCGATCATGACCGTGTAGGTCACGACGTTTTGCACGGTCGTGGGCTGCAGCCGTTTCTGGGAAACGGTCCCCGTATACTGCCGGTTGGGGTATGCGTCGACGGTAAAATGGGCCTTCTGGCCAGTAAGTATCTGTCCGATGTCTGCTTCGTCAATGCTTGCCTGGACCTGCATCTTGCTTAAATCGTCGGCTATGGTGAAGAGCGTGGGGGTGTTGAAACTGGCGGCAACGGTCTGGCCCACGTCGACGTTACGGTTGACCACGACCCCGGTAATGGGTGAAACGATGCGGGCATAAGCCAGGTTTATTTTTGCCCTGTCAAGTTCCGCCTGCGCGGAAACCAGGTTGGCTTTTGCGGATTCAAAATCCGCGGTCGCCTGGTCGAGGTCCGCTTGCGCGGCCAGCCCCTTGTCAAACAGGTCCTTGGTACGCTTGGCGGTGTTCTGCGTGAGGTTCTGCTGGGATTGCGCCTTGTTCCTTGCCGCGGCCGCGTCTTCCACGGCAGCGTATAAAAAGGTGGTGTCGATTAGAGCGACGAGCTGGCCCTTTTTAACGCGGGAGTTGAAATCGACGAATATGTGTGAAATGGTCCCCGAAACTTGAGTGCCGACTTGTATCAGGTAATGGGGATTTATGATCCCGCTGGCCGTCACCTCGACGCTGATATCCCCCTTTTCAAGGGGTACCGTACGGAACTGGACTTGCGATTGATTATTGCACAAAGCAAAACACAGTAACACCGGCATGAGCGCCGCGATGCATCCGCCAAGCCGAACGAAACTTCCCAAATTAAACATTTTATTTCCTTTGAATAAATCGAACCGAATTAAATTTTTCTAATTTCGACCTCACCCTTGCTCCCCCTTACCCCTCTTTCCCTCTCCTACCGGAGAGGGAAAGAGGGGAGGCCGTTAGGCCAGGGTGATTGGGTGAGGTCGCCTAAGACGAATCATCTACTCTTTTAATTCTCCGATTGCCAGCAATAAATTCGCGTGCGCAATTCGATAGTCAAACAACGCTTGGACGTGGCTTGAACGCGCATTGGCAAGGGTTTGCTCCGCGTCGGTCAGGTCAACGGAAGTCCCCAGACCGGCCTTATAGCGCTCTTGTGTCAATTCCAAATTTTCACCCGCCTGCTGAATGACCACGGCTGTTGCGTTTATACGTTGCCGGGCATCGAATTCTTGTAAGTAAAACTGTTGGACTTGTTGCACCACACTGAGCGTCACGACATCAAGTTGCGCCTGGGACTGCATCACCGCCGCTTTGGCTTGCGCAACCTGTGCGCTGATCGCTCCGCCCTCATACAGCGGAATGGAAAGATTTGCGCCAATGTTCCAGTTGGGTGATGTGTTCCAGTCCGAACCGACGATTGTCCCAATGTCTTGGGCGTCCCATCCAAAACCAGCGGATGCATTTAACGAAGGGAAAAATGAGGCTTGCGCGGCTTTTAATTGGAGTTTTGCTGATTCCAGTCTGGTTTTTACGGATAGAATCTGGGAACGCGATCCGAGCGCACGCTTTTCCGCCTCATTTTCCCCGATGGAATCTTCAAGGACATTCAAGGAATCGGAAAGGATTAAAGGTTCGCCTATCCTTGAAGCGGCAACAGTTTCCAATTGGACCTTCGCAAGCTTGACGGTATTTCGTGCGTGAATAACATTGACCTGGGCATTGGCAACGTCGACGCTTGCGTTGGTGACCGCTATTTTCGCCTGTTTCCCGACGTCGAACAAGGTCTGGGCCTGCGTATAATGCTCTTGCGCCTGCTTAAGCGCGTCTTCATTGACAATAAGTAATTGGGTCGAAAGCAGGTAATTGAAATATGCGGTCCTGGCATTAAGGATGATCGACGCCACCGATTCACGTAAATCAAATTCGGAGGCCGTAACCGACTTTTCCGAGGCTTTATACTGCAAGGGGCTCTTTCCGAAATCCCACAGCAAGACCTGACCGCTTATGTTGGCGGAGGCGCTGTTGACATCTGGCCCAGTCAGCCGGCTCGAACTGCCGCTTGATTCGAAACGCGAAAGGCCGGCGTTTCCGTTTACGCTCGGCAATAGCTTCGACAACATGGTTTGGCGCGAGGCGCGGCTTGCGTCGACCGAACTTACCGCTAGCGTATATTGCGGACTGTTTTTTAAGGACAGCACAACATAATTCTTAAGGCTTAAGGTGTCTGCCTTTACTGAAATCAATAAAGGCAATGCGTAAAAACATATAAATAACGCTCTGATGCAAAAGTCCTTCAAAGTCCTCGTCCTCCTTTTAAAAAAAACTTAAAATCGACTGCAATTTCGCCTCTGTAAATCTTTGGACCGAACTGCCCGACTCTATGGTCACCGTGAACCTGATCCGTTTGTTTAATTTGACGTTTCCCGGCGCCTTGTCACCGCAGTGCCTTTTAAAAAGTTCTCCAAGACTCCTGTCGAAAACGACATATGCCGTGTATGTTCCCTCGTCGCCAAAATAGCCCCTGGTGTGACACCGAAGCGACAATGCCCTGTATTGTGAAAGGTCCGTGCGCACATCGATGGAGTCGTACATCCCGTTTATCCTGCGGGCAAGATATTCATACGGAGACGACCGCGTGTCGTTAAGATCAATACAAATTGCGCAAAGCGCCCTATCAAAGCGGTCGTCCAACTGGTCCATGAGGGCGCCTGAAACGCGGGCCTGCATTGGCGAATGGTCCGATTGGAGCAGCCCCTGGTTTTTGACCTGTCCCGAAAGTCCGGTAAAAACAAGGCTGAAAGGTTTTCTAAAAGTAAAGGTTGAACCATATATGAATGAGGGATATTTCGCGTTTTGTGATTTGGTCACTTTCCAGAAAAGGGACCGCGCCGGGGTCGTATCGAAAGCGGGTGATTGCTTTAATAGAATATCGAAAGTGGAGTCCGCCTTTCGGGGAATGAAAACGCCGAAGACATGGTTGGCATAATTGTCAAGAAATTCATCCCCGTCAAACCCCGATACGCGAAGGCTGTCGAGGACCGCTATGCCCTCAAGTTCATGACCCGAGCCGATGAGCTCAAGCCCGCGTTTCCAGGTAGTTTCATTGGATTGGGGATGGACGGTGCCGAGGGCATACGACGATACCGAAAATGCAACGAGACTTGTCGCTACTATACGGAAAAACAAACTATACTCCTCATCACGGTCACATTTCCGGCAAACCTTTTGTTTCCGAAGTTTTCCACAACGCGGGCCCTCCCCGGTTCTTCGTGGCCGTACGCCTACTCGCCGGTCGTTATATCGTCTTTAAAAAGAGGGCTTTCGTAGGTCCATATCTCCGATTCCTGGTCCGTTTCCGTGACGGGCGAAGCGCTGATGTTAACAAACTGCGAATGGACCGCGTCTCCGGCGAACTCTTGATAGTAAACCAACGACCCCAGGGGCGCATTCATGACCGAGGAACTGTCGGCAGTGACCACGGCACGGGCCTGTATTTCCGGAGCCTTTAAACTATGGACCGAAAAACCGGCGACAATGGTGGCCGCCAAAGCAAGAAGCGCCGCCAGCCTGAGGTCCCAGCGCAGGCGCTGGCCAGACGCCGTCATAGGCTTCCCTGCGCGGGAGGCGACGGCGAAAACTTCGGCCGGCAAAAAACTGGTGCATACCAGTTTTTTCATTTTGACGTAATTGTCAAGGGTCGTCCTGCACGCGCCGCATGTGTTGAGGTGCCGCTGCAGCAGGCATGATTCATCGTGCTCAAGATCATTGTCGATATACCGGCTGATCAGTAAGCCGTATGGTCCGCATGTTTTCATGGTAAATACCCCGCTTTTTCCAGATCTTTACGTAATTTCCGCCTGCACCTGAATATCCTTGTCCTGATGGTATTAAGCGATAATTTCAGGATGTCGGCTATTTCGGCGTATGACATGCCTTCAACTTCCGCAAGAATCAAAGGGACGCGGAACTTCTGTGGGACCGCGTTCAGGAGCTTTCGTATCAGCGCCTTGTCTTCGGCCTTTTCAAAGGCGTCCTGGGAGCTCTGAATGTTTTCTTTGGTGAACAGATCGACCAGGGAACTCCATCGCGCCCTTCGCCTTTTTGCATCGATGCATTTGTTGATGACAATCCTGTAAAGATACGTTTTTAATGAAGACGCCCCTTTAAATTCGTTGTTTGATTCCAGGACCTTCAAATATGCGTCCTGAACAATATCCTTTGCACTGTCCATGTCGTTGGTGATGCGGTAGGCAACGTTTATCAATACCCGCTGATACTCGGTAGCGGCGGAATCCAGTTCTTTTGCCCGGTTGTTTAATATAGTATAATTTTCCAGGAATCGACCTTTTTTTCTGATCGTTATTTGGGCGCATCCTTCTTTGAATTTTGCATGCGCTGCGGCATCATTTGCCGTATTTTTTTTGCCATCGCCGTCTTCCACCGGTCATATTCGTCCTGTGTCAATAATGATTTGATTTCAACGTCCCGTTTGATCTGGCCGAACTCTATTTCAGCGAACTCCTGCGTTTTTTTGTTGACAAAGCCCTGAATAGCTTGAAGATCTGGTTTTTCTTTAAGCAATTCTTCTTTGATGTTAAGTTCTTCGCGCTGGACCTTGATGATCCGCTCATTAAAGAAGGTGATAAAATTCCGCGCTATGGTTATGATTTTCGGGGACACGGATTTGTTGACATTGATTTCGTTCATCAATTTCTCAAGCTCGGGAATGTCGAGCATAAGCGGTGAATGATTTCCCGCGGGGCCGCCCATCCCATGAAAACCCATTGCTCCAGGCATTCGGTCTTTCTCAAGGCAATTTTGCGCGGGATTATCGGCCCATGAAACCTGCGCGAATAGCGTTATTGCCGCAACCAGGAAGCCAAAATACGAATTTTTAAATGTTCTCATCATTGGGTCCTTTCCAACCATTAAAGAGTTAAGGGAACGTGAATATTGTCAAACGACCGTCCATTTACTGTTACAAAATATTAGACGCTTTCATGGTTTGGAAAGTTCCCATTTTAATCTGAAATTTTGTTTTTTAATGTTGCAATGGAATCAACAGGCTCCGCTTTTTGAATGAGGGAGCGGGCGATATCGATTTTGCCCCACATATTGCACAACATTATGCCTTTGATTTTGTTGCCCTGCAAATAATAAATAGTCCCCTTTTTATTTTCTTCCTGCCAATCCGCAAAGGTTTCAAGCCTGGAATCGATGGTTCCCACGGCTTCAAATCCAAAGTCAAAAAGATCGGAAAAGAAATAAGGCATATAATTATAGGGTTCATGCTCACCGGCCATGTTTTTACCGGCACGTTTCCCCTGATTCAAAGTATTATCCCAATGTTCGGTCCTCATGTTCGATCCGGTCCATTTGTCAGGATATTGTGCGTTGTCACCGGCAGCGTAAATGTCGGGATGAGAGGTTTGTAAAAATGTATTTACGACAATGCCGTTTTCAGTTTTTAAACCTGCTTGTGCCGCTAATTCGATCGATGGCCTGATTCCAATACCTGCAACGACCATGTCTGATTCTATTTTTTTCCCTCTTTTAGATTGCACAAGCCATGTACCCGCATTTTTTTCAAGCGCTATTGGCTGGTCTTCTGTAACAACATTGATCCCTTGTTCGCGGTAAAGCTTTAAGATATGCATTCCCAGGTAAGCAGGGAATATCCTATGACACGGCCAAGGGCCCGGAAAAATGAGCGTTGTTTTTACCTTGTTCATGGCAAGGGCCGCTGCCACCTCCGTTCCGATAAATCCGCCTCCAATAATTATTGCGGACGAATTTTCTTTACATTTTAGCAAAAGTTCGTTGTAATCATCCAGATTTCTAAAATAAATCACCCCTTCGGGAACCGGTGCGCTTAATTCAAGCCTGGTAGGGACGCCGCCGGTCGAAAGCAGCAATTTATCAAATTTATAGGTTGTCCCGCCGATGTCGGAAACGGATTTGGCTTTAGGATCGAGTACAGCTATTTCGGAAGACAATTTTATTTCCACGCTAAAACGGGTATAATAAGGCGCATCATGAACGCCGATGTCCTCCACTTTCTTTTTTCCGGTCCACAAGCCTTTTGAAAGCGGAGGGCGATGGTATGGCAGATAAGGTTCTTTGCTTATAAGAAGGATTTTTCCTGAAGTATCATGTTCCCGTATTCCATCAATTGCGGAAGCTCCGGCAAGTCCGCCTCCAACAATAACATACGTAAAACTTTTTTCTGCCATACATACTCCTTTACCTGTTATACATACCTTATATTGAGCAAGAATTGAGCCATGCGGTTTAACCAGGCCGGAATTGTACTCTGATCATTTTAAAGTGGATTTTCCCAAAAACGGAAAAACGGTTCTTATTTATAATAAAACCGGATTTTCATCCTGATATTTAACCTCTTTTAAACCATATTATTGGCACATTTATTGAGCAATTACTGATATAGTGCAATATGGAGGATAAGCGGAAAAAAACATCCTTCATGATCCGCTATAAAAGGATGGAGGGTTTATGAAAAAAACTACCGGTAATTTTTTAACCATGATTTTAATCGGCGTGCTCGCGACCTTGGGCGTTTCGCAAAATAAAAAAAAGGATATTCAGGCCCAATTTTCCGATACCTCCATACCCATTGAGAAAATCGGCGTGGGAAAGGACGTTTATACAGGTAAGAACCAATTTCAAAAAACAGTTGAATATCGGTCCAGGGAAATCGATGGTAACGATACGAATATTTTATTGCCATAAAAAAACCCCAGCGGGTTAGGCCGGGGTATTTTTATCTGCCACACGCGGTCGGTTATCTTTTGGCAGCTTTTTTCTTGGCCGGCGCTTTTTTCGCGGCGGCTTTTTTTGCGGGTTTCTTTTTCGCAGGCATTAAAAAACCTCCTGTTAAAGTGATGAAGAAATTAATGATTTACAACAAAAGTATACATTAAGATAATAAAAGAAGTCAATAGTTCAAGTGCATAAATTTAAAAAAGTTACAAGGTTAGTTTAACGAGGTTAAATAGGTCCCTTAATCGGTTTAACAAAACAGGCATTTATTTTGCTTTTTAATATGTTAAATTGAATGATTGGTTTTCAAAATGAAACAATTTTGTGCTTTCTTTATGGCATTATTTGTTGCCCACTTGTACGGCGGTAACGATCTCCTGGCAGTCGGCTCTACCGCGCCACTATTCAGTCTGGCGTCGTCGAATTGCGACACCGTCAAGTTTCTTGATTTCAGGGAAAAGAAAAACGTCGTGCTCGTGTTTTATCCGGGCGACCAGACCCCGGGTTGCACGAAGCAACTGTGCGCTTTACGCGATGATTATACTGAATTTGACAAAAAAGACGCCGTCATTTTCGGCGTCAATCCAGCCGATGTGCAGTCACATAAAAAATTCATTGAAAAACAGCATTATCAATTTCCGCTTCTGGTCGATGACGGAAAGACCTTGATCGGTCAAATCAAGCGGCGCTGCATTAAAAGCGAGACGATTCCGCATGAGGAAAAGATATTTTCGCTATTTGAGCGGTACACCGAATGGATAGTCAAAGGATCGTGCCGTTGATACGGATGAACTGCAGGTCCCTTCCAACGGCGGGTTCCAGCGTGGACACAATTTGGCTTTCCGACCAGCTCACGGTTTGTTTTTGGATGGGGAATTTCAAGATTGATTTTTAGGCGGACGGAATGTACTGATTCTCTATCGCACGAATCTGAATGATCTTAACATTTCCCTAAAAACCGGATAATCTTTTAAGAATTGGTCTTCCGATCCCGATATAAATTGCAGGCTAAAGTATCTCCCATTGTAGATGAACTCAATAGAACAATTCGTTGGGCCTTTCGGGCTCCATACCTTCAATTCATGGTTATCTATCGTCATTTCCTTTATATCCCTCAGGCGGCTTGCTATTGCTTTTGCGCCGATTTTAAGTCCTTTGATCTTTTCCTTGATATCCTTCGAAGTCGTGTCCACAGTTGAACTTATTTGAAAAGAAGTGCCGTTTTTCGTAGGTCCTCCTCCGGAAGAAAGACCCGCCGGAACGACCTTTTCCTTCATGTTGTCAAAGGAAATATACGTTGATTTTGTGGAAGTCGCGGTTTCCGTCACGTCATGTGATTTTACATGCCAATTTTCCGGAAATGATATTTGATAATGTTGACTGCTGTTAATGTAGGTTTTGAATTTAACGGCCTCCGTGTCTTGCGCATAGGCCAGTTTAATGCCGATCATTCCAAACAGGATTAATTTCCAATAAAATGTTTTTATCATGTTTCCTTTAATTCCTGTAATTACTCACAAATTATCTAATTGGAAGAGAAATTTGCGCTCCAATTATCGGTTTAATGGATTTGTTGATTGGTGAATATTCAACGCCGATGACGCCTTTTAGAAAATGCGAAATTGAATAATTCAGATTTGGGTTGACAAAGTAGTCAAAATAATGCGGCCAGTAGATTACTTTCAATTTGCCATTGAACTCGATTTTGTCATTATAGACGTAATCAACCTTTAAGGTAGATGTTAATCCAATCTTTTCGACATCGATTGGAAGATCATTATAGCTATAAATGCTATCAGAGTTATTGACGCTACTAAGGCTTAGGTATTCCCGATGGGATAGATACAACAAATTTAAATTAGGTTCAAAGAAAATTTTTTCATTTATCTTTAACGCAGCAAATATTCCGCCGCTCAATTCAAATATTTTTAAATCTACTGGGAATCGTTCACCTGAATTCGAAAAAGAATCGATATAGGAATTAAAATAATTTTCAAACTTCAAGTCAATTCCGAATACCGATAGTTTCCCGATTTTTGCTTCAATAGTATAACCGGGCATCCAATTGACATAATCCTTTATTTTAACCAGCTTTTCTATGGGAGTTAACATTCCATTAGTGACTTCAAATTGGTCAGGATAATACATTTTTTGATTGGATGGAAATAATGGATTGATGCAAAACGATAAATCAACGGAAGGATTGAATAATCCGGCATTGACATTTATCCATATTGCCAATAAAATTAAAGAAGAATTCTTCATTTTATTCTCCACCTTTCAAATATGCCGGGAGCAGAATTGTTTTTCAAAATAAATAGCCTATATCACATATTCCAAAGCACCGAAAAGCCGAATTCTCATATTGCCAATTATTGAACCTGAATACCGCGCCAAATATTACAAGGAATATGAAAACCTTATTTTTCATTTATTTGTCCAATCCAATTTAAGCCCACGCTATCGTCCTCTGCCCCTCACCTTTGTCTAAAAACCTGATCATCACCGCGCCTTTCGGCAAAACTTCGGGAAACATGTCGGCCCACTCGATGAGGCAGATGCCGTTACCGAAAACATATTCCTCAAAGCCGATTTCCCTCAGTTCCGCCTGTTTTTTAAGCCGGTAAAAGTCGAAATGATAAATCGGCATTTCGGGCGTCTCATAAATATTGAGTATGGAAAAGGAAGGGCTGTGCACTTCGCAATCGGCACATAGCGCGGCCACGAAGCCCCGCACGAATTCCGTTTTACCCGTCCCCAGCTCGCCAATGAGTCCGAACACGTCTCCCGCGCGCGCCGATGATCGCGCAATCCGCGCGCCGGCGGCGCGCGTGTCTTCTTTTGATTTTGAGAGTATTTCCATGAATAGAGAATAAATCTTATTCTCCTGTAAAATCAAGAAAATCTTTCCAAGCTGTCAAAATTATCGCTCCCTGAGCGAAGCGCCGAGGTAAAACGTATATTATTAAACTTATTTTATATTCTGCAACAGTAGGGGTTCAAAATTTTGAACCCCTATAATATCAACTTGAATGCAATTTTATATCAGGAATCCTTACCAGAAAAACAAAGCAGGAGATTCCCATGAGTTTCAATAAAATCCAGCCGATCCCCGACGTCGAATCGATTATCCGCGAAATCCCCCTTCCCGCGGGGCTCGGTCAGGAGAAAAAAAGACGCGACCGCGAAATCGCCGATGTTTTCGAGGGCAAAAACGACAAATTCATTCTCATCATCGGCCCTTGTTCGGCGCACGACGAAGACGCGGTATGCGACTATATCGGGCGTCTTGCAAAGGTGCAGGAGCAGGTGAAACAGCGCCTGACGCTCATCCCTCGCATATACACCAACAAACCGCGCACCACAGGTGAGGGATACAAGGGCATGCTGCACCAGCCCGACCACCAGAAGGAGCCGAATATGGTCGAAGGCCTCAAAGCCATCCGGCGGATGCACATCCGGGCCTTTTCCGAATCGCACCTTCCCGCGGCCGACGAAATGCTCTACCCCGGCAATTACCCCTATCTCGAAGACCTTTTAAGCTATGTGGCCATCGGCGCCCGGTCGGTGGAAAACCAACTCCACAGGCTTACCGTCAGCGGCCTTGACATTCCGGTTGGAATGAAAAACCCCACCAGCGGCGACCCGGAAGTGCTGCTCAATTCAATGCAGGCCGCGCAATCGCCGCATGTGTTCAGCTATAACGGATGGGAAGTGGGGACGAGCGGCAACCCGCTCATCCATGCGGTGCTTCGCGGCGCGGTCAACCAGCACGGCGAATCCATACCCAATTACCACTACGAAGACCTCATCAATTTCGCCGAAAGCTATCTTGGCCGCAACCTTCAAAATCCCTCGGTCATCGTCGACACCAACCACGCCAATTCCAACAAGAAATACGCCGAACAACCGCGCATCGCCTTGGAAGTCATGAACAGCCGGAAACAATCGGAGCTTTTAAAATCGCTTGTCAAGGGGCTGATGGTCGAAAGCTTCATCGCTGAAGGAAGCCAAAAACCTTATGAAAACGAATACGGCAAGTCCATCACCGACCCGTGCCTGGGGTGGGAAAAATCAGAGAAATTGATCCGGCAAATAGCGGATCTGGCATAGCGGAAATGTGGGATAATTATTCGGCTTCGCGCAAGGAACGTGAATAGTTATAATTTATATTAATTTGCTCTGTTATTTCATTATCCATTATTTAGGAGACCTACCATGAATCTTTTCGTTCCCGGCCGAATATGCCTGTTCGGCGAACACAGCGACTGGGCGGGCGGCTATCGGCGGATCAACGCCGAAATCGAAAAAGGATACGCGCTCATCGTGGGCACCAACCAGGGGATGTATGCGGATGTCAAGCCGCACCCGACCAAGCTCATTTTCCGCGCGACCCTCAACGACGGCAGCCCCATGCCGCCCTGGGAAGTTCCCATGGAAAGGAATGCGCTGCTCGAACAGGTCCAGCAGGGCGGGTTTTTCAGTTACGTGGCGGGCGTCGCCTACCAGCTCATGATCCATTACCGCGTCAGGGGCCTGGAAATCGACAACTACCGCACCGACTTGCCCATTAAAAAAGGCCTCTCGTCAAGCGCCGCGGTGTGTGTGCTCGTTGCCCGCGCGTTCAACCGTACGTACGACCTGAAAATGACGGTCCGTGGCGAGATGGAGCTTGCCTATAGCGGCGAAATCAGCACCCTGTCACGCTGCGGCAGGCTCGACCAGGGCTGCGCCTATGGCGCCCGGCCAATCGAAATGATCTTCGACGGCGACAACCTTGACGTGCACGAGCTATCCACGCCCGCCGAACTGCACTATATCATCGTGGACCTCAAGGCGGGCAAGGACACCCGCGAAATCCTTTCGGGACTAAACTCCTGCTATCCTTTCGCCCGCGACCCGATGCAGAAGGGCGTCCAAAACTACCTCGGCCCTATCAACCACAGGATCGTGTCCCAGGCGGCTGAGGCGCTCTGTAAAGGCGACGCGCCGCGTTTGGGCGCGCTCATGAACGAGGCGCAGGAACTGTTCGACAAAAACCTGCAATCGGCTTGCCCATCCCAGCTCACCGCTCCCGTACTCCACAAGCTTCTGGGCCATGCGCCGCTGAAGCAATACCTATATGGCGGCAAAGGGGTCGGCTCGCAGGGCGACGGTACCGCCCAGCTTCTCGCGAAAAACGCCGAATGCCGTGAAAAAGCCGTAACGATTATCGAGCGCGACCTCGGGATGTCGTGCCTTGAACTTGTCCTCCGGCCCGCAATGCGCGTTCGTAAAGCGGTCATCCCGGCCGCCGGGTTCGGCACGCGGCTCTTCCCCGCAACCAAAGCCGTGAAAAAGGAGCTCTTCCCGGTCATCGACTCCGGCGGACGGGCAAAACCGGCGATCCTCGCCATCGTCGAGGAAGCGGTTTCAGCGGGGATCGAGGAAGTCGCCATTCTCGTGCAGAGCCAGGACCGGGAGCTGTTCGAGGAGATTTTCTGCACGCCCCCGAAAGTCGAGAATTTCAACAAACTGCCGAAGGACGCCCAGAAATATTCCGAATACCTCATGGACATCGGCCATCGCATAACGTTCCTGCCGCAGGACGTCCAGGATGGGTTCGGCCACGCGGTATACTGCGCGAAGGACTGGGTCGGCGACGAGCCTTTTCTGCTCCTGCTCGGCGACCATCTGTATGCCTCCGACTCCGACACCCCGTGCAGCAGGCAGTTGCTTGACGCCTACGAGCTGGCGGGCCAGAGCGTCGTGGGTCTTAAGGAAACGCCCGGGGGCGAAGTACACCATTTCGGGTGCGCAACCGGCGTTTGGACCGGCGGCGAAGGGATGCTTTCGGTCACGGAATTCTCCGAAAAACCCGACCTTGAATACGCCCGCGAACACCTTCGCGTCGAGGGCCTGCCCGAGGACGCGTTTCTTACCGTTTTCGGCCAGTACGTGTTGTCGCCGAAAATCTTCGAGTATCTTGACGAAAACATCAAGGGTAACATACGGGAACGGGGCGAGTACCAACTCACTTCGTGTCTCGACCGCTTGCGCAAGGAAGAGGGCATGAATGGCTATCTTGTCAAGGGACGCAGGTTCGACATCGGAAACCCCGACTCGTACCTGCAATCGCTCGTCGAGTTCAGAAAATCCGGGATGCGGCAGAGCGCTATTTCGGGTGCATGATTGCCAGCGGGACGATCATCTCGTCCATTGAAATGCCCCCGTGCAGGAAGCTGTTGTGGTACTGGCGCTGGTAGTTCTCGAATTTGTCGGGATAGACAAAATAATAATTTTCCTTCGCGATGATGCAGCACGTGTTCAGCGAAAACGCCGGAAGCTTGAAAATCGTCGGGTCCGAAAGGAACAGCGCGTGCCGTTCGTCACTGTTGATGTTCTCGCCGAATTTGAACCGCAGGTTCTTCGACAAATCACGGTTGCCGTAAACTTCCGTGCCGCGCGTGCACAGGATGCTGCCGTGGTCCGAAGTGAGCACCACAGTGCAGTCCTGCCGTGAAAATTCCTTGAGGATCTGGTAGATGTTCGAGTACTGGAACCACGAATGCGTCAGCGACCGGAAGGCGCTGTCGTCGGGGGCTATTTCCTGCAGGATCGACGATGTGGAACGGCTGTGGGTAAGCATGTCGACGAAATTGACAACGATGGACAAAAGCTGGTCGCGCTCATACCCGCCGATTTTTTTGAGGAGCTCCTTCGAATCCGATACGTCAAGGATCTTCGTATAGCGCGGGTCGTCGGCGTATTTGAGCCCGAGGCTCCTCAGTTTCCTGGCCAGGAGCTGCCGCTCGAAGCGGTTGAGGCTGCTTTCGTCGTCGGCGGGCGTTTTCCACAAATCGGGATATTCCTGCATTATTTCCAGCGGGTACTTTCCCGCGAAAAGCGCGTTGCGGGCAAAGGGGGTCGCGCTGGGAAGGATCGAATAAAAATAGTTCCGCTCGATGTCGAAATGCTTGCGCAGCAGGGCCTCGATTCCGATGTACTGGTCCAGTCGCATGCAATCAAGCACGACGAAATAGACCTTTTTGCCCTTTTCGAGCAGGGGATAGAGGAAATGTTCCACAACCTTCGGCGACAATATCGGCGGGTTGCCCTCGCCTTTCAGCCACTGTGAATAGTGCTCGGTGACGAACCCGCAGAACGCCGCGTTGCAGTCCGATTTCTGCCCGGCGTGCGCCTGCCGCAGGCCTTCGTCTTCCACCTTTTCCAGTTCAAAGTCCCATTTGACAAGGCCCTCGTAGAGGTGTACCCAGTCTTTGGCCGTCAGCGGGGCCGACACCGCCAACCGGTTGTCGGAATAGCTGCGGACGAATTTCTGTGAGATCTGTGATGAAATGATCTGTTTCGAGTCGAGGAGTTTC
>Ga0182017_10000235_pt1 | contig 43734 bp, 37 predicted proteins | sample 712E3DmetaG_FD_120492 | JGI IMG/M metagenome (GOLD analysis project Ga0182017, IMG submission 120492) | Permafrost microbial communities from Stordalen Mire, Sweden - 712E3D metaG | ecosystem: Environmental > Terrestrial > Soil > Wetlands > Permafrost | place: Sweden: Stordalen | collected... | reverse complement strand
CCACCTTGGCGCCGCTCTTGCGGACCTCGGCCAGCCGGCGGGCCAGGCGGTGGGCAAGCGCGATCGGCAGCGGCATGAGTTCAGGAGTTTCGCGGCAGGCGAAGCCGACCATCATTCCCTGGTCGCCGGCGCCGAGTTCGGTCTTGCCGTGTCCGCGGTCCTCGAGCGCGTCGTCCACGCCCTGGGCGATGTCGGGCGACTGCTCCTTGACCGATACGAGCGTGCCGCAGGTCAGGTAGTCGAAGCCCCACTCGGCGTTGGTGTAGCCGATCTCCTTGACCGTGTCGCGAACGACGGACTGGAAGTCCACGTACGTCGAGGTGGTGATTTCGCCCAGCACCATGACGAGCCCGGTTGTGGTGGCGGTCTCGCAGGCCACGCGTGCGTCCGGGTCCTCGGCCAGGATGGCGTCCAGGATCGCGTCGGAGATCTGGTCGCACATCTTGTCGGGGTGGCCTTCGGTCACCGACTCGGACGTGAAAAGGTACTGCGGGTCGTCGAGAATGCTGGTCATGGTTCTCCCAGGGCGCCATGCCGGCGCGGGTGCTGTTGGGTTCCGGAACTCCAGGTGAAGGGTAGCATGAGGCGCGGCATGGACAGGACGAGGCCGGCCGGGGTGGAGACGAAGGTGGACCAGACAGAGCTCGTAATGGCGGCGGTTCGGGAGACGTTGAGCCACGCCGTAGTCGGCGCATACCTCCACGGGTCATCAGCGGTCGGCCGTCTCCAGCCTATGAGCGACATCGACATTCTGGTGGTGACGCTGCGGCCCGCGACGATCGACGAGAAGCGGGCCCTGATCGCGAAGCTGCTGCCGATTTCGGGGCATGGCAACCCGACCCGCATGTCGCGTTCTGTCGAACTGACGATCGTCGTTCAGTCGGACGTCCGGCCGTGGCGGTACCCGCCGCGACTCGACTTCCAGTACGGTGACTGGTGGCGCGTGGAGTTCGAGCGGGGCGAGCTGACGCCCTGGACGTCGCCCAACCCCGACCTCGCGCTGGTCCTCCAGATGGTGCTCGCGGCGAACCGCCCGCTATTCGGGCCGCCTCCTGCCGAGGTGCTGGACCCGGTGCCACCCGCCGACTTCAGGCGCGCGCTGATGGACGTCATTCCGGCGCTTCTCGACGACCTGGACGGTGACGAGGCCAACGTCACGCTCACGTTCGCGCGCATATGGACGACTCTGGCGACGGGCGTCATCCGCTCGAAAGACGCGGCGGCCGATTGGGCGCTTACCCGCCTGCCACCCGAGCACAGGGCCGTCCTCGAGCACGCCCGCGCCATTTACCTCGGCCAGGCCGTGGACGAGTGGGGCGACCTACTGCCACGTGTTCGGCCGCACGTAGAACACGTCCTGGGAGAGATCCGAGTCCAGCAAGCTGGCTCCGGCCCGAGGCAAGGCTGAGCACCGGAGCGAACGGGCTCAACGCAGCCGGCCGCCCGGCCGTCCCCCCGCGATCAGGTCCCGTGCTGCCAGCTGGCGAGGTATTGGACCTGTTCCGACGTCAGCGGATCGAGGACGATGTCCAGGGCGGCCAGCTTGAGCCGGGCGACCTCGACGTCGATCGCCTCGGGCACGTCGTACACGCCGTTGGCGAGCTCCGAATGCTTGCCGCGCAGGTACTCCGCACAAAGTGCCTGATTGGCGAAGCTCATGTCCATCACCGACGCCGGGTGGCCGGCGGCGCAGCTCAGGTTCACGAGCCGACCCTCGGCCAGGACGTGCAGCCGCTTGCCACCCACGGTGTACTCGACGACGTTCTCGCGAACCTCGCGGACCTTGTCGCCGGCGAGCTTGGCAAGTCCGGGCAGATCGATCTCGCAATCGAAGTGGCCAGAGTTGGCCATGATCACGCCGTCGCGCATCTTCTTGAAGTGCTCGGGCCGGATGACGTGGATGTCACCGGTGGCGGTCACGAAGATGTCGCCCCAGGACGCGGCGTCGCCGATCGTCATCACGAGGTTGCCGTCCATGAGCGCCTCGAGGGCGCGGACCTGATCCACCTCCACGACGGCGACCTGTGCGCCCATGCCCCGGAAGCGCGACGAGATGCCCTTGCCGCACCAGCCGTACCCGGCGACGACCACGTGTCGACCGGCGATGAGCAGGTTCGTGGCCCGGATGACGCCGTCGACGGTGGACTGCCCGGTGCCGTAGCGGTTGTCGAAGAGATGCTTGGTCAGAGCCTCATTCACGGCCACCACCGGATAGCCGAGGGCGCCGTCGGCAGCCATCGCCTTGAGGCGGATGACGCCCGTCGTCGTCTCCTCGGTGCCCGCCAGGATCTCCTCGAGCTGGTCCCGACGCTCCTGATGGATCAACGTCACCAGGTCGCAGCCGTCGTCCATGGTCATATGCGGATGGATGTCCGCGGCGGCGTTGAGGTGCTTGTAGTACATGTCGCGGTCGGCGCCGTGGCGGGCGAAGGTTGAGATGCCGTACTCGGCGACGAGCGCGGCCGCCGTCTCGTCCTGGGTCGAGAGCGGGTTGGAGGCGCACAGCACCACCTCGGCGCCACCGGCCTTGAGAGTCCTGACGAGGTTCGCGGTCTCGGTGGTGACGTGGAGGCACGCGGCCAAACGGAGACCCTCGAGCGGACGCTCGCGGTCGAACCTCTCGCGGATCAGCCGCAGAACCGGCATCTCGCGCTCGGCCCATTCGATGCGCCGCACACCCTCGGCGGCGAGGCTCACGTCGGCGATGTCGTGGCGGGGCAGCGTGGCCTGGCCGGCAGCGGCGCCGGAGGCGGGGGCGGTGGGAGGATTCGGAATGGCCATGCGCTTCTAGGACTCCTTACGAGCGAGCATGCGGCGTAGTGCTCCGGTCCAGCCGTTCCACGGCAGTTCGGACCGATGGATGAGCCGCTCTTCGAATGTCAGATGGACCTGGTATCCGAGACGGCGATAGGCGGCCAGCGCCGGCGGATTGTCCGCCCGCACGTTCAGCACGACCTGATCGCAGAACTTCAGCAAGTCGGCCGTGACGGCGCTCGTCACTGCTGTAGCGTACCCGCGCCCACGAAAATCGGTGTGGGTCATCACGTTCCCGACGACCGCCAGCTTCGCGGCCGGGCTTATCACGTGTGTCCCCGCGGCCGAAACGAGCCGGCCGCCCACTCGCGTGCCGTAGTACAACCCGTCGCTGATGGCCGTAGCCGGAAGCCACGACGCGAAGCCGAGCTGGTAGAGGCGATTCAGCTCACCGATCTCGACCGGCAGCAACCTCTGCACGTCGGCAGGGAAGGGCCGGAAGTGCGCCGCATCCACCCACATCCTTAGCATCGCCGGTCCGGATTCCACGCGGTAGCTGGCGCCGATAGCGGTCAGGTACTCCGAGCGAGCGGCTACGTATGCCGTGCGCGGCTTGATGACCTCCGCCAGGATCGCCTCGATGCCGGCGTTCTCGCCCATGACGAAGACCGGCTGGGGCGAATAGCCCGCGTACTGCAGGACGACGGCGATCGGCTTGGCGTCGACCAGAGCCGCTCCCCAGCGAGTCCGGAGGAACTCGCGGTCGTCGAGGTCGCACAGGGCGTATGCCGAGTACAGCCTGTCCGTCTCGAGAAAGGCACGCAGCATCACTCGGTCGGCCGTCTCCTGGACCGTCATGACGCGCTCGCGGCGGCCGGCGACGCCCCTGGTCACGATTGCCGACCCGAAGGCCGGGCGGCGCCGGAACCCGAATCGCCAACTGGGCGGGTGAGGACTTTCACGAAACCTTCCGCGGATCAGTACTGGATGACGCTCGTCGTCTTGTACGCCGAGAGTCGGTCTCGGCCATGGAGAGAGAGCAGCTCCACCAGGAACGCCAGACCGACGATCTGACCCTTCAATCGCTCGACCAGCTCGATGGTTCCCCTGACGGTTCCACCGGTCGCGAGCAGGTCGTCGACGACGAGCACGCGCTGACCCGGCTGGATGGAATCCTTGTGGATCTCGAGGGTATTGGAGCCATACTCGAGGGCGTACTCCACCGACACGGTCTCGGAAGGAAGCTTGCCCAGCTTTCGAACGGGGATGAACCCCGCGCCGAGCTTGTAGGCGATGGGACCGCTGAAGATGAAGCCGCGCGACTCCATTCCCACCACCAGATCGACGCCCAGATCCACATAAGGTTCGACCATCAAGTCGATGGCGTCCTTGTAGGCACCCGCATCCTTGAGCAGAGTCGTGATGTCGTAGAAGAGGATGCCCGGCTTCGGAAAGTCCGGAATCTCTCGAATCTTGGCTCGCAGATCCTCGGCTGACATGTCGAGGCGGTCCTCCAGGCGGTGGGGCTCGGTTCGGCAGGCGAAGTCTACCGCAGCGCCCGACCCGCCCGGCGGCCGTCCGCGGATTCGCCGAGCACCTAGGGTTGTGGAGGCAGCGAGGCCGCGACCGGCGATACCGACGGTTTGGACCACGCCACGAGGATGGGGACGAGTTGGGCGTCGATGGCCGGGCCGAGCGTGGCAGAGAAGGTGGCCGTCAGATGGTGATCGTCACGCCACACGATCATGTTGTCTATTACCACCGGGCAGTTGCCCGTCCCGGGGCAGATGGCGTTGGTCAGATCGATCAATCCGGCACCGGTCCCCGCGGAAGCGTTCTGCTCGCGCGTGCCCATGGACGACCCAAAGGCGCGGGAACGGGTGATGGCGCACTTCCGATAGTCCGACAGGTACGTCGAAAGGCAATCGGGAACCTTCTCGTATGTCGGCAGCGGCGGATCCTGGATGATCACGACCTTGGTGGTCGACGGGATCTTCAGGATCATCCGGACCAGAGCGTTCGACTCGGCGGTGACGGTTTCCTGGCCCGCATCAGCGAGCGTGATCCACCGGCTGTTCGAGATGAGCACCAGGTCCGGCGGGGTCTTCTGTAGCCTGCTCAACACGACGCTGTTCCACGAATCGCACTCGGGGTACAACGTGGTCGGTGGGCCGAACCAGCCCGTCTTGAGATCCAGGAATGGGCAGTTGATCTTCAGATACGGGATCAGCTTCCAGCCGTGGGCCTTGGCCACCTCGTTTACGCCCGGGAACAGAGCCGAGGCGTGCGAATCGCCGACGATGGCCACGGTGTAGGTGCCGTTGGGATTGCCGTAGACGCACTTGCTGTTGGGAACGGTAGTCGCTTGCCAGCCCAGGCAGTTGTCGTGCCACGGCGCCTCGTAATCGGTTGCGGCTTTACCCAGAGCGGGGCGGATTGAGCCGGTAATCGCGAAGCTGGTGGGGTCGACGAGTTCCGGCGTGGGCGAGAGCGCGGGCGTCATCTCCGGGACGGGCGTGGGCGTCTCCGCCGGGGCTGACGGCCCCGGGGTCGGCGACGGCGAGGGCGACGGAGTGGCGGGAAGCGTGGCGGTGGGTGATGGCGGGGCCTCGGTGGGGCCCTCGAGGCTCGCCAGCGCGGATTGGGCGCCGAAGTCGAGGCTCGCGCCTACCAAGGCCACGGCCAGCATGACCGCCACCCCGGCGGCCACGATCCGGCTCGGCCGGGGCAACGGGATGACGCCGCGGCGGAACGGCTCCTCGATGAAGAACCAGCTGGCGGTCGCCACCGGAATGGCGATGGCCGCCAGGGCCAGGGCCTGGTTCGGGGACAGCACGGGCTGCGTCGGGTTGGTGAGGTACAGACCGCCGAGAATGAGTATCGGCCAGTGCCACAGGTACAGCGAGTAGCTGATCTTCCCCAGGAAACGGATCGGGAAACGGCGGAGCAGGATTCCGGGACCGGTCGGCTCCGGGCCGGAGGCGATCAGCAGGACGCCGGCTATCGTCGGAATGAGAGCGGCGGTTCCGGGGTATGGCGTACCGAGCGAATCGATCGCGACGGCAGCCGTGATGAGAGCCGCCAGGGCGCCCCAACCGGCAAAGGCCAGCAGCTGGCGCAGGGCGCCGCGGATCTTGTCGGGTAGCCCATCGAATGACCCCGCCCCAACCGCCAGCAAGCCGCCGGCGCCGAGCTGCCAGGCCCGCGTCGGAAGCATGTAGAAGGCCGTTGACGCGGAGCTCTCCGTAAGGGCGAGGCTGGCGATGAACGACGCGACGATGATGACCGACAGAGCCACGGCGGCGCCGGGACGCGGCCACTTCCAGGCCACGATGGCGAGTACCGCCGGCCAGATGAAGTAGAACTGCTCCTCGACGCCGAGCGACCAGAAATGCAGGAACGGCGAGTAGTTGACCGGATTGAAGTAGTCGGTCGTCATGGCGAAGCGGATGTTCGCCACGGACAGGGCGGCCGATGCCGCGTCCTCCATCGTCGACGACCGTTCCACGAGCGTGACCAGGGAGTTGGCCAGCGGGATGGTGATCAGCAGTGTGACCACGGCCGCCGGGAGGATGCGTCGAACGCGCCGGGCGTAGAAGCGGGAGAAGCTGATCTTGCCGCTGCGCAAGCGCTCGCGGATCAGCAGGCCCGTGATGAGGTAACCGGAGACGACGAAGAAGAGGTCGACGCCGATGAAGCCGCCGGAGGGCCAGAAGTCCCCACTCGGGAGGTGGACGAACCCGATGTCAGCGCCGTCGAAATGGAAGGACCAGGCGGAGAGCAGAGCGGCGTGGAACAGCAAGACAAGGAGGATCGCGACGCCCCGCAGCCCCTCGATATCGGGACGGAAGCCGTCCTTCTCGCCAGCGCCGCGCTTCTCTCTCGGATGCGCGACGCCCGATATCGACTTTTCCGCTCGCTGCATCGCACATCCTCATCGGCCGGGTTCACCCGGACGCGTGGCGGCCGTGGCGCGGGGTGCGACGGAACGTACCGGCTTCCCGTGACGGACCCCCACCGGGGTCCGGCCTGCGTCCACTCTCCGATATAGGCCGCCAATAGGTTACGCGATAGCGACCCGATGCGGCGGCGGGCTCGTCCGGCGCTACTCCGGTCGACCCTGGGCCTCGGCCGCTCGCTCGCGTGCGAGGCGTTGGTCCTCGGCGGCGGGCAGGAGACGCGACACCACCGACTGGGCCACGTTCCACGACCGCGCCGGGTCTCGAGGCAGTCGGATGCGGGCCTGGTTCGTTCCGAAACGGACGACGTCGCGGCCCATCGGGGCGAGGGCACGCATCGCGGCAGCCCGCGACAGAGTCCCGAGTCGGACAACGAGCTCGCCTTCCTCGCGCGACACGGATGCTATGCCGGCGCTCTCGGCGGCCATTCGCAGCTCCACGACCTCGAGCAGCCTCAGAACCGGCTGCGGCAGCGGCCCGAACCTGTCGACGAGCTCCTGGCGGAACGCCGCCAGCTCGCCTGCGGTTCTGACGCGGCCCAGGCGGCGGTATAGCTCGAGCTTCTGGGCCGTCTCGGGGACGTAGGAGTCCGGCATGTGGGCATCGACGGGCAGGTCGACGACGGCGCCCGGGCGTTCGATGAGGGCCGGTCGACCTTCGAACTCGGCCTTCTGCTCCTCAACCGCCTCGGCCAGGAGCCGCGTATAGAGATCGAAGCCGACGGCGGCAACGTGGCCGTGCTGCTCCGCGCCAAGGATGTTGCCGGCGCCGCGGATCTCCAGGTCGGAGAGAGCGATCTGGAAGCCGGCGCCGAGTTCGGAGGCATTGAAGATGGCCTGCAATCGCTTGCGGGCGACGTCGGACAGCTTCTCGCGGCGCCGGTACAGCAGGTAGGCGTAGGCCCGGCGCGACGAGCGTCCGACCCGGCCGCGGAGCTGATAGAGCTGGGCCAGGCCAAGCGTGTCGGCGCGGTCGATGATGATCGTGTTGGCGTTGGGGATGTCCAGGCCCGACTCGATGATCGTGGTGCAGACCAGGATCTCGGTCTCGCCGCCGGCGAAGCCGATCATCACCTTCTCGAGCTGGCCCTCGGGCATCTGGCCGTGGCCGACCGCGATTCGGACGCCGGGCAGCAACTGGCGCAGTTGCTCGGCCTGCGCCTCGATCGTCTCGACGCGGTTGTGGACGAAGAAGACCTGGCCGCCGCGGTCGAGCTCGCGCAGGATGGCGTCGCGGACCAGGCCGGTGGAGGCCTCGGCGACACGCGTCTGGATCGGCAGCCGGTCCTCCGGCGGGGTCTCGATCAACGACAGGTCGCGGACGCCGGCCAGGGCGAGGTTGAGCGTGCGCGGGATCGGCGTCGCGGAGAGTGTCAGCACATCCACTTCCCGGCGCAGCTTCTTGAGCCGCTCCTTGGCCGCCACCCCGAAGCGCTGCTCCTCGTCGACGATGACCATCCCCAGGTCGCGGAATCGGACGTCCTTGCTGAGAAGTCGATGCGTCCCGACGACGAGGTCCACCGAGCCGGCTGCCAGGCCCTCGATCGTTGCCTCCTGCTCGCGTGCCGCGACATACCGCGACAGCAGCCTGACCGTGACCGGGTATGCGGCGAACCGCTGGCTGAACGTCACGAAGTGCTGGGCCGCCAGGACGGTCGTCGGCACCAGCACCGCCACCTGCTTGCCGCCCTGGATCGCCTTGAATATGCCGCGCAGGGCGACCTCGGTCTTGCCGTAGCCGACGTCGCCGACGACGAGGCGATCCATCGGCCGGCCGGCCTCCATGTCGAGCTTGACCTCGGCCGTGGCGCGCAGCTGGTCCAGCGTCTCCTCGTACGGGAACGAGGCCTCCAGCTCGCTCTGCCAGGGCGTGTCGGGCGGGTAGGCGAAGCCGGGCGCGGCGGCTCGAGCGGCGTAGATGTCGAGCAACTCTCTGGCGAGGTCGGTGACGGCGCGCTTGACGCGCTGCTTGGTCCGGAGCCACTCGGCGCCCCCGAGCTTCGAGAGCGCCGGATCCTCGCCTCCCGCGTAGCGGCTGATACGGTTGATCTGCTCCACGGGCAGGAAGATCTTGTCGGTGCCGGCGAAGCTCAACTCCAGGTAGTCGCGTTCCTCGCCGGCGATGCCGCGCCGGAGCATTCGCTCGTAGCGGGCGACGCCGTGGTCGATGTGGACGACGAGATCGCCCTGCGTGAGCCGCTCCAGGACGTCGCGCGGGACCACGCGGCGGAGCGCCTTGGGTCGACGAACCCGCACGGAGCCGAAGAGCTCGCGGTCGGTGACGAGCATCAGCCCGTCTGGTCCGCCGGCGAATCCGCCGTTGAGGCTCCGGCCGACAAGCGTTCGAGTGCCCCGCCCCGGTGCCTCCGTAAGGCGGTCGACGACGGCGGTGGGCAGGCCTTGTTCGTTGAGCAGATCCGCCAGTCGCGGCGCTTGATCGGAGGCCAGCACGACCCGATCGCCCTCGGCCGCCCATGCCCTGACGCTCTCGGCCAGTCGGGCGGTCCGTGCCGGCGGCAGGGCGGGTTCACGCCAGCCGAAGAGATCGCCCATCGGCGTGCCTCCGCCCGTCGGTGCGCCGGCGTCGGACTCCCAGGTCAGTTCGAGGGTTCGACCGCGCAGCAGATGGGTCTTCCAACCCCGCGGACCGAGATAGGCCTCCGGCCAATCCTCGGGGATGTCGCCGGCCCCGAGCAGCTCCGTTCGACGCTCCGCCGCCTGTCGCCACAGGAAGTCGGCCGCGTCCGCGATATCCCCCGGCTCGTCGAGAACCAGCAGCGTCGACGGCGGCAGGTGGTCCAGGCCGCTCGAAGGGCATAGGACGGCCGCCCAGACCTCGGCGGCATCTCCGGTTTCGAGGGCACGGGCCGACGCGGCAACGTCATGGACATGGCCTGCGTGCGCCCCCAGCTCGCCGGTGCCGGCATGGACGCCCTCCTCGAAGTGGGCCAGGTCCGCAGCCAGTCGATCCGGAAGCTTCGAGATACGATCGGCGGCTCGCCCGGCCCGGTCGCGGATCTCAGCCACTCCTCCCTGCGGAACGAGGAACTCGCTGGCGGGCAACAGCACCACCTCGTCCACGCTGCGGAGGCTGCGCTGGTCGGTCGGATCGAAGACGCGCAGCGAATCGATCTCGTCGCCGAACAGTTCGATGCGGATCGGCAGCGGCGCCGCGGACGGAAAGACGTCGACGAGCCCGCCGCGCCGGGCGAACTCGCCCCGGCCGGCAACCTCGGAGACCGGATCGTAGCCGAGCGCCAGCAGGTCGTGGAGCAGCTCGTCCTGGTGGAGACGGGCGCCGACGCGAAGGCGTCGCGGCGCGGCCGGCAACTCCTCCGGATCGAGGGTGTGCTGGAGCAGCGCCTGGACGCTCGCCACCAGGACTCGGGCACGGCCGGAGCGCCACGCCGCGAGCGCCGCCACACGGGCCGCGGTTTCGTCGCGAACGAGCTCGCTGCGCTCGTAGGCCAGCGCGGTTCGGGGCTCCAGGACGGCCACCGCCTCGGGATCGCCCAGCCACGCCTGCAACTCCTCTGCCACGCGGTCGCCGATCTCGGCGTCGCGAGCCACCCAGCACAGCCGCTCGGCGGCGGCCGGGCCGCCCGCGCTCGGGTCGCCCAGCGCGAGAGCCGCGGCCAGGTATGTCTTGGCGCCGTGTGGCACCGACGCCAGGGCCGCATGCCTGCCGCCCCCGGGGAGTGGGGAATTCTCCGTCCCGAGCCGGCTACGCAGAGTGGCGAAGGCACCGCTGGAGTGGAGCAGCGGCGGCAGGGCGCGAAGATCAGGCAGCTTCCTGGTCGTCGCTCCGGAGCCGGGCCCGGAGCCGACTGCCGCAGTCAGTCGGCTCGCCTCCGCTCTCGCCGACTGGGCGGCCCCGTACGCAGCCCGGATCTCCTCGTCGACGTGGCGCTCCTGGCCTCGCTTGCCGCGGATTGCCGGCGCCCCTGGCGCCTTCCCCCGTCGAACCGGCAGGCCCGGCTCGTCCGGGATCGCGAACTCGTCGGTCGAAGCATCGTTGCCGGCCGCCGGTCGATCGGGTATTCCGAGTCCGTCGGCGCCGAGCGGGTCGGCCTCGCCGCTCAGAGCCGCCTCGATCTGGCGGCGGAGCGAGCGGCCTCCGCGAACGCTCACTCGCCACCCTCGGGCGGCTTCGACTTGCGCCAGCCCGTCCTGGTGCGCCGAATGCCGTCCGGGCCGGGCGGGCCGTCGACCGCGCCGGGGGGCGCAGAACGATCGTCGTCTGCCGGCCGCAGCTCGAAGGCGTTGAAGTGGTTCGCGGCCTTGCTCGTTCCATCGCGCGCCCAGGCCTCGACCGCGTCGGCGGCGGCATCGAGCAGTTCGGAGAGTCGGGCCTTCTCGCCCCGCCCGAACTGGCTTAGAACGTGGTCGATGGCGTCGCCGCCGGGCTCGCCGATTCCCACCCGGAGCCGGCTGAACTGCTCGTTGCCGAGTTCCTCGATGATCGAGCGCAGGCCGTTGTGGCCGCCGGCGCTGCCACCCTCACGGAACCGAAGCTTGCCGAATGGCAGCGCGAAGTCGTCCGCCACGACCAGGATCTCGTTCAGTGGAGCGTGTTGATGGGCCAGCACCTTGCGAACCGCCAGCCCCGACTCGTTCATGAAAGTCAGCGGCTTGACCAGAACGAGGTCCAGGCCGCCGTATCGACCCTGGACGATCGACGACGCATCCCGCGTCCGACCTCTACCGGACCAACCGGCGCGATCGGCCAGCCGGTCCAGAACCATCCAGCCGATGTTGTGGCGCGTCTTTTCATATTGAGCGCCGGGATTACCCAGGCCAACGACGATCTTCACCGCTGCTCCAGCGTGGGCCGCCGCGCTGTTGCGCGACACGCGAAATCAGCCCTGATCCGAGTTCGGAGGGCCTGGGGCGGATGGTATCAGGCGCCGCGTCGAGGGCCACATTTCGGGGTGCGCGGGCGCATCGGATAGGCGTTGGCGCCGATTGACCCGGGGTGTTGAATGCCGGATCCTCTCGGCCATGAGTGCAAGCAGTCCTTCGAAGATCACGGCTCAGCTGGTGTCCGTCTGGCGTGACGATTCCCTGGCCGGCGCCGCCCTGGCGGAAAGTGACGATTCCTCCGGCTGGAACCTCGTCTTCGAGCGCACCCGCCTCTTCACCGACGCGGACCGAAAGGCCGGGCAGGCCAGCTACTGCATCACCAATGAGGCCGGCACCGCAACCTACGGCGGCGTCACCCGTTGGGCCATCGACGGCACGGAACTGAAGCTGGCGCTCGACGCGAAGACGGGCGGTGAACTTGGACTGGCGAGCGAGCTGATCGTTGCCCTGGCCTGTCCTCCGGATTCCGTCGACCAGCTCAAGACCGCCCTGGCTGAGATCCTGGCGCCGACCGGCTAGGGGGCCGCTGCCGGCACGCGAGCTTCGCCCGAACTCACCCGGCGGCCGACCTGCCGGCCGTGGCGTCGTGGCTTTCCACCTTGCTGCCGTCCGTCTCGCTGCCGTCGTGATGGGGCAGGGACCCGAGAACGCTTCGCTCCATTGCTCGCATTGCCGCCTCTTCGACAGGCTCGGCGTGGTCCCAGCCGCAGACGTGGAGCGTGCCGTGGACGGCCAGCAGGAGAAGTTCCTCCGCCGCGGTCCAGTGCACGTCACCGGTTTGACCGCCTCGGCCTTCGGCGGCCTGCGCGACGGCCCTCTCGACGGAGACGATGACGTCTCCGAGATGGGCCCGCAGTCCGGGCGGTAGCGCAAACGCCTGCTTGAGAGCGGCGGCCACCCATGGATCGCGCTGGAGATCGGAGCCGCTTTCGTGGGGCGGAAACGCCTCGGGCGGAAAGAAGGGGAACGACAGCACGTCGGTCGCCCCGGATCGACCCATGTGCAGGGCGTTCAACTGGGTCAATTCACAGTCGGCGGAGAGGACCACGCCGATGGACGCCGGGCCGGGAGCTCCGGCCGCCTCCAGCGCGGCGCGCACCGCTGCCGCCACGCCCGTCCGCGAAACCAGCGCGGATATGCCCGGCCGAATCGTCACGTCGACGCGAAATGGCGGCAGGTAGATCGATGAGGTCGCGCCCTCCGCGATCTCGGCGGATGCGGGCGGACAGTCGGTCAGGGGCGCATCCGCCGAACCGGAGGACGATGCCGGGCGCTCTCGGGCAGGCGTCATTGGATGGCGCTCAGCTGGCACCGGCCGTCCTCTCGATCCCGCATGAGCGCACCCTCGCTACCGCTGGCTTCTCTCGCGCCGCGATTCGATCTCGACCACCTTGTTCTGTGGGTAGGCGATCCGCTGGTGGTACATGCCCAGCAGCTGACCGACGAACGCCTCGTGGATGCGCTCGAGGTCGCGGATGGTCAGGTCGCATTCACTCAGCTGACCGTCACCCAATCGTTCCTGGATGATCTGACTCACCATTGCCCGTATTGTGGTCTCATCTCGGCTCGAGAGTGAGCGCACCGATGCTTCGACCCCGTCGGCCAGCATGAGGATCGCGGCCTCGCGCGACTGGGGCTTTGGCCCGCCGTGACGGAATCGGCGCTGATCGACGGCCTCGGCAGCCGTCTTTCCGGCGGCGGTCTTCTCGCCGCCGTACGGCCTGGCCGCAGCTTCGCGGGCCTTGCCGTAGACATAGCCCAGGATCGCCGTTCCGTGATGCTGGGGTATGAAGGCGATCAGCGGCTTGGGCAGGCCGGCCTTGTGGGCCAGGTCGATGCCGTCGGTGACGTGCTGCCGCAGGATCGTGGCCGAGTCGGCCGGGTCCAGCTGGTCGTGGATGTTCTCGCCGCTGGCCTGGTTCTCGATGAAGGCCAGCGGGTTGGCCAGCTTGCCGATGTCGTGATAGTAGGCCGCGGCCCTGACCAGCAGCGGATCGGCGCCGATGGCCGAGGCGGCGCGCTCGCCCAGGTTACCGACCATCAGCGAGTGGTGGTACGTGCCGGGCGTTTCGACGAGCAGGCGGCGCAGCAACGGCTGAGACGGGTTGGCGAGCTCAAGAAGCTGCGAGCCGGTCAGGATGCCGAACAGGTTGCCCAGCAGCGAGAAGCTGCCGAGCGTGATGACCGTGGCGATCAGGGCGCCCGCACAGGCCGCAGCCCAGAGTTGCAGTGTGCCGGTCATGTCGTGCTGGCCGAGCAAACCGAATGTGGCCAGGACCGCAACCTCCGTCGCCGCCACGGCCAGGCCGGCCTGGACGAAGAAGTGCTGCCTCTCGCCTTTGCGAATAGCCAGGATGCCGGCGAACCCGCCCAGGAAAACGTACGCGCTCATCTCCACCGATGAGCCGCTGACCGGGCCGGCAAGCACCGCCAGCAGCGCGATCGTAACGATGCCGACGCCCGAGTCGAGCAGCAGCGTGAGCAACATGCCCGCCGCGGCGGTGGGCATGACATAGGGCAACCAGGCTCGGCCCCCGGGCAGCTTCACCGCCAGAACGGCAACGACGAAGATCAACCCGATCAGGATCAGAGTCCGGCTGCGAGCCCAGTATTCCGGCCGGAAGCGCCACAGCCAGCCGAGCATGAGCGCGGCGGCGACGGTGCCAAGCAGCATCCATGCCGCGGGCTTGCCCCAGTCCACCGTCGACTGATCGAGACCGAAGTAGGTGATCTTGATCATGTCCGATTGGGAGATCTGGTGGCCCTGATCGACGATCACCTCGCCGGCTTTGACGGTGACCGTCCGGCTGTTGGCCGGGTCGGCGGCCGCCGCGTCCCGGGCCTGCTGGGTGAGAGTGGCGCTGTAGGCGGAGTTGGCAACGAACATCGGCGTGGAGATTGCCTCGGCCAGGCGCTTCTCATCCGCACTCAAGTCCGAGGGCATGTACGGGGCGGCGAGCGTCGCCTGCTCCGATGCCAGCTGGTAGTCGCGGATCTCGGTCTGTTCGGCGGCGCTGAGCGCGGTCTCGGCCGCCAGTTCGACCGTCGCCCAGCGTGCCGGATCGAGAGCCAGCAGGATCGTCCGAGCGTCGGACGGGAGCGACGGCAGTGCGGTCTGGGCCGCGAACAGCAGCGCGGTCTGTCTGGCTTGCGCGGTCTTGGACGAGGTGAAGGCGTCGTCTATCGGCTTGAGCGCAATCTGCAACTCGGACACCTGGGTGGCGGCGATCGACTTCGCGCGGTCGGTCGTGAAGTCGTAGCGCGGCGGCTCTCTATCTGAGGCGGCCTTCTGGGCCGCCGCCGTAGCGATCGGATCGGCGATCGTGGCGTCGCGCGGGGCGCGGATGGCGGACGCAGCCACGGCTCCGATCGCGTATCCGGGAGCCGTCGGGGTCAGGTCGCCGGCGACGCCCGCGGCGAGGGCGACGACGATCAGCAGCGCGGCGACAACGAGTCTGACCGCGTCTCGCCGGCCGAACGGACCTGGTCGTTCGTGCGGCTCCCTCAACACGGAAGCGCGGTCACGATCCGGCAGCGCCGGCTGCCAGCAGCTGCGTCACCAATTGACTGACGACCTTTCCGTCGGCGCGGCCGCGGGTCTTGGGCGAGAGCCAGCCCATGACCTTGCCCATGTCGCGCGGCGACGAAGCGCCGGTTTCGGAGATGGCCTGCTCGACCAGAGCCTGAATCTCGGCCTGCGACAGCGGCCGGGGCATGAACTCGGACACGACCGCGATGGCGGCCTCTTCCTTGGCGACGAGGTCCTCTCGGCCACCGGCGCGGAATGTATCCACCGACTCGTGGCGAACCTTCAGCTCTCGGGTCAGGACGCCGAGCATCTCGTCGTCGGCAAGCCGATGCTTGCCTTCCTTTTCGGCGCGCTGGACGGCCGCGAGCACCATGCGCAGCGAATCGCGGCGCATGGCATCACTGGCCAGCATTGCGGCCTTCAACTCTTGATCGAGTCGATCGCGGAGGGACACCGGTGTGGCACCTCGGGGGCGGGTTGCGCGTTCAGGGACTGCACCGCGCACCCATCGACAGCGTGATCGGTCTCGCTAGCTTTGCGTCTGGCGAGCGACCTTCTTGCGCTTGGCTTCCTTGCGCTTGCGCTTCACGCTCGGCTTCTCGTAGTGCTCGCGGCGACGGGCCTCGGCCAGGATGCCGCTCTGCTGAATCTTCTTGTTGAACCGGCGCAGAGCACTCTCGAAGCTCTCGTTTTCACCCACACGGACTTCTGCCAATCCGGAAATCACCTCCTTTGGGGCTCGTTCGCGATCGCGGCTCGGTGATCACGCTCCAGAAGAGCAGGACCAAACCACCCGTGAACAGGGCTGGCGGAGTGTAGCCCGATCTCCGCGCGCTTGTCCACAGGATGACTTGCCGGATGTCGCCCGAATTGATTGACATGGGAACCTCGGGGCTTACGATCCCCGCGTCAGAGGGGATTCCGTGGAAAGATGCCCGACTCCAAGCCGGCCTCACCGGAACCCTCGGTTCTGCCAGCGCAAGGGGAGAGACGTGTCCAACGGTTCCGCGTTCTGCCTGTTCCGGTCGGTGCATTCCGAGCCGCGCCGACGACGGTTCCGACCGATGTCGTCGTGGATCCGCCTCTGCCTGGCCGGCCTAATGTCCGCCCTGGCTTTGGCCGCGTGTACGACCGCCGGGGCCACTCCCGGCGATGGCAGCACGGCGAGTGCGGGGCTCAATGTGGCAACGCCCACTGAGGCTTCGACCGCGCTCAAGCCGCCCGCCGCGCCGACCGAGCTCCACGAATGGGTCGACGAATCCAGCGATCCGGTGCCTGCGCATTTCGCATGGACGCCGCCCTCTGGGACGATCGGCGGCTACTACTTCTGGAAGAAGGGTGTGTACGTGGGCATGACCCCGCCACCTGCGATCTGCGGACCGACTTGGGAGAAGCTCCCGGCTACCGCGAAGACCTACACGATTGACGCCGTACAGGCGGAGCCGGACGCGTACATCTGCGCATTCAACGCCGCCGGAACTTCGCCCACGGTCCACTTCACACCAGACACACCGCTGGTGTCGACGCCGACCAAGGCCTAGCGCCCTGCGGCGCCGGGTGGGTTATTCGCCCAGCTCACCATGACCGAGCCGGGCTCGGCCGTGTCCGAAGACCTGAGTTGGACGTCTCCGTCGGGACCGATCAGCGGCTACGCCCTGCGGACGACATACCAGGTCATCGAGGGGTTTCAGCCGCCGGAAGTATGCGATTCGAGCTGGACGAAACTGCCATCCTCCGCCACGACATACCACCTGCCAAACATGGGGACGCCACCCAACGCCTTCATTTGCGCGTTCGACGACGGAGGGACTCGCCCACCGTGAAGTTCCCTATCCCGATGCCTCCGGACTAAGCGGCCGCTCCGCAGGCCGGTGACCGAGCCGGTGGGGCATCTCGATCGAGTTCGGGCGATCCGCCTGGCGGACCGAGGAGCCCCGGCTCGCACTGCGGATCCGCTGCGCGCCACGGAGAGTCGCCTCGCCGATACGAAACTGGTCCGCACGGCGCACGCCCGATGCCTCGGCGCAGATACGATGCAGCCATGGATCGACTGGACAGCCTGCTCGACATCATCGACCAGGGCGAGAGCCGCTACGGCGACCGCCTCTCCTTCGGCATGCGGAGCGACGACGGCGCGACCGAGCAGTGGACCTACCTCGAACTGAACCGGCACAGCCGGATCGTCGCCTGGCGGCTCCGGGCGCTCGGTCTCAACGCAGGCGACCGGCTGCTGGTCTGGACGCCGTCGAGCCCGGCCGTGCCGGCGCTGTACTTCGGCGCGATGCGGGCGGGCGTGGCTTTCGTCCCGCTGGACCTCCGTATGTCGCCCGGCGCGATCGAACGGATCGTGGCCCGGGCCGACGCTCGCCATCTCATCCTCGGCACCGGCCGCGACACCCCCGACCCGGCCGACGCGCGGCTCGATCACTTTCCGTCGTCCAACGTCGAACAGCTGGCGAGCGAACCCGACGACACCTTCCCGGCGGACTGGGAGGCCCAGGTGAATGCCTGGCCGCGACCGACCGGTAGCGACATCGCCGAGATCGTCTTCACATCGGGCACGACCGGCGAGCCGAAGGGCGTCGTGCTGACGCATGCCAATCTCATCGGCACCCTCGACGCGGCACACAATCTGATACCGGAGCAGGAGCATCGCGCCGTCTCGCTGCTGCCGCTGTCGCATCTGCTCGAGCAGGTGGCCACGGTCTTCTACGCCATGAGCGTCGGGGCGCACGTCCTCTATATCAGGAGCCGTAACCCACGGGTCATCTTCGAGGCCATCCGCGACCATCGAACTACTTCGCTGGTCCTGGTGCCGCAGGTCATTGATCTCTTCTGGGCCGCGATCGAGCGCGAGGCAGCCGCCCAGGGCCGCTTGCGGCTCTTCAACGGGATGCGCCGGATCGCGCGCCGGCTCCCCTACCCGGCCCGCCGCCGGATCTTTACCAGCGTCCACCGCGGGCTCGGAGGCTCGCTCAATCTGATCGTCTCCGCGGCCGCGTTCCTGCCGCCCTCGCTGCAGCAGGCCTGGGAGGACATCGGCGTCGTCGTCATCCAGGGTTACGGCGCCACGGAATGCGGCGTCGCCTCGGCCTCGCATCAGGGCGACCACGCCCTCGGCACAGTGGGCCGGACGATCCCGCCGGTGAAGGTGAAACTCGCCGAAGACGGCGAGGTGCTCGTCGCCGGGCCAACCCTGTTCCGCGGCTACTGGCGCGATCCCGTGACGACCGCCGCGTCCTTCACCCCCGACGGCTGGTACAGGACCGGCGACATCGGGCGCCATGACCGCAGCGGCCACCTCATCTTGATGGGCCGCAAGAAGGACATCATCGTTCTGCCCAATGGCCTCAACGTCTACCCGGAGGACATCGAGAACGCGCTCCGGACCGCCGGCATCCGCGACGCGGTGGTGGTGGAGACCAAGCCGGGGAGGATCGAGGCCGTGATCCTAGCCCCGGGCGAACCCGTCCTGCCGCAGGGCGGAGACCCGGCCGGCGGCGAAGGCGCTCCCGATCTCGGGGAGTCGACTCGCCTGCGGTCGGAGATCGAGGCCGCGATCCGGACGGCCAACCACACCCTCGCCGTCCACCAACGAGTGGCCGCATGGCGGCTCTGGCCGGAGATCGACTTCCCTCGGACCCACACCCTCAAGGTTCGGCGCGACCGCGTTCGAGCCTGGGTTGTGACCGACGAGCCGCTGCCGGTGCGCGAGGAGCAACCGGCCGCCCCGAGGCGCGGACGCTAGCTCAGCCAGCCGAAGCCCCGATCAGCCGGGAGGCCAGTTCATGCCGCGGCCACCGAGCATGTGGACGTGCAGGTGGTCGACGGTCTGGCCGCCGTTACGACCCACGTTGACGACCAGCCTGTAGCCTTCCTCCGCGATTCCCTCGCGGGCCGCCAGCTCGGTCCCAACCGCGATTATCTTGCCTATCAACTCGTGATCGGCGGCACCGAGCTCTCGAACCGAGGCGACGTGCTTGCGGGACAGCAGAAGGATGTGGGTGGGCGCCTGCGGTGAGATGTCGCGGATGGCCACCACCGCGTCGTCGGCATAAACCTGGGCCGATGGCAACTCGCCCGCGATGATGCGGCAGAACAGGCAGTCGGACGACATTGGCGCGCTCCCTCCGAGCTCGATGCGGGTTGATGGCGTCGTCGATCTTGCTACTTGCGAGTCGCGTCCGCCAGTGCTTCTTACCCCGGTCGCCGATCGACCTCCAGCAGGCGGCCGACGACACGATCGGCGGCGGCCGGATCGACGGCTTCGACGCGCACTAGCCCGATGGCGTTCTCCAGCGAGGCTCCGTCGGACGCGGCGGCAGAGACGAGGAGGTGCGTCGCCGCATGACCGAGCCACCGTCCGTCGCCGAGCGGCCGTTCGAACAGAACGTTCGCCTCCCGGCCGACCTGCCGCGCGGCGAAGCTCGCCCGGGCCGCCGCCGCCAGCGCCAGGCCCTCGGCCGCACGCCGCTTCTTCGTGCCGCTGTCGACCTGCCCGACCATGCGCGCCGCCGGCGTCCCCGGCCTGGCCGAGTATCGGAAGACGTGCACGCCGGCAAGCTCGAGGCTCCGCAGGAAGGCCAGAGTTCGCGCCCAGGCCGCATCGTCCTCGCCGGGGAAGCCCGCGATCACATCCGCGTGCACCGCCGCTGCCGGCATCGTCCGCCGGACCCGCGCCGCCAGCGCGGCGTAGGACGCGGTGTCGTAGCGGCGCCCCATCCGCCGCAGGATCGTGTCGTCGCCCGACTGCAGCGGAATGTGGAAGTGGGGCAGGCAGCGCCCCCCGGAGTCGACCCAGACCGCCAGCAGCTCGTCGGTGACGTGCTGCGGTTCGATGGACGAGAGCCGGATACGCTCCACGGTCGTCTCGGCCAGGATGCGCCGCACCAGGCCCGGAAGACCCAGCCCGGCGTCGGAGTACGTGCCGGCGTTGATGCCGGTCAGGACGATCTCTCGATGGCCGGCCGCCACGGCGCGCTCGACGTCGGCCAGGACGGCTACCGCGGCGACCGAGCGGGCCGGACCTCGGGCCCGCGGGATGATGCAGTAGGTGCAATGGAACGAGCAGCCGTCCTCGATCTTGACGAAGGCGCGCGTGCGGTCGACCGACCCGCCCATGCCCGCCGGCCCCGTCATCGGGCGACCTCCGGAAGGTTCGAGAAGGGCCGCAAGCTCGGCCAGCAGCTCGCCTTTCGATTCGTTGTCGAAGATACTTGCGGCCGGATCCGCGGCCGCCAGCGCTTCCGGATCTACCGCCGCCGAACAGCCGGTGACGAGCACCCGCGCCGCCGGGTTGTTTCGGCGGGCCCGCCTTACTGCCTGGCGGGACTTGCGATCCGCGATCCCTGTCACCGTGCAGGTGTTTACGACAACCAGATCGGCCCGCTCGCGCGGATCGAGGACGTCTACACCGCGGGCACGCAGCAGTCGCTCGACGGCGTCCATCTCGGCCTGGTTGACCTTACAGCCGAGATTGGCGATCACCGCCCGGCGTACCGGTAGCGGGGCTGAGAGACGGGTCGTCACCGCCAGATCGTACGCTCGTGCGCCGTGTCGCTGTCGGGCCCCGAGAGCCGGCGGGCGACATCTCAGCGTGCCGATCGTAGAATCGTGACCGAGGAGCTTCTTCGCCGAGATCGAGGGGAGATGACCACCGAACCTGCGCAGCCGAACCCGCGCCGCCGGATTCGCGTTCGAGCCGCCGCCGTCCTGGCCGTCGCCGCGCTCGCGATCGGCTCTTTGACGCTGCTGGCGATGACCACCGCGTCGGCTTTCACCTCGACTGCGGCAAGCCCGAGCGCCTCGACCTCGCCGAGCCCGACACCGAGCGCCGCTAATTCGGTCGCGCCGTCGGCCGCCGCGACGCCAACTCCGGCGCTCGAAACCCCCTCGGCCACGCCGACACCAGCGCGGACGCCGAGCGCCCAGGAGTTTTTCGTGGCAGGGGGAACCGAGCCGACCGTCGCGGCCGACCCCGCCCACCCCGAAGTCCTGGCCATCGCGACCCAGAACGTGTACATGAACTCGCCGACCGTCGGCTGCAGCGTCCCGACGATCCGGATCTCCAGGGATGGCGGCGCAACCTGGGGAGCGCCGATCTACCCCTGGGCGCATCAGTGTCAGGACATGCACGTCATCGTGGCCTGGGGCCCTGACTCGCGGCTGTGGGCCGGCGACGCCGTCGGCGTCGGCCCTGGCGTCGTGTCGATGTCGGTTACCCACAGCGACGATCTGGGCATGTCGTGGACGAGACCGTACATCCAGGGCTTCACCAAGGCCTGGTCCGGCGCCTTTCCGTCGATGACCGTGGACAACTGGCCGGGCAGCCCCAACTACGGCACGGTCTATGTCACCTACAACTGGCTTCCCGACAACTCCGGACCGGCGGTCGCGTTGATGGCCTCACGCGACGGGACCAACTGGGTCCATGCGGAGGTTCCCGTCGAGGGCCTGGCGGGCTACCCGTACTCGTGGCGCATCGGATATCGGATCAAGGCCGCTCCCGACGGTACCGCCTTCGTTTCGTTCTTCCAGGCCGATCTGCGCTTCTGGAATCCCGGCAACATGATGAATCAAGGTGCCGACTCGAACGTCGGGCGTCGCGGCTTCGAGATAGCACGTGTCCATTTCAAGGGCTCGGTCCTGACGGCCGACCAGCCCGCGTGGGCAACCAACGTCGACAACGCGGAGGCCCAATGGCAATCGGCCCTGGTCGTCGACGACGCCGGAGAGCCATGGCTGGCCGTGGAGACTGGAGGCCGGATCGACGTCGGGACCCTCGACGGCCGGTGGCGTGAGTTCTCGATCCCGGGCAGCTACTGCTTCAAGGCTTCCATGGCCATCAGCGGCCAGACCGTCTTCGTCGGCTGGCACGCCTACGACAGCGCCCATCAAGTCTCCACCTACTACACCCTGAGCTATGACGGCGGGGAGACGTTCCTGCCGCCGGCCATAGTCAGCGGCGCCGCCTGGAACTTCAACTGGCAGACCGGGCCCAACGGGGTCGGCCTGCGAGAGAACGCCGAGTTCATGAATGGGGTCGTGTACTACGCCTACGGCGACGCGAGGTCGGGCGACGCCGTGTACCTGGCGCGGATACACCCCTGAGGTCGCGGCCCCGCGAGGCCGTTGACCTAGACGGCGATGGCCTCGAGAGCGACCCAGTCCTCTTCGGCCCAGCGGCGAGCGAGGCGAAGACCGGCGGCCTCGAAGGCGGACCGTACGTCGCCCTCGCGATCGCGGAAGATGCCCGAGGCGAGGATTCGGCCGCCGGGAACCAGCTCATCGCGGAGCGGCCCGGCGAGCTGGACCAGCAACGAGGCGATGAGATTCGCCAGAACCAGATCGAAGGGACCCTCGCCGGACGGAAGGCTGCCCCGGCGAACGCGGATGCGGCGTGCGAGCCCGTTCAGGCGGGCATTGGCGGCGGTGGCCTCGACGGCGATCGGGTCGGTGTCGACGCCGAGCAGCACACCCGTACCGAGCTTGCCGGCGGCGATCGCCAGGATGCCCGACCCGCAGCCGACGTCGATGACGCGGGCAGCCCCACCTCGGGCTGTGCCATGCGCCAGCAGCCCCTCATCGGCGAGGGTCTCCAGGGCCGCCAGGCACAGCCGGGTGGTGGGATGGAGCCCCGTGCCGAACGCCATGCCGGGATCCAGCGACAGGACCACGTCCTCGGGGCGCCTGCGGTGGCGGCGCCACGTCGGCCGGATGACCAGCCGCCGCCCCACTCGCAGCACCGGGAAGTGGCTCTTCCACGCCTCGGCCCAATCGTCCTCGCGGACCAGGCGCGTCTGCAACTCGCCGATCGGTCGCAGCCCGAAGGCCTGCAGATGCCCCAGGGCCGTCGTCGCTTCGGCGATGGCGGCTTCGACGCCCGCCGGGTCGATGCCCGGCAGGTAGGCCCGAACGATGGCGGGCCTGGTCACGTCGACGACCGCCCCGAGGCCCTCGTCGGTCAGTCCGAAGCCCGGCTCGACACTGGTCCCACCCGGCGCGAAGCGGGTCAGAATCTCGCTCACGACCTCGACGGCTTCGATGTCCGCAGCAACGGAAAGCTCGACCCAAACCCCCGGGCCGAGCGCAGTCGGGTCGGTCGATCGAGCGGCGCCGGACACGTCGGCCGTGCCGGCGTCCGCCCGCGCCCTCGCCCCGACGCCCGCCCGCCTAGCCGATGGCATCCTTCATCCGATCCAGGATGCCACCCGTGGGCAGTGTCTCGCCCGACTCGACGGCCAGGTCTTCGAGCAGCTGGCGCTGCCGTTTCGTGAGTTTCGTCGGCACGCCGATATGGATCATGACGTGGAGGTCGCCGCGGGTTCCGGCCCGGCGCAGGTGGGGCACGCCACGGCCACGCAGTCGGATCTCGGTCCCGGGCTGGATGCCGGGCCTGATCTCCAGATCCTCCTCCCCTTCGATGGTGGGGATGCGGCACCTGGCTCCGAGAGCGGCCTGGGTGATGGAGAGCGGCAGATCGTAGTAGATCTCGGTTCCTTCGCGCCGCAGGAGGGCATGCGGCGTCACGTGTACTGCCACGTACAGGTTCCCCGCGGGGCCGCTGCGCGGCCCAACCTCGCCCTCGCCCGACAGGCGAATCTGGTGGCCTTCGTCTATCCCGCCCGGGATCGTGACCCGGATCTTCTTGTGGCGCGGGAGGCGACCCTCGCCTTTGCATGCCGGGCACGGCGACTCGATCATCGAGCCCTCGCCGTGGCAGCGACCGCAGGCCGTGACGCTGACCATCTGCCCGAGCATGGTCTGGCGGACGCTTCGGACCTCGCCGCGGCCACCGCAGGTGGTACAGGGGACCGGCGTGCTGCCGACCCGCGCCCCGTTGCCGCCGCACGTCCCGCATTTGTCGAGCAGTTCGAACTCGATCTCCTTCTCGACGCCTTTGACCGCTTCGTCGAAGGTGATGCGAAGGTCGTAGCGCAGGTCCGAACCCGACTGGCGCCGGTTGCGGCGCCCCCCTGCGGGGGCCCCGCCCATGCCCGCGAAGAAGGCGTCGAACAGATCGCCAAAGCCCGGGAACCCCTCGCCGAAAGGCGATCCCGCGCCGCCCATGTCACCCAGCCCGGCCCGCCCGACCATGTCGTAAACCTGCCGCCGTTTGGGATCGGACAGGACCTGGTAGGCCTCGTTGATCTCCTTGAAGCGCTCAACCGCACCGGCCTCGGTGCTGACGTCGGGGTGCCACTGTTGGGCGAGCTTACGGAAGGCGCGCTTGATGTCGGCATCGGAGGCGTTGCGCTCCACGCCGAGGATCTCGTAGTAGCTCCGCTCGGTAGCCATCTCGCGGAGAAGGATACGAGACGGGCGCCCGGGGCGGGTTCCGGCGGCTGGGGTGGCTCGTCTGCGCCCTACGACTGGAGCAGCTTGCCCAACCGGCGTGAGGTGATGGCCAGCCCGATCGAACCGAGCGCGATCAGGTAGGCCAGGTCGATCAGCAGCGTCGCGTCCGGCGTGCCGGTCGTCAGAGCCCGGATCAGATGGACGCCCCTGTAGAGCGGCGTGCACTGAACGAATGCCTGCAGGGCCGGCGGGTAGGCATCGATCGGGTAGAAGGTTCCCGAGAAGAGGAACATCGGCATGATCGCCAGCTGCATGTAGTCGAAGTCGCGCCACTGGCGGACGAAGGTGGTGGCGGCCATGCCTGCGCCGGCGAAGGCGTAGCCGACGACCATCGCGGCCGGGAATGCGAGAAGCCCCAACGGCGAGGTCAGCAGCCCCAGGCCGGCCAGACCGAGAACCGCCACGACGACGATGAATCCGACGGCATACAGGCTGCCGCGCATCAGAGCCCACATGACCTCGCCGCGGGCCACATCGGTGAGCGACATCGGCGTGGCGATGATCGCGTCGTAGATCTTCGCGTGCTTGAGCTTGTAGAAGAAGTTGTTCGAGGTCTCGTAGATCGCACCGTTCATCGAGGAGGAGGCGAGCAAGGCCGGGGCGATGAAGACGGCGTAGGAAACGCTGCTGCCGTTGCCGAGCGGGACGTTGCCGATCAGGGCGCCGACACCGAAGCCCATCGAGAAGAGATAGAAGAGCGGCTCGAAGAAGCCCGAGAAGATGACCATGAAGGAATGGCGGTAGACGAGCATGTTGCGCTGGACGATCCTGGCCGGCCGGGTGAGAGGCAGGGGTCGGTAGGTCCTGAGGGCGAGCATCAGACGACCAGCCTGCGCCGGAAGGTGATCCGGCCGGCCGCCACTCCGGCCACGACGACGGCGACGAGGGCCGAGATGTGGACCGTTAGCCCGACCGGCTCGACCTGCCCAAGCGAGAGCGACCGCGCCGCCGCCACCCCATGGTAGAGCGGCGTGATCCAGGCCAGCGGCTGCAGGAAGAGAGGCAGCTTCTCGATCGGGAAGAAGGTGCCCGAGAAGAGGAAGAGCGGGGTGATGCCGAACCTGAAGAGCGCGTTGAAGCCGCTGTCACGGCTTTGCGTTGCGGTGAAGGCCATGATCGGAGCCGCGAACGCAAGAGCGGTCAGGACCGCCACCGGCACCGCCAGAACGACAAGCGGCGATGCCGCGGCGCCGAGCACCGCTATCACCAACAGGAAGAGCACGGAGAGCAGCGTCGCCCGGAACCCGATCCACATCAGGTCGCCTAGGAGCAGATCGCAGGCGCTGAGCGGCGTGTTGAGCGCCGCCTCGTAGGTCCCGTCCCAGGTGATCTTGCCCATGATCGGCCACGCCGCCTCGAAGGCGCCGGCCATCATCGCCTGCGTCACTAGGAGCGCCGGCGCGATGTAGTCGAGATACGGCACGCCCCCCGGCAGGCTGCCGTTTCGGTTCACGTACAGGCCGAGGCCGATGCCCATGGCCACGAGATAGAGAAACGGCTGCGACAGCCCGGACAGGAGGTAGCTGAACCAGCCGCGCCTGAAGACGAGCAGGTCGTGTTCCAGGACGCGCAGCGAGCGGCGCGAGGCGATCGCGCCGGGCCGGGCAATGCGGAGACCGATGACCGTCATTACTCGATCAGGCTGCGCCCGGTGAGGCGGAGGAAGACGTCCTCGAGGGTGCTGCGCCGCACGAGGACACTTGCTGGGCGCAGCCCTCGCTCGAACGCCGTGGCGACAGCGGCCTCGCCGTCGGCGGTGTAGACGAGGACTCGATCCGGGAGCTGCTCGATCCGTTCCGCCAATCCGTCGAGCTGGCCGTCGAGATGCGCCGAGTCGTCGGCCTCGCCTTCCGCTCGGGGGAATCGGAGCTCGAGCACTTCCTTGGTGACGTACTTCTCGATCAACTGCCGCGGCGATCCTTCGGCGACGATCTTCGCCCGATCCATGACCACGAGGCGGTCGCACAGTTGCTCGGCTTCGTCCATGTAGTGAGTCGTCAGGCACAGCGTCACGCCGCGTTGCTTGAGCCGGTACAGCCGGTCCCACAGCAGATGGCGCGCCTGCGGGTCGAGGCCGGTCGTCGGCTCGTCGAGGAGGAGCAGCGACGGCTCGTTGATGAGCGAGCGGGCTATGACGAGACGCCGCTTCATTCCGCCCGAGAGCGGCTCGACCTTGTCGTTGGCTCGATCGGTCAGCTGGACGAACTCGAGGAGCTCAATGGCCCGGCGGCGCGACTCGGCCCACGAGAGATCGAAGTAGCGGCCGTAGATGAGCAGGTTCTCCAGGACACTCAGCTCGTTGTCGAGGGTGTCCGCCTGCGGCACGACCCCGAGCCGAGTCCTGATCTTCGCCCCGTGCCGGGCGGGGTCGAGCCCGAAGACGGTCAGCGTCCCCGAGGTCACCGGCGAAACGGTGCCGATCATCCGCATCGTTGAGGTCTTGCCGGCGCCGTTGGGACCGAGGAAGCCGAATGCCTCGCCCGGGGCCACGTCGAAGTCGACGCCGTCGACGGCCGTGAACGCGCCGAAGCACTTCCTCAGGCCACGGGCATGAATCAGGGGGGCGGTGGCTGGGGCGGTTTCTGGCACGCTCCGATGGTACCGCCGCAGGTGCCGACTACACTCGAGAGGGCTTACATTGCGGTCTCCGAAGCCCTGCGAGCCGGGATTCCGGGCGGTCCGGGGCCATTGAGGCGCGATTCTTGCCCGCAGGATGCCAGAACGATCGCCGAGGGCGCCCTGGGACGATCTGGGCGTGGCCCGCGACGCCTCCCGCGCGCATATGATCCTCTTGTACCAGCAAGGGTGAGGCGTGGACGAATTCTGGGTTTGCCAACACTGCCGATCGCTGAATCGCGCCGGCGCCGGCAAGTGCTATAGCTGCCGCAACAAGTACGGGAGCCGCGCGGCCGACGCCCCGGCGGTGATCAAGCCCTCCGCGGCCCCGCCGCCCCCGGTCGAGCAGATACCCGACTTCGGCCGCGCCCCGGTCCCGCCGTCCCCGGTGCCTCAGGTGCCCACCTACACGCGGCCCGTCGCCCTGGCCCCGGCAGCCTCTGCGGCGGCCGTGAGACCGCCTCGGGGAGGGACCGGGCTCAACCCCGTCGACGCCGTCCGCCGTCGCATCGCACGGTCGCTGGCGATGCGGCAGTCGGTGTCGGTCGCCTGGCTGGGCTACCTGACCGTCGCCTTGCTCGCCGTCATCCTCGCCATCGGTTCAGCCATCCTCATGACCGTCCTGCCGGTCGCCGTCCACCTGCTTCAGCACGCCGACCCGGCCGCCGCCTGGGCACAGCTGGCCTCGAACCAGAGGGCATTCCTGAAGTCCCTGTCGATCGTCTTCCTCGCCATAGGAGCGCTGACTCTGGCGTGTTTCTCGCTCTTCATCGGTCTGACGACTCACAACGCCACCGGCCTGGGCGCCGGCCAGCCGCTCCTGAGCCCGTACCGCGCCGGAACCTGCTGGGCCGGAGTGCTGTGGACTCAAGCCCGTATCGCCGTCGGCCTGACCGTTCCGGCGGCCCTGATCTGGCGCGGCTATACGATCCCCGGCCTGTTGGCCGCCATCGTGGCCGTCGAGATCGCCCACCATCACGTCGACGACGCGGGCGGCTGGCTGTCGCGGCCGTACAGACACCTGCCCGACCTGTACGCAAAGCTCGGCGTCGACGCCGGCGTCTCCTCGCCGATGGCCGCGATCTGGTCGGCTTCCTTCCGCATCGCCAACGCCCTGTTCATCGTCGTCTGCGCCCTCCCGATGCTGGCACTCGTGGTCGTCACAGCTACGACGATGGCCGGCCGCAGCGACCTCGTAAGCTGGCAGTCGAGCGGCTTCGGGGCAGCTCAGCTTGCCGTGGCTCTGCTCGTGAGCAGCCTCATCGGCTGGACCGCGATCGCGCTGTCGCTGCTCGTGCCCATCACGGTCGGCCTCGTGGGGCGCCAGAGAACCCGCAAGACCCTGGTTCGTGTGGGCCGGGCCCGGTCGTGGGTCGCACGCCCGGGAGAGGGCGGCTACTCATCGACGGCGGGTACGCAGGCGGCGCAGTACGGCGAAATCGACGACGAGGACCGGATCGTCGAGCGGCGTCCCGGCTATGGGGCCCCACCTTCCGGAGAGCCCGGATTTGGCGGTCCGGGATTCGGCGGGCCCATGTACGAGGACCCTCGCCTCGACGGCGGCGGTCTGATTGGATCGAGCGGCCCGGGATTCGGCGGGCCGCCTCAGGGCGGCTCCGGTTTCGGAGCTCCATCCCAGGGCGGCCCGTTCGGTGGCCCAGGTTCCCGTGGCCCGGGCCTCGGCGGCCCAGGCGGGGGAGGCCCGGGTCAGGCCTCCTTGTACTCGCCTTCGACGACCTCCTCGTTCCCCTGGTCCGACGAGCCGCCGGCAGAACCGGACTGATCGGCTTCGCCTTCCGCAGCTTCCGCAGGGCCGGCTCCTTCGGTCTCGGCCGCCGCAGTCGCCTGATAGGCCGCGGTGCTGACCTTCTGGAGTTGCTCGACGAGCGCGTCGGTGGCCGTCTTGATGGCCGCCTGATCGCTGCCCTTGAGAGCGGCACGAACCGCTTCGACGCGCCGTTCGGTCTCGGCCCGGTCTTCCGCTGACACCTTGTCGCCCAGGTCGCGCAGCGTGCGCTCGGCCTGGTATGCGAGGGCGTCGCCCTGGTTGCGGGTCTCGACCTCTTCTTTGCGCTTCTTGTCCTCGTCGGCGTGAGCGGCGGCCTCGTTGACCATCCGATCCACGTCCGTCTTCGACAGCATCGAACTGGCCGTGATGCGAACCTGCTGCTCGCGGCTTGTGGCCCGATCCTTGGCCTTGACGTCGAGGATGCCGTTGGCATCGATGTCGAAGGTGACCTCGATCTGCGGGATGCCGCGCGGGGCAGGCGGAATCCCGTCGAGGATGAACTTGCCCAGAGTCTTGTTGTCGGTCGCGAAGTCGCGCTCGCCCTGGAGAACGTGGACCTCGACCTGGGTCTGGTTGTCCGACGCGGTCGAGAAGACCTGGCTCTTGCTGGTCGGGATCGTCGTGTTGCGATCGATCAGCCGGGTCATGACGCCGCCCATCGTCTCGATACCGAGCGAAAGCGGAGTCACGTCCAGGAGCAGGATGTCCTTGACCTCGCCGGCCAGAACGCCGGCCTGGATCGCGGCACCGATGGCCACGACCTCGTCCGGGTTCACGCCGCGATGCGGCTCCTTGCCGCCGAACATCTGCTTGACCGCCTCGGTCACGGCCGGCATTCGGGTCTGGCCGCCGACGAGGACGACCTCGTCGATCTCGCTCGGCTTGAGGCCGGCATCGCGGAGGGCCTGGCTGACCGGACCGCGGGTCCTGTCGATCAGGTCCGCTACGAGGTCTTCGAGCTTGGCCCGCGTGAGGGTCATGACCAGATGCTTGGGGTTGCCCTCGTGGGCCGTCATGTACGGCAGGTTGATCTCGGTCGTCGTCGTCGTGGACAGCTCGATCTTGGCCTTCTCGGCGGCTTCTTTGAGCCGCTGGAGCGCCTGCGGGTCGCTTCGAAGGTCTATCCCCTCGTCTCGCTTGAACTCGGCCAGCAGCCATTCGATGACGCGCTGATCGAAGTCGTCGCCGCCGAGGTGCGTGTCGCCGTTGGTCGCCTTGACCTCGAAGACGCCTTCGCCGAGCTCGAGGATCGAGATGTCGAAGGTTCCGCCGCCCAGGTCGTAGACGGCGATCTTCTCGTCGTGCTTCTTGTCCAGGCCGTAAGCCAGGGCAGAGGCCGTGGGCTCGTTGATGATCCGCTTGACGTCCAGGCCGGCGATGCGGCCGGCGTCCTTGGTCGCCTGGCGCTGCGTGTCGTCGAAGTACGCCGGGACGGTGATCACCGCCTCGGTTACCTTCTCGCCGAGATACGCCTCCGCGTCGGCCTTGAGCTTCTGCAGGATCATGGCGCTGATTTCGGGCGGGGTGTAGGTCTTGCCGTCGGCAAGGACTACCTTGATGCCGTCGCTGTGGGAATCGCGCTCGACCTTGTACGGGACCAGGCCGACGGAGTGCGCCACTTCAGGGTCGTCGAAGCGACGCCCCATGAAACGCTTGATCGAGTAGACGGTATTGCCGGGGTTGGTGACGGCCTGTCGCTTGGCCAGCTGACCGACCAGCCGATCCCCGCCCTTGGTGAAGGCGACGACCGACGGGACGGTGCGACCTCCCTCCGCGGACGGGATGACGGTCGGCTCCCCGGCCTCCATCACCGCCACGACGGAGTTCGTCGTGCCCAGGTCGATGCCGATGATCTTGCCCATCTGTACGGTTCTCCTCGTTTGGTCGGTTCAGTGTCAGTTGGTGTGTGAAGAGGTGTCGCCGCCGGCCGCCCCGCCGTCGGCGACGGCAACCATGGCCGGTCGCAGAACTCGGTCTCGGACTCGGTAGCCGCGTTGTATCTCGGCCACGACCTCGCCATCGGGCCGGCCCGTGGCCGGAACGTTGGCGATGGCCTCGTGCTCCCGAGGGTCGAAGGGGCGCCCGACCGCCTCGATCGGGGTGACACCTTCGCTCTCGAGCAGGGCTCGGAGCTTGCGGTCGAGCAGAACGATTCCCTCGATCCAGCCGACGCCCTTCAGCTCCGGCGGCATCGCGTCGAGGGCTCGATCGAAGTCGTCGACGACGGCCAGGAGCTTGCGCAGCAGCATCTCGCTGGCCAGGCCGAGCTCTCGTTCGCGGTCCTCGGCCGTTCGACGCTTGAAGTTCGCGAAGTCGGCGGCCGTTCGCTGCAGCGAGGTCAGATGCTCGGCCGCGAGGGCCTTGGCCGCCTCGAGCTGGGCGCTCAACTGCTCGATCGCCGTTTCGTCGGCGAACGATCCAGGTCGCGGTTCGTCGGCCGGCTGGCCCGGCCAGTCCCCGGCTGCGCCGCGGTGGTGGATTCGGCTGGTTGGTCGATCAGGCATACAAGTGCTCCACCAACTCGTTCATGAGCCCGGAGACGAACTCCACGGAGGCGATCGCCTGGGCGTACGGCATGCGGGTGGGTCCGAGAACCCCAACTACGCCGATGGCGCGGCCTATCCGCCCGTACGGCGCAAGCACGAGGGAGACTTCCTGCATCTCCAGGGGGCTGTTCTCGTGGCCGATGAAGATCTGGATGCTGCCCGCCCTGGCCACGCTTTCGACGAGCGACCCAAGGTAGACCCGGTTCTCGAGGGCGGCGAATACGCGCCGAACCTTTTCACTGCGGTCGAACTCCGGCGCGGCCATTACGTTGAGCAGGCCATCGCTGAAGAGATCGTCGATCAGGGCCGCGTCGAACTCGCGCATCGTCCGCACCAGCCCCTCGCCGATGAGGGCGAGCAGGTCCACGTCGTCGGACGCCTCGGGCCCACGGGGCAGATCGGACAAGGCGGCGGCGATCTCGTCGGCGGTGCGATCCACCGCCAGAACGTTGAGAAGGCCGGTCACGCGGTCCAGCTGATCCTGGCCCGTGGAGGAGGGCACGTTCTGGAGGGATTGCTTCATCGTGCCTTCGCGGAACAGCACGACGAGCATGGCCAGGCGGTCCTGAGCCGCGACGAGGTCGATGCGCCGCACCCGCGCCGAACGCGGCTTGGCCGTGGTGGCCAGACCGGCCGTCCCGGTGTTGGCGGCGAGCGTGCTCGCGGCGAGGCGGAACCAGTGCTCGCTGGCGAACTCCACCTGGCCGAACTGGTGGCGGATCATGCGCTGCTCCACCGGGGGCAGAGACCGTTCGTCGGCCAGGACCTGGACGTAGTAGCGGTAGCCGGCGTCAGTTGGAACGCGCCCGGCGGAGGTGTGGGGATGCGTCAGCAACCCCATGGCCTCGAGATCCGCGAGGATGCTGCGGACCGTGGCGCTGCTGACTCCCAGCGCGTATTGCGTCACCAGCGAACCCGAACTGACGGGCGTCGCCGAAGTCACGTATTCGTCGATGACGGCCCGCAGGATGGCGTCCGATCGCCCGTCCAACGAGCCGATGGTGCGGCGTGGCCGTCGCGCCATGTCTTGACTCCACTTCCCCGCCGCCCTGCGGTCGAAGACTCGAGCGGCAGCGGCGCGGTCTGCCCAATGGCTGGGAGTCCGCAGCCGACTGCCGATCCCCGATTCGGCCTGCTCCGGCGGTGGTTAGCACTCTCACGATGTGAGTGCTAACCGGCTGTGCCAGATGTTAGCAGTCTCGCGCGGAGAGTGTCAACGGCAGGCCGGAGCGGCGTGCCGGCGCCGGCCGGCGGGGCGGGCGGGTTGGGTCCATGCGCGCCGAAATGCCGTCGCGGGGCTTCGGTATCGGCGTCGCCGACGACGATCTGAGTGCCGGAGCGGAGATACCGCCCCGGCACTCAGATCGAGCGATTGATGCGGGTCAGCCCTTCAGCGAACCCGCAAGCAGGCCGCGAACGAAGTAGCGGCCCAGAATGATGAAGACGAGCAGCGTCGGCATGGCGGCGATGAGGGCGCCGGCCATCTGGACGTTCCAGTCGACGGCGAAGCTGCCGGCCAGATTGTTCAGAGCGACGGTCATCGGCCAGTTGGGTTGCGTGGTCAGCGTGGCCGCGAAGAGGAAGTCGTTCCAGACCGAGTTGAACTGCCAGATCAAGACGACCACGAAGCCCGACGCCGAAAGGGGCAGGAGGATGGAGCGGTAGATCCGTATGAACCCGGCACCGTCGACCTTGGCCGCCTCCAGCAACTCCGTCGGTATGGCGGCGTAGTAGTTGCGGAAGATCAGAGTGGTGATCGGGATGCCGTAGATGATATGGACCAGGATCAGCCCCTGGATCGAGCCGTAAAGCCCGACGTCCGACATGACCTGCGTCAACGGAATCAGGATGGCCTGGTAGGGGATGAACATTCCGAACAGGATCAGCGTGAAGAGCGTGTCGGCGCCGCGGAACTTCCACTTGGCCAGCACGTAGCCGTTCATCGACCCGAGAATCGACGACAGGATCGCCGCGGGGATGGCCAGCTTCAGGCTGTTGACGAAGTTGGGCGCGAGCGCCGTCCAGGCGGCCGAGAAGCCGTCCAGACTGGGTGGCCAGGGGAGAGTCCACATTTTGTCGAGCGTGACCTGGCTGGATGGCTTCAGGCTGGTCACGAGCAGAACGTAGACCGGAGCCAGGTACCAGAGCACGAACACAAACAGGATCGCGTACATGATGAAGCGCAGGATCCGGGCCCTGGGTCCATGCGAGTGAGCGCCCCGGCCAACGCTGGTTCCGGTGCGGACGCGCTTGGTCGCTGTTACCTCTTCTTCATCGTCGGTTACCACGACGACGTCGAGAGGATCGATCTTGCGGGCAGCCAGGATGTCGCCCAGGGCGGCTCCGGGAGTCGACCGCCGACCGGTCGGATCGGATGGTTGGGGATTGGTCTCGCCGCTCACGCTTCAACCTCCTGCCGACGAGTCCAGACCAGGTAAGGCACAACTACCCCGGCAACTAGAACCAGCATGACTATGGCCACCGCGGCCCCTCTCCCAAAATGGTCGTCACGGAATGCCGTTTGCCACATGAAGAGGGCCGGCGTGTCCGTGGCAAAGCCCGGACCGCCACCCGGCGTCATGGCCACGGCCAGGTCGTAGATCTTGAGGCTGATGTGGCCGAGGATGATCATCGCCGACAGAGTGATGGGTGTCAGCAGCGGGAAGACGATGTGACGGAAGATCCTCCACTCGGTGCAGCCATCGACGCGAGCGGCCTCTTTGAGCTCTTCGGGAATTGCCCGCAACCCTGCCAGATAGAGCACCATCACGAAGCCGGACATCTGCCAGACGGCGGCAATAACGAGCGAAAAAAGGGCGATCGGTATACCGATGTTGGGGCTGGTCAGAAAGCCCAGGCCGACGCTGTGCAGAAAGCCGTACAACGGACTATCCGGCGCCAGGAACACGACGTGGGAGTCCGTAAGCCAGCGATTCGAGGCCGGATCAAGCCCGAAGAGCTGGTTGACGCCCTGCGGACGGCTGACCAGCAGGCTCCCCCCGGCCGTGGTAATCGTTTCGACAGTACCCGGCGAGAGAACCCACTTCCAGACGACACCGGTGACGATGAAGCTGATCGCCATCGGGAAGACGAAGATGTTACGGAAGAGCCCCTCTGCCCGTATCTGCCGATCGATGAAGTTGGCCAGCAGAAGGCCGATGGTAAGCGATGCGGCGATGAAGGAGATCGTGAAGACGACCGTGTTCCGGATGTCCATCAGGAACCGGTTCTGGGCGAAGATGGCCTGGTAGTTGGCCAGCCCCACGAAGGTGTAGTCGGGACGGAGCGTGTCCCATTGAACCGTCGAGATGTAACCGGTCCAGACGATTAGCCCGTATACGAAGATCCCGATCGCCAGGACCGACGGCGCGATCACAAGCAGGGAAGTGGCTCTGTCGCGGCTGATTCTCATGGTCTCGCTGCATTCCTGGGGCAGGGCAAAAGTTGGAGGGGGGCGATCGAAGTCGCCCCCCTCCAAAAGAACCTAGGCGTTAGCTACTTGCAGACCTTCGCGTCTTTGCAAGCCGCAACGAGAGCGGTCTGAAGGGCAGCCGCGTCCGGGTTCGCGACGAAAGACGTCACGGCCGTTTCGATGGCGCCCTTCCAGCTCGGAGCGGCGGCGGCGCCGTGCTCCATGCTGGGAACGATGGTATCGGTCTTCCACTCGCCCATCGCCCACTTCTGGTAGGTGCTGTACTGCTTCTGATCCGCCGGCGGGTTACCAGCCCCGGTGTTGGCCGGGACGGAGCCCTTGTACGGATTGAAGATGTCCTGCCCGGCGGCAGAGCCGAGGAGGGTCAGGAACTTCTTGACGCCGTCCTTGTGAGCGGCCTTCGTCGGCAGCCCGAAGGAGTCGGCAAGAGCCTGGTAGATCCCGGTGCCACCGGGGGCGGCGACGTAGCCGTAGTCGGTGAAGCCCTTGTTGTCGAACTCACCGGCGGCCCAGTCGCCCATGATCGTCATCGCGGCCTTGGGCTGTGCGCCAGCGCTGGCCGGGATGAGGTAGTCGGCCGCCTGGTCCCAGCTGAGGGACGAGTGGTCGGTGTTGACGTAGGTGAGGAGCTTCTTGTAGGTGTTCAGCGCGGTCGTAACGTCGGCGCTGGCCCAATCGGTCGTGCCGGTCCAGAGACCGTTGAACTTGTCGGCGCCGAGCTGCCCGATGAGGACATCCTCGAGAAGCATGCCGTTCGACCAGATGCCGCTGTCACCGACGGCCAGCGGGGTGATGCCCTTGGCCTTCAGCGCGTCGGCGGCGGTGAAGAACTGGTCCCAGGTCGTGGGGGCCGTCAGGTTGTTGGATGAGAAGACGGTCTTGTTGTACCAGAGCACGTTGGCGCGGTGGATGTCGAGCGGGACGCTGTAGTAGTGCGTCGCACCCGCAGCATCCTTGGCGCTGACGATGTCCAAGACGCCCTTGGGGAACTGCGTCGTCCAACCGTTGGCCGAATACAGGTCGTCCAGGTTGTCCATGTAGCCCGGCGTGACATACGTGTCGAGCAGCTCATGGCCCATGTGGACCTGGAAGGTGTCCGGCGGGTTGCCGGCCAGAACGCGGGACTGCAGGGCCGCCTGGGCCACGGAGCCGGCGCCGCCGGCGATGGCGCTGTTGGTGACGAAGTAGCCCGGGTTGTCGCAGTTGAACTTGTTGATGATGGCGTTGAAGCCGCTCGACTCGCCGCCTGTCGTCCACCAGGAGACGGCTTCGATCTGGACGGCATTAGCCGCGGCCGCGCATGTCGCGCCGCCCGGAGCCGTCGTGGCCGAACTGGAAGTACACGCAGCGACGAGGGCCGCTACAGAGATCACGGCAAGGATCTGCCGCGACGGGAGCTTCACAGAAAGCACCTCACTGACATTGGAATAGCCGATGACATCACCGGATCAGATCGATGTCGCCATCGGACCTAGTCGGTGGGTTGGCAGGCACCCAGCACTTCAGTCTCGCCGGCACGCAGAGGCCGGTGGCAGATCGCCTCCTCCACCCAAGAGCAGACTCCGAACCTCACCTCCTCCACGTGCGCGCCCCGACCCGAACCGGAACCACAGGCCGTCCGGAGCGCGAGCATCCTCCCAACGTGGCGACGCGCGCGTCCCGCAGCTGGGTACACGGAAGCCGCGTCACTGTTCCGCTCGTCACGCTAGTCCACGCTGATAACGTTGTCAACCCAGGAGCGGCGACGGCCTTCGGGGCCCGCCGTTGACGGCTCAGCTTCGAGGATCGAAACTATGGCAACGTTGTCATCTTGCCGCGAAGGCAGGTGGGCGTAGCGGTCGGGCGGTCTCGCGCCGAGCAGAATTGGGGTCCCGGGACCTGTGGGCGACTCGACAAACTACGATCCGACGATTGAGCCGGCGACAAAGAGCCCGAGTACCAAGACCGGGCCCGGGATCGGCCCCGCACGCGGGCGACCCGACGCCGCGACCGGCGAGAACCCCGACGCAACGGAGCGCCCAACTCGGGCCACCATGCATGATGTTGGCCGAGCCGCCGGCGTCAGCGTGAAGACCGTGTCTCGGGTCGTGAACATGGAGCCCGGCGTCCGTCCCGAGATGCAGAGGCGGGTCGAAGATGCCATCGTTAGCCTGGGGTTCAGGCGCAACGTGGCCGCCCGCAGCCTCCGCACCGGTCACCGAATGGGCAGCATCGGGCTCCTCGTTGCGGACCTGATGAACCCTTTCTACTCGAGCGTAGCCAAAGCCGTCGAGGGAGTCGCCGCCCGCCACGACGCGGTGATCATCATCGTCAGCTCCGGCGAGAACGCCAACCGCGAACGGGAACTCCTATTGAACCTGCTTCATCGGCCCGTCGACGGGATGATCGTCGTGCCTGCGGGAAGCGACCACCGCTACCTCGAGCCCGAGCGGAGGCGGGGCGCCCAGATCGTCTTTCTGGATCGGTGCGGAGGCAACATCGAGGCAGACGCGGTGGTCCTCGACAACTTCGGCGGTGCCAGACTGGCCGTCGATCACCTCATACGGCGCGGCCACAGGCGCATCGGCTTCGTCGGCGATTCGACCACCGTTCTCACCGCGGTTGAGAGGCTCGACGGCTACAAGGCGGCCCTCGCCGGCGCCGGGATCGCCTACGATCCCGAGCTGGTTCGGCTGGGTTCGCCTGCCGTAGAGCTGGCCGAGACGGCAGCCCGGCAGCTCATCGACGTCGAGAACGGCGCCACGGCCGTCTTCGCGGCCAACAACCGCCAGTGCGTTGGCGTGCTGCGAGCCATCCGAGAATCGCAGCGACAGGTCGCCCTCGTTGGCTTCGACGATTTCGAGCTGGCCGATCTCCTGCCGATTCCGGTGTCGGTGATCAGCTTCGATCCGGCCGAGCTCGGCCGGGCTGCCGCCGAGCTGCTGTTCTCGAGAATGGCAGGCGACGCGAGGCCGCCTCAACGCATCGTCATCCCGACGCGCCTGATCCAGCGCGGATCGGGCGAGATAGAGGCCTAGAAGCCATCGATGGAAGCTGGACGCGGGGCCCCGGGTCACGACATAGCGCACTACACGTGCCACCGCACCAGGAGCCCCGGGCGCCTCGACGGAGCCGGCGGCGACGGGCCCTGGCCGGCAGTCCCGCGTTCGCCGCGATTCGTGGACATGGTCACGGGTGAGCCGGGCTACTTCGACACTCGCGCCGCGGCGCTGTGGGACGACGACAACCTGTACGTCACCTTCTGGGTCGAGGAGCCGTTCCCGGAAGCGCACATGACCGAGCGAGACGGAATCGTATTCGCCGAGAACGACGTAGAGATCTTCATCGACGGCGGCGACGCCTACTACGAGTTCGAGCTGAACGCGGCCAACACCGTCTACGAGGTCTTCTTCATCTGGCAGGACGCATACGGCCGGGGCGGACGCTTCGACGTGCCCGAGTTCGACCTGCTCGATCGGCACGCACTGTCGTTCGGCGGCGACTACGACCGGCAGGCCGCAACCTTCTGGCGAGGCACTCACCAGCGCGGCCTCCGCTGGGCCTTTCGAGAGTGGGACCTGCCCGGCTTGCGCACGGCCGTCCACGTCGATGGAAAGCTCAACGACCGATCGTTCGTCAGCAAGGGCTGGAGCGCGCAGGTGGTGCTGCCCTGGCGGGGGATGGCGCCGCTGGCGAACGGGAGGTCGCTGCCGCCCAAGGACGGCGACGAGTGGCGTCTCTTCTTCGGCCGCTTCGAGAAGATGACCGTGGGCGGCATCGAGGTTCAGCCCCACCCCGCCTGGTGCTGGAACAAGCACGGTGTCATGGACACGCACCTGCCGGAGCGCTTCACGCACGTGCACTTCTCGGACACGGCGGTCGAGGACCTGTAGAGCTCCGTCGCAAGGCGGCGCGATGAGGGCCGGCGAGGCGTCCCAGGCGCCCTCCCGCAACAAGCAGCCAAACGGTCGCCGGGCAGCAAGCCGGCCCAGAGGAGCGGCTAGAGCAGTCGCTCGAACAACTCGTTGCTCAGCAACCGACCGCGCGTTGTAAGCCGAAGTCGCGGCTCGCCATCGAGATCGATCGGCTCGACGAGGCCGAGCGATCGCGCCCAGGAGAAGACCCCCGACGCGGGCCCGACCTCGGCCCAGGTCGCCGGCACTCCCCCGTCCAGCCGCAGCGCAAGGATCATTCGCTCCGCGGTGGCCGTTTCGGCGCTGATCTCCTCGCGACCTCCGGGGGGCAGCGCCCGCCGGCCGTCAATCGGCATGAGGGCCGCGACGTAAGGCTCCATCGCGGCGGCGTTCCAGCGCCTGGCCGTGCCGTCGAAGGCGTGGGCGCCCGGCCCGACAGCCTCGTACGACCCGCGCTCCCAGTAGACGAGATTGTGGCGGCTCTCATGGCCGGGCCTGGCCCAGTTGGAGATCTCGTAGCCGCGCCAGCCCTCCGCCGAGAGCAGATCGGTCGCCAGCCGGTACTGATCCGCGGCTCGGTCGTCGTCCTGCTCCACCCGGGCCCGCTCCCGCCAGCGTCGAGCCCCAGGCGGCGTCGGCAGGTGATCTCCGTCCTTGCCGGTGATCCCTTCCGCATCTGGATCGTCGAGAGTCAGCGCGTAGAGGGAGAGGTGATCCGGGCCGAGCGCCAGCGCCGCCCGGATCGTGGCTTCCCACGCGGCGACCGACTGCCCTGGGACGTCGTACAGCAGATCCAGGTTGATGGATGCGACGCCGGCCGCCCTCGCCGCCGCCATTGACGCGGCGACCTCCTCCGGGGAGTGGCGCCGTCCGAGGCGCCGCAGCTCCGCCGCGTCCATGCTTTGCGCCCCGAACGAGATCCGGGTGACTCCGGCCCGCCGGAATGCCGCGGCATCGCCGCGCTCGCCGGGACCAGGGTTGGCCTCGAGGGTCACCTCGGCATCGGGCGCGATGCCGTAGCGGGACCGGACGATCGCGACGAGCCTTTCGAGCCACTCCCCGGGGACGAGAGAGGGCGTGCCGCCGCCGAAGTACACGCTTCGCAGGGGCACGCGTCGGTCGACCGGAGCCCCGGTCCGCAGGTCGTCCGCATCGGGCCGCCCGAACCTATGGTCGAGAGCATCCGCGCGCAACTCGAGCTCACGGCCGACCGCCTCGTACAGTCGCTCCGTCCGAGCCTGCGGGCCGCGTGCGTCGCCGCCGGCATAGACGACGAAGTCGCAGTAGGGGCAGCGGGCCAGGCAGAACGGGAGATGGATGTACAGCGCGATCGGCGGCTGCGGTGTGCTCAACGCGATCGCCGAGCCGCTCCACCCTGCAGGGCCCGACCCTTCAATCGAGCCCAGTTCATCAGGCCGGGCGTGTGCCGGACCGGGATCGGCCGGCGATTCGCCCGATCGGCGTAACCCGACTGTTCGATCAGCTCCGCGAAGTCGCGAGGCTCGGCTCCGCGGCCGGCGACGAGCGGCCGGCGAGCATCCTGCCAACCCTCCGGCGGGCGTTCCCGCAGTTCCATCTCTTCCGGCTCACGGCCAGCGGACGGCACCTGCCCAGCGTGACCGGTGCACACGAAAATACCGAACGAGGTAACGGCATGGCCGACGATGGCGGCCCCAATGCCGCCGCTCGCGAGCGTGGCCCAGCCGCAGGCGAGGCCGATTCCACCGGCGAGCAACATCATGTACGGGTAGCGGCCGGGCGCACCCAATCGCGTCGTCAGAATGTAGACGAGCGTGGCGATCAGAATCGCGGCACCATCCCCAACTCCCGCCACAACAAGGGTGCCGAGGAGGACACCCCGGAAGGTTGCCTCGTCGATCACGGCGGTGGCGATGGAGTTCATGGCCGCGCCCGGATAGGCCCGGCCCGGCGGCAGCCGCAGATAGCCGTAGCGCCACCGCGCGAAGGCCGCGGCCTGGGCGAGACCGAGTAGACCCAGGATTGCCCCGAAGAAGGCGACGTCGGCCCGGCGGCCGACCAGAAGGAAGAGCACGTCGTGCGGGGCGGGATGGACCACGTAGATCGCGGCCAGCAAGGCGAAGCCGATCAGATACCAGGACAGTCTCGTCCACAGTCCGGAATGCGGCCGCCCGGGCTCATCGTATTCGGCCGCGCCGAACCGACCCGACTCGAGCCGCAGGAAGAGCAGCATCATGAAGAACCCGGCCCCGATGAGAACGCGGATCGATTCGGCGCTCATACCTCGTCCATGCGAAGCACCGCCAGGAAAGCCTCCTGTGGTATTTCGACGGAGCCGACCCGCTTCATGCGCTGCTTGCCCTCTTTCTGCTTCTCCAGCAGTTTGCGCTTGCGGGTGATGTCGCCGCCGTAGCACTTCGCCAGGACGTTCTTGCGCATCGCGGCGACCGATTCACGGGCGATGACGTTCGACCCGATGGCGGCCTGGACGGCTATCTCGAACATCTGGCGTGGGATGAGACCGCGCAGTCGATGGACCAGCTCGCGCCCGATCGCCTGGGCCCGATCCCGATGAACGATCACCGACAGGGCGTCGACCGGTTCGCCGGCGACCAGCACGTCGACCTTGACGAGGTTGGCGGCTCGATACCCGATCTCCTCGAAGTCCATCGAGGCGTAGCCCTGGGTTCGGGTCTTGAGCTGGTCGAAGAAGTCGACGATGACCTCGCCCAGCGGTAGCTCGAAGTTGAGCAGCACCCGCTTCGGGTCGAGATACTCCATCTCCAGGAAAGTGCCGCGACGGTTCTCCGTCAGCTCCATCAGGGTGCCGATGTAGGTAGAGGGCGTGACGATGCCGAGCTTGACCCAGGGCTCCTGGATCTCCTCGATCTGGCCGGCGTCGGGCATCTTCGACGGGTTGTCGACCATCACGGTTCCCTGCCCGTTGATCAGGACGACCTCGTATTCGACCGAGGGCGCGGAGGCGATCAGCTCCTGGCCGAACTCGCGCTCGAGGCGCTCCTGGACGATCTCCATGTGCAGCAGCCCCAGGAAGCCGCAGCGGAAGCCGAAGCCCAGCGCGACCGAGCTTTCGGGCTCGAAGCTGAAGCTGGCGTCGTTGAGGTGGAGCTTCTCCATGGCGTCGCGCAGCAAGGGGTAGTCGGACCCGACGATCGGGTAGATGCCCGCAAAGACGAGGCTCTTTGCCGGTTTGTAGCCGGGGAGCGGGTGCTCGGCCGGGTTGACGACGGTCGTGATAGTGTCGCCGACCTGGGCGTCGCGGACGCTCTTGAGCCCCGTCGCCACGTATCCGACGTCGCCGGCGCGCAACTCGGGAACGGGCACCAGCTGAGGCCGGAAGAAGCCCAGCTCAACCAGCTCCGCCTCGGCGCCGGAACCCATGAGGCGGATGACGTCGTGGCCGTGGAGCGTTCCCTGGGCAAGACGGATGTACACCACCACGCCCTTGTACGGATCGTAGTGCGAGTCGAAGATGAGGCCCTGGAGCGGCGCCTCTGGATTGCCTTTGGGCGGCGGCACGCGCTCGACGATCGCCTCGAGTATCTCGGCCACGCCGGTGCCGTCCTTCGCCGAGGCCAGAAGGACCTCCTCGCGGGGCATCGCCAGGACGTTCTCCAGCTCCTCGATGACCACGTCGACCTGCGCCGAGGGCAGATCGATCTTGTTGAGGACCGGGATGATGGTCAGGTTATGGGCGAGCGCCAGGTGGACGTTGGCCAGGGTCTGGGCCTCGATACCCTGCGTCGCGTCGACGACGAGGATGGCCCCGTCGCAAGCCTGCAGGCTGCGGCTGACTTCGTAGCTGAAGTCGACGTGGCCGGGGGTGTCGATCAGGTTCAGGCCGTAGACGAGGCCGTCGGCGGCCGTGTACTCGAGCCGCACCGCCCGGGCTTTGATGGTGATGCCGTGCTCTTTCTCGAGGTCCATGGAGTCGAGCATCTGGCTGGACATCTGGCGCGCGTCGACGGTATGGGTCAGCTCGAGCAGCCGATCGGACAGCGTCGTCTTGCCGTGGTCGATATGGGCGATGATCGAGAAGTTGCGCAGGCGGTCTTGCGGGATGGTCACTGGGGGAGTTTAGCGGGGACAAGACGACAGTTGCGAAGGTCGACTTGGGACGGACCTTCCGGCGCCGCCGACGCCGATCTAAGGCGCGGCGCCCGGCCCCGGACGTGAAACTCCGGGGAGATCAGGCCCCGCGCAGAAGCGGAACGAGGAACTCCCCGGAGTAGATCCGTTGTTGGGAGCCGGGAGGTGCGACCGCGCCTCCTCGGCTTAGTACTGGACGACCCTGGGAAGCTGCTTGGCCTGAGCGATCCAGTCCGTGACCTGCTCCACAGTGGGCAGCTTGCGGACCAGGTTGCGGGCCGCGTTGGCCTCCGCCAGGGTCTCGGTGAGGTTCGCGGCGTTGCGCTGGGCCAGCTCCGGGACGGTGTCGACGCCGGCGATCTCCAGGAGGTCCGAGTACTCGGAACCGATGCCCTTGATACGGTACAGGTCGACGCGGTTGACCCACTTGAGGATCAGGGCGTGGCCGATGCCGGTCGCCTTCTCGAGATCATCGCGGCCCTTTTCCGTGGCGCCCCGCTCGAGCAGGTCGTCGGTCGTATGGACCTTTGCCGCGGTGAGCTGCTCGGCGTAGACGGGGCCGATGCCTTCGACATCGATGATGTTCACAGGACCCTCCAGGTGGCGGCGTGGCGCGATTGGTCCAACCATTATGGGACCCGGGACAGCCTGCCTAACAGTCCCCACTCGGCGTCGCCGGCCGCCGAGGCTCACGTGGGCGTGGGCATCGACAGCGCCTGCGCGGCTTTGGCGGACTCTGCTACCATCAACCGTCGCGTCAGTCGGCCCGATTTCGGTCGCCTGTCGCCTTCCTTCTGCAGCACAGAGGTCTTCGAACTTGGCCAAGACGCCCCGAGGCTGGACCGGCGCCCGCACGCCGTCAGCGATCAAGCGGGTCCGCCAGGCAGAGCGCCGGCGGGCCATCAAT